>Ga0209502_10000431_pt1 | contig 45843 bp, 43 predicted proteins | sample ArcticOcean_MG_C_10_FD_187442 | JGI IMG/M metagenome (GOLD analysis project Ga0209502, IMG submission 187442) | Marine microbial communities from western Arctic Ocean - ArcticOcean_MG_CB11_90 (SPAdes) (version 2) | ecosystem: Environmental > Aquatic > Marine > Oceanic | place: Arctic Ocean... | reverse complement strand
GTTTATTGTGCGTTTAAAAGGGAATTAGTCGGCTCACTATCTTTCTTTTCTTTTTCTTTTTCTTTTTCTGCTTCTGCTTCTGCTTCTGCTTCGATAGGATTGTCCCACGTGCCAGTAATCACGTATCTACTTTGTGCGATTTTGTTCAGTGGATCTTTTAGTAATTTCTGAGCAACGAAAGCGGCTACACCAGCGACTGGGCCTCCAGCAAGTGCTGCTAAAGATAGGCTATCACTGATATGTGGAACCACTTTTACATTTAAATGCTGCGTTTCTTTATTTAAGTCAATATCACCTTTAATTTCAGTTTCCGCTGCAGGACCTGTCATAAAGAAATCATCGCTATGAATAACACCACTGTTGATCGTGACGGCACCACTAATTTCGTCGAAGGCGAAACCTTCGCTAAATAAATCTTTAAAGTCTAAGGTTAAGCGTCTTGGCAGGCTTTGTAAAGTGAGTAAACCAAATAGTCTGCCAACTCCAGGCTTTACCTTAATCACTTGTCCTTTAGACACGCCTAACCTAAATTTCGCATGTAGCTCTTTGGTATTAAACTGATGTGGACTGCCAGGCCAATTCAATTCCCCAGCTATCAATGCGATACCACCTTTAATTACATCGGCCTGGCCAAAACGTTTTAAAGTGTTGCCAACATCGTTGGCCGTTAATGAAAAGATTAGATTGGTGTTAGGGTTTCTGGTCCAATTATGCCAACGACCTTCAGCCAATAAGATGCTATCTGGGTTGCTAATTTTAAGCTGCTCAATCACCCAGTCGTCCTTGGTTTCATGTGCGGTGAGTTCAAGCTTACCAAGTGCTTTTTTGCCGAGTTTAAAATCATCAACTTGAATGTCTAAGGCAGGGTATTTAGTGTCTAATTTTTCAATGTCTTCATCAGCGACCTCCGTGCTCTCATTATCCTTGCCTGCTAGGATGTGGAGCTTTGATAATCTAGCAATGATTTCGCCAGTTTCTTCCGTTTTCGACGGACCTCTCCACTCAATATCACCATCAACCTCTCGACTGGTGAGTCGCATACGCAAATGGTCATCACTTGGTATAGCGTTTATTTTCAGTGTGTTTAAACTGCGATTGAAAATATCCAATTGTTGAATGGAAAGGTTGGCATTGCTCAGTTTTATGCCAGAAGCGGTATTACTTGTTCCTTTGGGATTGTTAGTCAATGTTAGCCATTCATCAGCATTGAGATAGTCAAATTTTCCACGTAAAGCTAGACCAGGCATTGTGGGCATTTTTGCTGGAATATTGATGCCAATATCACCACGATCAAAGGCTAAATCACCATTTTTTTCATGACGCAAAATAATTGCTGAAGCAATATCACTATAGCTAATGTCAAAACGATCTTGATTTTTGACAGTCTGTTTTTTTACAGCGGTTAAGTTAGCCTCTTGTTCACTGGTTTTACCTAGTGGGGCAGGTAGATTGATTGCTAGCCCTTTTAAGCTGGACTTAATGCTAAGGTTTATGACTGGTTTTTTAATTGCAATATCTGCGGTCCAGTTTGTGCTGCCAGTCATGGCTTCAGTGATAGGGTTGGACGTGAATTGTTTAATGCCTGCTCCAGTAGCAGCACCATTAGCATTAATGCTAATGGTTTGATCACCAGTCGTTTGTAAATGAAACGACGCTGGACCACCTAATATTGAGGCATTAATAACTTTTGCATTAATACCTAACTCATCAAAGTTGAGTTTTCCATTAATATTGGTAATTTTTGGTAGCCCCATTCGTTCGTTGGCATACATTACGCCATTATTAATGGTGTATTCACCTTTGAATGTTGATGCTTCTATTTCATTCAGCGGTAGACTTAGATTGATGTTGAGCTTGCCAATACCCGCTGTTTTTAAATCATCAGTGAATCCTAGTGTTACTTTTTGTACTGGGCTAGTATTGATGAATGTAATTCCTTTAGTAACAGGCCCTTCGGCTATACCGTCAATATTTAACACTTGTGCATCTACGCCATAAGTACTGAGTTCTGGAATCATTGCTTTTGCTCTGATGATATTAATACCAGAGGTTGTGCCTTTGTCAGCATCTAGCATCATACTATTGCCTTCAAATAGCATGTTCAATCCTAATCCCTCTATTCTTGGCCAGCTATTGCCATACTCTAAGACTGCATCGTCTATTCTTGCTGAGAATCTAAACGTGCCAAGTGATGGGTCTGGTTTATTGGCTTTATCAACGTAAGGAAAATCATCAATGCTTCCTTTAACGGTTAACTGTACATTGTTCGCTTTGCCAGAGATAATTGATGTGTCTAGCCAGCCAATGGTTTCCTCACCTATAATCAGGGGGTAATAGAAGGGTGCAAATTTAGCATCGCCATTTTCAAACTTGCCATTTAAGTAGAGGTAGCCACCCTTAGCTCCGTTCATGTCATAGATTGCGTTCAACGTTCCGTTAAGATGTGGGTTAGCGAGCACAATATCATTGGCAACAATTTTCAGCTTACCTTTATTTTTATGCCATGAGACCTTTCCATTAAGCGTTGTTAATGGAATTGGCCAGCGTAGAACATCCTTTATATTTACATAGGCATTAGATGAAGATAATTGCAAGGTGCCACTATCTTCATTGGCCTCCACTTCACCACTGAGGTTATTGAATCCTGGTATATTGAGATAAGGATTCATGCTTAATGATTTAAATGTGCTCTTAATTGCGTAGTGGCTTGGATTCTCAGGATTGCCTTGTAATCTAATATTGATGTCGCTAAGTCTGCCTTGTGGGTTTAGCGCCTTTAACGGTTGGCTGACCTGTGTTGGTAACTGGATTACTTTTTGTAATTGGCTTAAATAGCTTAAGTCAAATGTATCTAGTTTTAGTGAAGCATTAACCCATGGTTCATTGTTCTTAATCGACCGAGAAACAAACCCTGAACCATTGTTGATGTGAAAATTATTTTCAGCATCAAGTTTGATATTCTGGCCAGTAATAGTTGTTGCTTTCTGTGTTTTTTCCCAAGTCAACAATCCAGCCAGTAACTTCGCATTCAATAATGCTTTCGACGTAGTAGACCTAATCGAAAGGTTATTGAGGCTAACATCCGCTTTGAGTTTGTCAATTTTTTTATCGGAGAAGGTGAGGCTCACAATTGTTTTACCTGCGCCACTTTGCAAGTCTATGGGGTAGTCAAACCATGCTTTCCATGCGGTTAAGTCAATCTCGTTAGTATTGAGGTTGAGCTCGCCATGCCACGTCTCTATATTGCTCACATCTCGGCCAAAAAAGTGGCCATTAATAATGATTGGAGAGGTCGTGCCTGTTGAAGGCAAGGCCATTAAGCTAAAGAAATGTTGCCCAAATATTTTACGCCAAGCAGAATTTTTCAGGTTGAAATTGACTTTATCTAACGATAAAGCAGGCGCCTTCCTCAAATCATCTTGCCAAACAATGGCTGCATTCTTGATGTTGATATTTGCTTGACTTAATAGCCAATTCGCAAAATCAGGCTCTCCTTCTCCAGCCATTGGAATGCCGGCAATATAAATGCTACCGTTTTCTTTTCGATGTACGATTAATTTAGGGTTCTTAACATCGAGATATGACAAATGTGGGCGCATCATTGGGATACTGAGCCATGAAAACGTCCCATTGACATTTTCAAGGTGTAAAGCCGGTTGGTTTTCTTTGTCATAAATATCGATTTGACGAATAAGGACTTTTGGAGAAAGCCCATCCCAGCCTGTAACAATATTCCCAACGGTAGTTTTGAGGCCGATTTTTTCAGTAATAGTGGCGGCTATATCACTTTTGTAATGATTGATATTGGGGAATACTGCGAAGCGGATGATGGCTGCTGTAATGATCAACAGTGCCAAAATTGCCAGAATGACGTAAATAAACCAGCGAAAGGTTTTTTTGATTATTAGCATGGCGATAATTGTTGTTCAGTATTGTGGTCAGGCACGTCTATATTATTCACTATTATTAGTACTATGATTCTACTTGATTATGGACAATAAATTTGTGAATAAGTGCCAACTTCTCTTGGTTTAACCCTTTTTTCACCGCTTAACGATACTATTTTATAGAAACTCTTTTTAAGTAAAGCTTAAGATTGCTTTAGAATAACGCCTTTTATCCGATTTGGTCGACAATAACGTTTTGATTCAGTTTAAAAATATAACCATCGTACGAGGCATTAAAGTGTTGATTGAGGGCGCTTCATTGCAGTTGCATCCAAGTCATAAGGTCGGGTTGACAGGTGCGAATGGCGCGGGTAAATCAAGCTTGTTTGCGATGTTGCGTGGCGAACTCGAGGCGGATAAAGGCGATTTAGAAATTCCATCTAGTTGGGTGGTCGGCCATGTAGCACAAGAAACGCCAGCATTGAGTATCTCCGCCTTACAGTTTGTATTAGAGGGTGATGAAGAACTTAATCAAATTGAACAAGATTTGGTCGTGGCGGAAGCTAATGCCAAAGGCGAGCGCATCGCTGAATTACATGGACGTTTATCTGAAATTGAAGGCTATTCGGCAAAGTCTCGTGCAGCTGGCTTATTAGATGGCTTAGGCTTTAGCCAAGTAGAGTTAGAAAATACGGTGTCATCTTTCTCTGGTGGATGGCGTGTTCGTTTAAATTTAGCACGTGCTTTGATGTGCCGCTCTGACTTGCTCTTGCTGGATGAACCGACCAATCACTTGGATTTGGAAGCTGTGTTTTGGCTAGAAAACTGGCTGAAAAGTTACCAAGGGACGCTGTTACTCATCTCTCACGATAGAGAGTTTTTAGATGCGATTGTGAATCACATTACGCATATCGAACACCAAACGTTGACCTTATATAAAGGCGGTTATAGTGATTTTGAGCGCCAACGTTCAGAGAAGCTGGTGTTACAACAAGCCATGCATGAAAAGCAACAGCGCAAGGTTGCCCATTTACATAGCTATATTGATCGCTTTAAAGCCAAAGCCACCAAAGCCAAGCAAGCGCAAAGTCGTATTAAAGCCTTAGAGCGCATGGAGCTGATCAGCGCTGCGCATGTTGATACACAATTTAACTTCAGTTTTAGAGCGCCTTCTAGTGCACCAGAGCCATTGATGGCGATTAGTGATGTTGATGTTGGTTATGCGGATAAGCCGATTTTAAGCAATGTCTCACTCACGGTGCGCCCAAAAGAGCGTATTGGCTTGCTTGGGCCAAATGGTGCGGGTAAAACCACATTGATAAAATTGCTAGCGGGCGAGCTGAAAAGCATTACGGGTAAACGCATACTGGGCAAAGACCTTAATATCGGTTACTTTGCGCAGCACCAATTAGAGCAATTACGTGCAGAAGAGTCGCCATTGCAACATATGCAGCGGCAGGATAGTAGTGCGACAGAGCAAGAGTTGCTGAATTACCTCGGCGGTTTTGATTTTCGTGGAGACATGGCCAGGTCAGCTTGTGAAAAGTTTTCTGGCGGTGAAAAGTCGCGTTTAGCGTTGGCTTTATTGATTTGGACGCGGCCAAGCTTGTTATTACTTGATGAGCCAACCAACCACCTTGATTTGGAAATGCGCCATGCGTTGACCTTGGCTTTGCAAGCGTTTGAAGGTGGTGTGATTTTGATCTCCCATGACCGATCCTTGCTGCGCACGACTTGTGACCAATTCTTATTGGTCGCTAATGGTGTGGCTAGCATCTTTGATGGTGATTTAGATGATTATGCGACATGGGTGGCAGAGCAACGCACCCAAGCAAAAGCGGCTGCAGCTATCGAGGCACCAGTGGCTGAAAAGAAAAACAGTTATGCGCAGAATAAACTAGATCGACAGACTAGAACCGCAGCACGTAGACCACTGATTAAAGAGTCAGACAAGCTAGAACGGGATATTGCAGCTTGGCAGTTAGAAAAAGCGACGTGTGATGAACGTTTAAATGACACTACATTGTATGAAGGTGATGATAAAACAGAGCTGCAAGCTTTATTAAAACTGCAATCTGCGTTAACGTTAAGCATCGAGGAAGCAGAAGAGCGCTGGTTAGTTGTGCATGAAGAACTTGAAGCATTGCCAGAACTGAATAGTTAACGGCGCAATACTAACGCTTACATAAATAAACAATAGATATTGAAAGCGAACGAATGGAAGAGCTAAAGTACTCACAACGATTGAAATTATTACATGGTATTTGTTTAGCGGAAGTTCACGCGGATGGCGCAAAGCCAAGTACCGATTTGGCGGATTATGATGCGTTAGATGCGGCCTACTATTTGGCTAGCTACATTACGTTTAATGCCATTTCAGCAGCAGAGCGTGATCCCAAAGCTGAGCTAACTGAAGACTTTGACATGTTAAGTGTATATCAAGCCTATGGCTTACTCACATTTGCTTTCTTAACTACGCCATTAGCGGCTGAAGAAATAAAGCCTGACTATCAGTCAGCTCAAATAACCATTGCGAAGACCTTATTCTCAGGGATTCCTGATGAACAAATGATTGAAATTGTCAATACAGGCTTAAATAAAGTAAAACTCATTAGCGATGCAGATGTTGAGCATTGGCGTGAGTTCCGTGAAAACTTAGATAAATTGACGGTGAGCTTTGTGATTGCAGGTACTGATGACGAGAGCCCACACCCTAAAGAGGAAGTGTTGCCATTATTTGGCCAACTATTAAGCCAATTATGTGAAGCATTCGAAGCTGTTTAAATCTGAGGTTTGAATAGAAAAAAAGGCCACATCACGTGGCCTTTTTTGTTACAACCCGCACGATGATTACATCGTCACTGACTGTGAACCATTTTGGTGGAAAGGTTTTGATACTTTCCCTTTAGTCGAGCGGAGTTCACGACGTGCTTTCTTTAGTGCGCATTTTTTTAGCATTTCGGCATGCGTTAAGGTAAATATCTAATCTTTTTGCGCATCTGATAGGTCAATTCCTTGGGATATTTGGCAGTCAAGTAGAAGTGCATGGTGGTATCATCGCTGCGCATAACATGAAACCTTATGGCTTCTGTATTACCTTGCTGTTTCCAAGTGATTGTTACTCAATTTCACCTGATATGTAATACCAGCGGTCGGTCAATACAAATTGGCTGACTTCATGTAATCGTTCAGCCTTATGACCGCCAGCCTTGTAACACGCTACAAACTCAACAATGGCTTTTGTTTGACTTGTCTTTTCAAAGCGTTTAATGCTTAAGCCCAGCCATTTGGTTGCGTCACCTTCATTCAGCTTGAGTGCGGCAGGTCGTGTATCAGGATGCCAAGTGGCTAACAAGTAAGGTTCTAAGCCCAAGACGTAGGCGCTATAACGTGAACGCATTAGTGTTTCTGCATTAGCAGTCGGCGCACATTGGTGGTAAGGCTCACAGCAATCTTGGTAAGTCTTTCCACTTTCGCAAGGACAATAAGTTGACATGACAAAATGCTACTAAAAAAAATCTACAATGTCACGAAGATGCGTCGCAGCCATTGCTTTCAGCACTGTCTGACTTAAATAAATAAGACGCAATCGACAAAGAGCATTTAGGCGATTTAGGCGATTTAGGCGATTTAGGCGATTTAGGCGATTTCGCGGGTTTCAGCGAATGTTATATCAGGGTAACGCTCTTGTGCCATTTGCAAGTTCACACGGTTTGGCGCTAGATACACATAATCATCTGCACCATCTAAACCAACGTTAAAACCATACTTGTCGGCAATGGCTTTTAAATCTGCATCTGAACCGTGCAACCAGCGTACGGTGTAGCAATCAAATGGTTCAAAGATCATCTCAACACTATACTCATGTTGTAAGCGATGTAGGACGACATCAAACTGCAACATACCAACAGCACCCAGCACCAAATCATTCGTCAATAAAGGGCGGAAAAGTTGCGCCGCACCTTCTTCAGCTAATTGCTTAATACCTATCTGTAACTGTTTCATTTTCATAGGATTTTTTATTCTTGCGCGACGGAAAAATTCCGGTGCAAAAGACGGTATTCCAGTGAATTTTAGGCTCTCATTAGCAGTAAATGTGTCGCCCAATTTGATGGTGCCATGATTCGGAATGCCAATGATGTCACCAGAGTAAGCTTCATCCATAATCGAGCGATCTTGTGCCATAAAGGTAATCGCGTTATTCACACTCATGGTTTTACCCGTCGCCACTTGCTTCACCTTCATGCCACGTTCAAACTTACCTGAACACAGACGCAAGAACGCAATACGGTCGCGATGCTTAGGGTCCATATTGGCTTGAATTTTAAAGACAAAGCCTGAGAACTTATCTTCATTAGCAGCCACTTCTCGCGTCGCTGTTTGGCGTGGTTGCGGCGAAGGGGATAGGTCGACAACGGCATCAAGTAATGACTGCACACCAAAGTTATTCACGGCTGAGCCAAAGAATACTGGCGTTTGTTTGCCACTTAAATAGCGCTCTTTATCAAAGCTATGTGATGCACCACGTACTAATTCAATATCTAAACGTAAAGCATCAGCCTGGCTGCCTATGAGAGCATCTAAGCGAGGGCTATCAATACCTTGAATGACTTCAGAAATACCTTTTTCGGCACGCGGGTCAAAGAAGAAAATTTTATCATTGACCAAGCTATACACGCCACGGAAGGTTTTACCCATACCAATTGGCCAAGTCATTGGTGCGCATTCCATGCCCAGTGTGGTTTCAATTTCGTCGAGCAATTCAATCGGCTCGCGGCTTTCGCGGTCAAGCTTATTAATGAAAGTAATAATCGGTGTATCACGCATTCGACACACGTTCAGCAACTTAATGGTTTGCGCTTCCACACCATTCACAGAGTCAATTACCATCACAGCAGAATCAACAGCAGTTAGCGTACGATAAGTATCTTCAGAGAAGTCATCATGGCCAGGTGTATCGAGCAAGTTAATCATGTGTTCGCGGTATGGAAACTGCATCACAGATGAGGTGACCGAAATACCACGCTGTTTCTCTAGCTCCATCCAGTCTGATGTTGCGTGACGCGCGGCTTTGCGGCCACGCACTTCACCAGCCACTTGAATAGCACCACCAAACCAGAGTAGCTTTTCAGTTAGCGTGGTTTTACCTGCATCAGGGTGAGAAATGATGGCAAAGGTACGGCGACGGGTGATTTCTTCTTTAAGGGTGCTCATGAGTATTCGCTTGAATCGACTAGCTTAAATTGCAAAGGCGTTATTGTAACTGATTAAACATTAAAACCCCTACCAATACGAGGCTTTGAGATGACAGGAAATGAGTTGCTTAATGATTGGTTTAATGTCTGATTTAATTGTTAAGCTATATTTATATATATATGACTTTTATGCTATATCTATAAACTATGAAAATTTTAATAATTGAAGATGATAAAGATGTGTCGGCTTTTATTGCGAAAGGTATGAAAGAGGCTCGCCATAACGTTGATGTTGTTTTTAATGGTAAAGATGGTTTGTTTAAAGCCACGACTGAGGATTATGATGTTTTAGTTCTTGATCGCATGCTACCTGAGTTAGACGGCATATCGATTATTAAAGCATTACGCGCATTAGATAGAACAGTACCTATCTTGATTTTGAGTGCCTTGGGTGATGTTGATGATCGTGTGAATGGTTTACGCTCAGGTGGTGATGATTATTTAGTTAAGCCATTCGCTTTTAGTGAGCTATTGGCAAGGGTTGAAATATTAGGTCTGCGACAACAACGCAATAATATTGCCTCGACAACATTAAGCGCACAAAACTTAACCATTGATTTGATGACTCGAAAAGTCACGCGGGCAGCGGTGTCGATTGATTTGCAAACTAGAGAGTTTAGTTTGCTAGAGTATTTGATTAAACATAAGAATCAGGTTGTGACGCGCACTATGCTGTTAGAGAATGTTTGGGATTATCATTTTGACCCACAAACCAATATCATTGATGTGCATATTAGTCGATTGCGTAGCAAAATTGATAAAGGGTTTGATACGCCGATTATTCAAACAGTACGTGGCGCTGGCTATATGATAGAAGATTATGACTAAGCCATCGCAAGCTGCCACTAATGGCCAGTATACTAAAAGCTCCAGCTTTAAGATGGCGCTATTTTTTACGTTGCTTTGTGGTTTCTCTTTGTCGATTTTGGGCTATTTTGGTTACTATTTTGAACGCGGTCATTTTATCCATGGCACAGAAGAGGTTATCGATACTGAAATAAGGCATCTTAAAATAGATCAAGAGCTTTATATTGGCTATAGCGAGAACGAAATGATGGGTCGTTTATTCATTCCTTTTGGCCCTCATGGCGAGTCACCTGTAATACTGTCAGGAAAAGTTGAGCGCTTAAAAGAGGGTGTCATTGTCTTTGACCATCCGATTAAAGAAAAGACCTATGCTGCCAAAATTCATACATTTGCAAGTAATAAAAAAATCTTAGTTGCTATTGATATTACCCAAACGCAACATGAGTTTCGTTTCATGAAGTGGCTAAGTATTATTAGCATCTCACTGATTATATTAGTTGTTTTGGTCAGTTATATGATTAGTGTTTTCGTGGCGAGAGGTACCAATAGAATTGCAATGACGGCGCAAAAGATCATGGACACAGGGGATTTGTCTCAGCGTTTAGAAGTAAGTTCACGCTGGGATGATTTGGGGAAGATGTCGACGACTTTAAACTTGATGTTAGACCGTATTGAAACATTAATGGGTGGTGTACGGCAAGTATCCGATAATATTGCCCATGATTTGCGTACACCACTAACACGCTTGAGAAATCATATTGAAGCGGTACACGATAATCATAGTGACTCCGCTAAAGAAGCTTTATTGAATGAAGCTGATCAATTATTAAATACATTTAATGCATTATTGCGAATTTCACGCATAGAAACAGAGAAAAAACGTGAACACTTTCAAACCATTGCATTACGGCCTTTAATCGAGGATGTCATTGCATTATATGAGCCTTTAGCGGAAGTAAAACATATCACCATTAAACAGCAATTAATTAATACTGAGTGTGAGGGCGATAAAGATTTGCTTTTTCAGGCTTATGCCAATATTGTCGATAATGCTATTAAATACACCCCTAATGATGGATACATTTCAATCGAGATGCGCACGGAAGGTGAGCATACTATGGTTGTGATTGAAGACACCGGTGGCGGTATTCCAAAGCAAGATATGGCAAAAGTATTTCAACGTTTTTTTCGTAGTGATTTGAGCCGCGGAACTGTAGGCAATGGTTTGGGCTTAAGTTTAGTACATGTGGTGTTTGATTTGCATTATGGTCAAATTGAATTAGAAAACACAGCTGACGGATTAAGGTTTATTACAAAATTGTAATGTTCTAGCCATGTTCTAGTAATTATACTTTTGTCATAATAATGGTATGAGAATAGCTGTAATTGGTACAGGAGTTTCTGGTTTAGGAGCAGCTTATTTGCTGCACCAACATCATGATCTAGTTATTTATGAAAAAAATGACTACTTAGGCGGTCATAGTCGCACAATCGATGTGCCTGTTAAAGAAGGAGTTTTAGCAGTAGATACAGGCTTTATTGTCTTTAACGATTGGAACTATCCTAATCTACTCGGCCTGTTTGACGAGATTCGTGTGCCGTATCAAAAGAGCGACATGTCCTTTGGTGTCAGTATTGATGATGGCTGGTTGGAATATAGCTCTGGTGGTTTGTTCGCCCAACGTAAAAACATATTACGCCCTCAGTATTGGCGAATGCTGTTTGATGTCTTTAAGTTTAATAAACAAGCCTTAGCTTATATAGAAAAAGACCCATCTATTACACTAGGTAATTGCCTTGAACAGCTTAAAATGGGGTCATGGTTTAAGCGATATTATATTTTAGCTATGGGCGCTGCAATTTGGAGTTGCCCAGTGGAAACCATTATGCAGTTTCCTGCGCAAACTTTTCTTCGGTTTTTCAAAAACCATGGCTTACTCAGTATTAATAAGCGGCCGCAATGGTATACAGTGACTGGCGGTAGTCGTGAGTATATTAAGCGCTTAACAGCGCCTTTTGCCGACTGTATTACTTTAGGCAATGGTGCCGCACGCGTTACTCAGCTTGGCGACCAATATGTGGTAATTGATGTAAAAGGTGGCAAGCGTGAGTTTGACCATGTTATTTTCGCTTGTCATGCAGATCAAGCATTAGCACTGCTTGAGAAACCAACGGTAGATGAGCAGTCAGTATTATCCAGTTTTGATTATCAGCGTAACCATATAGTGGTGCACTCTGATGCTAGTTATATGCCACAACATAAGCAGTGCTGGGCAAGCTGGGTTTATTTGTCAGAGCAACAGCAAGATAACAACCAAGACATTTCTTTAAGCTACTGGATGAATAATCTACAAAGCTTAAAAACTGAAACGCCGGTCATTATTACCCTTAATCCTACAAGAAGACCAAAAGAATCGCTCATTATCAATGAGCATAATTTCTCTCATCCTATTTTTGATTACAAAGCCATTATTGCACAAGATAAGATGCAGTCGATTCAAGGCCAGCGTAATTTATGGTTCTGTGGTGCTTACCAACGTTATGGTTTTCATGAAGATGGCCTACTCAGTGCCGTGAATGTGGTGAAAAGGCTAGGAGGTACTATACCGTGGGAGTGAGTAGTCCGCAGATACTGACTGGCAGAGTGATGCACAAACGCTTACTACCTAAAGTACATGCCTTTTATTATGGCATTTACTATGTAGTACTACCGCTCTCAATGCTGAGCAGTTTGGCACTCGCGCACAACCGTTTTTCGGCACTAAGCTTTTACGATAAAGACCACGGCGCGGGCGATGGTAGTGCTCTAGAGAGCTGGGCTCGTTACCTATTAAAGCAACACCAAGTTGAGATTGATGGCGACATTACTTTGGTGACAATGCCTAGAGTCTTAGGCTATGCGTTTAACCCTGTTAGTTTTTGGTTATGCAGAGATCAAGACGGGCAACTTCGTGCTGTGTTATGCGAGGTGCACAATACTTTTGGTGAGCAGCATACCTACTTGTGCGTCCATCAGGATCGTCGCACCATCACTAGCTTAGCACCCTTGTTTGCTAAAAAACTATTTCACGTATCCCCATTTTTAAAAAGGGAGGGTGAGTATGAATTTTATTTTGATATTGAGGGCGACAATTTCAATGTGCTTATTAATTTTCATAATGAAGCTGGGCATAAACAGTTGATCACTTCACTGGTTGGCACATTGCAACCCTTATCAAAATCAAGTTTACGTTTTGCTTTTTGGCATTATCCACTAGTAACGTTTAAAGCTATTTTGATGATTCACTGGCACGCACTTAAATTACTTGCCAAACGTATTCAATACATAAATAAACCAGTGCAAAAAAGTACAAAAGTTAGTACTACACATACTTCAATAATGCTACATGGAAATAAGAATGATTAACAAAACTGCAGCAGAGCAATTACTTAAACGACTTGATCATTTATCGTGGGGCACACTGACCTTAACCACGCCAGATGGCAAAACGCGCACTTATGGTGGAAAACAGCAGGCTGACCACCATGCCACAATAGACGTGCATGACTGGCGTGTATTTACTAATATGCTGCGTAAAGGCGATATTGGTTTTGCTGATGATTATCGAGAAAGGCTGTGGGATACCGATGATATTAACCGATTAGTAGAGCTGGGCTTACGCAACCAATCTGCTCTTGATGCGATGGTGACAGGCAATAAGCTATACCGATTACTATCCTCAATGTTATACGTATTTAAGCGTAATACGATTAAAGGTAGTAAAAAGAATATTCATGCCCATTATGATTTGGGCAATGCATTTTATCGCTTATGGCTAGACCCTAGCATGACCTATTCATCGGCCTTGTTTACATCAGAACAAGAAACATTGACACAAGGCCAGCACAATAAGTATGACCGTATGTTAGATAGCCTTAATACACAATCAGGCCGTCTATTAGAGGTTGGCTGTGGCTGGGGAGGGTTAGCAGAACGTGCAGTTGAGCAACGCGATTTTGCTATAAAGGGTATTACCTTATCTGAAGAGCAACATGCTTTCGCACAGCAGCGCCTTGGACAAAAAGCCAATATTGTATTGGAGGATTATCGTCATCAAACAGGTTCTTATGATCATATTATTTCAATTGAAATGTTCGAGGCGGTAGGCGAGCACTTCTGGCCTACTTATTTTCAAAAGCTAAAGTCCTTGCTTGCCAAAAATGGTAAAGCTATGGTGCAAACAATTACGATTAACGAACAAGATTTTCCTAGCTATAGACGTGGGAGTGACTTTATTCGAAGCTTTATTTTTCCTGGAGGAATGCTACCTAGCGTTTCTCGCTTTAAAGAAGAGGCGGCAAAGGCTGGCTTAGCTACCCACCAACCCTATATGTTTGGCAAGGATTATGCACGTACATTAGAAATTTGGTTAGAAAGCTTTGACCAACAAAAAGAGCAGATTGTTGCCTTGGGTTTTGATGAAGGCTTTATTCGTTTGTGGCGCTTTTACCTTGCTGCCTGCGCCGCCGCTTTTAGAACAAATAAAAATGATGTCATGCAAATCGAGTTAACTCATGCGTAATCTTTATTTATTATTGATGTTCCTAGCTTGTATAAACTTTGCCAATGCAGGGGCATTTATTCAACAGCAGTTGCCTGAGGCAAAAAAAGTATCGTCGGCACGCTATAGCGTCTTTGTTTTTGATGTGTACGATGCGACGTTTTATACTGTTTCTGGTAAAGCTGAAGTCAAGCCACCATTTGCATTGCAATTAACGTATCTACGCAACTTTAAAGGCGAAGGTATTGCAGATCGTTCCGCTGAGGAGATGCGAGACTACCAAGGGATTGATGAGGTCACACTAGCTGGCTGGCACTCACAAATGCGTAATATTTTTCCGGATGTGATCAAGGGCGATAGTATCGCTGGACTATATCCAGATAAAACAAAGTGCCGGTTTTATAAAAACAATGTGTTAATTGGGCACGTGAATGATGAAAAGTTTTGTAATGCTTTTTTTGATATTTGGTTTGGTGAAAATACAAGCGCACCTAAGTTGCGGACTGAGCTACTAACACCACAAAAAGCAACATCTAAGGCTACTGAATAGCAGTGACCCAACATCCCAATAAGCGATCGTTGTTTCAATATAGCTTGCTAGCGTTTCCGCTAGCCTTTGCTGGGCTGCCACTGTATATCCATGCGCCAGATTTTTATACGCGTCATTTAGGCTTGGGTTTAGGCGCGATTGGTATGATTTTACTGCTAGTACGCCTGTTTGATGCCGTGCAAGATCCTGTTATTGGCTACCTCTCGGATCTCCATGCCACACGTCGTCAAACGATTATGACTGGTGGCATATTGACCTTAACAATAGGCTTATTTACTTTGTTTTTTGGCCCTCAGCTGTCTATTTCTACTGCCGTATGGTTTGCCGTCAGTATGATGCTTGCCACTACAGGGTTTAGTGTTGTGGTGATAAATCTTAATATTATCGGTGGATTTTGGTCTGCGGATCAACATCAACGCACACGCATAGCAGGGTGGCGTGAATCCTTTACTTTATTTGGCCTACTCATTGCCTCCATATTGCCGACTATCTTATTTAATTTCACTGAAGCGACGCAAGTATTTAAATGGCTATTTATTATTTATGCAATTGCCATGCTCCTTGCTTGGCTCATGTTCATTAAGTTTCTGAAGCGTGTAGATTTGCAGCATTTAAACCGACACAGAGTATTGAAGGCTACTGGTTTCTTTCAGGTACTGCATGATAAACAAAACTTATTTTTTATCACTTACTTTTTAACGCAAGTAGCCGCATCATTGCCAGCTGTATTAATCCTCTTTTTTGTGCGTGATTACCTCAATGCTGAGCCCTATACTGGGTTGTTTTTATTTCTTTATTTTACCTCTGGTGCTGCTTTAATGCAGCTATGGTTTGTACTGTCTAAAAAAATAGATAAATACCGTGCTTGGCTTGTATCAATGATGCTTTCAATAGCCGTGTTTATTTGGGTTGTGCTATTACAGCCAGGTGACATTGTTTCCTATAGCATCATTTGTATCTTGTCAGGATTTGCATTAGGTGCAGATTTGGCGCTACCAGCATCCATTATCGCCGACCGTATTAATGCAATAGAAGCTGAGGAAAGAGCAACCCAGTATTACGGTGTTATGGCATTTATTCCTAAGCTAGCGCTAGCGTTGGCAAGCGGCTTTGCTTTTCTGATACTTGATAACACTGGCTTTATTCCAGCAGGGGATAACACGCAAGTAACGTTGCTATCACTATTGATATTATATGGACTAGTGCCATGCATTGTTAAGTGTTTGGCAGCAATTTCTTTATGGAAGTTAATCAACAAGCAAGGTTAAAACAATGAATATGATCAAAAAAGGAGTAATTATTATGGGGTTAATGACGTTTATTAACGGCTGCGCGACACCTAAAATGGAGGCATATAAAGAAACGAAACCATCATTAGATTTAAAAACCTACTTCACAGGGCCAATTAAAGCCTGGGGCTTAATACAGAACCGCAGTGGCGAAGTTACTAGGCGATTTGATGTCACCATGCATGGTTCTTGGGAAGGCGATGTTGGTACGCTAGAAGAGCACTTTGTTTATTACGATGGTGAAACGCAAAAACGGGTATGGACAATCACCAAAACCGGTAATAAAACTTATGAAGGCACCGCGTCAGATATTCTAGATAAAGCGACAGGCAAACTAGAAGGCAGCGCTATGCAATGGGCTTATCAAATGGATTTGCCTGTTGGTGATAGTACTTATCGCATTACCTTTGATGACTGGATGTTTTTGATGAATGATGGTGTGTTAGTTAATCGATCTTATCTGAAAAAATTTGGTATTACCATGGCCGAATTGACATTGTTTATGCAAAAGCAGGAAGAATAATGTTCTTTTATGAGGAAGTAAAAACCATAATGAAAACGATTCATGGGCAATATATATGGATAATAGGTGCTAGCAGCGGTATTGGTGCTGAGTTAGCAATTGCGCTCAGTCAACAGGGCGCAAACGTGATTCTTTCTGCACGCCGTGAACCTGAGTTGCAATCAGTACGTCTACAACTAACAGGAGCTAATCATCAAGTCTTAGCATTTGATATTAGCGATCATAGCCAAACAATCAATGCTTTTAAAAAAATTAAACGCCTTGATCGTGTGATATTCATGGCGGCGGTTTACGATCCATCAGAGCAAGGCAGAACAGATATTGCCTTTATTCGTAAAAGTTTACAGGTTAACCTTGGTGGTGTTTACAATATGCTAGATGTTGCAGCGTCATTCTTTGCGACACAAGGACATGGCCAAATTGTACTATGTGGTTCAGTATCAGGTTATTTTGGGCTGCCAAATGCACAGCCTTACTCTTCTACTAAAGCAGCAATTACAAATTTGGCTGAAAGCTTATACGTTGAATATCAATCAAAAAATATTGATGTAAAACTCATTAGTCCTGGTTTTGTCAGCACGCCAATGACTAGTAAGAATGATTTTGAAATGCCAATGGTGATTGATACTCTAACAGCGGTAAAAGCCATTGTAAAAGGCCTAACATCGGGTGCTTTTGAAATTCACTTTCCTAAACGGTTTACACGATTAGTTAAACTATTAAGCCTATTGCCATATTGGCTGGCATTCAAAGTAAGCGGAAAGCTAATAAAGTAATTTAAGAGTACCAAAGGTATGCTGCTAAAGCCATACTTAACAGTGCGATAACTAGCGATAAGAGCACATACAGGCAAGCTAGCTACAAGCCGCTTATGCTGAAATTAAGGGGTCATCCAGCTTGATAACGATGTGTTTTTGAGCTTAGCTAGCCTCATGGTAAGACTACCCCGACTCGCTATTCCCAATCAGCCCCTACATATTATGCATAGAGGTAATAACCGGCAAGACATACTCAATTCTGAAGATGACATGATTAGAATTAAGGAAGATATTGAGCATGGATTAGAAAAGTCCGGCTGTACATTGTTTTGCGGTGGCACTTTGAAGTAAGGGACAATGCTGCAGCAGGTATCGGCTGTAGCCATGAAGGGCTTCTTTTAGGGTTGATAGAGTGTTTTTTATTACTGTAGCGTTATTCACATTGCAGTTGGCGAAAACAAGAAACCACATGGCCATTCACCATGCCAACGGCTTGCATAAAGGCATAACACGTCGTCGAGCCGATAAACTTAAAGCCTTTTTGCTTCAAGCTTTTACTCATGGCATCAGATATTACGGACGTTCTTGGGACATTCGTGTGTGCCCGCCATTGCTTATTAATCGACTTGCCATTCACAAACGACCAAAGGTAAGTATCAAAGCTACCGTATTCAGCTTGAATATTAATCACACACTGGGCATTGTTAACCGTCGCTTTTATTTTGAGTTTATTCCGCACAATGCTTGCATCTTGCAATAATGTTTGTATTTTTGCTTCTGAGTACTGTGCGACTTTTTGCATATCAAAGTTGTCGAACGCTTTTCGGTAACCCTCCCGTTTATTGAGGATAGTCGCCCAACTTAAACCCGATTGCGCGCTTTCTAAAATCAGCGATTCAAAGAGCAGTCTATCATTATGGATAGACACCCCCCATTCTTCATCATGGTATTGGGTTTCTGCCGCAGAGGTGTTCGCCCATGCACAGCGTTTAGTCACGTTTTTAGTCTTCATCCACTTCAAAAGCATCACGCAACATGGCATTAATATCATCCATGTCCGCTTTAGCCGGTAATTTACTGGGTGGTTTAGCTTGCGTAGTGCCTTGTTGTTGTGAGTAGCCCTGAGGTGCTGCTTGAGGCTGGGTCATTTCAGTTGGTGCGCCATCTAGCCATTTCTCAAATGGTGCTTCTTCTACGCCAACAGGGATGTACCAGTGTTTACCATCTGGATTCCAACGTGCTCCGTGTGATTTTGCTTCGTCTTTTTCTTTGAAAGGGACTTTCAATGGGATATTGCTTGTTGCTGCCATGATTTTTTGCCTAGGTAAATTGCTTTAAGTAAATGCTGCTAATTAAGGGGTGTTATTTTTCACAACTGATGGGGCGTTAAAACACTAAGTGATCGTTAAACAATCGATTCATAACATTCAGGAGTAAATCGTGGGTTGCAAATGGCTAAAAAGATTAAATCGCTTGTGCCATCATTACGGATTCTTTGCCGTGTCATCGGTGGAATAATCACTACATCGCCAACGCTCACGTTTTTAGGTGTTTCGTTACCGATTTCAACGACACCAGTGCCCTCTAAAATGCAGTACCTTTCTGTGACGCCTGTTAATTGATGCCATGTCGTCGTCACGTTAGGTTCAACGCGCGCTTTAGCAATGGAAACATCTGGATCAGCAGGTGTATTGGATAGCTCTGAGATATAACAACCTTCCGCTTCGAAGAGGTACTCTTGGTTATTAGAGCTAGTAGGATGAGTCATGACGAGGGTGAGGTTTTAATAGAGAATGAATCAGTATAGCTTAAGCTGTTATCTAATAGAGCCAAGTACGGCTTGAAGTGATAAAAAAGTCGGCAATTTGACGACTTTTTTATTTTTACTATGCTTGCATTTTTACAAGCTGTTTTAATTACTTATCTGATTGCGCCTCTTCTTCAGTTGTTTTTTCATCTACTTCTTGCTCTTCTGCAGTGCCTTCAGCTTCAACTGCAAGCTCTTCCGTAACATATGTATCCGCTGCAGCTTCTTCAAAACTTTGATCTTCTGCAAAAGCGTTTAAGGACACCGCTAATAAAAACAGCCAATAATAATGAATTTTTTCATGATAAATTTTCAGAAAGGTAATAGACATTGATGAAAGTATTCGAAAGTTATTCCGATATAAAATATCATCTCGAATTTTTGATTTTTAGACTTTATTTTTAAAAATATAATAGGTTTTGAAGATATATTTTCATGTCGCCAAGTTTGAATCTAAGTGATTGTTTTTATAGTGAATGGTGGAGGATGTTGACGGAAAAATTCCTGCCAAAATAGCAATGGGTCAACTATTTAAAACAATTCAGCCTGCGTTGGCGGTGGGGCTACTAGTAAGGCATCGATATCAACCTCAAAGATACCCAGCTTACCGCGACATGGCATCAAAGGCAGAGGCGTCGCTTGTTCAAATAGAAAACCAAAGTATTCATCATGTACGCCACCAAAATGTACACGCTGTTCACGGCTAATATTGGCCGGCATATTGCCCGGTTGGCAGCACAGCACTAGCTTGGCCACACCGACGATACCGCCATACTCTAGCTTATCTTTATCTGGTAACGGAATATTGGTGCTGTCTTTCAGGTAATCATAATACGATTCATACAAACCCTTACTTGCATGAATGAGCATAGGGCCACGATACTGCGTTCCCCAAGTGCGGTCATCCACCTGTAAAAAGCCATTCGCAATCAACCAAGCATAAGGCTGTTTAAGAGAAAGGGCTTTCATGATGCCTGAGGGTATAGCGGTAGCTGAAAGTGGTGCTTTATGATTGATCATATAACGACGCGCTTATGCTATTTAAATGCGAATGCCAAAGATCTCAAGCAACTTAATCATACTGAAGTAGGCAATCGCCGTTGCTAAACAAGCAATGAATAGACTTAGCCAAAAATGAATACCGCTGCGCAATAATAAAGGCAGCGTAACAAACAAAATGAGTGAAGGTAGTACTAACCAAAAAATACCATGGGATAAGGTGGTAATTTGCTGAACACTACCTGAGTCAATATAAATCCACACTAAGGCAAGAAGAGAAGTGAGTGGCAGTGACGCCAATGCAGCAGCCAAAAAAGAACTGCGTTTAGCTAGCTCGGCTACCGTAACTAGCACGACAGCAGATAATATGATTTTAAGAGTGTATTGCCACATTAGATGCCTTCCCTCTTACGATTTTGATGGTTACCTGGCAAAGGTTGCAGCAGCAATAGCGATGATAGAGAGGATTAGATTGAAACCAACAAGCTTGCGTATAGTATTCAGTGTTGCAGCAGCAGCTAACCAGCTAACCTCATTGCATTGCTTGCAAAGCCTAGGGTACACCACCGCATAAACATAAATAAAGATAGCAGACATTAACAAACCTGTCGATAACATCACATGCCAACCGACGGGCGCAAACTTCATGCCGACCTGCAACAACATCATTATGCCTGTTGCAATGATAGTCACCACGGCAATCGCAGTGAGTTTAAAAAACCGACTAAACGTAGCAACCCAAAGCGGTAAGCGTAACTTTGGCTCAAGTAGCTGGATGGCAGCAGGGCGTAAACAGAAGTAAGAAAAGAACATACCACCAACCCAGATAATAACGCTAGTTAAATGCAGAAAGAGTAGAAGATGAAGCATCATGGTTTATTCCTAACATAAATTAAGGATGCCTTTTGTGAATCAGGCGCCAATAATCATAGCGCATTACGCCGTATTGCAAAGTACTAATGTAGGGCGCAATGCCTTTTAGTTATTGTGCCCCATGAGTAGAGTGCGAATCTTGGCCATTTTATCTTGCTAAAAAAATGCTCTTTCATGGCTGCTCAAATTACTTAGATACTTAGTGAGCAATGCGCTAATCTTTAAACCTTTAAAAAGTCTTGGGATATTAATGAACGACCACATTTAGTAATTACTTGATCAGATAACAGGGCTTGAGGATAAGCTAAGAGTTGCACTAAACGAGCAACAATCCAGCATATTTTTTCAAGTTAAAGGAAAGTGTGTTGAATTTGAGCAGTCAATCAAAGAAGCGCATCTCCGCTTAAAAAAGAAATATTTTTTTCGTTGGCTAATAACCGAACGCCCGCAAAACTTGATTACTGGTCTAATTATTTACGCGATGATTAGTCATTACTAATATAGTCATAACGTTTTATCAGCTTATTTGTTTTCCTATGTATGGCATTAAAAAAGTTAAGCGTGTTGATTACATTATTTTTGATCGCTAAAACCTCAATTATCTTAACTTTATTGAAAAATTCCACTGTACCTATTGTTTTTATGGTGCGGGTATGATTGCCTATATAAGTGAAATTGTGGCGCGAACCGAACAGTATTTTGTCCAATCAAACATGCTCGAAAAGTACTAGGGACACATGCGCGTTATGCACAGTTTTTAGCATTTGGAGAAGCGGAAAGTTATGAACAGAAGCTCAATAAATTTCGCACTTCGTTAAATAGAGACGCTGAAAAAAGATTAGAATTAAATCTATTTCAAGTCATTGTTTTTGCTAATGAAAATTCGAATTAATTTATTGCAATCAGCTAACAATTCCTTTCAATTGTTCAAGAATCGCAGGGTTCTCCAATGTGGAAATATCAGAAGTAATCTCTTCGCCCTTAGCTAGACTACGTAATAAACGGCGCATAATTTTGCCACTACGGGTCTTAGGTAAGTTGTCACCAAAATAGATTTCACTTGGTTTAGCGATAGGACCAATCTCCTTACCAACCCAGTCACGAAGGTCATTAACGATAGCCTTGATATCATCGCCAGTAGGGCGTTGGCCTTTGAGTACAACATAAGCGACAATCGTTTCACCTTTAATATCATCAGGCTTGCCGACAACAGCGGCTTCTGTCACTAGGTTGTTGGCGACTAAGGCTGATTCAATCTCCATCGTACCTAGGCGGTGACCTGATACATTCAGTACATCATCAATACGGCCCATGATGGTGAAGTTGCCTGTGACTTTGTCGCGGACAGCGCCATCGCCTGCTAGGTAGTATTTGCCACCTAAATCTTCAGGGAAGTAAGCGCTTTGGAAGCGTTCAGGGTCGCCATAAATCGTGCGTATCATAGATGGCCATGGTTTTTTAATGACTAGTAGACCACCTTCGCCCCACGGTGCGTCTTTACCTGATTCATCAACCACATCAATATTGATTCCAGGGAATGGGAGGGTGCAAGAGCCTGGTACGAGTGTTGTTGCGCCGGGTAGCGGCGTAATGACATGGCCGCCTGTTTCGGTTTGCCAGAAGGTATCGGCAATCGGGCAGCGTTCGCCGCCAACTTCTTTGTAATACCACATCCATGCTTCTGGGTTAATCGGTTCGCCTACGGTGCCGAGTAAACGTAAGCTGGATAAATCGAACTTGCTTGGATGTGTCTCTGGGTCGGTTTCGCCTGCTTTAATTAAAGAGCGAATGGCTGTTGGTGCGGTGTAGAAGATAGACACTTTGTGCTTCTCTACCATTTCCCAGAATCGACCTGCATTCGGGTAGGTTGGAACGCCTTCGAAGACAACTTGCGTTGCGCCCAATGCCATTGGGCCGTAAGCCACGTAGCTGTGACCTGTAATCCACCCCACATCAGCCGTACACCAAAACACGTCATCGTCTTGAATATCAAACGTCCAGCGTGTGGTGTTCATGGCATGTAGCAAATAGCCAGCAGATGAATGTTGCACACCTTTTGGTTTGCCTGTAGAGCCTGATGTGTAGAGGATGAAGAGCGGATGCTCTGCATTCACCATTACAGGCGGGCATTCGTCAGCTTGGCCTGCGATTAAGTCATGCCACCAAATATTATTGTCACTCCAAGCCACTTCTTGGTCTGTTTTCTTTAACACAACGACTTTTTGCACGTGCTCACAGCCACCCATGGCAATGCCTTCATCGACTGCTTTTTTGAGTGATAGGGTTTTACCTGCTCTAAATTGCGCATCAGCGGTAATCACAGCCACTGCGCCAGCATCAATCATGCGTTCATTTAAGCTCTTAGCTGAAAAGCCACCAAACACTACACTATGCACTAGCCCTAAACGTGCGCAAGCTTGCATGGCAACGACGGCTTCTACGCCCATCGGTAAATAGATAATGACGCGATCACCAACGTTAAGATTCAATGTTTTTAAGCCATTAGCAAACTGACACACCTGATGATAAAGCTGTTTGTAGGTGACGGACTTGGTGTCACCATTGTCGGCTTCAAAGATAATCGCGGTTTTATTCGGGATGGTGTCGAGGTGTTTGTCTAAGCAATTGGCTGAAACATTTAACTCGCCATCTTCAAACCATTTGTAAAAAGGGGCGTTGTCTTCATTAAGTGTTTTCGTGAAAGGCTTATCCCAAACCAACAATTCACGGGCTAGTTTGGCCCAAAAGCCTTCGTAATCTTGTTCCGCTTCTGCACAAAGTGCATTGTAGGCATCCATGCCTGAGACGTTGGCATTTTTCTTGAATGCGGCTGAAGGTTCAAACCTGCGATTTTCGTGCGAAACTGACTCGATGGACATGCTAAACTCCCCCTAACACTGCTTTTATATTTGATATATGACTTTAATTAAGTAATAGGATACTACCCTAAAAAACAGCATGTCAAAACCACAAGATATTTTTAACGAGATGAAATTAACCGCTTTGCAATTATCAAGTTTGCAAAGGGTTTTTTTATGCAGTCCATTTGCCACCAGGTTGCTTTCACAAGACAAGGGTTTACTTGCAGATTTGCTAGAAAATAGCCATGTTTCCTATCGTTTGTTAGAGATGCAAAGTTTTTTGGCACAACATAAAATTAATGATGAAGCCAGTTTAAAAAAAGCATTAAGAAAGTTAAGACAACAGGTTGTTGCCCGACTAATTTTTCGCGATTTGAATGATTTGGCCGACTTGAGTGAGGTGCTAAATACGATTAGCGAGCTTGCTGATTTTGCCATTAATACCGCGGTTGATCATTTGCATGGCTGGCAAATAGCTGAGTATGGCGAGCCTGTCGATGAACATGGCGTGCCGCAGACTTTAGTCGTGATTGGTATGGGTAAGTTAGGCGGCATGGAGCTGAATGTTTCTTCCGACGTGGATTTGATTTTCGCTTATGAGCAAGATGGCAAGACGGTAGGTGACACGAATGGTGAGAAAAGCATCAGCAATCAAGACTACTTTGTGCGATTGGGTAAAAAGCTGATTGCTGCGTTAGATGAGCCAACAGCCGATGGTTTTGTGTTTCGGGTGGATATGGGCTTGCGACCTTTTGGTAGTGAAGGGGTGTTGGTTTCAAGCTTGGATGCGCTAGAGAATTACTATCAAAATAATGGCCGCGAGTGGGAGCGTTACGCATGGGTTAAGGGCAGGGAAGTGACAGGCGGCAATGCAGTTTCTCAGTTGCTTAAGCCATTTGTTTATCGCAAGTATTTAGATTATAACGCTTTTGCTAGCATGCGTGATTTGAAAGTGCAGATACAGCGGGACGTGAATGCAAAAAGTGCAAAGGCGACTGGAGGTAAAGATAATATTAAGCTTGGCCGCGGCGGTATTCGTGAAGTTGAGTTTATTGCGCAAGTGTTCCAGTTGATTCGTGGTGGACAAGAGCCTGCTTTGCAAATTCGCCCAACCTTGCAAGTATTGGCATTGCTAAAAACAAAACGATTACTGCCAGATGATGCCGCAGATCGCTTGTGCGATGCATATGTGTTCTTGCGTAATGTAGAACATCGGCTGATGTATCTGGAAGATGCGCAATCGCAAGATTTGCCTAAAAGTGAGGCGGCGCGTGCTTGTGTAGCGACGGCAATGGATTTTGATGGCTGGGATGACTTTATGGCAGCGTTAAATCAGTATCGTGGTTTTGTCCGTGTGCAATTTGATCAAACCTTTAGCCTCGATGAAGAAAAAAACGATGAAGCAGATGCACAAGACCCCTCGCTAACAGCCGCTAAATCTATTTGGGATGGTGAACTAGATGATGAGCAAAGCTTAGCGGCGCTAGAAGCGTTAGGTTATCAACGGGCTGACGATACGTTAAAGCAAATTCAGCGACTGCATCAAGGTCACCACTATCAGCAATTGCCAGAATTAAGTCGGCAGCGCTTTAATCAGCTGTTACCTGTCTTAATAAAAGTTGCCAGTCACGTCGGCAATCCTGATATTGCACTCATGCGGACAATGGACTTTATTGATGCGATTTGTCGTCGTGCGAGTTATTTAGCTTTATTGGCAGAATATCCACAAGCCTTAAGTCTGGTGGTGCGCTTATGTGGCGCCAGTACATGGTGTGCGCAGTATTTGACGCAACATCCCATCGTCTTAGATGAATTGCTTGATGAGGCGAGTTTATATGCGACGCCTGACTTTGCCGTATTGCGTTATGAAATTACTCAAACCATGAAGGTGATGGCTGGTGATGTAGAACAGCAAATGAACGCCATGCGACATTTTAAGCATGCCGCTATCTTTCGCTTTATCTCGCAAGATATTACGGGGCAGTTGTCACTAGAAACCTTGTCAGATTATTTAAGTGCGCTAGCGGATTTGATTGTTGATGTTTCTATTCAAACCATTTGGCAATCGCTCAGCTTTAAACATATTGAAAAACCAAAGTTTGCTGTGATTGGCTACGGCAAGCTCGGTGGAAAAGAGCTGGGCTATGCCTCAGACTTGGATATCATTTTCTTGTTTGAAGACGCTACAGAGGACGCTGGTAGCATTTATGCACGCTTTGCACAGCGGATTAGTAGTTGGTTTAACAGTTTAACGCCAGCAGGCTTGCTGTATGAGACGGATCTAGAGCTGCGACCAGACGGGAATAGTGGCCTGTTGGTGAGTTCAACCGAAGCATTTAACAAATACCAATCGAAACGTGCTTGGGTGTGGGAACATCAAGCGATTACCCGCGCTCGCTTTATTGCAGGTGATGTCAGTGTCGGCAATACGTTTGAGGCAATACGTGTTGCAGTCATGCGGCAGCAGCGTGACCTTGAGAAGCTCTGCACTGAAGTGGTTGAGATGCGAGAGAAAATGCGCCATGCACAACACTTCACCGTTGATTTGTTTGATTTGAAGCAGAGTAAAGGCGGCATTATTGATGTCGAATTTATTGTGCAGTATCTCGTGCTTGCCCATGCTAGGAAACACGATGTATTGACTGAAAATATCGGCAATATTGCTTTGTTAGCAACTTTAGGCGATTTGGGTGTGATTGATATCCGCTTGGCACAGCAATCAGCCGGTGCTTATCGTGAGTATCGCAGCTTGCAGCATGCCGCGAGGATGCAAGGTGAGATGGATGCCAAGGTTGAACATGCGCTGGTGGAGCAACATGCTAAGGCCGTTATTGGTTTATGGAATACTGTTTTTACCGTAGCTAATTAAATGTCGCTAATTAAACGCAGCATTTAAACACCCCAGCGCAATGCCGCGGTATGTACAGGGCTATCCCAATGCTGTTTAATTTCATCATCTAGGATGCAGACCGTAATCGACGCACCTGACATATCAATGGCCGTTGTATAGTTGCCGACTAGTGACCTAGTGATTGTAATGCCTTGTTCTAAAAGTAGCTTTTCGGCAGTGTTGTAGATGAGGTAAAGCTCCATCAACGGTGTCGCACCTAAGCCATTAACAAGTAAAAGCACTTCAGCGCCTTTTGCTTTATCCGCTAAGTCAGTCAGTATGGCATCGACCATGTCTTTGATGATCGCATCTGCCTCGCGCATGGTTTCGCGTTTGCGTCCGGGTTCGCCATGTATGCCAACGCCCATTTCAATTTCAGTTTCACCAATCTCAAATGTCGGTTTGCCAGCAGCAGGTACAGTGCAGCTGGTAAAGGCAACGCCGATACTGGCCGTTTGTGCATTAATCTTATCACCCAGCGCTTTGCAAGTCGCTAAGTCAGCACCTGTTTCCGCAAAGCTACCGACACATTTTTCTACAATCACCGTGCCAGCAACGCCACGGCGGCCATCGGTAAATGTACTGTTAATTACGGCACAGTCATCACTAGTTAGCACGGTGGCATTTTTAATGCTCAACATCTCGCCAGCCATTTCAAAATTCATCACATCACCAGCATAGTTTTTGACGACAAATAACACCCCTTTACCTGTATCAACCGCTTCAGCAGCTGCCATCATTTGGTCGGGGGTCGGGGAGGTGAATACTTGGCCGGGGCAAACGGCGTCTAACATGCCTTTGCCGATAAAGCCTGCATGCAAGGGCTCGTGACCAGCGCCACCACCAGAGATAACAGCGACTTTATTTTCAGCTTTGTTTTTACGGGTTAAGTAGTTAGGTTCTAAGTGTAATAACACCAAGTCCGAATGGGCTTTTTCAAAACCAGATAAGCTCTCGGTGAGCATGTTATCGACGTTGTTAACAAATTTTTTCATAGTGGTGGTTTATAGCGGTGGTTTATTTTAATAATTTACTTTACTTTATTTTTAATGCCAAATCACATACTGCTTTAATCATCACTTGGCAACTCTTCGCACCTGCATCCAAGTGCCCAATAGAGCGTTCACCTAAGCCGGCAGCGCGGCCTCTGGTCGCAACTAAGTCACGTGTCGACTCCAAGCCTTTGTCTGCTGCAGCATTAATATCATCGCGGATTTCTGCGGTAGTTTTGTTTTCAATCGCGCTAAAAATGAAGGTGTAGGCAGTAGGGAGTAATACATCTAGCATCGTTTTTTCGCCGATTTTTCCTTTACCGCGTTTAATCAATTCTTGCACGCCAGCTGCAAAAGCAACTGCAATATCTAAGTGACTATTACCACCATTGTGTTTAATGGTTTTTGCCATACCCATAAAAAAGCTAGCATATAAAGGACCCGCTGCACCACCAATAGTACTAAGCAGTTTCATAGCAATCTTATTCAATGCCTCATCAGCAGCTAATGACGATAGCTCGTCGGCCATACTGTCTATTACTTCTGCGCCACGCAGGACATTGATGTAATGGTCACCATCGCCAATCGCTTGATCTAGAGGCTCAATATCAGGCTTATGTGTAATAATAGCGGCGTGGATGGCCGAGGTTGCAGAGCATATTAATTTGGTTTGTAAACTCATGGATAGCACTATATTGCAAATTGACGAAGGCTGCTAAACTCTACACAGATTAGTTGGGCATTTTAACATTTATGAATTAAGTCTTTTTGATTAACGCCTACTTAATTAACAGCTATTTAATTTACAACCATAGAAAGCAAAGTAGAGAACGAATATGAGCTTGCGGCTACGCTTAAACTTACTCATTACCTTATTGATGCTGTTATTTATGATAACGGTAGGGGCGATACTACTAAGGGGCGCCAAATCTTCTATTCAGGAAAGTGTTGAAGCAGCGACGCATGTAACAACGCACCTGCTAGATACGGTAATGATCAGCTCTGGGCAAGGCTTAGACCTAGGCTATACGCATATCGTCTTGCAACGATTTTTAGAACATTTGGGGCAAGTGCGCAGCAATAAAATATATTTGTATAATGGCCGTGGCGAGGTGCTTTACCAATCACCAGATTCCCAATATCGTATTGATGAAAAACCACCCAAATGGTTTTATGATATGTTGGACTCTAAGGAGGAGCCTGTCATGAGGCCAATCCGTTTTGGCCGCTTAGAGGTGAGGCCAGATCCAGCCGGCGCGATACGTGAGGCTTGGTCAAAAATGCGTAATTTATTTTGGATTGGACTGGGATTCTTTATTGCGTTGAATGTGGCAGTTTACTGGATGTTAGGTGGCTTATTGAAGCCATTGCATCCCATCTTAGCCGCGATTAAGCGCATGGAAACAGGTGACTTAAGTACGCGTTTGCCTGGCTTTAGCCTGCCTGAGTTTGACAAAATAGCGCACAGCTTAAATCGCATGGCGGAATCGTTAGCGGTAGAGCGCGAACTCGAAGAGAACAGGCAAGTTACTCACTTAATTCAAAAGCATATCGAAGAAGAGCGCCGTAGTTTAGCCAGAGAGTTGCATGATGAGTTGGGCCAGTATGTGACGGCGATTAAAACCTTTGCGGTTGCTATTGCCAGCAAAACCAAAAAGAAAGCCCCTGAAGTGGAAGCCAGTGCGCAGACGATTGTAGGTGCTGCAAATCATATTTATGATGGCATGCACAATATTATTAAACAGTTAAGGCCAGGCTCTTTGGATAACCTCGGCTTGGTGGAAACATTAAAAGATCTAGTTAACTCGCTGCAAGAGCAACACCCTGATTTAAACATAAATTTATACTTAACAGGTAATATGGATGCATTAGGTGAAACTTTAAACATTAATCTCTATCGAATCGTACAAGAGTCGATTAATAATGTGATTAAACATGCGCAAGCGACGACGCTGGGTATTGATTTGAAACTAAGCGATGCAAATGACTTAGAATTGACTATTAAAGACGATGGAAAAGGGATGGATATTCATGCCATTGATCAAACGAACCACTTTGGTTTGTTAGGAATAAGAGAGCGTGTTCAGGGCTTACATGGTCATTTTAGTGTCGATTCTGAACTAGGTGCCGGTACAGCAATTAATATATCGATACCCAATGCAATAAAAATAGGGACTGAAGAATGAGCCAGATAAATGTAATGTTGGTTGATGACCATGCGGTGGTACGCATGGGCTTTAAAATGTTGTTAGAGACTTCTGACAATATTAGAGTCATTGCCGAAGCTGAAAATGGTGAAGAAGCCATTAAGTTCTATATGGAACATAAGCCTGATGTCGTCGTGATGGATATTACGATGCCGGGCATGGGGGGAATGGAAGCCATTGAACGCATTCTAAACAAAGAATCTTCTGCCAAGATACTAGTGCTTTCCGCTCATGAAGATTCCGTCCATCCGAAACGCGTACTCAATGCGGGCGCAATGGGCTATGTGACTAAGCGTAGTGCGGCAGAAGAGTTGATTAAAGCCATTCGCGTGGTCGCCTCAGGTAAAAAATACATTGAAGCCAGCGTCGCGCAGCAAATGGCGATACAGCAGCTGTCAGACAAGCAAAACCCAGTGGATGTGTTGAGTGAGCGTGAGTTCGAAGTGTTTATGTCGTTGGCTAAAGGGAAAACCACCAATGAAATTGCTGAGACCTTGTTCTTAAGCCCACGGACGGTAGGAACGCATTTGTATAATATTAAGCAGAAATTGAATGCGAATAACTCGGCTGAGATTGCGTTGATTGCGATGCGTAGTGGGTTGATTGATCCGTAAGTTTCGCTAGCCGCTTATTTTATTGAGCAACGCAAGGACCATGAATGGTGTGATAGCAGGGTGTGTGTTTCTTTGGTTACTTTCTTTAGCACAAGCAAAAGAAAGTAACTAGCTTATAGGCGAAAGAAAAGGTAGCTTAAATGAGGTGCATCCAGTGCATAACGCTATAAGCTCTTATTGCGACGCCCGAATGCTAACCAAACCACCAGCCACAATCAGCACAATCGCTAACCATTCCGAGAGCGATAAATGCTCACCCCAAAACAGCATACCAAACAGGCTGGAAATAATTACCGTCGCATAACTGAAACTCGCAACCGCCAGCGTTTTACCCGTACGATAAGCGCGAGTCAGCGCTAGTTGCGCGATGGTGGCTGATAGGCCTAAGCCTAGTAAGACTGGTAAATCTTGCCATGCGGGTAAATTCGGTTGGTCTACACACATCCAAATACCTGCACCAATGGTTGAAACCAGCGTGAAGTAAAACACGGTGCGCCAATCGGGCTCATGTAGGTTGCCGAGTTGCTTGACATGGGCATAAGCCCAGCCAGCGCCGCAACCAGAGGCTAAACCAATGAGTGCGGCAAATAAGTCTTCTTTTGCTAAGCTGGGTTTTAATAGTAAGATGACGCCGATAAAGCTGATGCCAATGGCTAGAAAGATTAGTTTTCTTGGTCTTTCATGCAACATAAAGGGCATGAATGCCGCTAGGAATAGCGGGGAAGTGTAGTTAAGTGTGATGGCCGTCGCTAAAGGCAGATGTGCAATGGCGTAGAAAAACATTAATAATGAGAAAAAGCCAATTAATGCACGGGATAGTTGTTTTTTAAGGTGCGGTGTTTTGATGGGCAGCTGTTTAATGTGGATGGAGCTATAGATCATCATTAACCCAAATAGTGAGCGATAAAAGACCAGCTCTCCACTAGAGAACTTGGCTGAACCTACTTTGACTAAGGCACCCATGATTGCAAAGAACAGTGCGGCAGCTAGCATCCAAAGGCTGCCGAAAGGACTATTTTTTTTAGCGAAGGTTGTTATCATCTTGCTATGGGTTTCGATTCTCTTTGCTTTTAGATTTGCTATTGTAGAGTGCTGACTTGATGAAGCACAAAGACGGCTATTTTATTTCACAGTATTATAACGTTATTGCTTGGTTTTATCGGCTGGCTTCAAAAAAGCAGCGCAACTTGCGTGCTATCTCCTGAAATCTTGCATAAAATGTGCTTTTGCTTTAATCTAATCAATACGGTAAATACAAATTTTTTAGCTGGTTTGCTATATGATTTATTATATTTAGTGAGGATCAGTTTAGTTAGGATTATTATGACAAAGTTATTATCATCGAAAATGCAAGGCCGCGTTGCAGCGAAAGCGGTGCAACAGCAGAGTCGTAAGAATCTGTTTGTATGGGCATTGTCCACATTTTTGGTATTAGTCGTAGTCAGCGAAGGTATTCGATTGGCATTGCTAAACGGGTAGTTTAAGCGGGTGCTGTAACGGCGGCCTTAGCCGCCGTTTTTGTTTTTATAAGCATGAATTTAATTCAATACTTAAACAATGTTTTTTACATTGTTTTTTTAGCGTTATTGGAATGGTATGTCGCAACATGTAATGAACACATATAGCAGGTTGCCAGTCACTTTTGTAAAGGGTGAGGGCGTATGGCTATGGGATGACAAGGGTGAAAAATACCTTGATGCATTATCTGGCATTGCCGTGACTGGCTTAGGCCACTCACATCCTGATTTTGTGAAAGCGATTAGCGAGCAAGCGGCGACATTAATGCATGTTTCTAACGTATATCATATTGCCGAGCAAGAAGCCTTGGCCGATAAGTTAGCTGAGATTTCGGGCATGGATAGCGTGTTTTTCTGTAACTCGGGCTGCGAAGCCAATGAAGCGCAGATTAAGCTAGCTAGACTCTATGCGCATAACAAAGGCATCGAGAATCCTGAAATCATTGTGATGGAACAATCTTTTCATGGCCGTACCTTAGCCACGCTTTCTGCAACGGGTAGCCGCAAAGCACAGGCTGGCTTTGAACCGCTAGTGAGTGGTTTTGTGCGTGTGCCATTTGACGATGTCGATGCAGTCAAGCAAGTAGCTGCGCGTAAGAATAACGTGGTCGCTATTTTGGTCGAGCCTGTGCAGGGCGAGGGTGGCATACAAGTGCCTGCCGACATGAATGGCTATATGACCGCCTTACGTCAAATTTGCGATGACAACGAATGGTTGTTGATGATAGACGAGGTGCAAAGTGGTATTGCGCGTACGGGTACTTGGTTTGCCTTTCAGCATACCGATGTGATGCCAGATACCATGGCTTTAGCAAAAGGATTAGGTTCAGGCGTACCAATTGGCGCTTGTTTGGCGAAGGGTGCGGCTGCTGGGGTATTAACACCGGGTAAGCATGGTTCTACTTTCGGCGGCAACCCATTTGCAACCAAAGCAGGTTCAACGACGCTAGCAATCATCGAAAAGCAAAAGTTACGTGAAAACGCACAAGCCATGGGTGATTTTATTCACCAGCAATTGGCTGCGGCATTTGAAGGTAATGACGCCATCGTGAATATCCGCCATGCGGGTTTGATGATTGGTGTTGAATTAGATAGGCCTTGTGCTGAGCTGGTGAAGTTGGCATTGGATAACAAACTACTGATTAATGTGACCGCAGATAAAGTGATTCGCTTATTGCCGCCATTAGTGATTAATCAAGAAGAGGCGCAAGAGCTGGTTAATCGCTTGGCAACAGTCGTCGAACACTTTATTAAAAGCAGCTTAACAGCAGCTTAAGTTAAGAAAGCTGAATTCTATGAGTAATAAATCATGAGTATTAAACATTATTTGCAATTTAATGATCTCAGCACGGAAGAGATTAACTATGTATTTGAGCGTGCTGCTTGGATTAAAGCGCAGTTTAAGGATTACAAAAAATACTGGCCCTTAGAGGATCGTACCTTGGTGATGATTTTTGAAAAGGCGAGCACTCGTACGCGTTTGTCTTTTGAAGCAGGCATGCACCAATTGGGCGGCGCGGCGATTTACTTGAATACGCGTGACTCGCAATTAGGTCGCGGCGAACCAGTAGAAGATGCTGCGCAAGTGATTTCACGCATGTCTGATGTGGTGATGATTCGTACGTTTGAGCAAAGCCTGATTGAGCGCTTCGCAGCCAACTCGCGTGTGCCAGTGATTAATGGTTTAACGAATCAATATCACCCTTGTCAGATTTTGGCTGATATCTTTACCTACATTGAGCAACGTGGCTCAATTGCAGGTAAAACAGTGGCTTGGATTGGTGATGCGAATAATATGAGCTACACGTGGTTACAAGCCGCTGAGCTGCTCGGCTTCCACGTTAATATCTCAACACCACCAGGCTATCCTCTTGACCCTGAGTTGGCTGACTTGGACAATAATAAAGCATTTACTGTGTTTGAAGATCCGGTGGAAGCCGCAAAAGGCGCTGACTTGGTGACGACAGATGTATGGACGAGCATGGGCTTTGAAGCGGAAAATGAAGTACGACTTAAAGACTTTGCTGACTGGTGCGTCGATGAAGAGATAATGATGGTGGCGAATAAAGATGCGTTATTTATGCATTGCTTACCTGCGCATCGCGGTGAAGAAGTGACAGCCGAAGTCATTGACGGTGAGCAGTCAGTGGTTTGGGACGAAGCAGAAAACAGATTACATGTGCAAAAAGCATTAATGGAATATTTGGTATTAGGTAAGATTTAATTAGGTTTAATTTAAGGTCATTAAAAAATGAGTGATGTGAAAAAAGTGATATTGGCTTATTCAGGTGGGTTGGATACGTCTGTTATTTTGAAATGGTTGCAAGATACCTATCAAGCAGAGGTGGTCACCTTTACTGCCGACTTAGGTCAGGGTGAGGAGCTAGAGCCAGCACGTGCGAAAGCAGCCGCAGCAGGTATTAAAGATATTTATATTGACGATTTGCGAGAAGAGTTTGTCCGCGATTTTGTCTTCCCAATGTTTCGGGCTAATGCCATCTACGAAGGCGAATATTTGTTGGGTACGTCGATTGCCCGTCCATTGATTTCTAAGCGTTTAATTGAAATTGCTGCAGAAACTAATGCGGATGCGGTATCGCATGGCGCGACGGGTAAAGGTAACGACCAAGTCCGTTTTGAACTAGGTGCTTATGCACTAAATCCAGACATTAAAATCATCGCGCCATGGCGTGAGTGGGATTTGTTAAGCCGCGAAAAGCTCATGACTTATGCTGAAAAACATGGCATTGAAGTCGATCAAAAACATAAGCAAGGCGGCAGCCCTTATTCTATGGATGCTAACTTATTGCATATTTCTTATGAAGGCCGTCATTTAGAAGAGCCTTCTGCTGAAGCAGAAGAGAGTATGTGGCTTTGGACAACCAGTCCAGAAAATGCACCAAGCGAAGCTGAGTACGTAGACATCGAGTATCAAAAAGGTGACATCGTTGCGTTGAATGGTAAAACCATGAAAGCGCATGAAGTGTTGGCTGAATTGAACCGCCTTGGCAGCAAACACGGCATTGGCCGCTTAGATTTGGTTGAAAACCGTTATGTTGGGATGAAAGCACGTGGCTGCTACGAAACACCTGGCGGCACGATTATGCTTAAAGCTCATCGTGGTATTGAAAGCGTTACTTTAGACCGTGAAGTAGCGCATTTGAAAGATGAACTCATGCCAAAATATGCAACGTTGATTTATAACGGCTACTGGTGGAGTCCTGAGCGTGTTGCATTGCAAACACTGATTGATCATACACAAGACCATGTGAATGGCTGGGTACGCGTAAAATTGTTTAAAGGCAGTGTAACGGTTGTCAGTCGCGATAGTAAAACAGACTCGTTGTTTGATTCTAATATTGCATCATTTGAAGAAGATGGTGGCGCTTATGACCACCTGGATGCGGCTGGCTTTATTAAGCTTAATGCGTTGAGATTGCGCATTGCCGCAAAATTCAGAACGCCTAAATAACAACAATGTCTAAGAAGGTCATTGCTTACGATTCAACTCTGCGCGATGGAGCACAGGCGCAGGGTGTTTCATTTACGGTCGAAGATAAACTCAAAGTTGTTCAGCAGCTGGATAATTTAGGTGTTAGCTATATCGAAGCGGGTAACCCTGGTTCTAATCCAAAAGACTTGGCTTTTTTTGAACGTGTATCAGAGTTAAACCTTAAGCATGCCAAAATTATTGCTTTTGGTAGTACGCGCAAGATTGGTATTAAGGCAGCTGATGATCGTAATTTGAAATCACTACTGAGTGCGAATACAGAAGCCGTCGCTATTTTCGGTAAGAGCTGGGATTATCAAGTCACTGATATTCTACGTACCACGCTAGAAGAAAATCTAGCCATGATTAGCGATACTATCGCTTATCTCAAACAACAGGGCAAAGAAGTGGTGTTTGATGCAGAGCATTTCTTTGATGGCTATAAGGCTAACGCTGACTATGCCATGCAATCATTAAAAGCCGCCGCTGATGCTGGGGCTGATGTGCTTTGTTTATGTGATACTAATGGCGGCACCTTCCCTGAAGAAGTGTTTCAGCTCACACAAAAGGTAGTTGAAGCTTTCGGTACGCAAGTGGGCATTCATTGTCATAATGACTGTGAGATGGCAGTGGCCAATTCAATCGCTGCAGTGAAAGCTGGCGCTGTACAGGTGCAAGGTACAATCAATGGTATCGGTGAGCGTTGTGGTAACGCTAATCTGAGTTCTATTATTCCCAATGTGCAGCTGAAATTAGGCATGGACTGTATTCCCGCTTCGCAAATGGTCAATTTGACTACTGTTTCAAAATTTGTGAGTGAAATTGGTGGCGTGCCCTTTAATGAAAAAGCACCTTATGTCGGCAGTGATGCCTTTTCGCATAAGGGCGGCATGCATATTGATGCGGTGAATAAAAACCCGATTTCATACGAACATATTGAGCCATCACAAGTGGGTAATGAGCGCCATACCTTGGTTTCTGAGGTGGCTGGTAGAAGCGCGTTGCTGGCGAAGCTGCAAGAGGTGGATCCTTCGTTAACTAAGGAGTCTGATGATACCAAGCGTGTGCTGGAGCATCTAAAAGCACTTGAGTACGAAGGCTACCAGTTCGAAAATGCAGAGCAGTCGTTCGATGTGCGTGTACGTCAATTGTTAGGCAAAAGCCAAACCTACTTTAAGCTTGTAAAATACAATATCAGTATTAAAGAGCCAGGCCTAGGCGAAAGTAACTCAAAAGCCATTGTGTCGTTTCTTGTAAATGGTGAAACGGTGAATGCTGAAGCTGAAGGAGATGGACCTGTTGATGCATTAGATAGAGCCATGCGTAATGCGCTGAGAGAAATCTACCCTGCAATTAAAGAAGTAAAGCTGACTGATTATAAGGTGCGCGTGTTGGATTCCAACTTAGCCACTGCGGCTAAAGTACGCGTCATTATTGAGTCTTCTGATGCCAAAAGTAGTTGGAGTACGACTGGTGTTTCAACGGACATTATTGAAGCGTCATGGATTGCGTTGCAAGATGCGATTGAATATAAGTTAATGCGCGATACTGACTAAGCTTTGCTAGTGGGCGAGAGCATGACTAATTTTAGTTGCTCTTGATCGACTGGCCGCATAGTGACTTGTTGATAGGTCAATAAACCTAATTGAGGATGATTAAAAGCTCGCAATCCACCTTGGCGTTCTAGTACATCATGCTGCTTCCAAAATTGTTCAAACTCACTGCTAGCTTTAGATAACTCTGTAACTAAGCTTTGCAATTCAACCTCCTCCAAACGACTACGACAATCTGCTCTAAACTCAGCGACTAAACGACGACCACGCGTTTCCCAGTCCATCAAGAATTGTTTGGCATTTGAGTGGGTAAACACTAAGCGAAGTAAGTTCGGTGCAATAGCACTTTCTTCGATTCCCAGCCAATCACCGAACAAGGTTTCTGCTTGTGCATTCCATGCCAATATATTCCATGTGCGACCTAGTATATAAGCGGGTACATGGATGTCTTTGAGTAAGGTGGTGAGTGAGTTAGAGGCTAAATCTTCCTCAGGCACATGGCCTTGTGGGTCACGCCGGCCAGCTATGTCAAATAAATAAGCTCGTTCTGTTCTAGTGAGTTTCAGCGCTTGTGCTATGCGCACTAAAGCATCGGCAGACATATTTACATCGCGGCCTTGTTCGATCCACGTATACCAAGTGGCACTGATGCCAGCCAATTGCGCGACTTCTTCGCGGCGCAGCCCTTTTACACGTCGCCTTGCCCCACTAGGAAAGCCAAATTCTTCTGGTGTGCCGCGCTTGCGGATGGCTTGTAAAAACTCACCTAATTCTTTACGTCTTTTATCAATCACTACCATGACAGATTCTCTTGTAGTCTATTATCATTTATACCAGTATAAACTATATTCTTGTTAGGGTATTAAAAAGTAGTTATCATGGCGTCAATAGAAAATTAATATCATTTAAATAGTAATGAAAAAAGGAGCTGTCATGGCTGGAAAAACGCTTTACGAAAAATTATGGGACTCGCATTTAGTCCATCAAGATAGTGATGGTACGAGTCTTATTTATATTGACCGTCATTTAGTGCATGAAGTGACAAGTCCTCAAGCTTTTGAAGGCTTGCGTATCGCTGGTCGTAAGCTTTGGCGTAATAATACGATCGTGGCTAACCCAGATCACAACACGCCAACACAAAACTGGGATAAAGGCATCGAAGATCCTGTTTCTAAATTGCAGGTGGATACCTTAGACAAAAACATTAAAGAGTTTGGTTCTTTAGTCTACTTCCCGTTTAAAGATAAAAACCAAGGCATCATTCACGTCATTGGTCCTGAGCACGGTACAACCTTGCCTGGTATGACCGTGGTGTGTGGTGATAGCCATACGTCTACTCACGGTGCTTTCGGTGCATTAGCACACGGAATCGGTACCTCAGAAGTAGAGCACGTGATGGCGACGCAAACATTGAGCGCTAAAAAATCAAAAAGCATGTTGGTGAAAGTGAGCGGCAAGCTTGGCGTTGGTATCACGGCAAAAGATGTGGCTTTAGCAGTGATTGGTATTACAGGTACTGCTGGTGGTACTGGTTATGCGATTGAATTTGCTGGCGAAGTGATTCGTGCTTTATCCATGGAAGGCCGTATGACGATTTGTAATATGGCGATTGAAGCGGGCGCACGCGCTGGCATCATGGCACCAGACGAGAAAACAGAAGAATATCTAAAGGGTAAGCAATATGCACCTAACGCTGACCAGTGGGATGCGGCTGTGAAGTACTGGAATACATTGCATTCAGATGAAGATGCTGACTTTGATGCAGTGATTGAATTAGATGGCACTGATATTCAGCCACAAGTGACTTGGGGTACATCGCCTGAGCAAGTGTTGCCAATTGGCGCTGCTGTACCTGATCCTGCAAAAGAAGCTGACGCGACTAAGCGCACCAGTATTGAAAATGCATTGAAATATATGGGTTTAACTGCAAACACACTGATTACAGACATTAAGCTTGATAAAGTGTTTATTGGTTCTTGCACTAACTCCCGTATTGAAGATTTACGTGCCGCAGCTGTTGTTGCTAAAGGTAAAAAAGTCGCGAGCAATATTGATGTAGCGATGGTTGTGCCAGGTTCTGGCATTGTGAAGCGCCAAGCTGAAGAAGAGGGCTTGGATAAAATCTTTATCGATGCTGGATTTGAATGGCGTGAGCCAGGTTGTTCTATGTGTTTAGCGATGAATGCTGACAGACTAAGTGCGGGTGAGCGTTGTGCTTCAACTTCAAACCGTAACTTTGAAGGTCGCCAAGGCCCAGGTGGCCGTACGCATTTGGTGAGCCCAGCGATGGCGGCTGCGGCAGCAATCGCAGGTCATTTTGTAGACGTTCGTAACGTTTAACGCAAGGAGATAAACATGAAAGCATTTACACAAATTATTGGGCTAGCATGCCCATTGGATCGCGCTAACGTTGACACGGACGCGATTATCCCTAAGCAGTTTTTGAAATCAATCAAGCGTACTGGTTTTGGCCCTTACTTGTTTGATGAGTGGCGTTATACCAACTATGGTGAGCCAGGTATGGATTGTACCAAAAGACCGCTAAACCAAGATTTTGTGCTGAACCAAGTACGCTATAAGGGTGCACAAGTCATGTTAGCTCGCGAAAACTTCGGTTGTGGTTCTAGCCGTGAGCATGCGCCATGGGCGATTGATGACTATGGCTTCCGTGTGATTATCGCGCCTAGCTTCGCGGATATCTTTTATAACAACTGCTTTAAAAATGGTATTTTACCGATTGTGGCTAGCGCCGAAGTAGTCGACCAATTGTTTAAAGAGTGTGAAGCGACTGAAGGCTATGAGCTCAATGTGGATTTACCTTCACAAACAGTGACCATGCCATCAGGTGAGTCATTCAGTTTTGAAGTGAATGAAACATCAAAACGTAACTTATTGAATGGCTTGGATGAAATTGGTTTGACATTGATGCATGCAGACAAAATCAAGGCATTCGAAGTTGGTCACAAAGATACGCAACCTTGGTTATTCACATAAACTAAACATTCCCTCCCCTTTTAGGAGGAGGGCTAGGGTGTGGGTGAACGCGCAACAATGCGCGCCCCTTATCAATAAAGCTTATCAATAAAGCTTACCAATAAAGACATGGGAAATACAAAATGATGAAAATTGCAGTTTTACCAGGTGATGGTATCGGTCCGGAAATCGTCACACAAGCACTACGTGTGTTAGAAGTATTGAAAAACGAAGGCATGGAAATGGAGTTCACTGAAGCACCTTTAGGTGGCCAGGCTTATGATGAGTACGGACATCCATATCCAGAATTTACACAAAAGATTTGTCGTGCAGCTGATGCGATATTGCTTGGTGCTGTTGGCGGCCCTCAGTATGACAATCTAGACCGTCCATTACGCCCAGAGCGTGGTCTGTTGGCGATTCGTAAAGATTTGGGTTTGTTTGCCAACCTACGTCCAGCTAACCTTTACCCAGAGCTAGCTAACGCTTCTACATTGAAGCCAGAAGTGGTGGCAGGTTTAGATATCATGATCGTGCGTGAATTAACGGGTGATGTGTACTTTGGTCAGCCACGTGGCATTCGTACTAACGAAGCAGGTGAGCGTGAAGGCTTTAATACGATGGTGTATAGCGAATCAGAAGTGCGCCGTATTGCACACGTTGCATTTGATATTGCCATGAAGCGCAGTAAAAAGCTTTGCTCAGTTGATAAAGCAAACGTATTAGAAACAACCGAGTTCTGGAAAGAAATCGTCATTGATGTGGCAAAAGAGTATCCAGAGGTGGAATTGAGTCATATGTACGTCGATAACGCTGCCATGCAACTGATCCGCAACCCTAAGCAGTTTGACGTAATGGTGACTGGCAACATCTTTGGTGACATCTTGTCTGATGAAGCATCAATGCTCACAGGCTCTATCGGCATGTTGGCTTCAGCTTCATTAAACTCAAGCAAGCAAGGTTTGTATGAGCCATCACATGGTTCAGCACCTGATATTGCTGGTCAAAACTTAGCCAATCCTATTGCGACTGTACTATCAGTGGCGATGATGTTGCGTTATAGCTTTGACAATGAAGAAGCCGCTACTCGCATCGAAAATGCAATCAAGAAAGTATTGGCTGCGGGTTATCGTACTGGCGATATTTTCGAAGAAGGTATGAAAAGAGTGTCATGCTCTGAAATGGGTGATCAAATCGTTGCAGCTATGTAAGGCAGTTTAGTTAGTATTTAAAAGCGATTGTGCGTACTTTATGTATTACGCGCAGTCGCTTTTCTGCGATAATGGAGTACACATAAAAGCTTTGGAGAATTAAGGATGGCACAATTTGATAATGTAAGCGTAAAGAAAAAAGCTAATATTTACTTTGATGGTAAATGTGTGAGCCACACGGTATTACTTCCAAATGGAACCCGTAATACGTTGGGCGTTATTTTTCCGAGCACGTTGAAGTTTAATACTGAGTCACCAGAGTTGATGGAAGTCAATAATGGCGTTTGCAAAGTGAAGCTAGCAGGGCAGGATAAGTGGAAAACCTATGAAGCTGGCGATAAGTTTGCTGTGCCGGGGAATTCTAGTTTCGTAATAGAAACAATAGAGACACTAGACTACGTCTGTCACTACGAATAAGTTGATGCTCGATGTGGCTGCGTTGTGAGCCCTCGCCGTGCTGTTAGCACTGTCTCCGTGCTCACGCTTTGCTGCATCATCGCTTGTAAGATAAAAAATTGGAAAGGAACTGTTATGCCTTCATTTGATATCACATCAGAAGTCGATAAAGTTGCATTAAGTAACGCAATTGACACCACGTCTAAGCAAGTGGGGAATCGCTACGACTTTAAAGGGACATCTGCGAAAGTGGATTTTAACGAGAAGGATTTCGTTATTACAGTTTACGGCGACAACGATTTTCAGCTCGACCAAGTGAAAGATATTCTATTGCCAGCTATGGAGAAGAAAGAGCCTGACTCTGCTAAGCGTTTAGAGCACAAAGACGTGCAAACCGTTTCTGGCGATAAAGTGAAGCAAGAGCTGGTCATCAAAGATGGCATCGATAATGATTTAGCCAAGCGACTTGTGAAAACAATTAAAGATAGCCGCATGAAAGTGCAAGCTAGCATTCAAGGTGAGACTGTGCGCGTGAATGGCGCTAAACGTGATTTGTTACAAGATGCGATTGCGCTAGTTAAAAAGAGTGTGACTGATTTTCCATTGAAGTTTGGTAATTTCCGGGATTAAGAAGGAGTTAAAGATGAGTCGTTTATTATTGGCCGCTTTGTTTGTATTTTCTTTATCAGCTTGTAATACCATTGATGGTATGGGAAAAGATATTGAAAAAGCAGGTGAGGCTGTGCAGAAGTCTACTAAGTAAGTTTGTTAGGGAATCTTACACACAGTGGATTTTAGTCGTTTTAATATTTATGCAGTTAAGAATTGGATAAGGTATGTTGAAAGTTGGATTTGTCGGTTGGCGCGGAATGGTGGGCTCAGTGCTCATGCAACGCATGATGGAGGAGAATGATTTTGCGGATATTGAGCCGCAATTTTTCACAACCTCACAAGCAGGTAAGCCAGCACCGAATGTAGGCAAAGACTCTCCAACACTTAAGAATGCCAAAAGCATTGCTGACTTAACAGCCATGGACGTGATTGTCTCTTGCCAAGGTGGGGACTATACCAAGGAAGTTTTTCCTAAGCTTAGAGCGGATGGTTGGAATGGTCATTGGGTAGATGCAGCATCAACATTACGCATGAATAATGAAGCCGTGATTGTGCTTGACCCTGTCAATATGGATGTCATCAAAGATGCCATGCATGCAGGTGGTAAAAATTGGATCGGTGGTAACTGCACCGTTTCACTGATGTTGATGTCACTACATGGTTTGTTCAAAGCCGATTTAATCGAGTGGGCGACTTCAATGACCTACCAAGCTGCGTCTGGTGCGGGTGCGCAGAATATGCGTGAGCTCATTCAGCAAATGGGCGCTATTCACGCAGATGCAAGTACATTGCTAGCAAACCCAGCCTCTGCAATTTTAGATATTGATAAACAAGTGGCCAATACCATCCAGTCAGATGCATTTCCAACAGACAGCTTTGGCGTGCCATTGGCTGGTAGCCTGATTCCATGGATTGATGTGGAAGTCGCCAATGGGCAAAGTAAAGAGGAGTGGAAGGGTGGCGTAGAGACCAACAAAATCATTGGTCGTTCTAGCAACCCAATTCCGATTGATGGTTTATGTGTGCGTATTGGGGCAATGCGCTGTCACTCACAGGCTTTTACACTTAAGTTGAAGCAGAATGTGCCGTTAGATGAAATAGAGCAAATGTTAGCTGAGGCTAATGATTGGGCTACAGTGGTTCCTAATACACGAGAAGCAAGTATCGCAGCGCTGTCACCAACGGTTGTGACTGGTAAGTTAGAGACACCTGTGGGTCGACTACGCAAGTTAGCCATGGGCGATGAGTACCTTTCAGCGTTTGGCGTTGGCGATCAGTTGTTATGGGGTGCGGCAGAGCCTTTAAGACGTATGTTGCGAGTGCTTGTCAATCAATAGCATGTGAGTGGCTAGATGTTTTTGGTGAAAAAGAGATGGGATTCATAAACAGACACATACGGAAAGAATATAATGTGTATTATCAGCTTGCATCGGTAACTAATTGATGCTAGCTTACTTATTGTACATAAATGGCATTAATTTAAGTCGTATTTAAGCTTCAAGAAATTCAAGGTGAAACAGTGTATTTCTCAAAAATAAAGAACATTTCAATTGCGCTATGCTTAGTGTTGTTGCCCGCGGTCGCGGCTGCGGCAGGACTGGGACAAATGAAAGTTGCTTCAGGGATCGGTGAGCCATTTAGAGCGACTATTGACTTGCTGTATTCAACACCTGCTGAATTATCGACGCTCAAAGCTAGTTTGGCCTCAGAAGAAGCCCATTTGGCACAAGGGATAGAAATAACAGCTGATCAGAGGAATATTAAAATCAATGTCGGTAATGATGCAAATGGTAAAAAGGTACTTAAGTTAAGTTCTAACCAACCGGTTTCTGAGCCTTTTATTGATATGCTAGTGGTGCTTGAATGGGGTAATGGTCGTATTATCAGACAGTACACTACATTACTAGATCCACCAGAGTACAAGCGTGAGGTCAGCAAGCCAACACCGCCTGCGACAAATTCATTCGACAATACTTCTGTGAATAACAGTACGTCTAATATTAAAAAGAGCGGTGCGCCTAAAGCAACTGAGCTAGCAAAAGGAACAACAACAAAAGAACACCTGACACGAAGTGGTGATACCTTATCAAAGATTGCACGTCGCATGCGGCCTGATGGTGTGAGTCTGGATAGAATTTTGGTTGCATTGTTTGAAGCCAACCCTGAAGCATTTGTCGATAGCAATATGAATCGATTGAAAGTGGGTAAGATTTTACAGGCGCCTTCAGAAGAAGCATTAAGTGCAGTGACACGCAAAAAAGCAGTAAAAGAAATCAAACTACAGACTGCAGACTGGAATAAATACCGCAATAAACTAGCTGCTGCGATTGCTACGCGAACACCAGCTGCCAGCAACGAAGATGCGCAGTCATCAAGCGGTAAAATCAAGTCTGCGGCCACAGGTCAGTCAGCACCAAAAAGTAAAACACCTAAAGATGTTGTGAAAATTTCAACAGATGGCGCAGATGCTAAAGATGCAAGCATGCAAGCCAAAGTTACGGCATTGCAAGAAGATGTTGGTGCGAGTGAAAAAGGTCTGAAAGAAGCTAAAGAAAGAACTGCTGCATTAGGGAGGCAGATAGCTGATATGCAGAAGCAGATAGCTGATATGCAGAAGCTATTGACGCTTAAAAATGATGCTCTGCTGGACGCGCAAGAAAAATCAGCAAAAACAGCTGAAACCAAGGTTGCCGAAACCAAGTCTGGAGATGTTGGTAAAGAGGCGACTAGTTTGCTAGATAGTGTTGTGGGAATGTTTAAGCAGTTGGATAAAATTATTTTAGGTGTTGTTGCAGCGTTAATCGCGCTTTTATTGGTATGTTGGGTATATTTCCGAAACAAGCCAAGTAAAAAGCTAGAAGATTTTGAACAAGGTATTATGACTTCTGGTAGCTGGAAAGCCAATACCGTTTTTGGTGATACCGCTAGCGGGAATATCAATATGGGAGACACTTCAAAGGTGCTTGATGCTGCTGATTTTTCTGACTCATCGCTAGCAACAGAGGCTGATTTAAATTTTTTAGACTCAGGCAGTGATGCGGCAGAAAGTGCTTTTTCTGGGGTTGCTGATGCAACAACTGGTGTTGTTTTTGATATTGATAAATCGGCCTTTGAAATAGCCAATGTTGTTGAACAAGCTTATATGGTGGATCTGTCTAGTATTTCATTAGACATTAGTGATGATGGCGACAACACACCAGCAAAAACTGCTGAAGCAGACGAAGTGAAGGCCGAGCCA
>Ga0209502_10000419_pt1 | contig 46373 bp, 47 predicted proteins | sample ArcticOcean_MG_C_10_FD_187442 | JGI IMG/M metagenome (GOLD analysis project Ga0209502, IMG submission 187442) | Marine microbial communities from western Arctic Ocean - ArcticOcean_MG_CB11_90 (SPAdes) (version 2) | ecosystem: Environmental > Aquatic > Marine > Oceanic | place: Arctic Ocean... | reverse complement strand
AAGAATATATCAAGAGATAAAATTATTTATTTGTGTACCGGTAGTCAAGGCGAACCTATGGGGGCTATGAAAAGAATTACTTCTGGCATTCATCCCGATGTATTTTTAGAAAAAGATGACACTGTAATTTTTTCATCAAAAATTATACCTGGTAATGAAAAAAAATTATACGCAATGCACAATGAAATTGTAAAAAATAGTATTGAAATTATAACTGAAGAAAATGCTTTTGTTCACGTATCTGGACACCCCAATAGAGATGACCTTAAAGACATGTATAGTTGGGTAAAACCAAAATCTATTATTCCCGTTCATGGCGAGCACCGCCATATGATAGAACAAGCAAAATTTGCCAAAGAAATGAAAGTCCCACATAGTTTGCAAATAGAAAATGGAGATATTATAAAAATTTATCCTGGTGATACACCTAAGATAATTGATAAAGCCCCATCAGGTAGAATGTATTTAGATGGTTCTGTTTCAGTTAGGGAAGATTCAAATTCTATTAAAGAAAGAAGAAACCTAGCAATTAACGGTTATATAGAAGTTACCTTGCCGGTTGGCAACAATGGTAAAATTAGAAAACCAGTTATTTCATTTAAGGGTTTGCCTGTGGATGATTTAGACGAAACATTTATTTTTGACATGGAGGATGAAATAGCTGACATTTGTAAAACATTTTCAATACAAAACAAAAAACAAGAGTACAATTTAATAGACGCTTTAAAACAAAGCTGCAGAAGAATTGTAAGGGAAAAAACAGGAAAGAAACCTCATACTAGAATTAACTTAGCAAGAATTTAATGTCTACGACTGGATCTTTAATAGTTTATATATCAATTTGGTGGATTGTATTTTTCTCAGTTTTACCGATTGGAATAAAATCACAAAATGCAAAATTGACAGATGAATTGCATGGCAATGATCGTGGCGCTCCTAAAAATCCCAAAATTGGAAAAAAATTTTTAATAACTACTTTAATTACTTCAATAATTTTTTTAGTTATATATTATTTAGTAAGTCAAAATTATTTAAATTTAAGAGGTTATCTGCAATAATGTTGCTTTCTAAAATATTTTTACCACTAATAAAAGATTTACCATCCGATGCAAAAATAAAATCTCATCAACTTATGATTAGAGTTGGAATGATTAAACAATCTTCAGCAGGAATTTACTCATGGCTACCACTAGGTTTTAAAGTTATGAAAAAAATCGAAAGTATAATTAGGCAAGAGCAAAACAATATTGGCGCACAAGAAATGTTAATGCCAACTATACAATCTGCAGATATCTGGAAAGAAAGTGGAAGGTATAATGATTATGGCGATGAAATGTTAAGAATTAAAGACCGTCAAGGAAGAGAAATGCTTTATGGTCCAACTAACGAAGAACTAATAACAGAAATTTTCCGCTCAAGTATTAAGTCATATAAATCACTACCTCAAATGCTTTACCATATCCAATGGAAGTTTAGAGACGAAGTAAGACCAAGATTTGGCATTATGCGATGCCGAGAGTTTTATATGAAGGACGCCTATTCTTTTGATGTTAGTGATGAAGAAGCAAAGAAATCTTATAATAAAATGTTCTATTCTTATTTAAAAATTTTTTCAAAACTTGGGCTTAAAGCAATTCCAATGGCAGCAGATACAGGACCTATTGGAGGAGAGCTATCTCATGAATTTATTATTTTAGCTGACACTGGAGAAAGCAATGTCTACGCAGACAAAAGTATTTTTGACATTAACAGTGAGAAATATGATTCTAGCGAAAGATCCTTAGAAAAAATGAGAAATGATTTTTCATCTTTGTATGCCGTAACTGATGAAAAATTTAATAAAAATGAATTTGACTCAAAAGTTAACAAGAGTAATCAAATTTCTACAAAAGGAATTGAGGTTGCACATATTTTCTATTTTGGAGATAAATATTCCAAACCTCTTAATTGCTTAGTTGACCATAGGGAAGGAAAAAAAATTCCAGTAAAAATGGGCTCATATGGCATAGGAGTGTCTAGGCTGGTTGGAGCTCTAATTGAAGTGTACTTTCAAAATGACGTTATGAAATGGCCTAAGTCAGTTTCACCTTATGATGTCGTTATTATTCCTAGTATCAATAAAAATAACAAGCAAAGTCTTGAAACTGCTGTTAAAATTTACAAAGCTATGAAAAAACAAAAAATTGACGTACTTTTAGATGATGTAGATGAGAATATGTCAGCTAAATTTAAGAAACACGATCTTATCGGTATTCCTTATCAAATTATAATCGGTTCTAAATCTGAAGAAAATAGATTTGAATTTAAAGAAGTCGGAAAGAGTGCAATTCTTTTGAGTCTAGAAGAAATTAAAAAAATAATAATAAATTAAATTGTTTAATTCAGTAGAAAGATTAATAGCACTAAGGAATTTAAAACCTAAAAGAAAAGAAGGTTTTTTAAAAGTTATCTCAGTTTTTTCATTTGTGGGAATTATGCTTGGTGTAGCAATTTTAATTATAGTTATGTCAGTTATGAATGGTTTTAGAGCAGAGCTTACAAATAAAATTCTTGGATTTAATCCACATGTAACTATTAACCCCTACAATAGTGAAAAAATTAATTCAAAATTTAGAGAAAAATTAATTAAAAATTTTCCTGACATACAGATTTTAGATTCCTACAGTGGGGAAGGAGTGGTAATTAATACCGACTATGCAAAAGGTATAATGATTAAGGGCTTAGATCAAAAAAATGAAAAAAATTCTATCTTTATAAAAAAAATTTTAATTGAAGGTTCACAAAGCAAAATAAAAAAAGGAGAAATAATAGTTGGTAAAGAATTGGCAATAGAGTTAAATTTAGCCGTAGGCGATAAAATTAACCTCCTTTCTTCAGTTTATATCAGCACACCTTTTGGGGGGGTGCCTAAACAAGAAACCTACTCTGTAAAAGGTATTTTTAGCAGTGGGTTTTATGAGTTTGATAAAAATGTTGTTTTTTTAAGTTTAGATGAAACGTTATATTTTTTTGACAAAACAAAAAGTGATATTAATTTAGAAGTTTACTTATCAGATCCATTAAAAGCTAATGAATTTAAAGATAAAATTGAAATAATAAATAATAATTTTTATGTTTATAGTTGGATTGATTTAAATAAATCATTTTTTAGCGCCCTCAAAGTTGAAAGAAATGTGATGTTTATAATCCTAACATTAATTATTATTGTAGCAGCATTTAACATTATTTCAGGATTAACCATTCTAATTAAAAACAAAACTAAAGAAATTGCAATTTTGAAAACTTTAGGATTAAGCAACAGTTCAATAATAAAGTCCTTTTTTTTAACTGGTTTTACAATTGGCTTAGTAGCTAGTATTTTTGGAATTATTATAGGCGTTTTGTTTTCAGAAAATATTGAATCTATAAGAGTTTTTTTGTCCTATGTTTTTAATGTAGAAATATTTCCGAGTGATGTATATTTTTTAGACAAACTACCAAGTGAAATAAATCCTTTATCAATCTTAATTATTTTTATTTTCTCTCTAATAACGACAAGTTTAGCTTCTTTAGTTCCTGTTATAGCGATATCTAAAATGAATACAATAAAAGCATTAAAATATGAATAATTACATTTTAGAAGTAAAAAAAATTAATAAAAATTTTCAACATAGAAATGGATTAATTGAAATTTTTAAAAATGTAACATTAAATGTAAAAAAAGGAGATCTAGTAGCGTTGGTTGGGCCATCTGGATCTGGAAAATCTACGTTATTAAATATGATTTCACTAATTGACACCCCAACTACAGGCCAAATTAAATTTAACAACAGGGATATGAAAAATTTAAATGAAGAGAGCAAAGATAACATTAGAAAAAAAAATATTTCTATGATTTTTCAGGATAATAATCTCCTTAATGACTTTACAGCCTTAGAAAATGTTTTAATGCCGCTAATTATAAGAGAAGAAAAAATTAAATCATCTCAAAAAAAAGCAGAAAAAATACTTGCCATTTTTAATCTAAAAGATAGGCGAGACCATTATCCAGACGAACTTTCTGGGGGTGAGCAACAAAGAGTTGCAATTGCAAGAGCACTAATTTCTGAAACTGATTTGATTTTAGCTGATGAGCCTACTGGAAATTTAGACTACAAAACATCGCAAGAAATATTTGCATATTTTTTAAAACTAAAAAAATTAAATAAGACCATAATATTTGCAACTCACAATAGAGATTTAGCTAATAAAGCAGATTACAAGTTGAGTATTTTGAATGGTAATATAAAAAGAGTAAATGTCTAACGTAAGAGTCTTTAACAACTTTAAAATCCATACCCAATATTCAATTTGTGAGGGTGCCATCAAGATTGATGATTTAGCAAACCACTGCAAGGAAAATAAAACTCCTAATATAGGTATTTGTGACAGCTACAACTTATGTGGGGCTTTAGAATTTGCAGAAAAAATTAGTAAGTCTGGAACACAACCTATTATAGGAACACAGGTTAATTTTTTTTTAGAAAATTCCATAGGTAAATTACCCTTGTTTGCCATAACATCTGATGGATATAAAAATTTAATTAAAATATCATCAAAAAGTTATTTAGATTCTGATGAAAAAATGGACCCACATTGTAACATCAGTGAATTTAAAAATATCAACGATGGTCTGATTCTACTCAGTGGAAATCATCATGGCCTTTTTGGAAAATTATTTAAACTCAATAAATTAAAGCAGATAGAAGAAGCAATAAAAGAATTAAAGGATATATTTAAAGATAGGTTTTATTTAGAAATACAAAGACACAATGAAACCGGTGAAGAAAATTATGAAAATTTTATAATTACACTTTCTGAAAAAATTCAAATTCCTCTTATAGCCACTCAAGAAGTTTTTTATATCAAGAAAGAGATGTACGAGGCACATGATGCGCTAGTTTGTATAGGTCAAAAAAATTATGTTGATGACTTAAATAGATCTAAGTTTAGCGATCAACACTTTATTAAAAAAAGTGAAGATATAGATGCCTTGTTTAAGGATATTCCAGAAGCATTAGAAAATAACTATAATTTTCCTTATAGATTTAATTTTAAGCCCAAAAAAACAGCTCCAGTTTTACCTACAATAAAAACAATAAATAACATTGCTATAGAAGATGAATTATTAACTCAAGCAAAAATAGGTTTAGAAAATAGATTGGAAAACTATATTTTTAAAAAAAATTTAAAACTTAAAAAAGATAAAACATACAAACTTTATGAAGATAGATTGTTGCATGAGTTAAACATTATAAACACAATGAATTATCCGGGTTATTTTTTGATTGTGTCCGATTATATTCGATGGGCAAAAAATAATGATATTCCTGTTGGGCCAGGAAGAGGATCTGGAGCAGGTTCTTTGGTTGCCTATTGTCTTGATATAACTGACGTTGATCCAATTGAATTTGATCTGATATTTGAAAGATTTTTAAATCCGGATAGAATTTCTATGCCAGACTTTGACATAGATTTTTGCGAGGAAAAAAGAAATTTAGTTTTTGAATATCTTAAATCAAAATATAAAAATGGTGTTGCTCATATTATTACGTTTGGTAAATTAAAAGCTAGAATGGCAATAAGAGATATGGGTAGAGTGCTTGGCTTACCCTATGGACATGTAGATAAAATAAGTAAAATGATTCCATTTGATCCATCCAGACCATTGTCACTACAAGAGTCTATCGACAGAGAACCAAGGTTTAAAGAAGAGATTAAAAATAATAAAAAAGTTGAAAAATTAATTGAACTTTCTTTGAAAATTGAAGGATTAAATAGAAATATGGCAACACATGCAGCGGGCGTTGTTATAGCAGGAGAAAATTTATCTGAACAAGTTCCTTTATACAAAGATCATTCTTCTGATTTAATATTACCATCTACGCAATTTGATATGCATTCTTCTGAAAATGCAGGTTTAGTTAAGTTTGATATACTTGGCCTTACAGCTCTTACCGTAATCAGCAAAACAATTAAAATGTTAGGCCTTAAAAATATAAAATTAGATATTAGTAAAATTGATTTATTAGATCAGAATGTTTTTAAATTATTATCTACAGGAGAAACAACAGGGTTATTTCAGTTAGAAAGCACAGGTGTTAGAGCAACTTTACGTCAAATGAAACCCACTGAGTTTAATGATATTGTTGCTCTAGTTGCTCTTTATAGACCAGGTCCAATGGGTAACATTCCTACATATAATGAATGTAAAAATGGGCTAAGAACTCCTGATTATATACACGAAACTTTAGAAAAAATTTTAAAACCAACTTATGGAATTATAATATACCAAGAGCAGGTAATGCAAATTGCACAAACACTTGCTGGCTTTAGTGCTGGAGAAGCTGATATTTTAAGAAGAGCAATGGGAAAAAAAAAAAGAGCAGAACTTGAAAAGCAAAAAGAAAAATTTGTATCAGGAGCGTTAAAAAATAACATCAAGAAAGATGTAGCTAACTATGTTTTTACTAAAATTGAACCTTTTGCTGATTACGGGTTTAACAAAAGTCACGCTGTAGCTTATGCCTTAATTGCATTTCAAACCGCTTATTTAAAAACTTATTACAAAGAAGAATTTATAGCTGCTTCTATGTCTACGACGCTAACCAACACTAGCAAGTTGAGAGAATATGTTGAGGAATTAAAAAGATTAAAAGTAGAAGTTGTGAGGCCTTCTATTAACAATTGTTATGCGGAGTTTAAAGCAGAAACAAATAAAATATTTTATGGTTTAGGTGCAATAAAAAGTGTTGGCTTTGAAGCTATTTCAAATATTGTTAATGAGAGAAAGAAAAATGGAAAATATAAATCATTTACTGATTTTATAAACCGAGCCAATCCAAAAGATGTTAATAAACTTCAACTCGAGGGACTTGTTAAAGCTGGTGCATTTGATGAAATTGACCAAAATAGAAAAAAATTATTTGATTCTATACCAAAAATTATACAGACAATAAAAAGTAAATATGATGAAAAAATAAGCAAACAAACAAATCTTTTTGACAATATTAGCAATAAAGAAAACGAAACATTTGCTTTTAACTCAACCAAGCCATGGACTAAAAAAGAATTATTAGCAGAAGAATTTGTTTCTTTGGGCTTTTATATTTCGGACCATCCATTAAATGAATATAAAGAATTTTTTACCCAGCTTGAAATTGAGCCCTATAAAGACTTTTTAGACGGCAGTAAGACTGAGTCTCTTGTTGCGGGAACAATAATGTCTATTCAAGAAAAAAAGAGTGCAAAAGGAAATTCTTACGCAATTATAAAATTTAGTGACAATAAAACCGAATTTGAAATTTTTTTATTTGCTGATCTTTTTTCTTCTAATAGAGAAATACTCAGAGTAGCAAACTCATTTATTTTAACACTACAAAAAGACAGAAATACTAGTGAGAACAACTTAACAAGAGTTAATATTAGAAAAATAGTAGATCTTTCTGATTTAGTTAATAAAACTTACGAAAATATTTCAATAGAACTAAGAAATAAAGAAAAGCTACAAGAATTAAATGAATTATTAAAAAATAAAGGTGAGACTAAAATTAATGTTATTTTTAGAGATAATAATAAAAACTACACTTTTGAACTTGAAAAAACTAGAAAATTTGACTTTAATATGTTTAGCTTAATAAAAAACAAGGAATATGTTAAAAAAATAAGCTTTTAGAAGCTTGATTTGTTAGATTTTTGAATGTAAGAGTGCGTAATTTCGCACACAGCGCAAAGGATTAAACTCCTACCGGTCTCGAAAGAGGTTTGTTGTGGTGGATTAACCGGAAAAAATATGAATATACCAGAAGTTAGTATCAAGCAATTATTAGAAGCAGGAGTACACCTTGGCCATAAAACTCTAAGATGGAACCCAAAAATGAAAAAATTTATTTTTGGAGAAAAAAATTCGATACATATAATCGATCTTACACAAACAGTTTTTTATTTTAAAAATGCATTGGCAGAAGTTTATAAATGCATCTCTAGCGGAGGTAAGATATTAATTGTATCTACTAAAAAACAAGCCTCTGAACAAATTACAAACTTAGCAAAAGAAACTAATCAATTTTATGTAAATTACAGGTGGCTTGGAGGAATGTTAACAAACTGGAACACTATTCAAAACTCTATTAAAAGATTAAAAATGCTTGAAGAGTCTCTCTCAAAAGAAGACACTGGGTTTACTAAAAAAGAAATTTTAAAAAGAAGCAAAGAGAAAGAAAAACTTCAAAGATCACTTGGTGGCATTGCAGACATGAAAAAGCTGCCTGAGTTAATTTTTATTGTAGACACCAACATTGAATCTCTAGCAGTTGCGGAAGCAAAGAAACTAAATATTCCAATAGTAGCAATATTAGACACTAACTCAGATCCAACAGACGTAGAATTTCCAATTCCAGGTAATGATGATGCAAGAAGATCAATTAATTTATATTGTGATTTATTTAAAAGTACTATTCTCAATGCATCAAAGTTTATTGAAATTAAATCTACTGAAAAAGAAGATAAAGAAAAAATAAAACCTAAAAAATTAGACACTAAGGCAGTTGAAACTAAAACTGAACAAAAAAAATCTAATTAAAACTTTATTTTATGTCCAGCAAAGATCTACTTGAAAGTGTAAAAAAACTTAGAGAAATGACCGGTGTTGGTTTTAAAGATTGCAAACTTGCAATTGACGAAACCAGCGGTGACATAGAAAAATCTATAGAATTCTTGAGAAAAAAAGGAATTGCTAAAGCTTCAAATAAAATGAGCAGAACAGCCTCAGAAGGCCTATGTCTTTTGCATGAAAAAAATGGCGAGGTATCATTAATAGAAATTAATAGTGAGACAGATTTTGTGGCTAAAAACGATGTATTTATTTCTTTTTGTAAGGAAATTTCAATAATAAATTTTGAAAATAAATCTGACTTAGTAAAAGTCGGTAAGACAGATATGAAAAATAATTTATCTGTAGAAACAAATTTAATAGATTTAATTGCAAAAATGGGAGAAAAAATAACAATAAGAAGATCTGTTTTCTTTGACAATTCGCATGGTCATAACTCGTTCTATATTCATGGGGCCTTAGAAGATAAAATGGGTAAAATAATTTCAATTGTTAAAATGTCTAAAGAAGATGAAGTAGGAAAAAAAATAGCCATGCATGTTTCTGCAATGTCTCCTATTGCGCTTGAGGAAAAAGATTTAAACAATAATATCATTAGCAAAGAAATCGAAATTATAAAAGCCGAACTCTTAAACTCAGGTAAACCAGAAGATATAGTAGAAAAAATTGCAAAAGGTAAAATTAATAAATTTATTTCTGAAAACACATTAGTTAACCAAGTGTGGATCATGGACCCTAAAAAAAAAGTTACAGATATACTAAAAGAGAACGATATAAAAATAATAGATTTTATTAGATATAAAGTTGGTGAAGGGATTTAGATCATGAGTGAAGTTTTTACCGAAAATAAGTATTCAGTTAAAATGGATAAAACTATCCAATCTTTTAAAAAAGATTTATTGTCACTAAGAACAGGAAGGGCTAACGCGGCAATGTTAGATTTGATCAAAGTTGATGTTTATGGTCAGATGATGCCTTTAAATCAAATGGCCACTGTGAGTGTGCCCGAAGCAAGATTGATCACTGTACAGGTGTGGGACCAGGCAAATATAAAAGCAGTTGATAGTGCCCTACAAAAATCTGATCTAGGAATAAACCCGCAGATAGATGGGACTGTTTTGAGATTGAGAATTCCAGACTTAACAGAAGAAAGAAGAAAAGATTTAATTAAAATATTAAAAAACATCGGTGAAAAAAACAAAGTTTCTATCAGAAATATCAGAAGAGAGGCAAATGATGACTTAAAAAAACTTATTAAAGATAAAAAAATAAGTGAGGACGAAAACAAAATTTTTGAAAAAAACATCCAAAAAGTAACAGATGACCACATTACAAATATAGAAAAAATTTTAACCGAAAAAGAAAAAGAAATTCTTCAAGTATGAACAAGCTTAATCACATTGCCTTCATCATGGATGGCAATGGAAGATGGGGCTTAAAAAAAAAAAATAATAGAAATTATGGCCATCTTGGCGGAATTAAAACTGTCCAAAGAATTGTAGAAGCATCAATTAAATTCAAAATTCCTATAATTTCTTTTTATGTTTTTTCAACAGAAAATTGGAAAAGACCAAAAAGAGAGATTAATTATCTTTTTAATTTAATTAAAGTTTATTTTAATAGAGAAATTAACAATATAGTTAAAAATAAAATTAAAATTATCATTTCAGGTAGACAAAAAAAATTACCAGATAAAATACAAAAAGTTTTAAAAATTGCGACACAGAAAACAAAAAAAAACAGTAAGCTAGTTGTAAATCTTGCAATAAATTATGGTTCAAAAAATGAGATTATAGATGCGGTTAAAAAATTAAATAATAGCTCTCAGAAAATTACAGAAGAAAAAATTGATAAACACTTATATACCAACCTGCCACCTCCAGATATTCTTATAAGAACAGGAGGTCAAAGAAGGTTAAGTAATTTTATGTTATGGCAAATTGCCTACACAGAAATTTTTTTTCTTGATAAGCTCTGGCCAGATTTTACAAAAAATGATTTAAAAAAAATAATAAATAGTTACTTCAAAATAAAAAGAAATTTTGGAGGTATTTAGTATGAAAAATGAAATATTAAAGAGAATTTTAACTTCTACTGTACTTTTACCAATTTTATTTCTTGCAACAATTTTCTCGGGCACTTATCTCATATTATTATTAATATTAGTTTATTTTTTATGTGTTTATGAAATAATTAAAAATACTAAAAATATAATTTTTATTATATTTTCGAATATTTTACTGATTTTGTCTTTTTTTTCATTTTACTATTTACGAGGTAACACAGAATACTCTTTAACTATTCTCTTATGGATTTTAATTTCTACTTTTTTATCTGATACTGGTGGCTATATTTTTGGGAAAATTTTTAAAGGTAGAAAACTTACCAAGATAAGTCCAAATAAAACATACTCTGGTCTAATTGGATCTATAATTTTAAGCTGTTCATCTTTACCTTTGTTAAACATGTTACAATTTTATTTTTTAAGTGAATTATTAGTAAATTTTCTAGGATTTGATTTTTTAATATTTACAATTTTCATATCTTGTTTTTGTCAGCTAGGTGATATTTTTGTGTCTTTTTGGAAAAGAAAAATTAAGATAAAAAACATTAGCAACATATTACCAGGACATGGCGGTGTTCTAGATAGAATTGATGGCTTAATATTTGTTTTAATATTTTGTCTTACACTTAAGTTAATTGCATTAATTTAAAATGAAAAAAAAAACAATTGCCGTTCTTGGTTCAACAGGTTCTATTGGAGAATCCACATTAGATATAATAAAAAAAGTAAATTTTTTAAAAGTTGTGTTGTTAACAGCGAACAAAAATTATTCTAAAATTATTAAACAAATAAATATTTTCAAGCCAAGAGTGGTTATAATTTATAATGAAAAAGTTTATTTAAGAGTAAAAAAAAAATACAATAATAAAAATATAATCTTTCTTAATAGTATTATCAACGTACCAAAATATATAAGTAAAATTGATATTACAGTATCGGCTATTCCTGGAATTGCCGGACTAGAACCTACTGTTTTTTTTACAAAAATTAGCAAAAAGATTCTTTTAGCCAACAAAGAAGCAATTATATGTGGGTGGCACCTAATAAAAAAAAATTCGATTAAATATAAAACAGAATTAATTCCTATAGACTCTGAACATTTTTCTATAACAACTTTATTAAAAAATTATTCAAAGGATGAGATTGAAAAAATTTACATAACTGCATCAGGAGGACCTTTTCTCAATCTTCAAATAAATAAATTTAAATATATCAAACCCAAAGATGCAATTAAGCATCCTAAATGGGATATGGGTAAAAAAATTTCTGTAGATTCGGCAACTTTAATGAATAAAGTTTTAGAAGTTACCGAAGCTTTAAAATTGTTTCCGTTTAAACTTAGTCAATATGAAATTATAATTCATCCAGACTCACTTATTCACGCAATCATAAAACTAAAAAATGGAACATCACTTTTTTTATATCATATACCCGACATGAGAATCCCAATAGGTAACGCTTTATTAAAAAATTTTAATTATACAAATTTTTTTAAAAAACAAAAACACAGTGATAATAAAATTCAAAATTTGAGATTTTATTCAGTTGATAAGATTAAATTCCCTGCCGTAAAGTTAATACCCATAATGAACAGTCGAAAATCATCAGCAATTATTATTAATGCAGCAAATGAAATATTTGTTGATGAATTTCTTAATAACAACATAAGTTTTAATGAAATTGTGACGTATTTGAAACTTGTTTTAAAAAACAAAAGCTATATAAAAACTTCAAATTCACCCTCAGATAGTGTAAAAAATATTTATATCATCGATAATTGGGCGAGAAATGTTGCTTTGCAAATTGTGAAAAAAAAAAATAAATGATAAAATTTTACACCTTTTTACTTCTGTTAATTTTCTTTAACTTTAACCTGTCCGCTGAAATTGTTCAAAAATTGGAAGTTTCAGGAAATCAAAGAATTAGCGATGAAACAATCAAAGTATATGGTGAGATCAATATAAATAAAGATTATTCAACTTTCGAGATAAATAAAATATTAAAAAATCTTTATGATACTAATTTTTTTGAAGATATAAAAATCTCTTTAACTAATGGTGTCTTATTAATTGCCGTTAAAGAAAACGCAACTATTAATTCTGTTAAACTTGAAGGTGAAAAATCTAAAACTATAACAAAAGATGTTCTTAAAAAACTTCAATTAAAGGTAAAAGAAAGTTTTGTAAAAGAAAAATTGTCACAAGATTTAGTTTTTATAAAAAATATTTACGCATCTATAGGATATAATTTTATACAATTGGAAAGTAAAATAGAAAAACTTGCAGACAATCGCATAAATCTTATTTATTATTTAGAAAAAGGAAAAAAAACAAATATTTCAAAAATAAATTTTATAGGTGATAAAAAAATTAAAGATAAAAGATTAAGAGATATTATTGCTTCAGAAGAAAATAAATTTTGGAAATTTTTATCTAAAAATACCTTTTTAAACAATAACAATATAGAACTAGATAAGAGATTATTAATTAATTATTATAAATCACTCGGTTATTATGACGTTCAAGTTTTATCAAGCAATGCTGAAATTAGTGAAGTCAATGAAACAAATCTTACCTATACGATTAATGCTGGCCCTAGATATAAAATAAATAAAATTAGCACTAATGTAAGCAGTGTTTTTGATAAAAAAATATTTATTCCATTACAAGATAATTTTACAAAAATTATAGGAAAATATTATTCTCCTTTCAAAGTTAAAAAACTATTAGATGAATTAGATCGTTTAATAGCAAACAATGATTTACAATTTATCGAGCACTCGGTTAATGAGATTCTAGAAGGTGATTCCATTGAAATTACAATTAATATTTTTGAAGGAAAAAAAATGTTAGTAGAAAAAATCAATATTGCTGGCAATACGGTCACTAATGAGACAGTTATCAGAGCAGAACTTTTGCTAGATGAAGGTGATCCTTTTAGTAGATTAAACCTTGATAAAACTGTAGCCAAATTAAAAGCAAGAAATATATTTAGTAAAGTTGAAAATAAAGTAATTGAGGGATCAAAAAAAAATTTAAGAGTTATTAATATTAGTGTTGAAGAAAAGCCAACAGGCGAAATTAGTGCCGGTGCAGGTATTGGCACTACAGGTGGATCCCTTTCTTTTAGCGTAACCGAAAATAATTGGCTTGGTAGAGGGGTTAGCGTTACAACTAGTCTTGACATAAGCGCAGAAACTTTCACAGGTGGCTTACAAGTTACTGATCCAAATTATAAGTTTTCTGGGAATTCTTTATCTTATTTCGCAACAAACACCTCAAATGATAGATCAAATGCTGGATACAAAAATAATATTACATCGTTGGGTATTGGGACTAGTTTTGAACAATATAAAAATGTTTATCTTTCTCCAAATTTATCTTTTTCATACGATGATCTAAAAGTTGAAAGCTCTGCTTCAAAATCTCTTCAAAAACAAAAAGGAACTTTTAAAGATTTAAGCTTTGACTACAGTATTTCCTCAGATAAACGCGACAAAGTTTATGCTCCTACCGATGGATACATTACAAGATTTAGTCAAGCGTTACCTATTTATGCAGATTCTCCTTACTTAAAAAATTCAGTCGCATTTACTAAATACCAAACACTTTCACAAAACGCTATTGGATCATTTAAACTATTCGCTTCAGCTATTAATTCTGTAAAAGGTGATCATGTTAGACTAAGTAAAAGATTAATGTTATCAGGTAATAAAATAAGAGGCTTTGAGGCTGGAAAAATCGGCCCTAAAGACGGAGTAGATTTTATTGGTGGTAATTATCTTATGGCCTCTAACTTTGAAGTAAGTCTTCCAAATTTTCTACCTGAAAGTACAAAAACCGATGTAGGGTTTTTTTTAGATTTTGCCAATGTCTGGCATGCTGATTATGACGACACTTTAGGCAGCTCGAGTGTAATTAGATCCTCTACAGGGATTGTTACAGACTGGATATCTCCAATTGGTCCAATGTCTTTTGTTTTGGCACAAAACCTGTCCAAAGCAACTACAGATATTACAGAAACATTTAACTTTAAATTAGGGACTACCTTTTAAATAAATGATAAAAAATTCTAAGAAATTAATTTTTATTACTATATTTTTTTTATTTTATTCTCTGAACTCTTTCGCGGATAATACATATTTTATAGATTACACAAAAGTACTGAATGGCAGTAAGCCTGGAGCTGAAGCACAGAAAAAATTAAAAGAAAAATTTGCAAATGAATCAAAAAAATTTAAAGATTCGCAAGAAAATATTAAAAAAGAAGAAATAGAAATAATTTCTCAAAAAAAAGTTTTATCAGCAGCCGACTATAAAAAAAAAGTTGAAACACTTAGAAAAAAAGTAGCCAATCTTCAAAAAAACAAACAAGATTCTTTTAACAATATAGCTAAGTCAAGAAGAGATGCAAAAATTACCTTAACAAATGCTCTAAAGCCGATTATCAAAAAATATATGGAAGACAACAACATTAAATTAATTATTCGTAAGCAAGGAGTTGTCATGGGTGACACAAATTTAGAAATTACAAATCAGATCATTGAAATTTTAAACAAAAATCTACCATCGTTAAATATAAAATAACTCAATGAGTAAAAATATCTTCTTTGAGCAAAAAGGTCCTTTTTTGCTAAGTAAAATATTTAATGATAATAATTTAAAAAAATTAAAAATATTTGATATTAAGGTTTTGGAAGAAGCAACAAATACAGATCTAACTTTCTTTGACTCACTCAATTATATTCATCCTGCAAAATCAACTAAAGCATCTTATTGTTTAACTACAGACAAATTAAAAGTCTACCTGCCAAAAAATTGTGAGCCAATATTAGTTAAAAATGTGCTTTTTGAATTATGTAAGGTTACTAGAATTTTCTATCCTACTGCCGATATAGACACACCTGATCTTTCGCTAAAGAAGCCCTCAAAATCAAAGTATTCACAAGTAAGATTTGGAGAAAATGTTTTTATTGGAAAACAATGTAAAATAGGAAAAAACACTATTATAGGAAGCAATTCAATAATTGAACATAACGTAGTAATTGGTGAAAATTGTACAATCGGATCTCATGTCGTTGTAAAAAATTCAATCATAGAAAACAATGTGGTAATACAAGATGGTTGCAAAATTGGCCTAAAAGGATTTGGTTTTATTCCTATTAAAGAAAAAAATCTAAGATTTCCTCATATAGGAAAAGTATTGTTAAAAGAGAATGTTGAACTTGGTGCTAACTGTACGATTGATAGGGGATCTATTGGAGACACTGTAATTGGGAAAAATAGCTTTCTCGACAATCAAGTTCATGTAGCTCATAACTTAAAGATTGGTAAAAATTGTATGATTGCAGGACAAGTTGGTTTTGCTGGGAGTTCGATAGTTGGCGACAATGTTTCTATTGGTGGACAGGCAGGTATTTCTGGCCATTTAAAAATTGGAAATAATGTTAAAATTGGAGGAGGTAGCGGTGTTGTAAAAAATATACCTGACGGAACAGTTGTTATGGGTTATCCTGCCGTACCATTAAAAGAATTTATAAGGAACTCAAAAAAATGAATAATGTAATTGATAGAAAAAAAATCGAAAGTTTGTTACCTCATCGTGCACCAATGCTTTTAATCGATAAACTAATAAACGTAGTTCATTTAAAGTCTGCTACAGCAATTATGTACGTTAAAAAAGATGGTTTTTATGTTCAAGGCCATTTCCCTGGCCAACCTGTAATGCCTGGAGTCCTAATCGTAGAAGCATTTGGCCAAGCAGCAGCAGCCCTAACTGCATATGGAATAGATCCTAAAGAATATGATAATAAATTAGTTTATTTGATGGGTGTTGATAAAGCTAGATTTAGAAGCCCAGTTATACCCGACTGTGAACTTCATTTAGAAATTGAAGCTATAAGATCTCACGGGAGGGTTTGGAAATATAAAGGTACAGCCAAAGTAGATGGCAAAAGAATGGCTGACGCCGAATGGTCCGCAACTATAGTAGATAAAAAATGATTCATAGTTCTAGTATCATCTCAAAGAAAGCTAAAATTGGTAGTAAAGTTAAAATTGGCCCATTTTGTAATATAGGAGATTTTGTTCAACTAGATGACAATGTTGAATTAATTTCAAATGTACATATTGAAGGAAACACTAAAATAGGAAAAGAAACTAAAATATTTCCTTATGCAAGTATAGGTACAGTCCCACAAGATCTTAAATACAATAATGAGCCCAATAGTTTAGTCGTAGGAGAAAGAAATATGATTAGAGAACACGTAACAATTAATCCAGGAACAGCAGGAGGAGGCGGACAAACAATTATAGGTAACGATTGTTTATTTATGATTGCTTCGCACGTTGCCCATGACTGTAAAGTTGGAAACAACGTTATTATAGCAAATAATGTGCCCTTGGGGGGGCATGTAACTATAGAAGACTCTGTTGTAATTGGAGGAAATTCTGCAGTCCAACAATTCACCAGAATTGGAAGACTAGCAATGATTGGTGGTATGACGGGCGTTTTAAAAGATGTTATCCCTTTTGGACTGTCAATCGGAAACAGAAATTACCTACAAGGATTAAACTTAATAGGACTTAGAAGAAAAAATTATGAAAATAAAAAAATAATAGAACTCGACAAAGCATATAAAAAAATATTTTCATCAAAAAAATTACATGAAAATCTAGATATAATAAAAAATGAATTTGAAGGTAATCCACTTATTGAGGAAGTTATTAACTTCATAGAAAAAGACAAAAAAAGAGCAATCTGCACACCATTAAACTCCTAGTAACATGATCGGACTAATATTTGGAGAAACTTATTTCCCAAAAGAAATCTTAAAACAAATTAAAAAAAATAAAAATAAATACTTAATTATTGATTTAACTAAAAAAAAATTTTTTAAAAAAGATAAAAATTTTTATCCAGTTTCGATTGGACAAATAGGAAAAATTATTAACATCCTTAAAAAAAATAATTGCAAAAAAGTACTTTTTGCAGGAAAGGTTAACAAACCTAACTTTTCTAATTTTAAACTCGACATGAAAGGTGTTTATTATTTGCCTCGAATTATTAGAGCCTCGAAAATTGGCGATGTGGCAATTTTAAGAGAGGTAATTAAGATCTTTAAAATCGAGAAGATTAATACTATAAATTCTTTATCATTTACACCTGAATTATTTCTTAAAAAAGGTGTTTATACTAAAATAAAACCTAACCTCAAAGATAATACAGATATTAAGAAAGCAGTTTTAACTTTAAACAAGCTTAATGGTTACAGTTACAGTCAGGGAGTAGTTGTGAGAAATAAGGAAATTATTGGAAAAGAAGGAATTATGGGAACTCAGAAAATGCTACAAAAAATTAGAGCTGAAGAAAAAAATCTAAATGGAATTTTAGTTAAGTTTCCAAAAAAAAAACAAGATTTGAGAATTGACCTTCCAACAATTGGAGTTAAAACTTTAATACAGTGTAAAAAAGCAGGATTAAAAGGAATAGTTTTAAAAAATAAACTAAATGTTTGTTTGGATAGAAAAAAAATAATTAAATATGCAAATCTACATAAAATGTTTGTTGCAAGTATATGAAAAAAATATTTATATTAACAGGAGAAGCTTCTGGAGATAAATTGGCCTCCAAAGTTATCGCTAAACTTAAAATACTTAATTCTAATATTGAATATTTATCTGTTGGAGGAGAAAATCTAAAATCACTAGGTATTAAATCTATCTACGACCTTAAAGAAATTACATACATTGGTTTTACAAAAGTTTTATTAAATATATTTAAAATTAATAAGAAAATTAATAGAACTGTTGAGACAATTATAGACTTTAATCCAGATGTTCTGTTTAGTGTTGACAGTCCTGATTTCACTTTAAGAGTAGCAGAGAGAGTAAAAAAAATTAATATTAACATTAAAACTGTTCATTATGTAGCACCTCAAGTGTGGGCATGGAGAGAAGGTAGAGTAAAAAAAATTAAAAAATATATTGACCATATTTTATTATTATTTAGTTTTGAAAAATCATATTTTGATAAGGAACAAGTCAGTTGCGAGTTTGTAGGCCATCCTCTTTTAGAAAAAAAAAAAGGAGACGCAATTGACATCAATCAAATAGTTGGAAAAAACAAAGCAATAATATCAGTTTTTCCTGGCAGTCGGGTTTCAGAAGTTAGTTTACTAATGCCTATACTCCTCAATTCTATAAAATTATTATCTGAAACATACAGTGATATTATATTTGTGTTTCATTCAACAAGAGAACAAAAGCAATTAATATATTCCCACATCAACAAAAGTAACTTAATAAATTGTGAAATAGTTAGTGATGAAAAAATAAAATCACATTTACTCAAGAAATCTATATTTGCCATAGCAAAATCTGGAACTATTTCTTTAGAAATATGTAATGCAAAAATACCATCAATTATACTCTATAAGATGAATTTTATTAATTTTTTAATAATAAAAATGCTAATTAAAGTTAAGCATGCAAACATAATTAATATTGCTGCCGGAGAAGAGATCATACCAGAATTATTACAATCTAAATGCAACGCAAAAAATATTTATAAAGTGGTGAATGAGTTTCTATGCTCACCGTTGAAAATAAAAGAACAGGTGAAAAAAACAGAAATTATATTAAAAAAATTTAGAACTGAAAAATCCTCATCAGAATTAGCTAGCCTGTCTTTAAACAAATTTATTTAATTATTAATTTTATTAGATTAATTTTAAATTCAATCAAAATAATTTCTTATATTGTAAATAAAATAATTGATTAGAACAGAGCTATTTTATTCTAAAATGTGAGTAATTTTATAAAAAAATTTATGCGATGATATTGTGTCTAAACAAGTGATAAGCTACAATAAGTAAAATGAACAACTGTAGAAGAAAGTTTTTAGAATTATTTAGTTTTTCATATTTGTCATTTTTCTTTCTCCCTTACAATTTACTACTTTCAAGTGCAAAAAAAATTATTAACCCAAATCTTAGCAAGGAACAAAAAAAAATTATGCTCTACGAATCAACAGAAAAGCCCTTCTCTAGTCCTCTGAACAATGAAAAAAGGAAAGGCTTTTTTCATTGTGCTAATTGTGGTGCAAAACTTTTTTCTTCAAGTGCAAAGTTTGACAGTGGAACAGGCTGGCCTTCTTTTTCTGACTCTTTGCCTGGTGCCTTTAAGACTAAAATTGACTACTCATTTGGTATGAAAAGAGTGGAATATCATTGCTCAAATTGCGGAGTACATCATGGACATATTTTTGATGACGGATCAACATCAACTCAAAAAAGATTCTGTAGCAATGGTTTGTGTTTAATTTTTAAACCTAAAACCTAGTATTCGTAGTCTAAATTAATGGAAAGTGCCTTTTCAGATTTTTTATTCTCATCATTTGTTGTTGTTACATTTGTAGTAATAACTTTTGTTTGGTGGAACTTATCAAGAACCCTTTTTATATCTTTATATGATTTTGCCCAGGATGTGCTCAAACTTCAAAGAAAATACTTGCAATATTTCTTTTTTATTTATGGAATATTCGGACCTTTATCTTTAATAAATATTTCATTATATTTTTATATATGTATTATTTTCTTTAAACTTTTTATATTTTAAATTTTTTTACAATACTTTTTCCCATATTAAATTTACAGATCTTTTATAAGTAAATTTTTTTTCATTTATATGAAATAAAAGATGTTAAAAATTATGCCAATAAAAAAAATAATTATATTAATCAGCTCCTTAAAAAAAAAAACACTTAAAAACAAACAATCTACTATTAATTATTTGCACCCAAAGTCTACTTTGATTGGTAGAAAAAAAATTGAAGAATTAAAAAAAATTGGTAAAAAAAAAAGATATAGCCAGATTTTATCTTAGAAGAATAAATAAATTTCTTATTTATTGAGTCAATACACTTCTGTAGCGTAAGTTATTTAAAAGATGATTTTTAAAAAGTAATTTCAATTTGATTACGAGTAAATTTGGAGTATATTTCACCATATGATCTTGAAAATAACAAAAGAATATAAGATTAAAAATGGCCAGAAAACTAGTTACAAAACTTTCTAACAGGCAGTGTTTTACACTAACTGAAAAAGACACTTTAAAAACCGCAAGTGAAAAACTTAAGAAGTATAATGTCGGTGTTATGCCAGTTTTAAGTGGAAAAGATGAAAGTGTAATTGGAATTATCTCTGAGCGAGACCTAGCCTGGAATATCTGTAAAGATACATTTACAAGTAGCTTACCAGTTAGTGTAATAATGACTAAAAATATAATATCTTGTGATTTAAATACTTCCGTAACAGAACTAATGGAAATAATTTCTATTAATAAAATTAGACACGTTCCTATAATAGAAGAAAAAAAATTACTGGGTATTGTTTCTATAGGTGACGTAGTGAACCATATTATTGACCAGTATAAGGATGAAAATAAACACTTAAGAGATTTTATTAATCAATAAAGTTCTAATGACATTGAAGACCAAACTTTTTAAGCCTCCAATAGTTGTATGGCCAAGGTGTTAAAAATCCTACCGTTAACATAATAGGCACTACCCAATATGTGAGCTGTGCTCCGCCCATTAAATAATAATCTGTTAAATTCATAGATATTTCCATGCTTACCATTGAAATAAAACTCATCCCACAAGCTGTTTTTAACGAACTAATTAGGGTATATTTTTGTCTAATCAAAATACAAGTCTCGAGCATAATACTTGTAAATAAACCATTTATAATTGCCAGGATCATTATTCCCATCAGGGGAAAAGGTATTTGAGTTATCTGAAAAAATAGTATTGTTCCAAAATCACCAATAGAACAACCGATAACGCACCACATAGTATTTTTTGCACTTTTTCTCCAAGTGTTTTTACAGCTCCAGTTAAAACTATCAGATGTCATAAATTTTTTTTTGAAATATTATCTTTATTAAATAAAGAGGCATTCCTAAAAACCACAAAACAAGTAATTTTTCAAGTATATTTAGCGATAAATACAAAACACCTAATCTACCTTCCCAAAATGTAAATTTTATTGCCCATTCTAAAAATTCCAATGAAATGATTAAAAATATGAAAGTAACAATCCCACAAAAGGCAATCGCTTGAATTTTATTAATATATTTCTTCATTTGTATTTAAGTTTTAAAAGTATTTTTTTCCACCTTTTAAGTAAGCGCATTTTTCACAGGTAGGAATAATATCTGGCGGTGTATCTGAGTTAAGCACTTCTTTCATTTCAGATAATTTGTTTTCTATCCAGGATGTGTTTGTTCTATACGGAACAAGAGTGGTTTTAAAATCCATTTTATTACCAAATATATTATTAGTTTTTTCACCATTACAAACATAAAAATAGGAAATGTCAGAAACATTAAAATTCATTTTTCTTAAAATATGAACATAAATATCCATTTGTATCTTATAGCTTAAATGCCATTCGCTATTTAAGTAAGACCCAGTCGATACAGGGTAACTTGTAGATTGAGCTTTATAATCTACTACAACAAGTTTCTTTTCCTTAACATCAAACCAAATATCATCCACACCTCCATGTATAATTAAATTTGTCTTTTCATCTAAGTATGAGATTCCACCTTTTAAAGAATTTCTCCACAAATCTATGTCTTTATGTTGAAAGGGGACATAATCTAAATTATATTTAATCATCATAGGGTGAGGCACTTGATTTCTACGATACTGATCAAACTCTTTTTTTAAAAGTTCATCGACAGCACTATTTAGTGCCCAGCCTGGCATAGACGGTTCTTTTAATCCTACAACACGATCTAAGTAGAAACATCTTTTGCAACTTAAAAAATTGTTTAATTTAGATCTACTGACCTTAAATGGGGCATCTGATTTTTTATCGTAGAATGAACTTTTTCTAACTCTAAAAGAGGCAGCTTCTTTCATTAATTATATTTTACTTAATCTTTTTAATACCTCAGATTTATTAAGAGATAAAATTACATCGTATAAGCCAGGTCCAAATCTAGAGCCTACCAACCCTATTCGTAATGGTTGGCCAACTCCTTTAAAATTAGTCTTATGTTTTTCAATTAATGATTTAATTAAAGGTTCTAAAGTTTCTTTATTTAGAAAAGATAGTTTTTCAAAATTAGACATGAAGTCTTTTACTATTAATTTAGATTGATTACTTAACAGCTTTTGGTCTTCACCACTAATTTTTACCTCATCGTCTATTATATATTGAGAATTGTTATAAATATCTTCCAATGTTTTCGCTTTATTTTTCAGAAAACCCATACACTTTGTTAAAATATCATCTTTAGAAGTATCAAAAGGTTTTTTATATTTTGATACATATTCTTTGAATAATTTAAACAAATCTTCCTCATTAATTGTTTTAATGTAAGTTTCGTTCATTGAAAGTATTCTAGACATATCTAATTTTGAAGGCGATTTTCCAACACCATTTAAGTCAAATAAATCAATACTTTCTTGTTTAGTAAAGATTTCCTTATCTTTGTGAGACCAACCTAATCTTAATAGATAATTTCTTAATGCGTCAGGCATAATTCCTATTTTTTTGTAGTCTTCTAAAGTAGATGCATTATCTCGTTTAGATAATTTTTTACCTTTGTCACTGTGAATTAACGGTATGTGAGCAAAGTTTGGAACTTCCCAACCCATAGCTTCGTAAATTTGTTTTTGTTTAAACGTATTGATCATATGATCGTCACCTCTAATAATATGTGTTATTTTCATTTCATGATCGTCTACAGTTGCTGATAACTGGTAAGTAGGCGTGTTGTCTTTTCTTAAAATTACAAAATCTTCTATTGTGGAATTAGAAATATTTTTGTCACCTTGAACTATATCTTTAATTAAAGTTGATCCTGAAATTTTACTTTTAAACCTTAAGACAGCAGATTCATTTTTCTTATCGTTCAGATTTCTACATTTACGATTATAAATAAAAGGTAAGCTTTTTTTTTTAGCTAAAGTTTTTTGATTTTCAAGTTCTTCAGTTGAACAATAGCAATGATAAGCAAAACCATTTTTAATCAATTCATTCGCTACAGCTTTATGTTTATCTATATTTTTTGATTGAATATACTCTTCACCATCATGTTTAATGCCCAACCAAGACAATGAACTTATTATCTGATGCTTAAATTCATTTTTTGATCTCTCTTTATCTGTGTCTTCAATTCGTAAATAATATTTTCCATTGTTTTTTCTAGCTAGCAACCAGTTGAATAAAGCTGTTCTAACACCACCTATATGAAGAGGCCCAGTAGGAGAGGGCGCAAACCTACAAATAAAACTCATGTAATTTAATTAGACTATTTTAGTGAAAGTTTCTATATAAAGAAACTAGTTTGCCTTGAATTTTTATTCTAGCAGCAGCATATATTTTAGTTCCGTAGTCTTTGTTTGCAGCTTCAAGTGCAATCGTGTTACCTTTTTTTCTTATTCTTTTTAATGTTGCTTCTTGATCGTCAATTAAAACTACTGCAATTTGTCCACTTTCGACATTGGTTGTTTTTTTTACAATTACGGTATCACCATCATTGATACCAGCGTCTACCATAGAGTCACCTTTAACCTTAAGCCCATAATGTTCACCACTATTTTGTAAATTTTCTGGCAATGCAACCCTATCAACTTCTTGTTGTATCGCCTCAATCGGCGTTCCCGCTGCTATACTCCCTAATATTGAAATTTCGCTAGCCGTACTTGGAGTTTTATCTAAACCACCTTTAATTACACTTGGAGTAAAAGTGTTAAAGATATCATTTGCACTTGCGTTTTCTGGCAATTTAACAACTTCAAGAGCTCTTGCTTTATGCGCCAACCTTCTAACAAAACCTCTTTCTTCTAAGGCTGAAATTAATCTATGAATTCCCGATTTCGACTTGAGGTTGAGAGAATCTTTCATTTCCTCATATGAAGGAGATATTCCAGTCGACCTAATTTTTTTGTTTATATAAACTAGTAAATTTTTTTGTTTTTTTGTAAGCATAAGAACAAAACCTGTACATACATGTTCTATAAAAGTTCTCTTTTAATATCAACCTCTAATTAAGCCCTATTTTAAAGGTTAATTGATAGCAATTCTTGAATTAATTTGCTTGGTTCGCCACTAGAGAGAAGTGATTCACCCACTAAGAAATTCTTGATACCCGTGTTATCGTAAATATATTGAGCATCTTTTTTTTTTTTAATTCCACTTTCAGAAACCAAAGGATTTTTATGAGTGATTAATTTTTTTTGTATTTTAACTGAGTTGTCTAAAGAAATATTTAAAGTTTTAAGGTCTCTGTTGTTAATGCCTATTATCGCCTCGCTATATTTCAACGCACGCTCAGCTTCATTTTCATCATGAACCTCCACAATAACACTTAATTTATTTTTTAAAGTTTCATCATAAATTTCATCTGCTTGTTTTTCTGACAATGCAGCTAAAATTATTAGAATACAATCGCACCCAAAACTTTTTGAATAAGCAACTTGGTAAGGGTCGATAAAAAAATCTTTAGCCAAAACAGGTAATTCTATTTTTTTTTTTATATCATTAATATAATTTAAGCTACCTAAAAAAAATTTTTCTTCAGTTAAAACTGAGAGACAGGTTGCGTTATTGTCAGAATATAAATTAGAAATTTTGACTGGATCAAAATCTTCAACTATAACGCCAGCAGAAGGACTAGCTTTTTTAATCTCAGCTATTAAAGAAACTTGATTTTTTTTTTCCCTATCAATCAAAGTTCTTTTAAAATCTAAAAAATTATCTATAGATTTGATCTTATTCTCGATAGAAGTTAATGAATTTTTTTTTTTTATATCCTTAAGATCCTCTTTTTTTTGTGTAATAATTTTTTCTAAAAAATTTTTCATTAAATAGTTTGAATTTTTTTTAAATGGTCAAAAACTTTTCCAGATTTTAAATGTTGTTTAGCAAACTCATAAGCTGTTTTAAATTTCTTTTCTTTGCCTGAAACAATCAAGCCAGCTGCAACATTTAAAGCAACAGAATCAGAGAATTCATTATCTTCACTTTTATATATATCAATTATTTTTTGAGCATTATATTCAGCATTTTTACCTTTTAAGTTTTCTTTATTTCTATTAGTTATATTTAAATCAGCAGGATCAATTATAAAATTTTTAATGTTCCCATTGTTGAGTTCAATAATTTTAGTTTTAGCAAAAGGAGATATTTCATCCATTCCATCTTCACTATGAATAATAAATGCATTTTCAACATAATTTTCTTTTAAGGCTTCTGCAAATGGCATCATCCATTTCTCATCAAAAACTCCAACAACTTGTTTTTTAACCTGCGCTGGACTGCTCAAGGGACCAATTAAATTAAAAATAGTTTTTTTAGATATTTTTTTCCTAGCTTCAGCTACATGCTTCATAGCCAGATGATAATTAGGAGCAAACATGAAAGCAAAATTTACTTTCTCGATAGACCGTTCGGCCTCTTCAGCTTTTAGATTGATATTTATTTTTAGCGCTTTTAAAACATCAGCTGAACCACAGTTTGATGACACTGCTTTATTTCCATGTTTAGCAACTTTTATACCTATACTAGCCAAAACAATTGCTGCAGCTGTTGATATATTTAAGGAATTTTGACCGTCACCACCAGTGCCACATGTATCTATTGTACCTTTTGGTACTTTAACAACTGTAGCTTTTGATCTCATCACGAAAATACCACCAGCTAATTCGTCTTTTGTCTCACCTTTTTTTGAAAGAGCCTCTAGAATTTTTATAATGCTAATTTCATCATATTTTCCACTCATTATTTTAGAGAAAAGTCCTTTACTCTCCTCTAGAGTGAGATTTTCACAAGATTCTAGTTTATTAATAAAATCATTCATTTGTTTTAAAGTTTTATAAAATTTTTGATTATTTGCATACCAACTTTCGTGTTTATGCTCTCAGGATGGAATTGCACTCCATATAGATCATATTGAGCATGCATAATACTCATTATTGTTTTATTCTTAGTTTCTGCTGTAACAGTAATACAGTCAGGTAATGTTTTTCTATCTATAATAAGGCTATGATATCTTGTTGCTTCAAAAGGTGACTTAATGCTCTTTAATATTCCAATTTTCTTAAAATATATTTTACTCATTTTTCCATGCATTACTTTTTTTGCTCTTATAATTTTACCTCCAAAAGCCTGACCAATTATTTGATGACCCAAACAAACACCTAAGATAGATAAATCTTTATGTAAATCCTTTACAATTTTAAGACAGTTTCCAGCTTGTGATGGATTACCAGAACCTGGAGATATAATAATCTTTTTATATTTTTTTTTTTTAATTTCATTTGAGGTAATTTTATCATTTCGCACTACGTCAACTTTACATTTAAGTTTTGAAACATAATGAAACAAGTTATAAGTGAAGCTATCGTAGTTATCTATAAGCAAAACTTTCATTTAATCAACAGCACTCATTAATGCTTTTGCTTTATTTACTGTTTCTTGATATTCCTTTTCAGGTACGCTATCCGCAACAATTCCAGCGCCAGACTGAACGTAAAATTTATCATTTTTGATCAGAGCTGTTCTTAGAGCAATACAAGTGTCAAATTCTTTATTGGATGTAAAATATCCTATTCCACCTGCATAAAGTTTTCGTTTATTTTTTTCTAACTCATCAATAATTTCCATCGCTCTTATTTTAGGTGCGCCGCTGACCGTTCCCGCAGGAAACCCAGATAGTAAAGTTTCAAATAATGAGTTTTTTTTATCAAACTCCCCAACAACATTGGAAACAATATGCATTACGTGAGAGTATTTTTCTACTGTAAAACTTTCCGTCACATTCACGGTGTCAATTTTTGATACTTTGCCAACGTCGTTTCTACCAAGATCAAGCAACATTAAATGTTCTGCTAATTCCTTTTTATCTTTTAATAGATCTTTCTCATACCTTGTATCTTGATTTTTTGTAGAGCCACGCGGTCTTGTGCCTGCTATTGGCCTGATTGTTATCTGATTATTTCTTAATCTTACTAGAATTTCAGGACTACTACCAATTATTTTAAAATCATCAAAGTTAAAATAAAACATAAACGGTGATGGATTAGATTTTCTCAAATGGTTATAAATTTCAAGTGGTGTTTTATTTATTTTTCTTTCAAATCTTTGGCTTAAAACAACTTGAAAAATGTCACCTTTAAGAATGTATTCTTTAGCTTTTTTAATATAATTTTTAAATTGTAATTTTGAAATATTACTCTTTATTTTATTTTTATTTTTATGGTATGTAAATTTTATAGGTAATTTAATATTAGAATAATCTTCATAAGTTTCAAAGTTTCTTATTATTGATTGATATTTTTCAAAATAATTATAAATTTTAATGTCAGCATAAACATTTTCGATAAAAAATATTTTTTTCTTTAAGTTATCGTAAATAACTAGGTTTTTAGGTCGTGACATTCTTACGTCAGGAATTTTGAGATCATCAATGCAATTATCAGGTATATTTTCTATATATCTAATAACATCATATGAAAAGTAGCCTACAAGCATTGAGGACATTGTCGGAATATTTTTTGGTACTTTAGTGTTAAATTTATGAATTAGATTGCTTAAAAAACTTAAAGGTTTTTCATTTATAATTTTTTCCTTACCTTCAAACTTTTCAGTAATAGTGTTTTTATTAACATCCCATATTTTATCAGGATTTAGTCCTATTATTGTATATCGCCCTCTAATTATTCCTTTTTCCACAGACTCAAAAATAAAACTATTTTTTTCAACTAGTAAAAAATTAAAAATATTTTCCACTTGCTTATAATCATTGCAATTTTTTACTCTATAAATTATTTGATTTTTTTTTAATTTATGATTTTTTTTAAAAGAACTAAAGCTAATATTTAGTTTCATTAGAGGGTATTTTTAATACGGTTTAACACTTTTTTATTTATTTCTACATCATATTTGCTATTAACTGTTTTATCAAAAGTTCTATATATTTGATTAGCTATATTAAATTTAGCTTTAGTTTTATATTGCTCATAATCTTTTATATTTTTGTCGAACAGTAATTTTTCAGTTTTTTCAGCTAAAATTATATAGTTTTTAGTTAGTAAACTGTTTGTAATTAATTGAAGATCTCCGTCATTTACTTTAAAAATTTCTTTAATCATACTTGAATTAAAAATAGTTTCATTTTTAATATCTTTTAATATTGTTTTTTTAATTTCTAAGTTGTTGTCTTTACTAAACTTTTGAAATTGTTCTTTGCTGAACATCCCTTCTGTCATATCGTTTATAATCTTTGTATTACTTTCAATAATATGCTTTGTTTTTAATTGTGAAACGATAGCTTTTTTAATTTCTTTATCTTCCAAATTTCTAGTAATTTTATTTATGCTAGAGATTTCACTTAAATAATATTTATTATTAATATTTATTAATTCTGGTTTGTTTAAAATTTTGGCACTAAAAATTTTTGAAAAAAGATTATTGTCAATTTTTTTTATATCTTTTCCCATTTTATCTTTCTTTAGACTATTTGATTCATTCAGCACAACTAAAATTAAATTAAATTCTTTAACAAAATTAATCATCTTGCCCCCGTCTAAAATAGCATTTTCAATCTCGTCAATTTTTTTAAAGTAAGATTCGTTGTATTCTTTTTGACCAGTCAAGTTAGTTGGAAGAAGCTCAACATAATTTATTTTTTTAAAATCTTGTGTGAAAAGATTTTTATTTTTTTCGTAAGTTTTTATAATTTCTTTTTCTGGTATTGAATAATTTTTATATAAAATGTCTAATTCTAAATATTGAATAGTTTTTATTTGATTTTCATTTGTATATTCTTGTTCAATCATAAAATCTGGTAAATTAATTCCTTCAGATAAAAATGTTAATAGCTGCCTCTTTTTTTCTTGTTCCTCAATATTTTTTTCAAACACAGGTGCACTTATTCCACTTTCTAATAAAAATTTTTCATATTCTGTTCTAGAAAATTTATTATCTTTTCTAAATGTTTCATCTGTAGTTATAATTTCTTTAAGCGATTGATTGTTTAAGTTCACTCCTTGATCAATGATTTCAAGTGCAACAATTCTCTTCCCTACATAATCAGATAAAATTTTATCTAATAGATCTGTTTTACTCAGGTTATTTCTTTGCTGTTCACTTAAGTTTAGCCTATTTACATATTCTACAAAGTTTTGTGCAACCACTTTTTCTGAGTCTATTGTAACTATAACATTTTGGTTCCCAGATCTAAATACGTCACCCATACCCCAAAAAAGGAATGGTAAAATGATTATAGCTATTAAAATTTTAGCCAAGAAAGATGTTGTCGCTTTTTTTATTGATGTAAGCATTGTTTTAATTTAATAGAACGCTTTATATTTAACACACCTATAGATTAAAATTTTAAATATGGCAAATAACATGAGATATTTTATCGGAAACTGGAAGATGTTCGGAACTCCTAAATCTATTAGTATTCTTGATAAAATAAATAATTTTGTTAAATCAGATAAAAAATTTAACAAAAAATACAAAACAGTTATTACCCCACCTCACACTTTGCTTCAAAGTTATGCTAAATTTTTTTTAAACAAACAAATTAATATTGGTGCTCAAAATTGTTATCATAAAGACAACTTTGGAGCCAACACTGGTGCCGTTAGCTCGTTAATGATCAAAAGTGTTGGGGCTGAATACATTATAGTTGGACACTCAGACAATCGTTCAGAGGGTGATACGGATGCAATGCTTAAAAGTAAAGTTGTAAATTCATTAAACAATAAACTTAAAGTAGTTTTTTGTATAGGTGAAAATAAAGAGCATAAACTAAAAAATAAAACTTTTGATGTACTGGAAAGTCAAATCAAAAATGTTTTAGAAAAAAAATTTAACTTTAAAAATTTAATTATTGCTTATGAACCGATTTGGTCAATTGGAACAGGACAGATACCTGAAGCTGATGATTTGTTAAAAACAACAATATTTATAAAAAAAATATTAAAAAATATTTTTAAGAAAAAATTTTCTCCAGCAGTTTTGTATGGTGGTTCCGTAGATGGTAAAAATATTAGTCAGTTTAAAAAATTAAACGAGATCGATGGCTTTTTGATAGGCGGTGCCTCAAAGTCAGACAAAAATTTTATTGATATAATAAAAAATTACTATAGATAGATCGTATGGAAAGCATTTTACTTACAATAAATATTATCTTAGCTGTTTTATTGGTTATTGTAATTTTATTGCAAAGATCTGAAGGTGGTGCTTTAGGTTTGGGTGTTTCACAGGATAATTTCACTTCATCGAGATCTGCAGGAGATTTTCTTACTAAATTTACTTCAATACTAGCTGTTTTTTTTATTGTGACTAGCATTGCTTTAGTTTCGATTTCACGAGACGAAATAAAAGAAGTTCAATCTGTAATCGACTTACAAAAAGAAAAAGATCAAAATAAAAACTTTCCACAAATTCCTGAAAACCAAAAATAATCTTTGTTTTTAAAAATAAAGTCGCTATAATATTTTTCCATGGCGCGATATATATTCGTAACTGGCGGCGTGGTTTCCTCCTTAGGCAAGGGCCTAACTTCGGCATCACTAGCTTCACTACTTCAATTGAGAGGCTACAAAGTAAAAATAAGAAAATTAGATCCTTATTTAAATGTCGATCCCGGAACAATGAATCCTTTTGAACATGGGGAAGTTTTTGTTACCGATGACGGAGCTGAGACGGATTTAGACCTCGGACATTATGAAAGATTCACTGACAGGCCTGCCACCAAAGAAGATAATATTACAACTGGTCAAATTTACAAAGATATTATTGAGAAAGAGAGAAGAGGAGAGTATTTAGGAAGCACAGTACAAATTATTCCTCACGTTACAAATCATATAAAAAAATTTATTTCTAACAAAGTTTCTAAAGAAGATTTTGTAATATGTGAAATAGGCGGTACAGTCGGAGACATCGAAAGCTTACCCTTTTTAGAGGCTATAAGGCAATTTTCAAATGAAGAAGGAAAAAATAAAAGTTTATTTATTCACCTTACTTTAGTTCCCTACATTCAAGCTTCTGGAGAGCTAAAAACAAAGCCAACACAACATTCTGTAAAAGAATTAAGAAGCATAGGTATTCAGCCTGATATTATAATTTGTAGGTCAGAAAAAAATATTCCAAAAGAAGAAAAAAGAAAAATTTCATTATTTTGTAACGTTGAACCAGAGCATGTGATTCAATCAATTGACGTTAAATCTATTTATGAAGTTCCCATTAAGTACAACGAAGAAAAGTTAGATAAAAAAATTCTTAATATATTTGGATTAAAAGAAAAAAACAAAGCTAATTTAAAAATATGGAAAGATATTGTTTCAAAAATTAATTTAAAAAGAAAAAAAGTTTCTGTTGCAATTGTTGGTAAATATGTTGACCTTAAAGATGCGTATAAATCTTTAGATGAAGCATTAATTCATGGTTCTTTGAGCAACAACGTAGATCTAAATGCTCAATGGGTCGATTCAACGAAAATAAATAAAAAAAATGTAAACCAGGTTCTAAAAAAATATAGTGCAATTCTTATACCGGGTGGTTTTGGTGTGAGAGGTACCGAGGGCAAAATTGAGGCAATATCTTACGCAAGAAAATATAAAATTCCCTTTTTTGGAATTTGTTTTGGTATGCAAATGGCAATTATAGAATCAGCAAGAAATATTCTAGGTATTAAGAAAGCAACTTCTAGTGAATTTGGCAACAATGGAACTCATGTAGTAGGCCTGATGCATGAATGGATTAAAGGAAAAAACATTCAAAGAGGAAGCAAAAAAAACTTAGGCGGTACTATGAGACTAGGTTCTTACAAAGCCAAATTGAAAAAAAATTCCTTAATAAGTAAAATATATAAATCTAATTTGATCAATGAAAGACACAGACACAGGTACGAAGTTAACAAGAGTCTAAAACCCAAACTCGAAAAAAAGGGGCTTATTTTTTCTGGTCTTTCACCAGACGGTTCGTTACCTGAAACAATTGAACTTGAAAATCACCCGTGGTTCATTGGCGTTCAGTTTCACCCTGAATTTAAGTCTAGACCTTTTGCACCACATCCACTATTCTCATCATTTATTAAAGCTGCAAAAAACAACTCAGAAAACCAAAATGATTAATCACAAAGTTAAGTGCGCCAGTTTTGAAATAGCCAACGATCAACCATTCACATTAATAGCTGGTCCGTGCCAACTTGAAAGTGAACAACATGCTTTAGATATTTCAAAAGAGTTAAAAAAAATAACATCAGATTTAAATATTAACCTAATTTACAAAACTTCGTTTGATAAAGCCAACAGAACAAGTTTAAATGGAAAACGAGGAATGGGTTTAGAAAAATCTCTTTCTATATTTGATAAAATTAGAGAAGAAGTTGGCATTCCAGTCTTAACCGATGTTCATACAGCTGAACAATGTTCAATAATTGCAAATCACGTAGACGTTCTCCAAATACCAGCTTTTTTATGTAGACAAACTGATTTGCTTATAGCTGCAGCAAAAACTGGAAAAATAATTAATGTTAAGAAAGGTCAATTCTTAGCTCCTTGGGACATGGCGAATGTAATAAAAAAACTAGAAGAGTCTGGAAATAAAAATATTCTATTAACTGAACGTGGAGCAAGTTTTGGATATAATACACTTGTCTCAGATATGAGAGCCTTACCTATTATGGCTAAACTTGGCTATCCAATAGTTTTCGACGCAACCCATTCCGTACAACAGCCCGGAGGCATGGGAGAAAAAAGTGGAGGTCAAAGAGAATTTGTACCTTATTTATCTCGGGCAGCTATTGCAGTCGGCGTAGCTGCAGTTTTTATGGAAACACATGAAGATCCAGATAACGCTCCATCAGATGGACCTAACATGGTTCCTCTAAGTGAAATAAAATCTCTTTTAAAAAAATTAGTTTCAATTGATACGTTAATCAAAAATTAATAAATGGCAAAAATCATTAAGGTGGTAGGTAGGCAGGTCTTTGATAGTAGAGGAAACCCGACTGTAGAAGCAGAAGTTTTTTTAAATAACAAAATAAAAGCTTCATCAATCGTTCCGTCAGGAGCATCAACTGGTGCTTTTGAAGCTCATGAATTAAGAGACGGTAACAAGAATTATTTTTTAGGAAAAAGTGTTTTAAAAGCTGTTAAGAATATAAACACTATTATCAATAAAAATTTAAGAAATATCGATTCAGGTAAACAAAAAAAAATTGATCAAATTTTGCTGGACCTAGATGGAACAGAAAATAAAGAAAAACTTGGTGCGAATGCTTTACTTGCAGTATCTTTAGCTGTTTCTAAAGCAGAAGCAATCTCCAAAAAAAAAGAATTATACCAACATATAGGAAAAAATTTTTTATTACCTATACCATTAATGAATATTATCAATGGAGGCGCACATGCAGACAATAATTTAAGAATTCAAGAATTTATGATTAGACCGGATTCTGCAAAAAATTTTATGGACGCAATTGAAAAAGGTTTTTTAGTTATACAAAATTTAAAAAAAATTCTTCAATCCAAAAATCTATCTACAAATGTTGGAGATGAAGGCGGGTTTGCGCCACTGATAAACTCCAACGAAGAAGCGCTTGATCTTGTAGTGCAAGCTATTAAAAAATCTAAATTAAGACCTGGTTTAGATATAAATATTTGTTTAGATGTTGCTGCAAACGAACTAATTAACAAGGATGGTAAGTATTCATTAAATTCAGCAGAATTTATTTCTGTTGATGAAAGTATTGAGTATTATAAAAATTTAGTTTCGAAGTATCCTATTAAATCAATAGAAGATCCTTTCGCCGAAGATGATTGGAGTGCATGGTCCAGACTTACAAAAGAAATTGGTAAAAACGTTCAGATAGTAGGGGATGATTTATTTGTAACTAACGTTAAGAGATTAAAAAGGGGAATTAAAGAAAAATCTGCTAATTCTATCTTAGTTAAAGTAAACCAAATTGGTACTTTAACCGAAACATTAGATGTGATTGAACTTGCTAAGAAGAATAATTTTAGCACTATTATTTCTCACAGATCGGGTGATACAGAAGACACTTTTATTGCTGATTTAGCTGTAGCAACTCAATCAACTCAAATTAAAACTGGATCATTAGCTAGATCTGAAAGAGTTGCTAAGTATAATAGGTTATTGAGAATAGAAGAACAGCTTGGAAAATCCTCTAAAATCGCTAAAATCTAAATATGAGGTTTTTTAAAATTATAAGAATGAAAAAATTATTTTTTTTCCAAATTTTTTTAACATTGTATATTGGTATTAATTTAATAGGTGGTGAAAGAGGACTAGTTTCTTATTTTGAAAAAAGTGCTTATGAAAAAAAACTTTCCAAAAAAAGCTTAAAACTGAAAAATAAGCTAGAATCTGTTGAACATAAAAACAAACTACTGTCAAAAAATATTGACCTCGACTACTTAGATACTTTATATCGAACAAAGCTAAAATTCGGAACAAAAGATGAAATTTTAATTAAGCTTAAATAATGAAAATAAGGCATCCAGAAAAAATAAAAAATATAGTAAGTCCACTAAAAAAAAAACCAGACTGGATTAGGTCAAAAATCACAAATAGCAGAATATTTTTTCAAACCAAAGAAATAGTAAACAAAAATAAACTTAACACGGTTTGTCAGGAAGCAAATTGTCCAAACATTACCGAATGTTGGAGTAAAAAACACGCAACTTTTATGATCATGGGAGATACCTGTACAAGAGGTTGTGCTTTTTGTGATGTTAAAACAGGCAAACCTTCTTCTCTAGATCCTATGGAACCTTTTAAAATATCTAAAGCAATAAAAGAATTACAATTAAACCATGTAGTAATTACTTCTGTAGACAGAGATGATCTCGAAGATGGTGGTGCAAACCATTTTAAAGAAGTTATCTCCGAAGTAAAAAAAAACAATATAAAAACTACAGTTGAGGTCTTGACGCCTGATTTTTTGAAAAAAGGAAATGCATATGAAAGAGTCTTAGAAGCAAATCCTGATGTTTTTAATCACAATATAGAGACTGTCCCAAGTTTGTATCTGAAAGTTAGACCCGGCTCACGTTATTTTACATCTATTGAATTGCTTAAGCTGGTTAAAATAAAAAAACCAAATATTTTTACAAAATCTGGCATTATGGTTGGCTTAGGTGAAAAAAAAGATGAAATAATTCAGGTAATGGACGATTTAAGAATGGCAGAGGTAGATTTTTTAACAATTGGTCAATACTTACAGCCCACAACTAAACATTTTCCCTTAGATCGCTATCTTCACCCAGACGAATTTAAAGAGTTAAAAAATATTGCAATTTCAAAAGGGTTTTTATTAGTTTCTTCAACACCCTTAACAAGATCCTCTTATCATGCAGATACAGACTTTAAAATATTAAAAGATGCTAGGGACAAATTTTTAGAATGTCATCAGCCTCAATAAAAAAAATTATTCCTTGTAATAAAAAAGAATTAATTGATATGGTTTTAGATATCGAGCAATATCACCATTTCATACCCTGGTGTATTGATGGAAAAATTCAAATGAAAAATGAAACAGAAGATTTTATTGAAATAAAGGCTGACCTTAAAGTAGGTAAAAAATTTTTGAACGAAACATATTCTAGCTTAGTTTTATATTCTAAAAAAAAAGATTTAATTACTGTTACTAATATAGCTGGTCCATTAAAATATCTTAAAAATGAATGGCAATTCAAACAGATTAATGACAAAACTGAATTAAAATTTAATATAGATTTTGAATTAAAAAATAATTTTTTAAATATGATTATGAGAAACTATTTTAATTTTGGGTTGAATAAAATTACTGATGCCTTCGAGAAAAGAGCTTTAAAGTTATTTAAATAAATTTTTAATTAATTGTAAAGATTTTTTAACAGAATTTATTCTAACGTTTTCTCTACTTCTGTTTTTAAACAAAAACTTTTTTACACTAGTCTTGTTGTTTATTTTTATACCTATATAAACTAAGCCTACAGGTTTAAATTTTGATCCACCTTTAGGTCCAGCTATGCCTGTAATTGCTATATTTAATTTAGCTCTTGAGATTCTTGAAAGATTATTCACCATAGACCGACAACATTCTTCACTTACAGATCCATATTTTTTAATTATGTAGCTAGGTATTTTTAGATATTGAATTTTAGATTGGTTTGAATAAGTAATAATGCCAAATTTAAAAACTTTTGAAGAACCGCTCACGCTAGTAATAGTTTGAGCAAGCATACCCCCCGTACAAGACTCAGCAACAGATAAAGTTATTTTTTTAACTTTAAGTAAATTTATTATTTGAACCGTACTTTTAAAGATCATTTATAAAAAAAATAATAGTTAGCAATAGTATAACGGAGTAAATTCCTGCTATTACATCATCTAGAATAACACCAAAACCATTTTTTATTTTTTGGTCAATTTTATTTATTGGGTATGGTTTCCATATGTCAAAAAGTCTAAACAGAATAAAGGAAAAAAAAACGTATAAAAGGAAATTATCTAAATCATTTTTTTCTAAAAAAGAATAAATAGTTAAAATTGGAATAGATTGACCTATAAATTCATCTATTACTATTTCTTTAGCGTCAGTTTCAGAAAATGAATTTTTATATTTATCTATAGAATAAACGGAATATATTAATATTAAAAACACAGTTAAAATTAGAAAAATTATATTTATTTGAAAGTTAAAAAAAAAGATATAAAGCAAACAGGTTACAAACGAAGAAACAGTACCAGGTGCAAATTTTGAGCCTCCTATGTTAAACATTGTAAGGATTAATATACTTAATTTTTTAATCATATTTAACTACGGACACTATTGACTCACAAGCTATAGCTTTTTCTTGTCCTATTACACCTAATTTTTCTGTTGTTTTTGCCTTAACGTTAATATTTTCCATAGACACATCGCATAATTTAGAAATATTTTTGACTATTCTACTTTTAAATTTTTTAAGCTTTGGAGTTTCGGTGATTATATTTATATCTATATTATTAATTTCATAATTTTTACTTTTAATTAGTTTCATAATTTCTTTTATTAGCTTTGTTGAGCTTATATTTTTAAATTTTTTATTATTGTCTGAAAATTTTTCACCTATGTCACCCATTTGGCAAGCACCGAGTATTGAGTCAATTACTGCATGTATAACTGGATCACCATCAGAATGCCCCAGTGTACCAAGATGAGATGGAATTCTAATTCCACCTAAGAAAAGTTTTTTCCCCTTAACTAGTCTGTGTACATCAAAACCAATACCAATTTTTAAAATTGATTTATAAATTCTTTTGAGTAATTCAAAGTCATTTTTATCTGTAATTTTAAAGTTTCTTTTTTCGCCAGCTATAAATTTTATTTTATTGTTATTGTTTATTAAAGATAGATCATCATCATTATATTTATCTTTATTTTTTTTATGTAAATTTAAAATCATTTTAAAATCAAAACATTGTGGCGTCTGTGTTAAAAAAAATTTTTTTTTTTTTAAATGAAATAATTCATTCTTTATTTTACTTTTTAAGGCATCTTGAAACTTTAATATTGGAATAACTATTTTATTTTTTTTTCCTTCTATTAAAATTTTTCTTATTAAATTTTTAGAAAAATTTGGTCTTGCGGCGTCGTGAATTAAAACTTTATTAACACCCTTTTGTTGTTTTAAATAATTTAATGCATTACAAGTAGATCGTTGCCTGTCTTGACCGCCGATTATAATTTTTATACCCTTGAGATTAATTTTTTTTAAAAATTTTAAATGTTTTTTATTGCATACAATAACTATTTTTTTAAATTCTTTAAACTGCCTGATCTTATTGATAGATAACTCAATTAGAGTTTTCCCCCCTATCTTGTGGTAGGGCTTCGGTAGATTAGATTTAAATCTATTACTATTTCCACCAGCGAGTAAAATAAAAGAAAATCTCATTGAGTTAAACTATATAATGTTTATATAAATTATTGATATTTTTATGTTTAAAAAATTAAACGGTTTTAAATTAGTCCTTTTTCTTTCTATAATTTGTATCGGGCTTTGTATACTTACTTTTTTGACCTTCATTAACCCAAGACTATTATCTTTTTTAAATATTGATTTACAAATTTTATTAAGTTTTGATGTGATTTTGCTTGTGGTATTTTTATTTATAGTTGTTAAAAAAAGTACAAATTTATATTTTTTAACAAAAAAAAAAAAAGTTGGCGCACAAACAAGTCTTCGATACGTATCTTTATTTACTTTATTTACTTTCATTCCATCCTTTCTTATTGCGATATTTTCTTTATTTATACTTAATTACGGTCTTCAGAATTATTTTAATGTACAGATCTCAAAAGCAGTAAATAGCTCTTATGATGTTGCTAAGAGTTATTCAGAACAAAATAAAAAAGTATTGGAATCAGATATTTTCTTAATGAGTGTTGGGTTAAATAGAGCGGCATCTTTATTTTACAACTTTCCAGAAAGATTTAAAAGTATTACAAAATCAGAGAAACTATTAAGAAGAGTCAGTGATGTTTTTTTGATTGATAGTTCTTCTAATATAATATTTTCTGACACTGATGATATTGAAAGTTTTAACAAGCCTTCCGAAGAAGAATTTAATAAAGCACTCGAAGGTTTTCCTGTTTTAATTTTAAACGATAGTACAAATAAAACTTCTGCAATAATTAAGTTAAATAACTTAATTGATACTTATTTATTTATTTCGAGAAATACCGATCCAGAAATTATTAAATATTTAAATGAAACTGAGCAAGCTGTTAATTTTTATTATACAGTTGAAAATAAACAACTGGGTATAAAGATAACATTTGCAATAATTTACATTTTAGTTGTAGGTTTACTTTTGTTTATTTCTACGATAATAGCCATCTCTTTTGCGGACAGACTTACAAAACCAATAATTAATTTGTTAGCTGCTTCTGACAATATTAGCAAAGGAATTCTTGATAGTAGAGTTCCAGAGTCCGAAACTTACAAAGAATTTTCAATGCTAAATAAAAATTTTAACAACATGATACAAAGATTAAAAAAACAACAAGATAAACTTTTAGTAGCAGAGCGTTACACTGCTTGGGAAGGGGTGGCCAGGAAACTTGCACATGAAATTAAAAATCCCCTAACACCTATTCAGCTTTCAATTGACCGGTTACAAGAAAAATTTTACAAAAAAATTGATGAAGGGCAAGATGAATTTAAAAATTATTTAACAACTATAAATAGACAGATTAAAGATATAGAAAATTTAGTTAATGAGTTTTCAAGCTTTGCAAGAATGCCAAGTCCTATTTTTAAAAAAATTGAAATAGACCTTGTTATAAAAAGAGCTGTAGATTTTTATAAAATGTCGTCTAATAATAAAATTTTTTTTAGTATAAAGAAAAAAAAACTTATTATTAACGGAGATGAAGATCAGCTTTATAGAGTTTTTTTAAACCTTATAAAAAATTCAGAAGACGCTATCGCTGAAAAAAAAGAAATAAACAAGCTTTTTGAAGGTAAAATCAATATAGAAATTACTAAAAATAACGATTATATAAACATATCACTAGCTGATAACGGCTTAGGTATTAAAGATGCCTCAAAAATAATGACACCATATTTTACAACTAAGAAAAACGGAACTGGTCTTGGTCTCCCAATAGTGAATAAAATTATAAATGAACATAAAGCTGAAATAACAATATCTAACAACAATCCCGGTGTAAAAGTTTTAATAAATTTTCCCAATTTTAATTAAATGAAAACTGAAATTTTAGTAATAGATGATAATGCAGATATACGTTTTTTGATTTGTAATATTTTAGAAGAAAATGATTATGTAGTAAGATCTGCTGCAAACTACGATCAGGCTGTAAAAGAAATAAATAATAAATTACCTAATTTAGCTATTATTGATATTAAATTGGATAAAGGCGATAAAGATGGAATTGATTTATTAAAATTATTAATGAATAAAGATAAATCTCTACCTGTGATTATGATTTCAGGTCACGCTAACGTCCAAGTAGCGGTAGAAGCTATTAGACTAGGAGCTTATGAATTTTTAGAAAAACCTTTTTCTTCTGAAAAATTGTTAAACTATGTTAGGCGAGCAACAGAAGCCGCTAATGTAAAAAAAGAAAAAAATAATTTTGAAAGTAAATTATTTCACTCGTTTGATTTCATTGGTAAAAGTGCTCAAATTTTAACAATCAAAAAAACTATTGATAAATTAGCTACGGCTGAAAGTAGAATTTTAATTACCGGTCATACAGGCACGGGGAAAGAGCTTGTCGCAAGAAAGATTCATAAAAATTCCTCAAGAGCTCAAAATCCATTTATAGTTCTCAATTCATCTTTATTACAAGAAAAAAATTATGAAAAACAACTTTTTGGTGAAGAATATAAAGATGGTACCAATATTGATTACGGTATTTTAGAAAAAGCTAATAATGGAACTTTACTTTTAGATGAAGTTTCAGAAATACCTTTTACCATACAATCAAATATTCTAAGAACATTAACAGATCAAAAATTTAAAAGAATTAATGGCACAAAAGATATTTATGTAAATATTCGGATTATCTCATCCACTTCAAAAGATTTAAAAAAATCAATTGAAGAAAAAAATTTTAGAGAAGATCTTTATCATAGACTTAATGTGGTACCAATTTACTTGCCACCGTTACAGTCTAGAACTGAAGACATTCCTTTGCTAATTAAATATTTCAAAATAAAAATTGCTGAAATTAATGGTGTGGCTGAAGCTGAAATCGATGAGAACAACGATTTATTATATAGTTATGATTGGCCAGGAAACATTAGAGAATTAAGGAATTTAATCGAGAGAGTAACTATATTATCTTTACATGAAGATAAAAAAGACACAAATAAATTAATAACTGATATACTAAAAGAAAATCCCGGATCTTTAAACAACAATGATAGCATAAACAATGTTTTAGCTTACCCTCTAAAAGAGGCGCGTGAACAATTTGAAATTAACTATCTGGTAAACCAATTAAAAAAAAATAAAGGAAATATATCTAAAACGGCTGATTTTATAGGCATGGAGAGATCAGCTCTTCATAGAAAATTAAGATCTTTAGGGATAAAAGGTAGCAACTAATCATGAATATAATTATATGTGGAGCCGGCAAAGTTGGTTTTTCAATAAGCAAACAACTATCCGCCCAAGGTCATTCTGTGACTGTTATCGATCAATCATCAGATGATATAAAAAAAATAAATGAGACACAAGACGTGAAAGGAATTGTTGGTAGAGCAACTCTTCCTTCAGTCCTTGAAAATGCTGGAGCCGCTAATACCGATATGATTATTGCCGTAACAAAAAATGACGAAACAAATATGATTATCTGTCAATTAGGGCACAGTTTATTTGAAATTAATAAAAAAATTGCAAGAATCAGATCTCAAGAGTTTTTAGAAGGTAGGTGGAGTAAACTTTATAATAAATCTAATTTGCCAATTGATGTAATTATTTCACCAGAATTAGAAGTAGCTAAGTCTCTTTTTAGAAAATTAGAGGCACCAGGAGCTCTTGATAACGTACCCTTTGCCAACGGAAAAATTAAAGTCTTAGAAATTTTAGTTAAAAAAGACTGTCCTATTATTAACTTATCATTAAAAAAGTTAACTGAAAAATTTCCCGATTTTAAATCAAATATTGTTGGAGCGGTAAGAGAAAGTAAATTTATATTTTTAAAAAAAGTTGATCAACTGATGGAAGGTGACAAAGCTTATGTAGTAGTAAGTGCCGACCAAATTACACAAATCTTAAAAGCTTTTGGCCACGAAGAAAAAACTACTAAAAAAATTCTTATCGTTGGCGGTGGAAGTATAGGTCTAAACTTAGCTAAATTTCTAGAAACAGACTTTGAAGGAGCTCGTATAAAAATAATAGAAAAAAATAAAGAAAGAGCAGAAATTATTGCTAGCGAGTTAACTTCTTCAATTGTAATTTGTGGAGATGCTCTTGATGAAGAAATATTAAAAGAAGCAAACATCGAAGAGATGGAAACAATTTTAGCACTTACGAATGATGACGAAGACAATATTATGGTTTGTGTTTTGGCAGAAAAATACTCTCCTGCAAAACGTACAATTGCTATAGTAAACAAATCCAACTATAGCCTGTTACAAAAATCATTAAATATTGATGATCTTGTAGACCCACGTATGACAACAGTGTCTAGAATAATGGAACATGTTCACAAAGGGACAATTGAAACAGTTTACTCAGTGCTTGATGGAGAATATGAATTTATTGAAGCTGAAATTTTAGAAAAATCTGAACTACTTAATAAGTCAATAAAAAATTCCAATTTACCAGAACACATTAGAGTAGGTGCCATTCTGAGAGGTGAAAAGGTAATTATACCAACGTCAAATTTCATATTTGAAAAAGATGATCTCGTTGTTTTTCTTGCTAAGAGAGAACTTTTACAAGAAGTCGAAAGCATATTCAGGCTAAGCTCAATATAGAAATGAACTTTAAAGGTATATCTTATTACCTAGGCCTATCCTGTTGGCCAGTAACTATTCTATCTTTTATAAATATTCTTTATTCATCTTACTTTGATCATTATTTAAATTTAGATTCTTATTTAATAACACTATCTACTTCTTTGTTTTTTGCTTTTTTATTTTATTTTATTAGTAAAAATGCGGAAAAAAATATTAAGTTTCATGAACAGTTATTTTTAATCTTTACTGTTTATTGTTTTATTTCTCTTTTAATTTCAATTCCCTATTATTTCAGCTATTACCAGATTCCATTTATTGATTCTTTTTTTGAGGCTGTCTCAGGCTTAACAACTACTGGTTTCACTGTTTTTACAAATGTAAAATTTTTAGACCCAACACTGTTGATCTGGAGATCATCATCTCACTGGATCGGAGGTTTATTTTTTTTAATTTTCTTAATACTCATTTTTTCAAATTTTAAAAATAACTATAAGTTAACAAATCTTGTTTACAATCCAGACAAAGCAAATAATCTTTTTAAAAGCACAAAAAAAATTATTATAAAAGTTTTTTTTCTATATTCTTTTTTGACTGCTTTAATTTTTGTTTTATTTAATTTTTCAGGAATACGACTTTTTAACAGTTTAAATTTAGCAATGACTGTTAGTTCTGCTGGTGCTTTTTTGCCTACAAATGAATTGTCTGATATTATCAGATCTACATCTCAAAAAATTATACTATCATTTGCTTTAATTTTTTCAGTTCTAAATATTTATTTTTTTTATAGTTTTTTTTCTAATTTTAATAACATCAAAAAGCATCATGAAGATATTATAATTCTAGGAGGTATATTTTTCTTTAGTTTAATACTTTTTTTTTCAGTAGGAAATACTACTTTTCTAAATATTTTTTTAAGCGTTGTGAGCAGCGTTAGTAATTCGGGCATATCTTTCTACGAACCACCAAAAAACTTTTATTTGTTTTTTGTTTTTTTAACTATTATTGGTGGATCTTTAATTTCAAATTCTGCTGGAATTAAATTTATTAGAATATATATCCTTTTTAAATCCACAATTATTGAACTTTTTAAGCTTGTTACACCAAACATTGTAATTGATCGTAGAATTCTGAAAACTGAAAATAAAATTAATAATGAAAATTTAAATTCTTCTTTTTTAGTTTTTATTTGTTTTTTTATAAGTATTTTTATTTTATCCAGTGTCTTAGCAACAGACGGACTTAATTTTGAAAATTCTTTTAAACTTTCTATTTTAACCATTACCAATACTGTAAATTCTAGTCTTTATGGTTTAGATGAAGTTAATTTTTCAAATTTATTAACATCATCCAAATTGTTTATAATTTTATTTATGGTTCTTGGGAAAATTGAGTTAATATCTCTTTTTTTAATTATCAAAAAAGCTATTAGAAGGAATTAATTTATGTCTAAGATTGTAGTAATTGGTGCGGGTGCAATGGGTTCAGCTTTTTCTTTTCCATGTTTTGACAACAATCATGACATTAACATTGTAGGAACCCATTTAGAGAATGATTTTATCGACAAGATGCTTGCAAATAAAAGATTGCACCCAGGACTTAATACAATTATCCCAGAGTCAATTAATATAACTAAATTTGAAAATTTTGATCAGATTTTGAATTCAGGTGTAGATTTAATAGTTTTGGGTATCAGCTCAAAAGGCATAGAATGGGTTTCAGATCAACTTCATCGTGTTTACAAAGATAAAAAACTTCCTAATTTACTTATGCTTACTAAAGGGTTGAGTATTCACAAAAATAACTACGAACTATTAGTTGATAAGTTAGAAAGATTGTTTTTTGAAAAAGGAATTAAAGAAGTAAATATATCTGCTGTAGGTGGTCCATGTTTAGCTACAGGCTTAGCAAATAGAGTACACAGTAGTGTAGTTGTTGCAAACAAAGATATTACACAAGCAAAAAAAATTGCTGCCTTATTAAATACCAACTACTATCACACATCTTTTTCCGATGATTTAAATGGAGTTGAAGTATCAGCTGCAATAAAAAATATTTTTTCAATGGCCGTAGGGGCAGCAAAAGGTCTTTGCAGTGATAATATTTCTGACGAAATTAGAGAAAAAAATTATTTAAATACAGCATCTGCTTTAATTAAACAATCAGTTCAAGAAATGGAAATTTTTGTTGAGCACTTAAAAGGAAAAAAAGAAACTGTAAAAGGTCTTGCCGGTCTTGGTGATTTATATGTTAGTTCAGGAGGTGGTAGAAATAGTAAAATGGGTTCGTATATAGGCGAAGGAATGATTTTTTCTGAAGCCAAAAAAAATAAAATGAAAACAGTGACCGTAGAAGGAGCTGATCTTGCAATCGAGATTGGTGAGAAAGTTAATCAAGATTTTGATAAAAAAAAACTACCATTAATGTTGGGCATGATTAACGCCATAATAAATGATAAAAAATTAGAATTAGACTGGCAATATTTTAATTAACAATGAAAAAAGATAAAAATTTCATTATTTCTATTGACCAAGGAACTACATCTAGCAGAGCCATACTTTTTAATCTTAAAGGGCAGCCTGTTTATTCTTCTCAAAAAGAATTCACTCAATACTTTCCTAAAAGCGGATGGGTGGAACACGACCCAGAAGAAATATGGTCTACAACTAAAAAAACTTTGAATGATGTTATTAAAAAAAGTAAAAAAATTAATGGTAATATATTAACTATTGGAATCACTAATCAACGAGAAACTACTGTTTTGTGGGACAAAAAAACAGGCAAGGTTGTCTATAACGCAATTGTTTGGCAAGATCGTAGGCAAGAAGAATTTTGTAAAAAGCTTAGAAAACAAAATAAAGAAACACTTATTTTTAATAGAACTGGCCTTTTAATTGATTCATATTTTTCGGGCACAAAAATTAAGTGGATACTAGATAATATTCCGTTAGCTAAAAAGCTAATGAAGAAGAATCAACTACTTTTTGGAACAATCGACAGCTTTTTAATTTGGAGGCTCACGAAAGGAAAAGTCCACGCAACAGACGCAACTAATGCAAGCAGGACAATGATCTATAATATTACTAATAATAAATGGGACGAAGCAATTCTTAAGATTCTTAAAATTGATAAAAGTATTTTACCTACCGTAAAAAATTGTGC
>Ga0209502_10000416_pt1 | contig 46444 bp, 33 predicted proteins | sample ArcticOcean_MG_C_10_FD_187442 | JGI IMG/M metagenome (GOLD analysis project Ga0209502, IMG submission 187442) | Marine microbial communities from western Arctic Ocean - ArcticOcean_MG_CB11_90 (SPAdes) (version 2) | ecosystem: Environmental > Aquatic > Marine > Oceanic | place: Arctic Ocean... | reverse complement strand
CAGCTCCTCCGCGCTGAGGTCGACGCCATCATCACCTCCGGCGTTACCGTCCGCCAAGACGACCCCGCCCTCACCCTCCGCAGCTCCGCCATTTCTTCCCGGAAAAAGCAACCCCTCCGCGTCGTTCTCACCCGCTCCGAGATCGACCAATCGTCCTATCAAATTTTCAACGACGGCCACCCCACTTATCTTTTTCAAAATATTTCTATCTCAGAAGTTCTTCGTACTTTGGCAAGCGATGGCATCAACACCATCCTGTTAGAATCCGGCGGTAACCTCATGGGTTCCTTTCTCGATGAAGGCCTCATCGATGAATTTGTGATCTACTATGCCCCCATAATCACCGGCGGTCCCACCCCCGCGATTGGTGGAAGAGGAGTGGCGACCCTCGAAGAACGCCATTCTCTCAAAAATACCAGCCTCGAAAAAATCGGCCCCGATCTTCGCTTGCGTGGGATTGTTGATCGCAACGGACCGCCTCCGTTGGTTCGATAGATGAACTTTAAGTGCTTTCAAAAGATTTCGGGAGTCACTTTATCTAGTCTTGGAAAAGAATACAAAATTGTTCTGAATACATACTTATAGATTGGAACATTATTGTAACTACTGCCATTATTATCATTGGATGTTCACCGACCTTACGGGACGAACATTTGGAATCAAATTCAACTATTTTTGATTCGATTTTGGGCGATCGCCGCTCCTTGGGCACCAGTTTTCCAAGATCCAATTAATCCCATTTATTTGCCTATAGGCTGTCTCCACTCCGTCACGGCCGTGGTTGTCATTCTACGATCTCACCTCTTTACCCAGTAGGTGATTCCTTGCGCTTCAAGAAATGTCTCAGCGTCCCTTCCCTTGAGCGTCGATAAGGTAGAAAGTAGTCCCGCCTGAAGGCACTGTGGTATTTCCACGCTGATGGTAAGCGGGGCGCGGTTCACGGGCCAGGCTGTTCTGGGGTAAGAGCTTCTTTCCCTTATGCATGATATAGCGGTTGGAAGTTGGTCCCTAATAAAGCGAATTTGGAAGGCCTTTGAGCCTCGAGCGGAGGATGAAAATTGATTGGAGGTTATAGGATAAGCTTGAGACTTATTCTGATCTAAAACTGCTCAAAATTATCACTTCCAACTTGTTAGAGAACGCAATCAATCAAGGGAAAAAGAGGGAAACCATGCCGGTATCGGACTGGGTTTTTCTCGCGAGATTGTTGAGCTTTTGGGAGGGATGATCAGGGTGGCACAGGTGTCGGCCGTCCGAATTGCTTTTGAGGTTAGTTTGCCCAGGTAAGCGCGCTCGTTGATCTGTGATTCTTAACTAGCCAAACATCTGCGTCCAGTGACGTTCGTATTGGCCGACGCCGATTTTCTTGTGTCCGCCCCGAAACATATTCTTGTGGTGGCCGGGAGAGTAGAACCATCCTTTGTTGGCACCTTTGGGAGAGGTTGAACCCATGTAAATGTTTTCTCCAGACCAGCTGGTCCCCTCTTTCGCGGCCCGGTCGCCCGGAGTTTTCTTTCCTGGAACCGGAGATTCGTGCGCGAAGAACTTGAATTTGTTCATGTCTTCGGAGTGGCCTCGGCTGGCCTCGCAGAGCTTGGGGTCGATTACTAAAGCACTGATACCCAGTAATATTCGCCATTCATTGACTTCACGAATACACTCTCGCTCGCCCTGTGGAATTTCTTCCTTCTCTGCGATGTCGTCGTTTTTCTTCATGATGCGGAGGCCATCACGATCGAGCCCGCTGACTTGGGTGGCGACGTATTTTTCCTTCTGTAGGATCATTGAGGCGGATTCTTTTTCGTCGGGAAGAATTGCTGCTTCGACGAGGGCGTCGCGGAAGTTTGCCAAGACAAGAATTATCTCGCGCATTTTTTGAAGAGCGGGTTTCGAGGTCGAGAGAAGTTCCTCGGGAGTGGGCACGAGGATTTTTCGGAGCCCCTCGATCGCAGGTTTCGAGACTCTGGGAATTTCCTTCTTCATCTGGACCTCCGGCATATCGCGCACCCTCATGAAGTCGTTCCGGTAGCTCTTGATCATTTTATTTTGCTCGGTCTTGAGGGAGCCAGAATACTTGCTTTTAGCGTTGGCTTCGAAGTCAGAGAGATATTTGTCCCGCAGCTTGGGCCAGGTATGATCATACTCTTTTAAGATGGCTTCAATCTCGGTGGTCTCAAGAGTTTCGAGGCTTTCAATGAGGGTGTCGGTGCTTGTTCCGGTTTCGATACAAGTCTGCAGACGCGCGAGGATTTCATCGGTGGCTCGGGGAGCCGCGAATGAGAAGCTGGTGATTAGACCGAAAAGAAGGACAACCCGAAACATGATGATATTAAATGCGCTGATGATGCTTTTGTCTTTGTAAAAAAGAGGGCTCCATCATGGAGCCCTCATTGATTAAAAGTGATTTTTATCGGCAGCTTGGAGTGCGATAGCCTCGAGGGTAAGGCGACCGTTGTTGGCTTCTCCGTGGATCATAGTAGGGCCTGCGCTGCTGGTAGCGGCTTCGCACATAGGGGTTGTGCTGTTGATGTCCCCTTTGATGAACACTCCTGTGGCTGCTTCCGCAGCGGTGCACGGTGGGAACGCTGTAGTGGCGGTAGATCGGGCGGCGGTTGCAGTCGTAGCCAATGAAGACACGCTTGGTTTGGATGGCGCATCCACAGGAGTAGTGTCCACTGACCGAGGTGGTGGAATACTCGATGCGCAGGCTTCCCGCTTGGGCAATTGACGGGAGAGCGATCCCACTAGCGGCCAGTCCGATGATGAGAGTCAGTATTTTTTTCATAGTTCTTTGGGTTTTGGTTTCCCGGTGCTGATCAATGCGACGAGACCTATCCCAATTTCATTCAAAGAAAAGTTTCCGTTTGGTGTCGTGTTAGGAGTGGGAGGCCGTTCCAAAAGTGGACTCACATTATAATGAATGATTATTCAATAATGTGGTTTAATGTGTGTAAGAAAAAATTAATTTTATGAACGAAGATCAGCAAAATCAAGAGACAGAAACGGCCAAGCGGCATTTTGAAAATATGGGAGAAGCATTCCGTTCGGGAAGTGAAGCCGGAGCTCAAAAGGCCCGTGAAGCTGCCCCGACGGTAAAATCTGCTTTAGCAGATGCGGTTCATGACCTCGCCTTCGGCTTGGCCTACGGAAGCAACTTTGTGGGTGCCTTTGCAGAGGAGTTCGTTCCTCAGAGTGTCCGTGATGGATTTGCGAAGGGAGCCGCGGCCGGCCGTGCTGCGAGCCACAAAGCTCGTGAGAAAGCTGCCGATGTGATTACTCCTGAAAAGAGTGGTCCCGAGCTTGCCTGATAGGATGATGAGAAGCTCTTAATCTCTCTGAACAAACCCCTCCCCTACCGACGTTTTAAATCTGTAACAAGTGTTTGTTGTTGCGTGTGTGCTCAGCAGCGGTTTTTCCTTCGGGATGGACCGCTGTTGTTTTTTGGGGTTTCGCTTGGAGAGAATCCAGAATGAGATAAAGCGTCCTAAATGGGAGGCGATCGATTTTTGCGTCCATGAGCGGGTCGATTGCCTTGCTTGGCAAAGCTGTTTTTTTTTGAGTAGCGCGAGCAATAGGACAGGACAGTTTAATCGAGGCGATTCTCAAGCACTCTAAGTGGGCCCTTTTCCATCCTAAGCCCCCTATATGTAGGGGTTTGGGGAGTTTGAGAAAAAGACGATTTTTTGGCTCTTTTTGGAATATTTGCTCGAATTTGCCCTTTTTTGGCCAAAATTGTTCTTTTTCGTCATATGGTTTTTTTAAAGAGCGACCATTTCCCCCTTTTTTAGGTAGATTGGTTCTGGTTCTGCTCAGCCTGGCAGGAGGGGACCCTTGAAGTGAATCTTTTTCTCCTTTTTGATGGTTTATCCGAATCATGCCTTCGTTTGTCGGACTCGCTATTTTTCTCTTGATCGGAAGTCTCATCGGATGGGTTTTTTTTGAGATGCGCTTCCAGGGATCAGATTCTGGTGATAGAGAAACGGCGAAACGGTAGAGAGTCCTTGATCGATCTAATGCGTCAGTTTCGTCTGAGTTCGATCGCAAAGACCATTTGACTGAAGGGAGATTAAAAAATTCTTTGCCTGGAGCAAGAATATCTGAATATCTGAATATCTGGATCATCTTGAGATCTTAAAAAAGCGGACTTCTCCCCTGCCCTCCAGTGGGCTTTTATTTTGGTGGCGTTCCGGAAGCCGGGTTATCGTTAAGAACGAACTTCTTCATTTAAACTGAAATGTTTCTGCTTCACGCCTCCCGCTCGTTCAGGAAGCCATTGAAGAATGAGAGTTCGAATGAGAAAGATCGACGTGCGTTGAGTCAGATCGAGATTGGTCTGTTGGGCGATTCCAAGTAGCGAGCGCCTCTTGTCTTTTTGGGTTTTCTTGCTAGGGTTCCGCCCTTTCCATGTATCGCTATCCTAAAGAATATGATGTCCTTGTGATTGGGGCGGGACACGCTGGTGTTGAGGCGGCTCTCGCTGCTGCTCGTCTCGGTGCCCAGGTCGCTGTGCTGACCCAGAATCTCGATACCATCGGGCAGATGAGCTGTAATCCTGCGATTGGTGGCTTGGCCAAGGGACACATGGTCCGCGAAATCGATGCGCTCGGTGGAATCATGGCGGAAAACACCGATGCGACCGCAATTCAGTGGCGTATGTTGAATGCGGCCAAGGGGCCCTCGGTCCGTGCTCCCCGGGCCCAGTGCGATAAGAAGGCTTACCAGTTTCGCATGAAGCGGATCCTCGAAGGAACCCCAGGCTTGGATCTCCATCAAGGGAATGTAGCCGAGATTCTAGTAGAGAATGACGAGGTTCGTGGGATTCAAACCTCCCTCCAGATGGAGATTGCTGCAAAGTCGGTTATCCTTTCAGCAGGTACCTTCATGCGTGGTTTGATGCATGTGGGAAAGAAGAACGAAAAAGGGGGTCGTATGGGCGATGCCTCCTCTACGGTTTCGGAATCACTCAAGGAGCTTGGTTTTGATGTCGACCGTTTCAAGACTGGGACCCCTTGTCGCCTCAACGGACGGAGTATCGATTTCTCCAAATGTGAGCGCCAAGATGGCGACTCCCCTCCTCCCCTATTCTCGTATTTTCCAGAGCTGATTCGGAGGGAAAGGAATGACCTTTTTACTCTCAATCACTGGGCTGAGAATTCGTTCCACGTGGAACAAGTTCCTTGCTGGATGACTTTCACGAATCCCAAAACTCACGATGTCATCCGTGATAACATTCACCAGTCCCCCATGTATTCGGGTCAGATTGAGGGCGTGGGTCCCCGCTATTGTCCCTCTATTGAGGACAAGGTGGTTCGTTTTGCAGAAAAGGAACGGCATCAGGTTTTTCTGGAACCAGAGGGTCGACACACCTTGGAATACTACGTCAATGGAGTTTCGACCTCTCTGCCCTACGATGTGCAGCTTGATTTCCTACGTAGTATCGAGGGTCTAGAAAACTGTGAAATGATCCGCCCTGGCTACGCGGTAGAATACGACTACTGCCCCCCTACCCAGCTTCATCCGACTCTGGAGACCAAGAGAGTCTCGGGGCTTTATTTTGCAGGGCAGATTAATGGCACCTCAGGATACGAAGAAGCGTCTGGCCAGGGACTCATTGCAGGAGCGAATGCGGCTCTTAAGGTGGCAGGTAAAGGTGACTTTGTCTTGGGTCGGCAACAAGCCTACCTCGGTGTGATGGTCGATGATCTTGTCACAAAGGGCTGTAACGAACCGTATCGGATGTTCACGAGCCGGGCTGAATATCGCCTCCTTTTACGTCAGGATAATGCTGATGAGCGCCTCTCACCTCTCGCTTCAGAACTTGGACTCCTTCAGGGAGAGCGGAGGGAGATGGCTGCCAAGAAGCTTGAAGATCTTGTCGAAGGGCGATCTTTCATTCGCGGAGCGAGCCACGAAGGCATCAAATTGGACCATTGGTTCCGGCGTGGCGGGAATTCCTGGGTGATGCTTCCCGATGAACTTAAAGAGAAGTTCCACGTGGAACTTTGGCCGATTCTTGAGTCAGATTTTAAATACGAGGGTCACATCGAGCGTCAACGCATGGAGGTGGAACGGGTCAAAAAACAGGAGTCCGCCCTCATCCCTTCCGATCTCGACTTCCATACTATCAAGGGACTTAAGACAGAGGCCAAGCAGCGCTTTACCTCGATCCGTCCACGGACGCTTGGGCAGGCAAGCCGTATTAGTGGCATTACTCCGGCGGACATTACCCTTCTGGTGATTTACCTTCGAAAGCTTGAGAAGTCCTAGTCAAGTGACTCCGCTTGGCGGCAAGCCTCATACAGGACGATTCCAATCGAAGTCGCCAAGTTGAGCGAGCGGGTGCTCCTCTCAATCATGGGGATGCGGAGGGCATTGGCGCGTTGGGTCCACTCTTCGGGCAGCCCCTTTGATTCCCGACCGAAGATGAGAAAGTCCCCCCTCTCGAACTTCGCTTGCCAGAGCCCCTTACTTGCCTTGGTGCTGAGGAACCAGAGTCGCGCGGTTGGGTTTGCATTTTGGAAGTCATCGAATGATTCCCAGACTCGCAAATCGACATCCTTCCAGTAATCGAGGCCGGCTCGTCGCACGGCTTTCTCATCGAGAGAGAATCCGAGGGGTTTGATGAGGTGAAGAGTCGATCCTGTAGCAAGAGCGAGTCGTCCTGCTGCTCCTGCGTTGTAGGGAATTTCTGGAGCAACAAGGACGATGTTCATGAAGCGAACTTTAGGAAGATTTGCCGAAAAAGAGAAGCGAGCAGTTGAGAGATCGACTGGATTGCCGTGGAATCAAGAAAGCCAGACCACTAGTCAGAGTGGCATTTTGAAAATTCTATCCCAGATCTATGACGCGACCTATTTTAAGGAGTGTTTACTTTCTTGAGCGATCCACTGGAACGGTTAAGTCAACTTTGTCTAAATTCGTCAAACTGATTAAAAAAAAGAGTGAATCACAAATATAGACAACTTGAATATCGTGTTGGAGGGATGCCAAAGTTGCATAAATTGGATGATTGTGAGGTATTTTGGGGTTTAGAATGTGAAGTCTGACGAGAAAATCAGAGTGACGATGTGGAACGGTCTAGAAAACAAGAGATCCTATGGTGGGAAGATGATTCCACAGATTTTGGCTGATGAGATTATTAGAGGAAACAACTTGATCTTCTAGTACCACAACTGAGGATCAACGCTGCCATTTCAGGAAAGCGCCCGGCTCTCTCACAAAAAAGGCGGATCCTTTCGGATCCGCCTCTTTGAAAATAGAAGTGCAGCTTCTTTAGTCTGCAAGTGCGACGTTGATCCGGCGGCCTTTCTTATCGAAGAAAACGTTGCCGGGAGTAAGAGCGAAGAGGGTATGATCTTTACCCATACCGACATTAGCACCTGGATGCCATTTAGTGCCGCGCTGGCGGATGAGGATGTTTCCTGCGATGACGACTTCGCCACCGAACTTTTTGACGCCGAGACGCTTGCTGTTTGAATCGCGTCCGTTTTTGACGGAACCCTGTCCTTTTTTATGAGCCATGATTAAGTGATGTTAAAGTGTCGGAATTAACCTTGGATCCCGGTGATCTCGAGCTTGGTAAGGTGGCTGCGGAAGCCGATCGTCTTGTGGTACCCCTGACGACGCTTGAATTTGAAGGCGATGCCCTTTTTTCCGCGGTGCTGCTCGATGACCTTAGCGGTCACGCCTGCGCCCGAGATGGTTGGAGCACCAACCTTGGTGGCAGAACCGTCGTTGATGAGGAGGACCTCACCGAATTTGATTTCTTCGTCAGCAGCTACAGGAAGTTTGTCGACACTGATGGTGTCGCCTTCCGAGACGCGATACTGCTTACCGCCGGTTTTAAAGATTGCGTAGGCCATGTTGAATGGGAGCTAGGTATGAATCTGAATTAGCGAGACCAACTCACCGGTTCAGGGGGCGGGAATTCACCACAGGGAGGCGAAAAGAGCAAGATTTTTTTGAAAAAGAAGAAGAAGAAACTTATTGTGATTGAGCTCGGGTCGCATTGAGGTTGCTCTAACCCCTTTCGTAATGCCCCTTACCTTCCCTATTCTCCTACCTGATCTTGCCGCTACCTTATCGGCGGGAGCTGATTTGGCCAAGGAATTGAAGGCTGGTGAAGTAATTGCTCTGGTGGGCGATCTTGGGGCTGGTAAAACTTCGCTTACGCAGGGAATTGTGGGCGCCTTGGGAGCTGGAGACGTGACGAGTCCAACTTTTTCGCTGGTTCAAGAATACCGGACCGGGAGCCTTGAGGTCTACCATTTCGACTTTTACCGGGTGGAATCAGAGCATGAGCTGATCGATCTCGGGTGGGACGACTACTTGGACCGGGATGCGCTCGTGATCGCGGAGTGGCCGGGTCGATTTCCGGATCTTTTTCCAAAAACAACGCGCTGGCTTCGACTGAGCCACCACGAAAGTGGACGACTTCTCGAGGAAATCCCACCAGAAACCCATTAAAAATATTCCACCTAGTAAGAAATCAAGAAAGCTAGGTTATCAAGATTACTGTTCTTTTTTGGAGAGTTCCTTAACAGGCTCGGTAACTTCGATTCCCAAGCCGACGGAGCGACCGACACTCTTAAGAGTTCGTCCGGGAATCTGAATCAGTGAGCGGGCGACTCCGCAGGAAGAAAGTGAAACCGTTGCAAGTGCGAGGCCGAGAACTGTGGAGCGGAGGAGAAGCTTTTCCATAGCCCATCTCTAGAGGGCGGTGTTCTCCGGGTCAATCATCCAGATTTGACTGAACTTATTGATTTGTGAAAGATTTCGTTGCGGGGTTGTCGTTTAGATCGAAAATCTTTAATAATTTTTTCAACATGCGCTGTTTCTTACTGTTCTCCCTTCTCATCGTCGTAAGCTCCGCTGCGCAAATCATCCGTGCGCCCTATGTTCAAATGGCGACTCACGATTCGATTCGTGTTGTCTGGAGAACCAATGGCGACATAGCACCAACGGTGAAAGTGGGTTTGAAGCCCGATGAGCTGACGACAGAGGTTCCTGCGGCACAGATTCTCACCCGCCTCCACGAAACGGTCGGTGATGAGCACGCCATTTTTAAAGACGCCGCAACTGACACGCAGCAGTTTGAAGCCACAATCTCAGGACTGGAGCCCCGCACGACTTACTTTTATGGAATCTTCGATGGCCAGAAGAGAATCACGGCAGCTGATGAGACCTATCAATTCACCACGCACCCAACACCAGGAAGTGACGCTCCCGTTTACTTTTGGGTAGTAGGGGATTCGGGAACCGGAGGAACAGCTCAAGCGCAGGTCCATAATGCGATGCGGGATTACGTTTCCGCGACCGAACGTAAACTCGATCTCTACATTCATGTGGGTGACATGGCTTACGGTTCGGGAACGAACAATGAATTCTCAGATCGCTTTTTTAAGATGTATGAACCGACCTTGAGAAACACCGTTTGTTGGGCGTCGATGGGAAATCACGAAGGACGCACCTCAAAGGGTGAAACCGGAGTTGGCCCCTATTACGATGCTTATATTCTTCCCGCCCAGGGACAAGCAGGCGGCCTTCCTTCAGGGACAGAAGCTTACTATTCTTTCGACTACGGAAAAGTTCACTTCATTTGTCTCGACTCGCACGATTTGGATCGTCGACCTTCTGGCGCGATGGCCCAGTGGCTCAAGGCCGACCTTGATAAAACGAAGGCCGACTTCCTCGTGGCCTTCTTCCATCACCCACCTTACACGAAGGGTTCTCACGACTCCGACAAGGAAGTCCAACTCATCGAGATGCGGGAGCACATCATGCCGATCCTCGAATCGGGCGGCGTGGATATTGTCTTCACCGGGCACTCGCATATCTATGAGCGTTCCATGCTCATCGATGGTGCCTACCAGACCCCCACGACCGCTGAGGGAGTGGTGCTTGATGATGGCGATGGCAACCCCGAAGGCGATGGCGCTTATAAGAAGAGCAAAGGTCTTCAGCCTCACAACGGCGTCATTCAAATCGTCACCGGCCACGGAGGTACCGGCGTGAGAATGGGAAGTGTCTGCCCGATCATGAAACGCATCGTGGTAGAAAATGGCTCCTGCCTGATCTCGATCGCGGGAGACACTCTCAGCGCGGAAATGATCAGCCTAAATGGCGTTATTCGCGACACCTTCGCCATCCAGAAAAAAGGAACTGTCGAGCACACTGTCGTCGTCAATCCCGCCAAGCCGGACGTCTTGGACATGCGGCCGAAAAAAGCGACTCCGCAAACTGCTCCCAAGGATGCGACTCCGCTCATCGCGAAGAATGCGATCTGGTCCTACCTCGCTGGAGAGCATCCCTCGGATGATTGGACTTCCGCAGAATTTGATGCCTCCGCATGGAAGAAAGGGAAGGCCGGCTTCGGATACTCGGACGACGACGACACCACTGTGTTTGATGATATGGAGGGGAGATACACAGTCGTCTACCTCCGCAACACCTTTACTCTCCCTGATAAAGCAAATTTGAAGGCGATCAGTCTCAACGTGTCCTACGATGATGCCTTTATCGCCTATATCAATGGCAAGGAGGTCCTGCGTGTCGGTATTGATAAGGGCAGGGGAGCGGTAGCGGACGGATTCACGGTCCACGAAGCGAATGGAAATTTTAATAATTTTCCTCTGCCTCAGATTCGGAAGTTCCTCAAGCCTGGTGAGAAAAATGTTCTTACGATCGAAGGTCATAACGCTAACATGGAGAGTAGCGACTTCACCCTTCATCCGACTCTTCTCATAGGGAAATAGTCGCGCGAAACCCTCCATTAATTCGGCTCCATGCGCCGCCTTCTCATTTTCCTCCTTCTGTGCCTCCCTCTGGGAGCGCACTACGATGTGAATGCAGCAGTCGCCGAGCTGACGAAGAAGATCAGCAAGGCTCCCACCGCGGAACTCTACTATAAGCGCGCCATCGAGTTTCGCGCGCTCCGCAAAAAAGTCCACGCCGTTTCCGACCTCCGGGCGGCGCTCAAGCTCAGTCCCCATCAACCATCGATGGCTGCCTTGGCCGAAGTTCTTTCCAGCAAAGAGGAGCACGAGGAAGCCCTTCGTCTCGGCCACGAATTGCGAGAGCTCAGCGATACGCCTGCCAACAATGCTCTCCTTGCGAGACTCTCACTGGATGCGGGAGATTATGAGAATGCTCTGCGATATATTCAGAAAGGACCTCCTTTAAAAGACGATACCTTCCTCCTTCATGCCTACCTGTTAGAGAGAGGGGGGAAGCATGAAGAGGCGGCCCGAATTCTTAAGGCGGGACATGGAAAAACTAAAAGTATCGTACTTAGAAACGCCTGGTTGGATACCGCGATCAGTGCGGGGCAGGTCGATCAGGTTCTCTCTATTTTGAACGAGGAAATTTCCTCTTCGCGCTTCACCGCGACGCATCGGATCCGAAGAGCCCGTCTCCTTCAAAAAAAGGATCCCCAGTCGGTAAAAATGGATCTCAAAATAGCCCTCGCCGAACTCTCTCCACGGATCAAATCAGTCCGACCTGATCTCACCTTAATCTATGATCGCGGAGTCGCCTTGGCACTTTCAGGAAACATGGAAATGGCGTCGAGAGATCTCGCGACCCTGCGATCCTCCTCGCTCCCGCGATTAAGCTACGCGCTGCTGACGGGATTGCTTCGTTGAGGTCCGATTTTTTCTGTGATCTGTCGAATCGATTGAGAGATAGTGGTCGCGGGGGTGGTTTAGCCGCGGGTGGATTTACTCTTTCTTGGACACTTGTTCTGGCTGCGATATTATGGAGGTTGATGTGTAGTCTTGTGTGATTGTCACCCCCGCGTGATTTGTTAGCTTGTGGCTGTGCCGCGTCTGACCGTCGATGGAAAACACTTCCTCTTGGATGGGAAGCGGCACTTTTTGCGCTGTGTCACTTACGGGCCTTTTCCCGAAGAGGCGGGGCTGAAGGACGCGCTCGAGCTTGGGCGTATCCGCGATTCGGGCTTCGATGCGATTCGGACTTACGGCCTGCCTGGTAAGGAGCTTCTGGACGAGGCAGAAAAGGCGGGCCTCCTTGTCCTTCCTACTCACGCTTGGGCCCACGGCTGTGACTTTTTGGCGGAGGCGTCCATTTTTGAGAAGGCAAAACGTGACCTGGCCGATTGGTTTGGGAAGCAAGGTGATCATCCCGCGCTGGGGGCGCTCTTTGTCGGAAACGAAATTCCATCGGACATCGCGCGCTGGATGGGACCTGCCAAGGTCCGGGAGAAGCTCGACGAATTAATCCTTTTTACGAAGGAGCATGCCCCGACTCTTCCGGTCGCCTATGCCAGCTTTCCCACCACGGAGTTTCTCGAACCGCTCCATGCCGACTTCACGGCCTTCAATCTCTTTCTTGAGGATCCTGAAGCGCTCAAGAACTACCTCGCCCGGCTCCACCACATTGCTGGTGATCGTCCCGTGATGGTGACGGAGTTTGGCCTCGATACCCAACGTAACTCCGAGCAGATGCAAGCGGAGCTGCTTTCGCAAGCGCTCGTTCTTTGCGAGGAAGAAGGTCTCGCGGGCTGCGCCCTTTATGCTTGGTCCGATCACTGGTTCAATAGCGGGAGATCGATGGATGAATGGTCCTTTGGACTGACCCGCCGCGACAGATCGGCAAAGCCAATTCTCGGGCGTTTACCCAATTCAGCAGCTCCAGCTCTAACGGGTTTCCCTAAGTTTTCGGTCATCATTTGCACTCGAAATGGAGCCGGTCGCTTGGTGCTGTGTCTCGAGGCTGCGAGAGCGTTGGAGTATCCTGATTTCGAAATTATGGTCGTCAATGATGGCTCCACGGACAGTACGAAAAGTTTCTTGGATCAGCAGGAGGGCATTCGGGTGATCCATCTTGAACCTTGTGGTCTTTCCGCCGCCCGAAATAGAGGAGCGGTCGAAGCGACTGGCGATATTCTTGCATATACCGATGATGATTGTCAGGTTGATCCTCATTGGCTGAGTGAATTGGCGCGCGTCTTTTTGAGGTCAGAGGCCGCGGCAGTGGGTGGCCCAAATTTGTCGCCACCGATCGAGAGCCTTTCGCTCGCTCTTACCACCGCTGCGCCTGGTGCACCGACTCACGTCATGCTGAGCGACCGGGAAGCGGAGCACCTGCCTGGCTGCAATATTGCGGTGCGAAAGGAGGCCTTCGAAAGGGTGGGGGGCTTCGATGAAATCTTCCAGGTTGCCGGCGACGACGTTGATTTTTGTTGGAGGCTTCGTGATGCCGAAATGACGCTCGGATTTAGTCCGGCGGCTTTCGTTTGGCATCATCGGCGCGCCACGCCATGGCGCTATTTGAAGCAGCAGATGGGCTATGGAAAAGCGGAAGCGCTCCTCTTCACGAAACAGCCACAGCGCTTTGGCGAGGGTGGGATTCGCTGGGCGGGATCGGTCTACCAAGGAGGTGCCCTCGGCGTGCAAACGGGTGACTTTTTATACACCGGCCCTACTGGTGAAGCGCCCTATCAGTCACTTGCGTTGACGCGCCAGCCCGGGAGGGGATTGGCCCACCAATTTGACACCGCTTGGCCGCGTTTTCTTTTAAACGTTCTGTCTTTGCTCTCTGTGCGTCTTCGCTATTGGACGCGGCTTCGTCACGGTGGGCGGGGAAGGCCCGAGCGCATTATCGTTTCTGAAAAAGGCCCGCCCCGTCCTAATCGGAGTCTCACCCTTTGGCATGGAGAGGGGAGGGGGCGTCACCATTTCTACCAAGCGCTTCAAGAAAATGGCTGGGGCCCCTGTGCGGATCATGATTGGGATCTGCAAATGGGGGATGCCCGCCTCTTCGCAGCGACCGAGCAGAGCGGGACTTCGGGCAACCGCACCTTTGTGCGACTCCATGCGCCGACCTCGCTGATTTCGTCGCTTATTGTCATTGCGCGAGACTTGGGCTTTCAAAAGGAGGGTAGAAACCGCTAGGATCGAGCCATGATTTCTGTACGCGACCTGACTGTGAACTACGAGACCCCGGGTGAGACGATTACCGTTCTTGATGGCCTCAACCTCGAGATCGCCGATGGCCAGGCCATTGCGGTGGTGGGCCCCTCCGGAAGTGGAAAGACGACTCTTCTTAATGTCCTCGGTGCCATGCTGCCCGCGACTTCTGGCGAAGTGATCATCGGCGGAAAGGACATTGCCTGCTTAAAGGAGAAAGAGGCCGCCCGTTTTCGCAACCAAGAGCTTGGTTTCATTTTCCAGCAGCACCATTTGCTTCCCCAACTCACCGTCTTGGAAAACGTCCTCGTCCCACGGCTCGCCGGAGGCTGGAAAGAAGAAGAAAAGATCACCCGTGAGCGCGCGAAAGAACTGCTCGAGCGGGTTGGCCTGGGGCATCGCCTCACCCACTTGCCTTCCGCTCTTTCCGGCGGCGAGAAGCAACGCGTCGCCGTTGCCCGCGCCCTCATTAACGAGCCAATCCTCATCCTCGCCGATGAACCCACCGGTGCCCTTGATGGTGAAACAGGCACGAAAGTCGCTGACCTCCTCCTCGAAGTGCAGCAGGAAAAAGGCGTCACTTTGATGGTTGTGACCCACGACCTTGATCTCGCCGCACGTGTGAGTGGAGAAGGGGACATGATTCGCCTCACCTAGCCGCCAACTGCCTTTTCGAAAGGGCTTGGCAGGCCAGAACCCGCTCTTCCCGGAGGATGATCGCGCAGACGACTTCAATATGGTTCGAGGTTGTCCACCTGACTTCGATGTCGGATCAAGACAAGCGAGGAGGTGATCTCAAAATTTTGCTGTAAGGAAACTTGGCTGTAAGGAAACGTTTCTTTTCTCGTATTCATCCTCCTGCCCTTCGCTATGAAAACTATCCTCGCTGCTGTCCTCCTTTGCCTCGGAACCGTCCAATCCATGGCCGCTCCTTTTTGGATTTGGTCTTCCAAGTCCCCACGCGCCAACGATCAAGTCACCTTCCGAACTTCATTCGAGATCCCAAAAGACGGCGTCTCCATCGCTAACCTAACGTTCACTTGCGACAACGGCGCTACCGCCTTCCTCAACGATAAGAAAATTATCGTCAATAAGGACTGGATGAAGCCCTCGGCGATCGATCTCACCGACAATCTCAAGATCGGCAAAAATATCCTCACTTTCAAGGCGACCAACCAAGGAGGCGTCGCGGCCTTCGTTGCCCAATTGAAGATCAAAGACAAAAACGGCAAGACCACTTCCATCGAGTCCGGCGGGACTTGGGAAGCGCTCGCCCAAGGAAGTAATAAATGGACCCCTGCCACCGTCATCGCAAAATATGGTGAGGCTCCGTGGAATAATGCCCTCAGTGCCTCCTCTTCACAGCCCGAAGCAGCTGCGGGGGAGGTGATTACGCTTCCTGGCTTTACCGCCGAAAAACTTTACACCGTGCCGAAGTCCGAGCAGGGCTCTTGGGTCGCCATGACGGTTGATCCTCAAGGCCGTCTCATCACGGGAGATCAATACGGCGGGCTCTATCGTGTCACCCTTACGGATTCTGCACCCAAGGTCGAAAAGCTCCAAGCCAAGGTCAAAGGAGCCCACGGCCTCTGTTACGTCTTCGACTCCCTCTACATCCTCAAGAACGAAGAGAAGGGGCAACACGGGCTCTATCGTCTGCGCGACACCAACAATGACGGCCAGTTCGATGAAGAAAAACTTCTCCGCGAATTCCAAGGCGGTGGCGAGCATGGACTCCATAGCATCATCCCCAGCCCCGACGGAAAATCGCTCCACCTCGTCTTCGGAAACCATACCGATGCGCCTGCAAAATTGGATCGTTCCCGCCCGGCCCTCGCTTGGTCGGAAGATCATCTCCTTCCCCGCATGTGGGACGCCAATGGCCACGCCCGAGGAAAGCTCGCTCCTGGTGGTTTCATTCTCAAGACTGATCCGGATGCCAAGGAGATTGAAATGATCGCCTACGGATTCCGGAATGAATTCGATGCCGCCTTTGATCAAAATGGCGAACTCTTCGCCTTCGATGCCGATATGGAATGGGACGTTGGTTCTCCCTGGTATCGCCCCACCCGCGTTTATCATGCGGTCAGTGGTCTCGATGCCGGTTGGCGTTCTGGAACTGGGAAATGGCCCAGCCACTACCCCGACACTCTTCCTCCTACCGCCGATATTGGCCCCGGCAGCCCTACTGGCGTTGTTATCGGAACCGGAGCTAAATTCCCCGGCAAATATCAACACGCTCTCTTCATCAACGATTGGACCTATGGGACGATGTATGCCGTCCATTTTGTCCCCGACGGGGGAGGCTTCAAAAGCACCGTCGAGGAATTCGTGAGTGGACGCCCGCTCCCTCTCACCGATGTAATCATTCACCCGAAAGACGGCCACATGTATTTCATGGTCGGCGGACGTCGCACCCAATCCGCCCTCTACCGTGTCACCTACACCGGTAAGGAATCCACCGCCTTGGCACCCGCTCCAGCGGTCACGCCTGAGGCCAAGCTCCGCAAGAAATTGGAATTATTGCATCAAACGAAGGCCAATGCCACAGACACCATGATGGGCGCAAAATATTTGGGTCACCCGGATCGTCACGTGCGTTATGCCGCTCGCGTCGCGGTGGAACGGAGTAAAACAAGCTCATGGATGAAGCCTTCCCTTTCGGGAAGTGAACCATGGGCCGTCATCGAGGGCGCAGTTGCGATCGCTCGTGTTGGAGAAGCCAAGTATCAAAGCGCGATTCTTAGTGCCCTTGGCAAGCTCGATCTAAAGTCTCTTAGCCAAGACCAACTCCTTGGCTGGCTCCGCGCCCACTCGCTCGCCTTCACCCGTCTGGGCGCTCCGAAAGATCCCGCTGCCATCGTGGCGCGTCTTGCGCCACTTTTTCCCTACGGAGAGAACACCGTGGACCACGACCTTGCCGAACTTCTGATCTATCTCGGTGATCCTTCCGTTGTTGCCAAATCGCTTCAACTCATGGCGACCGCGAAAGACGATCACACCGCGATCGCCAACGAGAGCTTGCTTGATCGTAATGCGGGCTACGCCAGCGCTGCTCGCAAGGCTCATAACAGCCGGCCTAACCTTCAGCAATACAGCTACCTCTATCTTCTTCGAAATGCCAAGACCGGCTGGAACTCCGGGCTTCGCAGAACCTACTTCTCATGGTTCCCCCGCGCAGCTTCCTGGGAGGGCGGAAATAGCCTGAAGAAATTTATCGAAAACATCCGCAACGAAGCGCTCGTAAACATCGCGCCCGATTCAGAAAAAGCAGACCTCGATGCCCTTTCGAAAACTCCTCCTGCCGCTCTCGCTAACGCCAAACCACCCAAAGGCCCTGGCCGTTCGTGGACCGTGGTCGGTGCGGTCGCTGAACTCGAAAAGCGCAAAATCGGACGCAACTTCATACGTGGTGAGGAACTTTATCAGGCCACCGCTTGCGCCAGCTGTCACCAAATCGCGGGTGGAGGAGGAGGAATCGGCCCCGATCTCACCGGCTCCGGAAATCGCTACACGCTCAGCGATCTCATGGAGAACATCGTCCACCCTTCTATGGTCATCTCTGACCAGTACGGCAGTGAAACCATCATCAAGAAGGATGGCTCGACCGTTATCGGCCGACTCGGCGGTGAAAGCGAAACTTCCATTTTCATCATGACGAATCCCTTCGCGCCCGAAGCTCTCATCGAGATCCCGCTCAAGGACATCGAGTCGCGTGTAGCCTTGCCCGTTTCAATGATGCCGCCCGGACTAATCAACACCATGAACCCGGACGAACTCGCCGACCTTGTCGCCTACCTCATGTCGGGAGCCAATCCTGATCACAAAGTCTTCAAATAGAGGAACAGCCTGTCGGGGATCTTGTGGAAATTACGGGCCAAGGTCAGGCCACCGTCTCAAAGAGTTCAAAAATGATGAGGGAGGCAGGCTTGTTCGAAAGGAAATTGAAGGGGTTCCGCGCCTACTACCGGGTCGAAGGCCTCCTCGTCTTTGACCTCTGTGAACTGGTCTGCGGTAAGTTGAACCGCGACCACAAGAGCCTCGGAAAATCGAGTAGCTTATTTAAATGGCGGAGCCTCGTAGTGGGTGCGTAGCCGGTGGAACTCCTTTGTGAGTTCTTTCTGCACCTTGGCGTATTTGGGCTGGCCGTAGACGCTTTTCATTTCTTGAGGGTCGTTGACGAGGTCGAACATTTGCCATTCGTCGCTTCCGGGGAGGAAGAATAGTTTGTGCGTTTCGGTGCGAACGCCGAAGTGCTGCGGGACGTTGTGTTCCCCTTTTTCATAGTAGGAATAATAGAGTGATTTGCGCCAGTCCTTGGACTCACCCTTGAGAGTGGGAACGATGGATTTTCCCTGGATCTCCGCAGGAATTTTTAATCCGGCAGCTTCGAGGAAAGTGGGGGCATAGTCGATATTTTGAATCATCTCCTGAGGCCGTGAACCGGCTTTGGTGACTCCGGGCCAGCGAATAACGAAGGGCATCTTGAAGGACTCTTCAAACATCCAGCGCTTGTCATACCAGCCGTGCTCGCCGAGGTAGAATCCTTGGTCGGAGGCGTAGATCACGATGGTGTTTTCGGTCAGGCCGTTTTTGTCGAGGTAGTCCAACATCTTGCCCACGCTGTCATCGACCGCTTTCACGGTACCGAGGTAGTTTTTCATATAGCGTTGGTATTTCCACTGCACGATCTCCTTGTGGCTCATGGAGCCGACCTTTTTCAAGAATGCTTGATTTTCGGGTACAAAGTGGGCGTCCCATTCCTTCTTCTGGCCCGGATTCATGCGACCATATTCGGCCATGCCATAGCGATCAGGACCGGGGAGTTCGATGCCTTTGCGCTCGTTTTTTCGGACTTTCGCGTCGTAGGTCCAGTGGAAGTGGCGGTCGATTTCCATTTCGTTTTCGGAAAGAGATTTGCTGCGATTCGAGTAGTCATCGAAGAGCGAGGGAGGCTCGGGAATGGTGACGCCGTCGAATGACTTAAGGTGGCGTAAGGCGGGCGCAAAGGTCCGGTGGGGTGCCTTGTGCTGGCACATGAGGAAGAAGGGTTTTTCCGGATCGCGATCGTCGAGCCACTTGATGGCCTTGTCGGTGGTGATGTCGGTGCAGTAGCCGGGGAACTTCTTTTTGCTGCCGTCCATCTGAAGGAAGACGGGATTGTAGTAGCTGCCCTGTCCGGGGAGAATTTCCCAGTGGTCGAACCCTACCGGATCAGAAATGAGATGCCATTTTCCAAACACCGCGGTGTTGTAGCCTGTTCCCTGCAGTGCTTTGGGGACCGTCCATTGGGATTGGTCGAGACCCTTGCCTGAGTTGCGAAGGAAGCCGTTTTTATGGCTGTGTTTCCCCGTGAGGATGGTGGCCCGGGAAGGACCGCAGATGGAATTGCCACAGAACGAATTCTTAAAAATGGCGCCGCTGGCCGCAAGGCGGTCGATGTTCGGAGTAGGAGCGATCTTGGCCAAGTCCCCGCCATAGGCTGAGATCGACCGGAGCGCATGGTCGTCGGAGAAGAGGAAAACGATGTTTGGCTGTCTGGCGTGGACGAAGGTAGCCGCCAAAAATGACAAAAGGGCAAAGAGTTTCATTGGGATGAAAGTGGCATACTGGATGGGGGAACTTTGGGAAGGATGAAGTCGCTTTCGCCGCCAGTTGTTCTAACAACTACGGGCAAATCCTCTGAATTCTTTTGATTTGTCCAATCGGCAGATTCGTTTCTACATCAACCAATATGGAAATTTGGAAAGCGACTGAGAATTACCTCAAGCGTGCTCTGCTTGGCATGAGAATGGAGTTAATCGCCAATCTCAAGCCACCTGCGGATGCCCAGGGAGGTCACCCAATTTTTTTCGAGATCCTGGATCGTCGCGCCAATGACAAGAAGGTTCGTGATAACTCAACGAGCAAGAAGTTAGATGGCCCGGGAGCGGGCTTCCCGCATGAAAAACTAGAGGCGAGAAATTTTATCCATATCCACTATTGCCAGTGGCTTGGATTCGAATTGCGTCCGCCTGATCGTAGGGAACAAACTTCTGCAAAGTGGGCTGCCTTCCGCAAAGCAGTGAACGAAAAAGTGGTTGTTTATCGGGAAAAGCACGGGCTTAGGTAGCCTTCTTTACAGGAGATGACGGGAGCTCTCGAAGGCGGTCGGTCTAGTACTTAAGCCCAAGATCATTGGTGCGAACCTCGTTCAGTTTGGCTTTCATCTTTTGCTGGAAGCGTGTGACAGTTTTGGCGTGTTTGGGATCGCTGGCGAGGTTGGTGTATTGCTTCGGGTCCTTCTTCATATCGAAGAGTTCCTCTCCCTTATTGCCTGTGTTGCCGTATTGAATGTAGGCCCAGTTGTGCTCGCGGAGGAGGAAGCCTTTTCCGTTCACACTAAAGGCGGCATCGCGGACTTCGTGTTTGGGATTGTCAAAGACTGATGAGATATTTTTCCCCTGAAGGCGGTCGGGAATTTCGAGGCCGCAGAGGTTTGAGAGCGTGGGATAGAGGTCGAGAAGTTCGACGAGCGAGTGGCAGATCGCGGGCTTTTTTCCGGGGATGCGCACGATCAACGGAACGGCGGCCGATTCATCGTGGAGGCTGACCTTGGCCCAGAAATCGTGCTCACCGAGGTGGTAGCCGTGGTCGCTGGTGAAGATGACGATGGTGTTGTCGTCGAGGCCGGCCTTGGTGAGGGCGTCGAGCACCTGTCCGACCATGCGGTCCATGTAGACGACCGAAGCGTAGTAGCCACCCACTGCTTTCTTTTGGCGACGCACATCCATCTTCATGTTCTTACTCGTCTTGTAGTTGATGCCCATCTTGGGAATGTCATCCCAATCGCCCTTCACTTTTTCCGGGAGTTTCATGGTGTCGTAGGGAAGGAAGTCTTTGTAGTCCTTGCGGGGGGCGACGAAGGGGACGTGAGGGCGGACAAATCCCACTCCAAGAAAGAAGGGCTTTTCGCTGTTCTCGTGTTTCTCAATAAGCTCGACCGCTTTCGCAGCGGTCTTACCGTCTGAGTGGACAAGGTCACCGCCGTCGGCTTCGACGACCACAAAGGTATTGCCTCCGACCGGGCCGGGCTTCCTTCCGTCGTGATTACTTTCCAATGTTTCACCGTCACCGGGAGCCCGCCACTCGGGGCCCTGGGAGTTGAAGCGCTCGGTCCACGAGATGGGATCGTCGGCACCGTCGGTTCCTTTTTCGATGCCAATGGGAACGCCCATGTGGAAGATTTTGGAAACGCGGGCGGTGTAGTATCCTGAGTTTTTGAAATGTTGGGCCCAGGTGGCGCGCTCGCCAATGGCGGGCCGGGGAGATCCGTAGCCGAGCATTTTGATGGCGTGAGGATAGTAGCCGCTCATGAAGGAGGCTCGCGAGGGGCCGCAGTAAGTTCCCTGGCAATAGGCTTTCGTGAAACGGGTTCCTTGGGTCGCGAGGCGGTCGATGTTCGGTGTCTTACAGACTTCGTTGCCATAGCATGAAAGCGCGGTGGCGGTGAGGTCATCGGAAATGATAAAAAGGACGTTTATCTTTTCTTTTGCCGTGCCGAGGTAGGTGAGCAGCAAGGCGATGACTGGAATGAGAGAAGTCGAAGGTTTCATAAAAGTGATCAATCGCAGCGGAGGATCGTTACTGGATGGTTTCGATGATTACACCGCCGGTCGCCATGGCGTGGGCCTTGGAGGGGGAGGAATCGGGATGCCAGGGGCCGATGCTTTCGTTGAGCGGGAGATCAATGAGGGCGTCTTTCATTTCCTTCAGGGGGGTGACTTCGGGGCCTGAATAGAGGGCCTTCGGAGAAAGGCGGACCCAATCGATTTGTCCGGTGAAGTGGTCGACGGCCTGACCTTTGCCGTTCACGTCGGCACCTACGATGAGGGGAAGGCGGTTGTCCTTGAGTTTTCCTTGTCGGGCCTCGGTGGCGAGAAGTTTACCATCAAGATAGAGGCGGGCCTCCTTGCCATCGTAGACTCCTGCAAGGGTGTGCCATGTGTCGGTTTTCAGAAGTGGGGATGAAGCGGCGACGGCGAGGTATTTTCCATCAAGATTGATGATGAATTCCGGGCGTCCTTCACTGATGAAGATGCCGTAGCCAGAGCCTTCGGTTTTGGTCACGAGGCCGGTACGACCAGCGAAGGTGTCGGCTTTGAAACGGCACTCGAGGGTGACATTCTTAGTGACCTTAAATCGCTTTGAGGGGATGGAAAGAGCCTGGTTCTTGCCGTTGAAGCGCGCAGCTCCATTGGGAAGGGATTTGTTTCGGTCGAGTTGGAAGTCGAGCGGGACGGGGACGGAGCGGCGGGGGATTTCGTATGCGAAGCCCTTGGCGAGATACTCGGTGTCGAGATGAAACGCGGGAGTGGCGAAGGATCCCGTGGTAAGGGAGGCGTTCCACGAAAGAGTGAAGGTGAAGTCCTTTGATTCTCCGGCCTTAATGGTGGCGTGGTGGTGATCTGGTTGGCAGTCAAAGGCCGATCCTTTGGTGCCATGGGAGAGGACCGCGGTGATGGAGCGGTCGCTGGGATTGGTAAGGGTCATCGTGATTTCATGCTGTCCGCCCTGATCGTTCTTGAGAGGGAGAGGCGGAGTGATCTTCACGGGCGATGATTTGACTTTGTTGACTTGTGCGATGAGATCACCGGTGATTTCCCGAACGTCAAGGACCTCACCCACGGGCACCGCGGCGAGGGCAATGCGACCATTTCTGACAGTGACGATATCGTAGTGGTGGAGGTAGCCGGCTTGCGGAATGGCTCCGGACTGATTACCACCGGTGGTAGCGAGAGTGACATATTCGATCCCATCGCGCGGGCCATCGTAGCGCATGGTGTGGATGTGTCCGGCGAAGACGGCGGAGACGTTGCCCGCATCCTTGAGGCGTTTATGGACGCGCTCCCAGTCGTCGCCATAGCCGCGTCCGAGCCAGCGGGGATGGTGGATAAAGAGGAAGACGTGCTCGGCATCCTTCGCTTTTTTGAGCATGCCATCGAGCCAGGTGAATTGCTCGGGGCTCATTTTTTGAGCCGCTGGTTTACCGAAGGTTCGTTCTCCGGTCTTGGGGTCACCCTCGTCGGAATAGAGGACGATGAAACAGGAGTTTTTATGCTCGAAGGCATACCAAAGCGGTCCGAAGTGCATCTCATAGGACGTTTCCATCTCTCCTTCGGGCTTCTTCGATTTGTCCGGACCCCGCCAGTAGATGTCGTGGTTTCCGGCTACCGGGAACCAAGGGCAGGCGAGTTCGTTCATGATGGACTTGTATTCCTTCATCTGCGTCATCCAGACGTCCTCGTTGCTGTAACCATTGATGAGGTCGCCGACGGTCATGACGAAGTCGGGTTCCAAAAGATTGGTGTCGCGCACGGCATCGGCGAGGATAGCGACTCCGTCGTCGGGGCCTCCGGTGCGATCGCCGTAGACGATAAAGCTAAAGGCGTCCTTCTCGTTGGGAAGAGGGAGCTTCACCTTGCTCTTGCGCGAGGTGTCGAATCGGTCCGGGGTGGCTTCAACGGTTTCGTGCTTCTCACCGTGACGATGAAGGTGATGGTTGTGACCAATGTTTGGATTGACAGGTGGAGGATCGGCAAGGGCGGGAGAGGCGCAGAGACCGAAAAGAAGAAGCCATGAACGTTTCATCAGCCTTGATACGGGACAATGAGTGGAGAACTTCCTTTTCTTTCTTCCGGGACTTAAATCAATCGCTTCTCAACAATTGACTCCGCAAGTAGAACAGCCTTTCCTTAGATCGATGATGAAGATTTTCTCCCTGTTCCTCTCCGCGCTCAGTAGCGTGACTCTTTGCGCCCAGTCGTTAACATTGGAAATCAAAGAAGAAGCGGTTACAGGGAGCAAGACATTGGAAATTACGGGCACTCCAGCCGCAGGGACGAATTACCACCTTCAATTGAGCCACGACACCCAAACCTGGTTTCCCATTGCCGGGACCCAAACTTTGCCGTGGCAGTTTGTGGACAGCGATTCCCTCGATCGAACCCGGGGTTTTTATCGCGCCACTCAAAACCCTCTCGTTCCGATCACATCGCACTCATCTTGGAAGAACACCGTCACCCTTCCCGAGGACCCCTTCCGCTCCGCTCCCGTTCTCACCGCCTTCGGCCAGACCGAGATTCGCTGGATCAAATTCTCCATCCTCCTGGACAATGCTCCCACCGCCTACTTCCAGGACGGCAGCAAATATCAATTCCACTTCAACTTTGCCAATGACCGTCTCGATCCTTTCTCTGGAATCTCCTTCGATGATTTCAACGCCGCTTCTCTCTACCCTCCGGAGCAAGAGGTCGTTTTAGGAGCCCTTCTTTTCGCCCCCGCCCACAAGGAGTTCGCCTTCGAATTCGTCGGCCAAGATTCCTACCCACCTGAGATGCTGCGCTATCTCTACCAACTCGCCAATGCCGCTGTCGCACGACCCGATGATTGGTCTGGTTTCTATTTTCCCACCTTTGAGCAAGCCGAAAGCGCCCGTGAAGATGCCGAATACTTCCAACGCAATAACATTGCTCTCGGTTCCATCGCCCGCTGGCAAAACTCCGATGCCTGCTATTCATCTGGCTGGGCCCTCGGGCGGTTGGTCTTCGTTCCCGGCGCCGAGATCAAGGAAGCCTTCCGCACCGGCGCCCTCCTCTCCACCGACATTCTCATCACCGATGGAGTCCCTGCCGAAGTCCCATTCGTCGCCGGCATTATCTCCACCGCCCCGGGGACTCCCAATTCACATGTTGCCATTCTCGCCCGCTCCTATGGCGTTCCCTTTGTTTACCTTTCGGATCAAGCAAATGTCGCTGCCGCCCTCGCTCTCGACGGGCAAGAGGTCGTTCTCCGCGGAGCCTCACAGTATCCCGGCGAATGTAAGGTCGATGTGTTCGAGGCGAAAGATGTCAGCCGCGACTATCGCTCTGCCATTCTTGATTTTAAAAGCACTCCACCTCTTGAGCTCACTCCGCGCGAAAACCTCGGCGCCTTCACCATGGATGTCGCTTCCGCTGCACTTTCCGATACCCGTTATATAGGAGGTAAGGCCGCCAACTTCAGCCTCCTTCGCCAAGCCATCCCAGATATCTCTCCCGCAGCCACCGCCTTCACCTTTGATCTTTGGGGCAGCTACCTCGCTCAAACCATCGATGGAACCTCCCTCGAAAACCTGATCGCGAACCGCCTTTCCTCCCATATTTGGCCCCCCAACATTGCCGCGCTCGACGCCGATCTCAAAGCCATCCGCGACCTTATCAAAGACGATGCCGATTTTTCCGCAGGGCAAAAAAACTCCATCATCGCTTCCCTTCAATCAGCCGGATTCGACCCCTTCAAAAAACTCCGCTTCCGCAGCTCCACCAATGTCGAAGACTCGGACCAATTCATCGGTGCGGGTCTTTACGACAGCTACAGCGGCTGCCTCCAGGATGATCTCGATGGCGACGACGAAGGTCCCTCCCACTGCGATTCCAGCAAGGTAAACGAACGCGGTGTCTTCCGCGCCTTGCGAAAAGTCTACGCCAGCTTCTACAATCTCAATGCTTATCTCGAGCGACTCCGACGCGGGGTCGACGAAGAGCAAGTAGGCATGGCCGTCCTCGTTCACCACTCCTTTCCCGATGAAATCGAAGCCGCCAACGGAGTTATTACCGGAAGATTCCAACCCTCGGGAAACAGCGTTTTCCTTTTCAGCGAAATCGTCACCCAACTTGGCGCTAACTCAGTTACCAACCCCGATGGTAACAGCATCCCCGAGCTGGTGGAATCAAATTGCTACAAGACAAATTCGGTCACCAACTGCAGTAACTTCTTCCAGGAACGCTCCAGCCTTCTTCCGCTTGGTCAATTTTCCATCATGGACTGGCAGGACGACTACAGCGCTCTCAATTCAAAAGCTCTCGACGTCGCCCGGTCCTACCAAACGGCCACCGGCATTGATCGCTTCACCCTCGAGTTTGAATTTAAGAAACTCACCGACCGATCCTTCGTCATCAAACAAGTACGAAGAGTCCCTGAGATCGAATCCTCCGGCTCCAAAGATCCCGCTCTCGTCAACCGCCCCGTCACCTTTGAAGTCTTTCAAGGAGAACGAGCCGATCTCTTCTCCAACCATAACCTCAAGCTCCGTCTCGACAGCGAAACCGCAAGCCGGATGCTTGATAGCACTGGAAGCACCACCAGCTTCCTCACCAAGTCGGACTGGCTCCATCACAGCGATGGTGCCATTCAAAAGAGAACCGGAGCGGTTCCTTTCTGGGATAATGCCAATTTCGCTGTAGTAGATTTCTTTGGTAAAGACTACGCCGTCGATTCCTGGATCGAGCCCAATTTCAAAAGCGGCAGCACCGATCTCGAGTTCCGCTTCCAAATGCCCTCTGTAAACGAACTTGCGACACAACCCATTCGCATCTTGGGTGACTTCCGCGCAGAGCTTCACGCCACATTTGCGGAACCTCAATTGACTTGGCAATTTCCGGCCGGATTCACGACCACTACCTCACAAGTGGTTATCCTTGTTCCCAGCGTCACCGACCAACCACTCCCTCCCGGATCTACCAAGAAAACACGAACTCATGAAGCTCGATCCGGTAGCCAAGTAGAAATCAACTTCTTCTGGCCACCTGGCCCGACCGGCCTTTCTGCCGGCTACACTGCACCACTCCAAAAATGGGACGTCACCACCATCACCGGCCTCACCACTTCCCCTATTGAACTTCGCGGTTACTTTTCCCAAACCTACCGCCCCGGCCACCATAACTTTACCGAGGAATTTCTCCTCGAACCCCGCCTCGAAGAAGGCATTAGTTCCGTCATTCTCTCCGAACTCGAAGCCCTCGATATCAAACAAATCTACCTCCAGTTTGGGAACATCAACCCTATTTTCCAAGCCATCGGTTTCGATGATCGTGTCCGGGATTTGAATTGATTTATTTGAATGAACTAAGATCGTAATGGTTTTCAAAAATGGAAATAGATGAGAACCATCTTGATGCTTACTCGACGAAAATAATCAAGGCTGTGTGGGAATTATCCTATTACTTTCCAGTCTCTTTTTGAGGTGGTTTTATCGAAAATTAGAATCACTTCTTAAGCTTCTGCCAGGGCGGGGTCGGTTCCGATGGTTCCAATAAGAGAGTTTCGGTATTCGGTTGTTTCCAGTTCGCTTTGCCTCGCCATAGCGCTCTTTAGATTCTCGAGGATTCCCAGCCGGGATATTTCACTTTCGTGGGATTCCTTGTTCAGGAAGTCTTCCAGAGCGGTGATTTTCCGTGCGATGAGATTTTGTTCAACTATGACCTTGGTGTCGAGGCGGGCTTGATACCAATTGGAGGCGAGGACGGTTTCGCGATCGAATAAACCTCGTACTTCGAGAGCGGTGATTTTTTTTCCTTCGAAGTGACCCTCAACCATGATGTTGAGGAGGGCTTTGAGTGGAGGACAGGCGACATCGATGGAGCCGTCTTTGAAGTAATTTTCCGCGATGCGTTTTTGAGTTTCGACGATGTTGTCGATGCCATCGATATAGTCCTCTTCTGACTGCTCCTCGGGTCGGAGCATGTCACTGGTGAAGATCGTTCCGGGCGCGGAGAACATACGACCGAAGAAGGTGTTTACGAAGCTCTCATTGATGCGGTATCCGAGGCGGCTGGCGTGAATGGTGCGGCCGTCTTTTTCGAAGTCATCGATCTTATCGAGGAAGTCATTCTCGATGAGAAACTCGGGCTCACGTTCGTTGATAAACATGCGCGACCAGATTTCCGGGACGACAAGTGAGATGTCGTGTTCGAAGCGATACTTTCGACCGATGTGCCCGGCGGCGGAGGAGAAGCCGTGGTCGGTCGTCAGGATGTAGCTCACTAGGGCGGCATTAAGATCGTAGATGGGGAGCAGGGCGTTGAAGGGGCCTTTGGTGAGGGCACCTTCTGATCCGGCACCGGTGGTCGAGGGGCTCTTGCCGGTGAGGGAGGCAATGAAATCCATGAAGAGCTCGGGGAGTTCCTGATAGTGGATCGGAGCATAAACGGCGAGCGAGCGAATGCCGGGCTCGGCGGGGTTGTTGCGTCGGCCGAGGAGGACGGAATTTACCGGCATGGGAACGGGAGCTTCGTGGGAGAGGCGGCGGAAAAAGCGCGAGCCCATTTCCGCGATGTAGAGACTGCGGGGGTCTTCGAGATCGGGGCGGTTTTGGAGGTAGCGGGGATTCTTGGTCGGTTTACCATCGACGATGCGGGGGAGGTGAGTCGAGATGACGAAGTCCGGTGAATCGGCGTCGAGGTAAGCATTGAACATCTTCTGCATTGGCGCGGTGAAATGCTCGAAGCGGATGGCATCTTTTTTCATCTCCTCGGCCTCTGCGCGTGGGATGGGTTCGTAGTTGGAGAAGAAGACGCCTTTGTGGCTAAAGTCCAACTCCGCCTGCTTGTCGTAGCCGCGGACGATGGCATCATCGGGTCTTTGGAAGAGGCGGTATTCGCAGTTCTTGGCGAACTTGATCGAGGGCTTTACGATGTCGGGGTGAAGGCCCTCGACTTGATCCGCTGGGATGATGGTGGAGGCGGTGATATCGTCTTCGGTTTGGATTTTCTTGGCGGGAGAGAAATCCTTTCGCAATCCAAAAGTCCGCCAGGTTCCATCTTCGGAAAATCCTACGCGCAGGTATTGTGTGACGAGTCGCTGGCGTTGGTAGATGAGTTCGTTTCCAGGGCGGCCATTGATGAGATCGACACTGAAACGTGAAGCCCAACCGCCGGCTTCTTCCCAGTCGGGCTTGTAGAGGCGCTTGATGACGTAAACGAGGTCGCGCACAGAACGTGAGATCGTTTTAAGCCATTCGTTGTAGGTCTTGGTGTATCCGGAGTTTGGCGTGAAAAGTCGAATGACCGATCCCAGCGAACGGGTGGCGCAGAGGAGCGGACGGCTCTCTTTGCCAGGCTCGTTTGGGTTCTCGTAGCGGTCGCCGTAGTCGCGATGAACGAGCTCCTGGGCTGCATAGAAGTCCTCCTTAAAGTTGTCGACGATCACTGGTCCCGAGATCATGGCATCGGAGAGGGATTTGGAGATTTCCGACTTTCCGCCGCCCGAAACGGTGCAGGGTTTATGGCAAAAAGTACCTTCGGCATTGGTCCCGATGAGGCGCCAACGTTGGCCTGCGGAGGGCTTCACCATTTCGACTTTGTAGCCGGATGGGAGGATATAGGTGATGCCAGGTTGGAGGGAAATCTTTTGGTCGTTCCAGGTGATCGATTGGTTGTCGAGTTGGATGCGGACATTTGCGGGGAGGTAGAAAATATCGGAGTGAATTTTGTCGATGCCATAGCCTTCGGGCTGAAGGTCCATGAGTTCTCCGTAGCGTTTCACGACGTTTATGAAACGATGGTGGACGTCGCGCTTGAACTCGCTCAGAGCGAAGTCCTCACCGAGGTCGGCACTGGGGAAAGCGATGGCTCCGCCGGCGTGTTCTTCTTCGGCGTTTCCGAGGAGATTGGTGGCGTAGCTGAGCTGGGTTTTGACCTCTTTTTTGCAGTAGCCGTAATAGTTGTCGGCGATGAGGGTGACGATGGTGCCGCTGGTGTCGCGCGAGGTGATTTTGAAGGCGGAGCCATCGTTGTAGAGTTCGTCTTCGGATTCCCAGCACATGCCATCGTGCTTTTGACGGTCGCTGGCTGCGGAGAGGTGGGGGAGGCCGAGGTCCTTCTTTTTGAGCTTCGTGAGTTGGGGGGCGAGGATGACGCACCCGGTGTGTCCGGACCAATGTGCGGTATCGAGGCGGGAGTCATTCTCGGGAAGGTAAGGGTCGCCGCCATTGCCAAAAATACTCTCTACGAAGTCAAGATTGGAGACGAGATTTCCGGGGGCGAAGAAGCGAACTTCCATGCGCTTTTCCTTCGAGACTCCGGGCACGGCGGGGCAGACGATGGGACGAAGAAGGAGGGAAACGAAGACCTTAGCTGGTGTTTCGCTATTGCCGGTAAAGGGAAGGACCATGATGTCCTCGGGAGGGTTGAGGGCGGCCTTAAGAAGTCCCGCAAAGGTTTGCAGGGGGACTTCTTTCTTATCGGCGGGAACCGGAAGGCCGCCTTCGGCGACGTGAAAGACACCCTTGGTGGTGCGGCGATCGGAAGCGGGATTATGACAGACGCCTTGATTGACGCGATAGGAACTCAAGATGGATGATTTAAAAACATCCTGGTCGGGAGGGAGCGAGAGCATGCGGCCAATACCATGACGCTCCAGAACGAGGGCTCCGGCCGGGACTAGTGCGGGAGATTCGGTATCGCCAAGGGTTTTGGCGAGGTAGTCGTGAATCGCTTGGTCTACCGGGCAAAGGTAGTCGGAAAGGAGGCGGGTTTTTTCCTGGAAGGAGGCGATGAGAGAGCGTCCAAGATCGAGGAAGGGATAGTCCTCTTCCGAGCCCACGATATCGTGGCCTCTCGCTGCGAGCTTCAGGTTGACGAACTCCCTGAGGCGTTCTTCTTCGTCGGCTGAGGCAATGGCGGGGCCGTTTTTGGCAAATCCGATGGTGTCCTTGAGGCGGTGTGGCATGAGTGTGGTATAAGGAGAGCAGTTCAAGTGCCATGATACCTCCTCAGGTGCCGATAGGAAACCTTGTAGTTTTCCTCCATCCTAATGACAGCGGGCAGAGAGAAAATCTTTTCGATCCCTGTTTCGTTGAGGAATTTATAAGGAGCAGGAAATTGGCTAACGGCGATATTCACACAAGGATGTGTGCCCCATGGGGTATCTATTTGGCCTTTAGCCAAACTCAGATTGAGTGATCCCAGATTGAATGAGCCTCTGATCTGAGCAATCCAAAGAGAACACCGAAAATGCGCTCAACACAGCGCCATTCGGCCGGTGGCCCGGTTTTTTGGCTGCTCTAGAGCTCGTAGCACATGAGGTGGTCTTGTTCGCGGAGGTAGAGTTTGCCGTCGAGGACGACGGGGTGGGACCAGGATTCCGCTTCTTGATGGACGGGCATGAAGGAACCTTTGAGTTCGTAGCCATCGGGGGTGGCTTTGACGAGGGCGACGTGGCCGCTTTGGTAGCGGTAGATGAGGTGGCCATCGACGTAGGTGAGGCAGGCGGAGCCGTTGCCGACTCCTTTTTCAGGCCCCCATTTTACTTCGCCGGTTTTGACTTCGAGACAGATGGGGTCGCCGCCGTTGTGCTTGTGGCCGCAGTATATGTGGTCTTCAATAAGGATCATGCCGCCATGGTGGTTTTGTAAGGTTTTCGGTTTGAGGAAATAGACTTCCTTGGCGGTTGCGCCACTTCCTTCGGCGGTGATTTTGAGGAGGGCGGATCCGGTGCCGTATCCGGTGGAGCCGAAGATGTAGTCGCCCATGGCGATGGGTGTGGAGATGTTCGCGGTGGTGTTGGCGACTTTATCGTAGTTCCAGAGGAAGCGGCCATCTTTGGCGCGGACGCTGATGAGTCCACGGCCTGCCATTTGCACGTATTGTTTTACGCCGCCTGCATTGGAGATGACGAGGGAACCGTAGCCGGCGCCGTCTTTTCCTTTTTTACCGACATCACCGAGTTTCGTTTTCCACTTGGTGGCTCCGGTGCGCTTGTCGAGCGAGACGATGAAGGCTTCATTTCCGCCCGGGGTGCAGACGACGCGGTCGCCATCGATGAGGGGAGACTCAGAGAAGCCCCAGCCGGACATCATTTTGCCGTCCCACTCTTTTTTGAAGTCTTTTGTCCAAAGGACTTTTCCTTTGGTGGAGAGGCAGGCGATGAGGCCGTTGGAAGTGGTGAGGTAGAGCTTGTCGCCATCGATGGTGGGGACGGAGCGAGCGCCGCCGTAGCCGTGCTTGGGGATTTTGTCGGTGACGGCGGTTTGCCAGAGGAGCTTGCCGGTTTTGGTGGAAAAGGCGCTGATGCCTTGGCCACTTTCGAAGTTTCCGCTGGTGTAGAGGGTGTCGTCGGCAATGGAGACCGAGGAGAAGCCGCGGCCGCATCCTTCACTGCGCCAGAGGAGCTTTGGTGGGTTCTTCTTCCAGTCGGTGTTTATGCCGGTTTCAGTGGAGCGGCCATCGCGATTCGGGCCACGCCATTGCGGCCAATCTTCCGCGGGGGCGAGGGAGGACGCGAGAGTGAGGATGAGGGCTGGAAGGGTAATACGGTTCATAAGGAATGGAGGAAGCTAGCAGATTTTAAGGCACATTGAAGAAAAGGTTTTCGGCTTTCTAAGCTGGGTGATCAAGCTAGAGCCGCGCCATGCGATATGCGATCGTTTGAGGCATGACGAGACGGCTGATGACTGCGATGTTTTTTGGATGATGGCTTTTCCTGCCCTGGCCATACCCAACGTGGGTTGTGGAAAAAGGTGGTGCTCTTTTTGATGGCGATCCCGCTGATGATGTTGGGATTGGCTGTGCGGTATTTGGCGATTTTTGGACCGACGTCAACGGGGAATGACAAGTGGGCGAGAATGTTTTATTTTGATTGGTATCCAGGTTCCCATTCAAGGGGTTGTTCTCAGTGGGACGGATGATGCGTGTTGAGGGTGGGTTAGGAGGAAAGATGACCAAGCACGCGACCTTCTCGGTGCTGGCGGGAAATCCGGCGGTGGTGGGAGAATAAGAAACTACTCGTACCTCCACTTCATGATCCAGGGATCGCCAGTTTCCTTTTGAGCGGATTTCAGTTTTTCCTGATAGCGTTTTAGGAGTTCGGCATGCTCGGGCATTTCCGCGAGGTTGCGGGTTTCGTTGGGGTCGGAGGAAATATCGAAGAGCTCGAAGGCGGGGCGGTGGATGTAGGAATCGATGGTGCGCTTGCCGTAGGGGGCGTCTTTTCCTTTGGTCCACTGAGCCTGCCAGGTGGCGGCGACCCAGAGGTCGGAGGCGAAGGGGTAGGGTTGGTGGTGGGCGATGTTCCAGATGATCTTGTAGTTACGGTCGCGGTAGGAGCGCATGGGGTAATACATTTGGATCTCGTGAAAGGTGTGGGAGGCGACGGCGCTGTTCCATCCTTTGGGATTGGTCTCGCTGAGGATGGGCAGCCAGGAGCGGCCGTGGTAGCGCTTGGGCAGCTTTCCGGAGTTTTCTCCGGCGCCTACTTTTTCATAAGAAATGGGTTTGATAGGTGCGTTTCGTTTGGCGTTGTAGCCTCCGGCGATGTGGAGGATGGTGGGGGTGAGGTCGGCGTGGGAGATGAGGGCTTGGTTGACGAGGCCGCGTTTTTTGAGGCGGGGGTCGTAGACTACGAAGGGGACGCGGAGGCCGGCTTCGTAGACGGTGGTTTTAGCGCCGGGGAAGGCCATGCCGTGATCGGCAGTGAAAATGAGGACGGTGTTTTCCCATTGGCCGGTTTCCTTGAGGAGTGCGACGAGATGGCCTAGGCCATCGTCGATTCGGGAGCAGGATTGATAGTAGTTAGCGATTTCGGCGCGGGACTCGGGGGTGTCGGGGAGAAAGGGTGGGACGATGACCTTGGCGGGGTCGTAGAAGATTTCTTTGACGCCGGGGTGGGATTTTTTATCGGGAAGGTTTCCGAAGAGGTCGGGCTTGTGGGGTCCGTCGAATGTTTTGTCGACGCCTCCGCCGCGGTGGGGATCGGAAGGGCAGAAGTAGAGGAAGAAGGGCTTGTCGGATTTTTCCTCGAAGAGGTCGCGACAATTGTCGGCCATCTGGCGGGTGTTGCGTGCGCTTCCCTTGAGATATTGGTCGAAGTGAAAAACGGATTTGGGGGCGACGTGGAGTTTGGCAATTTGGGCGGTGCGGTATCCGGATTGGGCCATTTGTGGCGGGAGAGCGAAGGCGCGCATCGAGGGGAAGGACTCGAACTTATGGAAGGCGTGGGTATGGCCGTATTGCCCGTTGAAGTGATTGTGGAGGCCGGTGAGAATGACGGAGCGCGAGGCCGAGCAGGAAGCAGTGGTGGCGAAGGCTTGGGTGAAGCGGACGCCCTCGGCTGCTAAGGCATCGAGGTGGGGCGTCTTGATGACGGTATTTCCGTAGCACCCTGCGACGGGGGATTGGTCATCGGTGACGAAAAGGATGACATTGGGCGGGGGTGAACTCTGAACTGCGAACAGTGAAGATGAACTCTGAACGAAAATGAGTGTGAGAATGAAGAGCCGGATCATGGTCTCACTAAGCTAATTGGGAGAAAAATCTATAGAAAGAAATGAATTCCGAAGATTATCCTCGTTTCATCGGCTTACGGATTTTCGCTGATGGATCCCGGAACGACACAACTTACTTTTCGGGATCACCGCTCCGGCGACCGAATCATATACAAAGCCAAACGAGTCCTCCGTGAGAGCGTGCCAGTTGCCCGGAATATGGAGCCGCAAGGGAGCCAAATTAGCTGAGAGGATGGGGACTATCGATGCAAGCTCGATATTTCTGGGATTTCGAAAGAAGAGGAGCTCGAAGAAGAAGCCTCCAAGCCTGCAAAGCACGGCGACAAGTGTGGCTCTTTCGTCGCGGTCGAGAGACCACAACGTCTCGGTGCGTATGGTTCGAAGCATGTTTCATTTTCGATCATTTCTGCTTCCGCTGATTGCCCTCCTTCTTTTGGGTCAGGATCTTCGCACTCTTCCTGAGGAAACGAAGAAGCCGTCGATTTTTTTAAAAACTTCACTTGCGGATCAATAAAAGCACCTTAACTTGCGTCCGTTATGAGAACAACAGTCCTAATTGGAATGATGTGCGCCTTCGGCTCTCTTGGCTCGGTTGCCTTCGCAGCTGATGTTAAAGAAGCCGCAGTGGCAGAAAAGATGATGGCTCACTCGATTTCCTTTAGCGGAGGTGGGTGAGGTGCTGCTGGTAAGGCCCGTGCGGCCTTGTCGAAAATAGAAGGTGTGGAAAAAGTCCTCGTTTCGGGAACTAACGCCATCGTAATTCTGGGCTCTGATAAGGATGACCTTAAGAAAGCATCGATCCTTAAGGCTTTTGGTTCTGCCGGTCTTAAGCTTGAAAAGGTTACCAAAGGTGAATTCGATAAGCCACAGGTTGGCTATCGTTTCGTTGGAAAAGGAGGAGGATGAGCAACCACCAATGAAAGAGCGCGTGTCGCTCTTACCAAAATTAATGGTGTCAGCTTTGCTTTCGTAGGCGCACGTAGCATCGAGGTTCTTCTCAGTTCTGCAAGTGATTACGATCAGGCAGCCGTTGAGAAAGTTCTCAAGCGTGCGAAGTTTAACGTTTCGGACAGTTCAAAAATGAGCTCTCTGCCACTTTAAGGCTGTAGGTTACTAAATTTAAAACGAACGGGCCCGTTGCGTGATGCGACGGGCCTTTTCATTTTTCCTGATCTTCGAAATGAAGCGGAAGCCCCCAGGCCCATTACGCGCCAAGATACTCGTGGCTTGAGTTCATGGCGCAATTCAATTTACCTGAGTCAGTATGACAGTTACTAATTGGAGTGACTTTGGTGCCCATCGTAGTCTTTGGGGTTCCGAGAAGCACGGAGATCATTTCCATTCATGATCTATCGGCAAGTGCTCCGCCGACTGAAATTGTCTTCTTCAGCTTCCAAGAGAATACCCGCCATAGTTCCGGGGGCGTATGCTTTCTGTGAGTGAGCGAGGGATCGTCACTCAGGTGGGCGCCGCCGTGGGTCAGGATCTCGTTGCCAATGGCGATGGCGAAGTGCTCTTTCGAGTGCGAACGAGCATAGGGCATATCGTGAAGTCTGGTGTGGGCGTGATCGCGATGGAAGGCCAAAGCGATCCAGTGCTTCCAGTGGGAGTGACCTTTGTAAATCTCGATACCGGCGCGCTGACGATGAATCGAGCGGGACGGTTTGCTTCTTATGCAGAGCTTGCGGGGAGTGCGACTGTCAGCTACAATGGAACGTTCTGGACAGCTGGACCTTGGTCGCCGCAAGTGCATCGGCTTGTTCCGACCAAAGCCTAGCAATCAAATGCCGTTGCATAGAAAGTTGTTTGCTGTAGTGATGGCAGACAACAGAACAAAAATAGCCCTTGCTCCGCTCCAACGAGCCTCAATTAATTAGTTATGCCCAAGTGTCTCCAAGTTCTAGTATTGTTACTAACAGTAATCTCCGTAGTTAGCGCCGCTGAGAATGATGCTGTAACGCTGGGGATCGGAGATAATATCCTCATTCCCGTGCTCCGTAATGACGGTGATATCTTGGCGAATACCTTGCTCATTTCCACCAATACCACTCACGGAAGTATTACCATCCATAATGGTGCGATCCACTATGAACATACAGGGACCACCACTGGTCTTGATCAGTTCTCCTACCAAGTAGAAAACTCATCCAATGTGCTGGAAACAGCGACCGTCAACCTCACGATCAGTGATGCTTCACGATTGCCAGCAACCACCCTCGCCTTCCCTCCAACTCCACCAGCCAACTCATACTCGGCTGAAATCGCCTTTCCAAATATTAGAATTCAGTCCCCCACCTCGATTACCTTTCCTCCCGGCGAATCAAAACGGTTGTTCGTTACCCAGCTCATTGGACGCATCCTTCTCATTCCAGACGCCGGTAATCCTTTTTCACCATTGATCAATTCACTCGAGCTCAAACTACTAGTGAATAGCCGCCCGGAAGAAACGTTCCAAGATATTGGAGGGCGCGGACTACTTTCCTTAGCTTTCCACCCCAATTTTTCCACCAACCGCCAACTCTTTATCTCCTATACGGTAAAGATCAATGATCTCACTTATGAAAGGCTCTCTCGTTTTTTAATGTCTGAGACATCTCCGAATTTTATCGATCCCACTTCTGAGACTGTTTTTATCGAGCTCGAACAGACGGCATTGCCCAATAGCCATACTGGTGGTGATCTTCATTTCGGATCGGACGGTTATCTTTACATGAGTTGGGGAGACGAAGGCGGAGACAACGATGCCCATAATAACGGTCAGAAGATCAACCAAGATTTTTGGTCGTCAATCATGCGAATCGATGTCGAAAAACGACTTAAAAACGTCGAACCCAATCCTCATCCTGCCATCAAATTAGATGAATTGAACAAAGCTTACTATTCTGTCCCCTCGGATAATCCATTTTTCACCCCGCCAAATACTCCTGTCGACGTGCGCACGGAATTCTTTGCCATCGGCTTCAGAAACCCATGGAGATTCACTTTTGATCAACAGACGGGCCGCCTCATCGTCGGAGATGTTGGCCAAAATGCGCGAGAAGAAATCTCTATTGTCAACAAAGGAGAAAACCATGGTTGGCCGTATTTCGAAGGCGACATTAGCGGCCCGAAATCTGTTCCTCCCAGCAATACCAGCGTCTTCACTTCTCCAACATTCGCCTACCCTCACAGCCCTAGAAAATCTGTCACAGGCGGGTTCGTTTATCGAGGTGATCATATTTCTAACCTATACGGGAAGTATCTTTTTTGCGATTATGTCACTGGTGACATCTGGGCAATTGACCTCGATATAGGGGCCTCCAGCCTGGAGCGTCTGACTGGCGAAGCCGGCATAGTTTCCATGGGAATCAATCCATCCAACAAGGACATCTTGCTAGTTGACTATCATGACCGGCTTATCCGCAAGTTAGTAGTGACTACACCCACTAACACATTGCCACTGGCCCTCTCTCAAACAGGGCTCTTTGCAGACTTATCCACCCTCGAACCCAATCCAGGAATTATTCCCTATGACGTCAACCTCCCTTTTTGGTCGGATCATGCTGACAAACAACGGTGGTTCTCTATTCCCAATGGAGTGGATACTGTTGGTTTCAATAAAGATGCTCCATGGACTTTTCCATCCGGGATGGTCTGGATCAAACACTTTGATATTGAAACGACAAGGGGCGACCCCTCCACTTCCAAACGTCTCGAAACACGCGCCTTTGTAAAAACCGACGACTCCGCATACGGAGTCTCATACCGATGGAATGAAGAAGGAACCGAAGCCTTTCTGGTGAGCGATGAAGGTGTCGAATTTGATCTCGATATCACAGAAGATGGATTTCAGAGCACTCAACATTGGCAAATTCCGTCACGCGCCCAATGTATGAGTTGCCACAACACCCAGGCAGGTTCCTCTCTATCTTTCAACACCCGGCAACTCAATCGCCATGGTCAACTTGGAGGAAGCACAGGAAATTATATCGATCTACTCAATACCAAAGGTTATCTCACGGACTTACTGGCAAACCCTTCTACTATGCCACGTCATACTCATGCCAACGAGACCGACTATACGCTTGGAGTGCGTGCCCGCTCCTACCTTGATGTTAACTGCAGCTTCTGTCACCAATCCGACGGCAATACCCCCGTCGATTTTGACACCCGGGCGCATCTTCAGCTCTTTGCCACTGGTATGGTAAACGGAGCACCCACTCGTGAATCGCACCATGCCGACGACCGATTACTTGTTCCTGGGCAAGCCATCAGATCCACTATTTTTAATCGTGCCTCAGAGGGCAACGGCTACTCTCGCATGCCTCCATTTGGCTCGTCTGTTGTCGACCAAGCAGGTGTTCAGCTCATCAGAGACTGGATCGAAGAAGAGCTCCCCAATCACCAAACCTACAACGAATGGCGTATCACCCATTTTGGGAATAGCTCCTCTCCTGAGGGGGAACCTGAATTCGACTTTGATGCGGATGGCGGTAATAATTACTATGAATTTCTGACAAAAACAGATCCGTCTTTGAATTTTGATTATTACGAATTCAATTTTTCTCTCCTAGGAAATTTAGCCACAATAAAACGACCTAATTTTCCTCAGAGAAGGATATTTGTGGAAACTTCAACAGACTTATTTTCTTGGGAACCTTGGAATATTCCAAACAATACTGGTATGCCGTTTGGCCCCTCAGAACATACTGATTGGGAGGATACTCTACTAGATAAGGCGCGTTTCTTTCGTCTCAATATCTCAGAAGATTAATCCTTCCACTCTTTGGAAACTGGAGTTCAGTGATGGACCTAAGAGATGGCGGTACTACGCTGAAGAGCGAAGAGGGTAACGCCACTATGATTTCAATTGGCCTGCGGTTTCCGGTCTTCCGGCGGTGACCGTGGAGGAATCAAGCGATCTCAAAAACTGGACCTTGGTCGCCGTAAGTGCATCGGCTTGGTCCGACCAAAGCGGGGTTCCAAGTGGCTACGAACGGGTGTCCATTCCCGTTGATTTATCCGCAGCCAAGCGCTTTCTGAAGATCGTCGTTGTGGCTGCTCCCTAAGTACCGATGAGCAGCTTGAAAAAGTGGTGACGGAAAAAATGCGAGATTGATGTCACAATTAGGTATCTCGAGGTCAATACCCTCTGTGAACTCTCTCGCAATGTCATCAGAATCAGAAACTTCCCCCCGTCAGACCTTCTCGGCGCTTGCCTCCGAGCACCATCGGATGGCGCTTCTATATGCTCGCACCCCAGCCGGGAAAGAGCACACGGCCCGCGACCTCACGGAGGACGCCTTTTTTTCCGCCTGGCAAAACTGGTCCCGCTTCGATGTCACCCGCGATTTTTCCTCGTGGCTGCGCGGTATCATTCGGAACAAATGGCGTGAGCACTGTCGCAAGAACTTGCGTGAGAGTTCGCGGGATGATGAAGCGCTTCCACGCCTCGAAGACTTCAGCTTGCTCAAGATTCGGAGTAAAAAAATCCTCGTTCCGTTTGGATTGGGGATTTTTTTTTAACGGATAGCCGAAGGGCAGTTTAGAATCTCCTCATCACGGTGTCCTTCTCGAAGCGCTCCTCTTTTACTGGATAATCGAGGGTGTGGTGCGAGCCGCGGGATTCTTTTCGGAGGACGGCGGAGTCGATGATGAGGCTCGCGGTAGCGACGAGGTTGCGGAGTTCGAGGATGTCGGGCGTCACGGTGTGGCCCCAATAAAAGTCGCGTACTTCGCGACGGAGATTTTGCATGCGGTTGGCGGCGCGGCGCAGTCGGTTGTCAGTGCGAACGATCGAAACGTAGTCCTGCATGGTGCGGCGGAGTTCGTCCCAGGCGTGGTAGATGTTAACGAGTTCGTCGGGCGGCGCGGCGTTCCCACTTTCCCATTTGGGAATCTCGGGAGCATCGGGGATGGGCCTGCCGGGCGGGAAGCGGAGGAGGATGTGCGCAAGGGCGCGGCGGGCCATGACGTTTGCTTCAAGAAGGCTGTTGGAGGCGAGACGGTTGGCACCATGGAGACCGGTGCAGGCGACCTCGCCGATAGCGAAAAGTCCGCGGATGCTGGTGCGTCCATCGAGGTCGGTGACGACGCCTCCGCATTGATAATGCGCGGCGGGGACCACGGGGATGGGCTTCTCGAGCGCGTTGTGCCCGAAGCCGAGGAGGGTTTCGTGGATGAAAGGGAAGCGCTCGGTGAACTCGTCGCCAAGAGGGGAGACGTCAAGGAAGACACAGGGCGCGCCGGTGCGCTTGATTTCGGTATCGATGGCCCGGGCGACGATGTCACGAGGGGCGAGCGAGCCGCGTGGGTCGTGGTCGTTGACGAATTGGTGGCCATCCTCATTGACGAGGACCGCGCCTTCGCCGCGGACGGCTTCCGAGACGAGAAAAGAGCGGGCTTCGGGGCCGGTGGCGGCGGGGTTGTAGAAACAGGTGGGGTGGAATTGAATGAACTCCATGTTGGCGATGGAGGCTCCGGCGCGCCAGGACATTGCGAGGCCGTCGCCCGTCGAGGAGTCGGGGTTGGTGGTGTAGAGGTAAGTTTTTCCGCAGCCCCCGGTGGCGAGAATGACACGGGGCGACTCGATCACGCCGACTTTGTTCTTTTTGATATCGAGAACATAGGCGCCGAGAATGCGGTCATCGGTGATCGCGCCGAGCTTGCCCGTCGTGATGAGATCGATGGCGTAGTGATCTTCTAAAATGGTGATGTTTTTGGTCTTCCTCGCGGTCTCGACAAGTGAGGTCGCGATCTCGCGGCCGGTGGTATCTTTTGAATGGAGGATACGGCGTTCGGAATGTCCGCCTTCCTTGCAGAGGGAGAAGCGCTTGGGGTCATCTTCGTCATCGTCGAAGTCCGTGCCCCATGCAACGAGTTCATTAATTGTCTCGGCAGCTTCTTCGATGATGACCTTGACTGCGTTCTCATGGCAAAGTCCGCCGCCGGCATCGAGGGTGTCTGCGACATGCTTTTCGCAGGTGTCACCGGGGTCGCGAAGTCCGGAGGGTAGGACGGCGGAGATGCCGCCTTGAGCCCAAGCGGTGTTGGATTCGAGGAGCTTGCCTTTGGTGATGATGCTGACGCTGCCGTGCTCGGCGGCTTTGATGGCAAAAGAGAGGCCGGCGATGCCGGAGCCAATGACGAGGAAGTCTGACATGGTCGAGAAAAGAGGGTGGCAAGATCCGCCGTGTTGGCAATGGCCTTTTAAAGATTGGGGTTGTCCTGAGCTTGCCACTCTTGGGGAGGACTAGGAAGAAAGAAGCGATTGGCTTCGAGGATACAAGAGGGTAACATTAATTCATGTTGACGCGACTTGCGATTCTAGGGAGTGCGGTGGCACTGGGCTCTTGCGCTGACCTTGTGGTGGCAACAGATCCGATCGAAGTAAAAAAAGTGGCGGTGCCCAAAGTAGTCGGCAAGGAAGAGACCGCGGCCGTGAGAAGGCCCGTGGAAGTCAAGAAAGAGGTGCCCGTTCCGGTGATTAAAAAAGGCGAAATTACCTCGGTGGATATCGTGCGTCTTTTCGAAATGCGCCTGACAGAAAGCTGCTTGTTGATCGATGTGCGCCCGGGGCTCATTTATTTGATCGGTCATATCTCGGAGTCGCTCAGTCTGCCGAAGAAATCCTTCGACGCGAAGTTTCCCAAGGTGAAGCCTCAGATCGATGCCGCCGTCGCGGCGGGGCAAACAGTCATCCTCTATTGTGCCGACGTGAATTGTCCCGATGGCTACGTGGTGGCGAAGATTCTGGCGGAAAAGGGTTACTCGACCTCGATCTACAAAGGCGGTTGGGCCGAGTGGAAAGCGGCAGATCTGGAGTAGACGCTCATCGTAGAAAAGAGAGGAGACATTTTCTCGAAATTTGAGACTAGAATATCAAAACCCCCTCGTATGGTAGGACCGATGAAACTTATTGCGGGCATTCTTCTTCTTTTCACAGGCGTGGCCTGTGCGGATGTCGTTTTTGATACGGAGGTAAAGCCGATTCTCGAGTTCTACTGCTACGATTGCCACGCGGATGGATCGTCGAAAGGAGATTTTTCCATGGATGAATTCGCTGACAAGGCGAAGCATCTCGATGATGTTTCTCATTGGTTGCCGGTGTGGCGGAACGTGCGCTCGCAGATTATGCCGCCGGCGAAGAAGGATCAGCCGACGGATGCCGAAAAGAAGAAGCTGCTCAGCTGGATCGAAAGGAATGTTTTCAAACTGGATCCCAACAACCCTGATCCAGGCCAAGTCACCATTCGCCGGCTCAACCGTCAGGAATACTACTACGCCGTAAAGGATTTGCTCGGAGTGTCATACAACACGCAGGAAAATTTCCCGGCGGATGACACGGGCTACGGTTTCGACACCATCGGGAGCGTGCTCAGCATTTCACCTCTTTTGATGGAGAAGTATCTTAAGGCCGCGACGGATGTCATGGAAATGGCATTGCCAAAAGGCGCGGCTTCCTCGACCCCCATTCGGGAGTTTTCGGGAAAACGCTTTCGGGCGACTGGCGATGGCATGGAGTCTGTCAATTGGCTTCCCTTCGCGCAGGAAGGCATAGCCCAATTGGAGGTGGAGGCTCCAGCCAAGGGTCCCTACGGAGTGCATCTTAACTACGCAGTGCGCGGAGCGCAATCAGCGACAGAACAAACGGTCCATGTTGAGTTCTTGGTGAATGGGAAAAAGGTTGCTGAAAAAACGATCGGCTGGGATCAGGAGGAAACGATCCGTCTGAGCGGGAAAGCCGATCTTAACAAGGGGGGAAATAAAGTGGAGATTCGGCTACTCCCACGAAATACGCCGGACGAGGGGCAAGAGGAACAGTATATCAATCTCCAAAGAGTCACTCTCAATGGGCCTCAGGACGGAAGTTTTAAAGAGTATCCCAAGGGCTATCAGGCGATCATGGTGGATGGACCTGCGCCGAAGGAACTTCGTGATCGTGAGCTTTATGCGCGGAAGATTATGCGGAGCTTCGTGAGTCGCGCGTTTCGTCGTCCGCTCGATGGCGGCACGGTGGGCCGTCTCGTCAAGATGGTGCTTGAAGTCGACAAGCAACCAGGGCGCACTTTTGAGGATGGCATCAAGCACGCCATGACGGCGGTTCTCGCTTCGCCGCGTTTTCTTTTCCGTGCTGAAATTCAGGTCAATCCGAACGACCCGGGGAAGGTGGTGGATCTTGATGAATATGCATTGGCTTCACGGCTTTCCTTTTTTCTCTGGAGTTCGGTCCCCGATGACGAGTTGCTGAGCCTCGCTTATAAGAAAGAGCTTCGCAAAAATCTTCGCGCGCAGGTGGATCGCATGTTGGAAGATGCGCGTGCGGCGCGCTTCACTGAGAACTTCGTCGGCCAGTGGTTGCAAGCGCGGGACGTGGAGCATTTCTCGATTGATACCTGGAAGATTTTGAAGACGCGTGATCGCCGGAAAGCGGCGCGTGTTTTCAACGACCGGGTGCGTCAGGACATGCGGACTGAGACCGAGATGTTCTTCGACTTTATCCTCAAAAAGGGCCGTCCGGCGGAAGAGCTGATCTCGGCTCGCTACAGCTTCCTCAACGAGCGCTTGGCGGACTTTTACCAAGTCGATGGCGTGAAGGGAGAGGAGCACCGCTTGGTCGATTTGACCGAGTATCCTGAACGCGGGGGCATCCTCACCCAAGGGACCTTTTTGATTGTGACTTCGAATCCGACCCGGACTTCGCCGGTGAAGCGCGGGCTCTTCGTGCTCGATCAAATTCTGGGAACCCCGGCTCCTCCCGCGCCCCCGAATATTCCGGAGCTTGAGGAAGCTGCTCATGGCAGTGACAGGCCGCTTACGATGCGCGAGATGATGGAGGTTCATCGGAAGAAGCCGCTCTGTGCCAGCTGTCATAAGCGCATGGATCCTATCGGGCTCGGGCTCGAAAACTATAATGCCATTGGGCAGTATCGCACGAAGGAAGACGGACAAAAAATCGATAGCGGCGGTGAGTTGATTACGGGCGAGAAGTTCAGTAATGTCGCGGGGCTCAAGCTGATCTTAGCCGACAAGCGGCGCGAAGATTTTTACCGCTGCCTCGCGGAAAAACTCCTCATTTATGCCACGGGTCGCGGGATGGAATATTACGACGCCCCGACGATTGACCTCCTCGTGAAGCGACTTCATGAAAATAAAGGAAGCATGAAGGAACTTCTCATTGGCGTGATTGAAAGCGCGCCCTTTCAGAAACGTAGGGGTGATGATTAGATTTTCCTTATTTGATCAGGATTTTTTTGGAGAAATTTCCTGAAAAGCGCGTAAACTAAGAACATGAGCGTTTATTCTGGTCTCAATCGCCGTGGGTTTCTCCGGGGTCTTGGTGCTGCTGTCAGCCTACCGGCTCTGGAGTCGATGCGACCTTTGATGGCAGCGACAGCGGGCTCGGTGGCGCAGACCGCAAGCGGAGCGCCGCTGCGGATGGCTTATCTGACGGTTCCCAATGGGGTGAACGTTGAGCAGTGGCGTCCACAAGGGGTTGGAAGTGGCCTCGAGCTTGGGAAGAGCATGGTTCCTCTCGAAGGTCTCAAGGATGATTTCCAGGTGTTCACCGGATTTTCGCATAAGCATGCCACGGCTGGTCCCGATGGAGCGGGCGATCACGCACGCAGCAATGCCACTTTCCTGACGGGTGCACGGGCCAGAAAAACATCGGGTTCTGATATCAAGGTCGGGGTCTCGGTCGATCAGATCGCCGCTCGCGCGGTTCAGGATGAGACCCGACTTTCCTCGCTGGAACTGACTTGCGATGGTGTTCGTAAATCAGGCAACTGCGATTCCGGATATTCCTGTGCCTACCAGTTCAATCTTTCTTGGCGCTCGGAGAACCAGCCGATGACGCCTGAGTCGAATCCCCGGCTTGTTTTTGAGCGTCTCTTCGGCGGTGGTTCCGGCAAGGATCGGGCCACGGGGATGCGGAGCCGTCTCGCGTCTCAGCAGTCGATCCTCGATTTCATCTCAGACGACGCCAAGGCGATGCATAAGCACCTGGGGCGTAACGACCAGCAGAAGCTTGATGAGTATCTTACGGGGGTGCGTGAGCTGGAACAGCGGATTGAAAAAGCGGAGTCCTTTGGTTCTTCAGTGGATCCAGGGGTGGCCGCGCCGAGTGGTCAGCCGAGTGACTACGGCGAGCACATGCGTCTTATTATGGATATGATGGTGCTTGGTTTCCAAACCGATTCCACCCGCGTCGCCAGCTTCTTGATGGCGCACGATGGTAGCAATCGGAACTTCAAAAGCATCGGAGTCGGCGAGGGCCACCACAACATTTCGCACCACAAGGGGAAGAAGGACAATTTGGAGAAAATCCAAAAGATCGATCAGTATTACCTTACTCAGCTGGCTTACTTTTTCCAGAAAATGAAGGAAACCGAGGATGTCGACGGGAAGTCACTTCTCCACAATTCGATGATCGTTTACGGCAGCGGAATTTCCGACGGAAACCGTCATAATCACGATGATCTTCCCATCATCGTGGGGGGTAATGGAGGCGGATCTTTCACGCCGGGACGTCACGTCGATCTTCGGGAAGAAGTTCCGCTTTCGAACCTCTACGTCCGCATGCTCAATGAGTTCGGAGTGGAGACAGAGAGCTTCGGCGACTCCACGGGATCGCTGAAGAGGATCTAGAGATAATTTCCGACCAAAAGCCCGCCACTAGAATTCCGGTGGCGGGCTTTTGGTTGGAAATGCGGAGTGGTATTAGGGCACGAGGAAGATCAGGTTACTTCCAGGGACGCGAGCTTGGTCGCCTGTCTTCAACGCGCTAACGTTCACCACGGTAAAAGGAGGGTATGGGCTTCTTACGATTCCAGGGCGGTTTGTGGGGGTGGCTACTTTGTAGTTTGAATTGTCTACTGGGGCTAGTGGTGGGACGGGGTAATCGCCTCCGGGATTATAAGCGCCGGCAGCGGCACCGGCGGCAGCGCCACCGAGTCCATATTTTTGTTGGGTCTGCGTGCAGGAGACCAGGGCTCCACCCGCGAGGAGGGCAACGAGGATTTTGGGTGTTTTCATCATTTTTTAAACGGATTGAATGGACTATTTATTCGATAGATTAGCAATTCTTAAGGTCTGCGCCACTTCCAATTGCTATTTTTTCGGCATTTTAGCGAGGTGTTTTGTTCGGGGCTGTGAGGAGGGCCCAGTAGTGGTGATGCTTTCACTTCGTGCGGATCATGAGGGAAGATTCAAATAAGGTCGCTCCCCTTGAGGCATCCGCTATTTTCTAACTATGAAAAGATCATCATCCTTCCCGCTTTCTCTGCTGGTTTTCGTCTTGATCGCTGCCAAAGGATCAGTGGCGGCTACAGCGGCTACAGCGGCTGATTCGATGGTTCGTCACGTCACGATCGAACCGGCCACGGCGGACGTCCCGCGTAGCGACACGGCGTCAATCGCTCAATTAGCGGACAATCGTCTGATGGTTGTCTATCAC
>Ga0209502_10000415_pt1 | contig 46481 bp, 42 predicted proteins | sample ArcticOcean_MG_C_10_FD_187442 | JGI IMG/M metagenome (GOLD analysis project Ga0209502, IMG submission 187442) | Marine microbial communities from western Arctic Ocean - ArcticOcean_MG_CB11_90 (SPAdes) (version 2) | ecosystem: Environmental > Aquatic > Marine > Oceanic | place: Arctic Ocean... | reverse complement strand
GCGTCGCGCGAAAAAGAATCGCCGCAAACGCTAAACGCCGCGACGCCCTCGGTTTGCCGTCGCACGTGGAGCTGTTACCTGTAACTGTGGAAGACACGGAGCTCGCCAGACGGGCGTTCCGGAGTGGCTATACTACGGTCAGTGATGTCCACAAAAGAAAGAAAACCCAAACCACTGACCCGTTTGAGCGACACAAACGCGCGGCGCGAAAAACGATCAACGAGTCGTCGATTTTTTCGGCACCCCGGGGACTCGTCCAACCGAAACACGCCGCCTCGAAATCGGGGGGGTCCCGCAACGGGGGGCAACGCGCACTCGCGTTACTCACAGCACGTAAGGGCAAGAGCGAAAACGACTCGCGCGCGGTGCACTTAGCCAACCGAAGTTGCGTCGGCGCATCCGCGGGTTCGTACCCGTCGGCGGAGTACGGATGAACCGACGAAGTAGCTACTGGACTTGTGTTGAAATTCATAAATAGTTGCACGTCTCGCGATGGATATAAACGCAATCACCTCTCCGCGACCTGCACGACCCACGCCTCAAGCGCCGTGAGCCCCACCGGTTCCGCCCCCAAATTCGTCACCGCCGCCCACAGCAACCCCGCGACGCCTTCGTCCACGATCAGGTTGACGACTCCGTGTTTCTCGTGCTCGATGGTTTCGTTCCCCGAAAACAGCTCGCCCCCGCCGTTACACGCCACCACAGGTCTTCCCTCGAACCCGAAAGTGCGGTGCGTTCCCATTGATTGGTCCATCGATCCACCTGTAACACCCGCCGCTTGTAACAACGCACCAGCGTTAGGACCGACCAGGGATAAAAACGAACACCGCTCCGCTAGGTCGACGCAGGTTTCGGAACCGCCGCCGCCGCCAGCGGCTTGTAAAAGTATATCGGCGACACCGGCGGGCGCGACTACCAGTAAACCCCCGCCGGCCTGCACATGACACGTCGCGACTTCTTTTTTGTACGTCCACACGGACGAGAACGTAAGCGCGGAGCCTTTGTTCGGCCCTTTCGCGAAAAGCGTTGTCACCGCGTCTTCCCCCGCACCCGCTTCTACCAACACATCAGCCGCGCTGGCGCCTGATAACCGCAACAACCGCCACTTCTGATTGCCTCGGTCCACCACCCCCACTTTCGTGCGCAACGTCTCGAGCTCAGCCTGCGTATCTCCGTAGCTCAGGGGCACCCCGGTTTCGTCGAAAACCGCCCCAGCTTCTTCCTGTAACCCTTCCAGGTCACCTTCGATGGAGTCGGGCATGAGCGCGTCAAGGTCGATTTCGGCAGCAGCATTTTTCGGGACGACGCGATGTTTGCGATGACGATGCGTGGGGACTCCAAAAGTCTTCCCGAACCGGGCATTCGGGGAAATCGCGCGCCGGCTCGGCGCAACGAGCGCGCGCGCGGCCGCGACGCGCATGGCGAACATCGAGCGGCCGCGCGGGTGGACGCGCGTCGTGGTGTGACAAGGGGTACCTCAACCCTAGAAGTGAGAACCTGACGAGATAAAATCAAAACACTTTTGGGGGGGCACCTCATTTCTATTTTTGGTGCACGGTCTGCGCATGGCGACGCCCCCAACGCCCCCCCCCCGGACGCCCGTGGTGGCCGTGGTGGGTACCAGTGCTGCGTGCACGGCGCGGTTCCTGGCCCGGCTGGTACGCGGCGACGCCGCCGTCGACAACGAACTCAAACCTCCCGCCCCAGGCGAGGTTGTGCGGTGGCGACTTGACACCAAGTACTACGTCGCGGATGTGGTGTGTGTGTTCCACCTCGTGCCGGGTGGGTATTTCGACGAAAAGGTAGTGGTGAGTGATAAGTCAATCGCGAGTGAGATCGCACACAACGCCGAGGCGATCGTGTTGTGCTACGACCCGACAACCGACGGGGCGTTTCACGCGGTGGCGAGGTTAGCCGAAGATGTGCGCTTGGCGTCGAAATCTGGGGAAATGCGTTTATTAGCGTCTACATCTGGGGATACATCTGGTACCGGGGACGGTTCCGGGGACGACGAAAGGGACGGGTCACCCGAGGTGCGACTGCTGGTGGGTTTATTTGGGGACACGAATCGCGAGTCCTTAACCGAGGAAACTTTTGAAAAGAGCAGAAACCGCGGGGACACGTGGGCGTCGTCGCGGGGATACGAAAGCGTCGCGGCGGGCGCCGACGTGAAAATCGACGAAGCCGTGATTGGCGCGAGTAAAAAGTTCGGCGACGACGGACGGGACGACGGAACACGAAGAGTGAGGGAAGCGCTGGAGGCGCACGTCTGGCCCGGGCTCAGGATGAAGGCGAAGGGTGACGGTGGGACCGTTTTGGGCGGGGGCGAAGTAGTGGCATCCGAAAAAGAGGAAAGTGTCAAAAGCGAGGACGATGACGAAAAAGATTTAGCAGATGACTCCGACGAAGTCGACGCCCTCGAGAAGATGCTCCAGACGATGGCGCGCGTGCGTTTGGCGTCGGTTGGGGTCTCGGACGATGAAAGAAGACGCGCGGCCGCGGAGGCGGCGACACGAATGATGAAGATGTTTGACATGGAAGGCGACGACGAGGAGGAGGAGTGAAGACATTTTTTTAGATTTTTAGAGACCGGTATGTTTCAAAAAAAAAAGTCAAATCTTCATTCAATCACCCGCTCACCGCGCTCGTCGCGGTGACCCCCGCCCCCTTTGCGGACCCCGAGACGGAGTACAAACCAAGCCGCTCTATTTGCGAAAACGTCGTGAGCGGGACTTTGTTCACGTCGTTTCCCGAAAACGCGGTCGCGACGGTGAGGTGACACCGCAGCGCATCCGCCGCGTTTGCCAGGTCCAACACGCAATCCGTGCCGACGCACGCGCAGTTCCCCTCCGTCCCGGCGCACGCGCCGTGGTCGTCCCCCACCGCGAAGCACGAGTCCCCGGCGGCGCACCCGCGGCACGCGCCGTCGTGCCACTGCAGGTACTGCAACCGGCCTTCGTCGAACCTCGCTATTAAGGTCAGGGCGTTGACTCGTCCCGTCGAGGATGACAAAAGGCTCGCGGTGCTCGTGCTCGCTCGCACGCGCCGAGGGTAGCTCCTTATGGTCTGCCCGGCGCCGTTCGTGGCGTACGCCACGACGGTCATCAAGCTCGCCCCAGAGGCTTGCATAATAGCGTCCTCATCAGCCAGCGTGCTGCGCATGAAGGACATGTCATCTACTTTTGCTCGGTACACCGCGCTCGCGCCCCCCGCGCTCGTCAAGTTCAACCGCCCGTTGTACCCGCACGGGTTCAGATCCCCCCACCCGGACACGTCCACGTTTGGGTAATACGCGATCCCCAGGGTGACCAAATCGCCCTTCGCCACCGCGGGCTTTACGGAGTAGCACGGGTCGTACTCGCCAACAGCCACCGTGCCGCGCCCGTGGGACGCGAGGACCGCGACGCACAGGAAAAGGGCGAAACGAGACATCGCGCGCAAACGGGCACGCGCCGTAGACTTGCCAGATTTGCCAAGTTTGAACCGACCGGACCGGGGGGCGTGGGTCACCGACGAAGGCACGAGACGAAGGTTTCCACGCCGCGCAAAGGCGTTCGCGCGCGAGACACGGACACGCGTCAAGGGTCCGGCGCGACGCTGCGAGGAAGAGGTGTGGTGACGGGCGGATCGGGTTTTCTTTACAAGTGGCGAGTTGGCAACGTCTCCTTCCGCGTCGGACGCGCCGATTCGTGTCAACGAAAATTATGAAATTACAAAGCGCCCGCGCTCGCGGACGTTGGAGTGTCTTGATGTCTGTCGTGCGTGTTGAATGCAAGCAAGGAACAGGCAGGGTCCCCACTACATATCCTCCGGGTGGTAGCAGTTCCAGTGCACGTTAAGGTCTTCTTCCTTGTACGTCGGCGCGTTCGGCTGCGCTTTGATCCACGCCAGGGTGGTCGTCCGCCCTTTTTGCGCGGCGTACACCGGGGTGAGCCAGTCCCAGTCGCATTTCGCGTGTCTTAGGTACTTCAGGATCTTAATGTGGCCGTGCTTCGCGGCCTGCGCGCAAGGCGCGCCGTCGCTCTGCGCGTCCATCGGCGCGCCGGCGTCGCACGCGTACTTGACGCGTTGAAACATCCCGCGCTCCGCCGCGTACTTCAGCGTCCGCCCGTCCCGCGGGCACCCGTTTTCGTGTAACCACTGAAGGCAAGGCGTGTGGCCACTTTCTGCGGCGGATGAGGTGGTGAGCTCACTCCTCGGGCACCCGCGTGCGCGTGCGAATTGCAGTGCGCCGAGGTGGCCCGCCGACGCCGCTTTCGCGCAAATCTCGGTCGTCGCGGGGCAACCAAAATCGAGCAGCCACCCGAGCGTCTCCGTGTCGTTCCCAGCCGCGGCCGCGACGCACGCGTCCGAGAACATCTGGCGTTGGGCGTTGATTTTTCCTTTCTCTAGGTACGGCATGTTCTGTGGGGGTTCGGGTGGGACGGTGTACGGTGGGATGTTCTTCTCGGGAATCCCTTCCGCGACCAGGCGTTGTAAACCAGCCAGGGAGCCAAACCACGCCGCGATGACGAACGGGTCGTCGTTGTCCGGTCGGTACGGGTCCGGCATTCGGAACTGCCGTCCCTCGGCTTCCGCCGCGACGTTCTCGTCGTCGCTAGAGTTGAAGACCATACTAGTGGTAGTGGTAGGACCAAGTACGTGGGAACGTGCGTGTCGTTGTGATGCCAAGGCGTTACACAATCCGAGAAGATCTGGTTTTCAAGAAAATTAATTTGTCGAAACATCAATATTTACGCCGCCGGCTCCAGCCCGAGCGTTTCCCGTAACCCCTCTATGGTACACCCACCCCTCTCTTTCCCCTCCCTCTCCAGCGCGGAACGCATCCTGTCCACACAACTCGCCATCACCGAAGAGAACTCCATGTACGTCGCTTTCCGGTCCAGCCACTCGCTGTCGAAAACGCGCCAGAAAAGGACGTACAGGTTTTCAAACGCGCACTCTGGATTTGCCTGATTTATTTTTTCACCGTCATCATCATTCTCTCCCTCGTCGCTTCTTTCCCTCCCCAATTTCATCCCCGGGTCCAGCAAATCCAGAAACGCAATCGCCGCGGGCGAGGAAGGGACGTGAGAAAGGTTTTGGTTGTTGCCAGTACGAGTGTTGCCAGTACTACTACCATCATCTCGAGCAACAACTCCCGCTTGCCCTACTGTTCTTTTTTCTTTTCCCCGCAACTGCAACAAAGAAATAAGCGCGAACGTGATGTTCACCCCGGCCGCCGCGAACGGGTATTCCCAGTCGCTCCTGTGGCCGGTTGTCTTGTGAAGGATTCTTTCGTACGTCTCTGGAGCGTGCTTCGCGAACCACAGCAAGTTATGTAGACTCAGCAACCCGCCTGACCGAAAGTCAGTACTGGGATCAAGCCCCTGCCACCCCATCGCTTTCCACCCTTCGTGTTTCAACGACCCGGTTTCACTGTCCGCAATTGGAGGCGGTAACTCAGGGAAGGTCACTCGCCAAAGCTCGGTGAGTTGTTCGACGTGTGAACCGTCGTGGCCGTCGTACGGAACGTCCACCCGGGCCGCGAGTTTCGCGAAACGCAGCTTCTGGGTTTCGGTCAAGGGCGCGGAGGGGGACGCGCTTGGTGGTAATAAACCGAAGTGCGTAAGCAGACGCAGGAGAAAGTCGTGCAGCGCCCCGAACAGGTCCCCCAACGCGTGGTGGGTCACGCCGGGTGAAGACCCGTGGCTCGGCTCCCCGTCCAGCAGACGCGCGTGCAGGGTGTCGTCATCGTCGCCGCCGGAGGGTTTGCGGCGCCGCATCGCAGAAGGACCACGCGCGCGCGGGGCTTTGAAATTGAATGCAGTTCAAGCGCCCCTCGTCTTCGGTCTTACGTATAGCTTTCGAAAACAATATAATCTCGGAAGCCTCGACGCACAACGACGCGCACACGACACCTTCCATGTCCTGCCACGCAGCGCATACCGCCATGACTGCCGCGTTCGGTGATATCGCGACCGCCACCTCTCCCGCGACCCTTGCCGACGCGCAAGACGCCATCCCGGGCCTTCTCGACCACGTCGTGGTCACGCACATCCTCAGATCTGAGCATTTCGACGACCCCGCAGATCTCGCACGGCTGCCAGCGGTGAGCCGCGCGATGCGCGACGTGGTGGCAGAAACTGGGCTTCTGTTTGAGGAGCTTGGTGAGGTTGAAGCTTTAGAGCTCGGGTGTTTGACCGCACTGCAGCGCCGGCAACGGAGAGGTTACCTGTCGCGTCAAGAATACCTTTGTCAGGCAGCGGCGAGGGATGGACACCTCGAGGAGTTGAAGGTGTTGCGCGCAAACGCCTGCCCGTGGGGCTCGTCGACTTGTTTGTCGGCGGCAAGGGGCGGGCACCTCGAGGTGCTACAGTGGGCGCGCGCGAACGGCTGCCCGTGGGGTTCAGGCACGTGCTCGGGGGCGGCGGAGGGCGGGCACCTCGAGGTGCTGCTTTGGGCGCGCGCGAACGGCTGCCGGTGGAACACAAACACGTGCGGAAACGCGGCGAAGGGCGGGCACCTCGAGGTGCTGCTTTGGGCACGCGCGAACGGCTTCCCGTGGGAGAAACGCACGCGTCATGAAGCTGCGGGAGGCGGGCACCTCGAGGTGCTGCTTTGGGCGTGCGCGAACGGCTGCCAGTGTGACGAGATGGAGCTGCACATCGCCGCTGCGAACGGCCACGAGGCGGTTGTGCGGGCGTTGATCGAGGCGGGCGCGGACGTCAACAAAGCAGTGCACGGCGTGACGCCGCTGTTTATCGCCGCTGATGAAGGCCACGAGGCGGTTGTGCGGGTGCTTATCGAAAGGGGCGCGGACGTCAACAAGGCGGAGGATGACGGCTGGACGCTGCTGCTTGGAGCCGCCAAATGTGGCGGCAATACGATAGTGAGGGCGCTGATCAAGGCCGGCGCAGACGTCAACAAGGCAGATGGTAACGGCGTGACGCCGCTGTACATCACCGCTAGAGATGGCCACGAGGCGGTGGTGCGGGCGCTGATCGAGTTGGGCGCCGACGTCAACAAGGCGACGGATCGTGGACGGAGGCCACTTTCCATATCAATAGCACCCCCTCGTAACGTCGCTCAAGAGGGGCACGCGGCGATCGTTCAGATTCTCAGGGATGCCGGCGCGGTGTGACGACGGAAACGACACGACGCGACGCGCACTTGGACGCGGTGCGCGAGTAGAGTGAGCGCGCGATTGAATTGTGCGCAAAATAGAAGGTACTTGGTACTACTTCCCTACCTACACCGCTCGCTTGGTCGTGGGCGGTTCCCACCCCAGTGGCATTTCGAACGGCGGTTGTCCTACTTTCGAGGCCAGCCTTTTGTTCGCGCGTTCGTCCAAGTCTCGATCGGCGTCGGTTTTAATCTCAGTCACGATGACCACGATATCGGTCTCGCCCTCGTTGACGTCCGCGTGTAGCTCATCAGGCGGGTCTTCGTCCAGCCAATACGCCTTGCCTGTTTCGAAGGTAAGGTCGGTTACCCGTCCGTCCTCTTCCGTTTTCCTCAACGTCCCTCCGACCAGGCCGACTATGCATCGCTTTCGGTCGTGCCGGTGCATCTTCAGAGGGTTGTTCGGCGAAACCGTGGTTTTCCAGCAAATCGCGGTCGCGTTCTCGAACATGAACTCACGACTCATGTTGAGTTGCCACACAGGTCCGAAAGGACGGCGGCATGTGTCGTCGCGCGCGCGCGAATGCGGGGGGTGTGTGCTGGCTGGACGATTTCGTTGGGGAGCGAAAATAAGTATTCGCCACTTTTCTTTTCAAAACAACCATCATTCCGCGGTGCCTCGGGGCGCCCGGGGCGATGGCGAGTCCCCGGTCGTTGCTGTACGAGGTGTTTCTGCACGCGGAGCACGAGGAGGATGTTTCCCATGCGTCGTATGAGGGGGCGCGACAGGAAGATTTGCGGAGTGCGCCTGGCGCGAGCGTTGGAAACGAGACCGCTTCCACTTCTGCTGGGAAAACGCAAACACGCGTCGCGATGCGCACCGCGGTGCGAGTCTCAGTGGGTTTAGGCCTCGCCGCCGTGCGTTTCTCGCTGAAACTATTGGGGACGCCCGTGCCAGGTGATGTGGACGATGACAAGTGTCATCGCCCGGTACTCGCCTCCTCCGCCCGAGGCGCCGAGTTAGTCGTCGCAGTCGGCAAAGTCGTCCGCACGTTCCGTACCGAGGACGATTTCCAAAAAAACCTCGGCGTGTTTCAGATCCCGGCGTCCCGACGGGACGCGAATAACTCGGAACGACCTTTCCCGAACAAATTAGGAAAAGCGTATTTTGGTGGAAGTTCCGCAGACAATAACACCGTCTCACTCGTATCCTGGGCCTGCGACGGCTCCGCGTTCGCCGTGGTGACGAAATTCGGTGAGGTTCACGTCGTGACGCGCGTGGGGAGGATGGCGCACACGCAGTACCGAAACGACCTCCCGAGAAGCGCGCGGCGGTTTCAAAAAATAGCGGTCGAGCTCCTGCCAAACGTGGAAGGCGGGTGGGACTTGCTCGTCGTGACGACCTACTGCGCGCGAGGGCGGGGGGAGTGCGTGCACGTGCAACGAGTTTTCGATTCTCTGAAAACTGTGACTGAAACGCATACAAAAAATATGACGAAAAATAGAATAATCTCGTCGCCGCTTCCGGGCGCGCCGTTCGCGGTCGCGTCGGGCGCTGTTTTCGATTTTTCCTCCAAAACCCTAGTGGTGGTGGGTGCCGAAACTTCCGGAGGTGATACCCCAAAAGCGGGGGATCGCGGGTTCAGAGGAGCCGCGCCGATTTGCGGGGCGTGGCGATTTGCAAACGGCAAGTTCACGGTCGTGGCGGTTGCCACCGAAAAAGACGATGCCGAAAAAATACGCGCGGAGAAGGAAACCCCTAAAAGCAAAAACGCATTAGCCAAGGCGGTGCTGTATGCGCAAACAGTCACACGGGCGTGTGCGCGTGCGCTCGGAGTGTCACCGCGCGCGCCCCGGTGTCGCGTCGTGGTGCGCGCCGACGAAAACGGCGGCGGCGCGGAAATCGCGGCGGTTGACGCGCGCGGTCAGTTGCACGTCTGGCGAAACGTTCGCGGAGGCGGACTTCTTGAGTTATTAACTCCTCGTCTCGGGTCGGCCGTTTCACTCGCGCGCGACGCCGCGTGGTGGTCACCAGGCAAGCTCACGGTTTCGTTCGAAAACGGAGACGTGATCGTGATGGACGTCGATCGCCACTGTGGCACGGGTGTACCTGTTTCCGAAACCACCTTTGAAACCGTGCAAACCCTGAACCTGCTTCGCTCGGGCGACCGCCCCGAGTCGTTCGAGACGAGCGACAACAGGGGGGTTGACCTTTCGTTGCTGTGTTGCGCTTCGAACGATTCGGAGAACACGGATAAAAAAGGTGAAGATGAAGCAACACAAAAGCAACGCAGGGTCGCCGTGCTCGAGCTTCCGACTCCGCTGCAGGCGCGGAACACCGTCCGGTGGCGCGTCACGAGTCTCGTTTCCAAAACCCCACGCGAAGCGCTTTGTTCGTTACTCGAGTCGAAAGACTGGCCAGGCGCGCTGGGTCTTTGCGCGCGACACGATTTGCTGAACCCGGATGACGTGTATAAGCGTCAGTGGGAAACCGCCGCGCCTTCGGAAATTCGCGGCGTGCTGGCCGATGGTTGGTCGAAAATCGCCGACCGCGCGTACGCTGTGGTCGCCGCGATTTCCGCCACCACGGATTCGTACGAAACCCAGAGGGTGGTGCTTGAAGTGGCGTTGAGGGAGACGGAGCGGTTTCTGGAGGTTGGCCGCCAGGTGGGCAGTCAGTGGGGAAAACCAGAAAACGGAACAAACGACGACCCTTCCCCACACCCGTCCCCGAACGTGACTCCGCAAAACTCCTTCGGAAAAGAAACAAAAACAAAGAACTGGTCGTGGTGGCACCGACTAAGGCTGGTTATTTTTGCCAGACTGGACCGCCTCGACGCGTCGCACGCGGTGCGCATTGGCGCGTTTTCCGCGAAGCACTGGGAGCGCTTTTCGCGAATGACAGCGTCAGACGCGGCGGTGGAGTCGGCGCTAAACGCGGACCCGAGGGGCGCGATTGCAATCGCCCGAGCGTTTCCGCGGTGTTTGGTATCAGGAGCCCCGACGTCTGGCTTGCTTGACGTTTTATCAGCTTTTCCGGAGCACATGAACGTCGGCGAGTACGAACCTTTGCTTCCGTGGAACGCGCCTTGGAGTTTCCACGACGCGCCGACTTCGGCGAACAAAGAGCGGGCCGGGTTCAGGGTAGGGTCACACAAATTCGGCAGCACGCGGGTGGCGGATTTGTGGGTGGAGAGCGAAACAAGCGCCCGGGCGCTTCTCCTGGAACGGAGTGGTGACCAGCAATACTCGCTAGCGGCGTTAGCGGAAGCGGCGAAAATCTCGCCGGACGCGATCGCGTTGGCGGCAACCTCGGGCGCAACGCCGGGACCGGACTGGCTGTTGCACGCGACCGAACACGTCACAGAGGCGTGCGGCGCCGTGGACGAAAATTTTCAATGGCAAAGCGCGTGTTTTTCGGAACGAAACGGGTGTCCAGGCTGGGCGCTTCGCGACGCCCTACGGCGCGACCGCGACGCGGGGGCGGTGACCACGGCTTGTGTGTTGCTTGAACTCGCTTCCAAGGCGTTTCCCGGTGACGAAAATTTGGCGGAGCAGGTACGGGCTTTCCAGTTACCCAAATTAATAGACTGTCTGTTTGCCCATACTCGTCCTGCGAAGGGACGTTTATTACCTCTGACTGTTTACGTAATACACGTCACGAGAGACTGACACTTTGTTTTCCCTATCGCAAGGCGCGTCATTCGAAGACGTTTCTGTTAGCCACGCAAAGGTACGTATTGCATTTCCCAAATCCCAAGACTGTTTCACCATACAATACTGACACTTTTCTTTAAAACGCAAAGCGCGTCGCTTCCAAACCCGGGGGTCGGGTTTTCGGCGGAACCGGTTTACCCTTTCGCAATGCACCGAAAAGAAGCGAACGCGTGGGAGGACACATCGCACACTACACTACAGGAAACAGTAAGCACTACACTACTGGACGCAGTAGACCCTACGCTACAGACACTACGGGTTTTGCACCCGACCGAACCAACACCCGAACCGACGACCGAACCCGGAACTATCAAAACCCGACTGTGGTGTTCCTCCCTCGAAACGTTTCTGGATTCCACGCCCTTCGAGAAACTGTCCGTAGTTCTCAGGGACGGCGAGTTCGACTTCGAGTCCACGGAACGGGTTCTTTGTTCCGCCGCGGCGCGCGATTTGATTGACGAACCGGGTGGAGGCGAGGCTTTGAAAAAATGGCTCGCAAACTTGGCCCGTGACGAAAAGTTTGACGTGCTCGCGGTGGCTCTGCGTTGGGTATCGGGAGGTGCTGGCGCGGGGCACGGGTCACTGGAAATGGGGGAGGACCTGTCGGTGGAAACGGAAAGCAGCGAGGATGACTTTTTCGACGAAAACAAACAAGACGCCGATACCCAAAAGTACGTATTGGGCCTTTCCCCAATCCCGCCTCCCTGTGTGCCCATAACAAGACTGACACTTTTCTTTTACAATCCAGGCGTGGTGCTAATTTTGAACACTGGCGTGCGTTGGGGGACGCGATTGGTGTCGCGTCCGTGGCAATCGAAGCCGCGCGCGCGACGCCTCGCGGCGGCGACCCGGAAGCGAACGCCGCGGCGCTACTCGCGGTGCTCGATGCGCTGTCGCCTTCCGTGAAGGCGACGCAGCAGGCGCGACGCGCGCGCGCCGCTGTGAACGCCGCGCGAGTGTTAGCAAACAGGGCCGTTTCCGTTTCAATCGCGGACGTGCTTGACGCGGCTGGTGAGACGATGACCAGTGACAGCGACGGTCCGACTGAAAAAGTCAAACACGAAAAAGCTCTTGATTTCCTGAAGCGCGTTGCTTCATCCGCGGTTGCCTCCGCGAGCGGTCCGAACGGGTAAGGGTCTTTCCCAACCACCACATTCCGCCTCCCTGATTGCCTATACGAGACTGACACTTTCTTGTTAATCGGGCCAGTTTCCCCGCCAGCGGCCCGGGGGTTTGGTCGAGGGCGCTTTGGGTTGATTTGTCCAAACTGCAAATCGCGTTTGAAAACCACGTCACACCGCAACACGCCGCGGTTCGGTTACTCAAAGCGCAGCTTCGCGTTGGCGACGGCGCGGGGGAAACAGATTTCGCGCGGCGAATTTTGGCAGAGCTGTGGAGCGCGAATTCTGGGTCTGGGTCTTCGGCGGGTGTTGTTGTGGAAGAGAAACGCGAAGGCCAAACAAGTGATGAAAACAATGTTTTCACACAGGATGTCAGCGTGGGAAACGCGGTACGCGCGGTATGGGCGAGCAGTCAGAGAACCGCGGCATCCGATTTGTTCGGGGCGCTCGGGGGACTGGTGCGCGACGCGCGGGCGGGCGCGGTGCACGGCGGCGGCGTATGGGCAAACAGTCACGCTTTCCCGAAAACCCTCGGGGGGCTGGTGGGCGGCGCCGTGGCGACCGTGGCCGAGCTGCACTCGGGGGACGGTGGAAAATACACGCAAAGTTCCACTGCGGGTGCGCAGAGCAACAAGTCGGGCGGTCCTCCCGCGATACCGGCGTCGGTAGCGCTGAAAATCGTCACCCAAACTTGTTGCGAGTTTTTATACGAACCGGGCGCCGGCGGCGGTTCCGAAACCGACGACCGCCTACGACGCGCGCGGGAGGTTTTGCGATGCGCGCCTGAGGGGTGCCAAGTAAGTGTGGCTCACTACCCACAAGGTGAAAGTGCTTCAAGGTTGGATTTACTTGAAGGTCCTTACGAAAGTATACCTGCAGGTTGCGAAGAAAGTGTGGCTCACTACCCACACGGTGAAACTCTCGGTTCGTGTCGCGCCGTGGTCGCCACTGTTACCCTTTTGCGAAATCTCGGCGTGGAGTACTCGCCGGGCCGGTTGAAACGCGAGGGGGTTTCTTTCGTAGGTACCGACAACGGAAACAAAGCCCCGCACTTTCATTTGTTGCAGCACGTGATTGACACGTCACACAAACGGGCTGTTGACACGACTTCGTATGGGCGATTAGTCTCCGACAAAAAAACACAAAAGCACGAAAAAGCCCCAAACGGGGTTCCAACCCGGGCCGAGGTTTGGGAGTTGGCCACCTGTTTGTTGTTGACGCAAAACGAAAACGACACACACGACGTGGAGTTGCGAATCGGGCAAGCTGCGTTGGCCAGAAACGACTTCGCGGACGCGCTGGCGAGTTTGGAAGTGTTGGTCGAGGCGCGGTTTTCGAGCGCGTGGGGCTTCGTTTCGCGGTTCGTTGAGGCGGCGGGCGCGGCTCTCGACGAGCTCGACGAGAAGGGCCGGAAAGAAACTTGTGAGGGTCGGACAGAAACTTTTGACCGCGACGACCACGAAGACGACCCGGTGGTACCGGACCGAACTTCCCTGAAAACCTTCCTCGCCTTCGCGCTCGCCGCCGCGCCGAGGGACACGAAACCGGCGTTGCTCGCGCGGTGGCAAGCCATGGAAACGCGAAGTTTGTATGCGGCGGTGCTTGGAACACGCTTTCGTGCTGTCACCGATAACTCGAGAAGAACCGACCAAGAGGGTGATGTGACCACCACCAGTGATGGCCACACGGAGACACGGGAACTCGCAGCGCGTGCGATTGGCGCGCGGTCTGTTACTCACAAAAACCGCGACCCAACCGCGTATGGCTTTTTACGCCAAACCGCGGGCCGCGAACGCGCCGCGGCTGAGGTTGCGAAACCTCGCTCGGCGGCGCGCGCGCTCGCGGAGGGTAGGGACTTTCGGCGCCTACTTTGCGTGTTCCAGAAAGCGGCAGAAAACACAGATACGGAAAACACCGTGAGTAACGAAAACACCGAAAGCGAAAGCGCGGCGGCGTTCGCGTTGTCCTACGGTCTGGGAACCGCGGGGGTGTGCGTTTTGGACCACCTCATGTCGCCGCTGATACGCGACGTGCGCGCCGCGGAAATGTGCGTCGTCGACGCGGGTGACAAAAGCGACGTCGGTGACAAAAACGAAAGCAGAACCGCGAACGGTGTGTGCCTCGGTCTTTTGCTGGGCCTGAAGGAGTCCAAATCCGTGACTTCGACGATTGATTCGTTCTCGTTAACGAAAACGACTCACGACGCGCAAACGACCCTCGCGCTTGGAACGCGAGCGCACGCGCTACGGTTGGTGCCGGCGGGCGATTTCGAGGCGCGACAAAAAGCGCTCAACGCCGACACAAACGATTTACTCGTTTCGAGTACCAACGAGAGTAACACTGGTGACCACTCCAAAGAGTTCCGCGAATCCAAGGAAAAGCTCGCGCTCGTGACGAACGCGGAGTTTGTGTGCGGGATGTTGGGGAAAGCGACTCACAAAAGCGTTTCTTTTCCTGGGAAACAGCAGCGCGTGGACGACTTTGTTTCGGACGCCACGAAAAGAGCCGAGTTGATTGTTTCCCTCGCGCGCGCCTGCCCGAGCGTGGCGCTTTTTGGGTATGGGCAAACAGACATCGCCGAGACGCAAAGCGAGTTGGAGAAGGTTCGAGACGAGCTGTTTCGAATCGCGGAAACGCACGGGGTGGATTTGTTGCAGTGTGCCGTGTCCTTCGCAACAGGGCTGGTCGCGGCGACGGACGGCGACGAAAATACGGAACAATCGCTCGAAGGTACGTGGTGGGGCTTTCCCAAATCCGTTAACACACTGTTTGCCCATACAAGACTGACACTTTTTTTTTACAATCACAGCTCTAAACGCATCTTGCGTTTTCTTGGAAAAGCAATTCGCGACGTCCCCGGAACGCGCCGTCGAATTGTTAACCCGAACAACCCACGACGCGGTGCAACGGCTTTCCGGCGTTTCCACAGAGATGTCTGGCGAGGTACACGCGGTGTACTTTGGGTGGCTCAAAAAGTGCCAGCTGGGTTTAAGCGCGGCGTGTTTCCGTTTCGCGAGGGAGGGGAACCTCCAAAAAACGCGAGCGGAGTGGGAAGACGAAGCGCGACGGCACGCGAGGCACGCGGATGCCGCGGATGCCGCCGCTGCGACGTCGCTTGCGATAGCGGCGGTGGCACGTCGTTCGTTGTCCGGGTCGTCGTTTCCACGGTTAGGAGCGGTGCGCATAGGCGCGTTTCTGGGGAAACAGGGCTTCGACTCTCCACAGGGGGGAAGCCGGGAAATCATGGAGGCGTTTTTTGTGGCGCTCGCGCCGGCGGCGGCGGCGGCGACCACCTCCGCGGCAGCGGCACAAGCGGCTACCTCAGCCGCGAGCGCGCTCGCGAGGTCCGTGGCCACCGCGCCTTGCCTTCCAGCCGGTATGGATGACGTGCCATCCCTGAATTCTGCAGCCGCGCTCGCCGCCGCGCTCGCGACGCTCCGCCCCGACGTTGGTAATATGCGCGGCGGTAAAAAAAGAGCGTCTCCCGAACAGCGCGCCGCCGCCGCGGTTGCTCAGTTCAAAGCGATAAACCCACTCGACGTGTCCTCGTTTGCCAGGCACGCCGCGTTTGCAAACACCCCGCACCCGTTTGCGAGGTTTGGGGAGTTACACGAGCTCGGCGAGTTAACAGACCCTCGAGAAGTCACGACGGAAGATAGGGTAAAAAAAGGTTCCTTTGCGTGCGAAGCGGGTCTTTCCGTTCGCGTTTTGGTTGTCCGCGCCGCGGTTTTGAGGTTGGAGTCGGAGGTCACTGGCGGTAACTCGTCGGTTGATGAGTTAACGGCCGCGATGCGTGCCTCGTACACACGGTTGCTTTGGCTCGAGGCGGCGAGGAACTCGCGACCTACGATGAGCGACGCGTCCTTGGCGTCGCTGGAGTCTTTCGTTTGCGCCGCGGAGACGGAAACGGAACCGGAAACGGAGACGTCTCAAACTTCGGACAAAACGGAGGAAAAGTCGTCTGGACTTGAAACGCTTTTAAAACAGTGGATCGCGGCTGGCGAATCGGCCGGCGCGATGTTCGCCTTGGCTTCATTAGACGCCACGGAAAAGGTACAAGCGCTTGATGAAGGTTACGACAATGAGGTTGACAAAACATTCAAGCTCAACCAAGAGTCCATAACCCGCGAACTAATCGCTGCGGCGACGCGCGCGTGCCAAACCCTAGCCTCGGAGTGGCCGCGACATTTGCGAAAAGAAAACAACGGGAAGGCGTCTGCGAGTGAAAAAGCGGTTCACGGAATCGTGCGCGCCGTGGACCTCCAGGAGCGGCGTGTGTCGACTCAAGGAGGTAAGTATTTCCCATTTACCACATTCCACTGACTTATTGCCCATACGAAACTGACATTTCTTTTTTACAATCAGGAACACCGGGAGACCACTCTTTGGATGATGAAATTTATGCCCGCGTCGTCGCCGCGCGAACCGCGGTGTTCTCCACGATTCGCAGTTTTGCAGGTAGAGGCGACGTCCCGCCCGGCGCGCGAAGCGCGGCGCTGGAGATTCTCGCCGACGCGAGCGACGGGAAAAAAAGGCCAACCTTGCCCGGCTTGCCGGATTTGAACTCGCGACCAAGCACTAACACCTCCATCGACACAACCAACGTCGGGCCTGTGACGGAAAACGACGACGTTGCCCTCGCGCTGCTCGCGGCGCGCACCGTCGCGGCGGTTGCGGCGCTTGGTTTCGAAACAACGATTGCCGAGGCCACCCTTGTGGACGGCGAGAAAACAAAAGGCTGGTTCCGCAAACTTTTGACCGAAACTTTGCGTTCAGGTGGTTCCACCGTGTTCCACGGCGACGCGATCGGGGTGTTCGTCGGGGTGTTGGCGCTTTGGGAAGGCGCGCCCGGGTTGCGTTGGAGTCGTCAAAAAACAGACACTGACGACGCGGACGATACGTATGACGTAAGTGGTAATAAGTCTGTTAACCGCAAGACTGAACACACCACGCCAAGTGGAGACGTCATCGGCGACATGCGCGTCGCGTTGCTGTTGCGGGTTTTTCAGGCCTTGCCTGGAAACGACGACGACGATGAAAGGTAAGTATTGCATTTCCCATATCCCGCCGACTGTTTGACCATACAATACTGACACTTTTCTGGCAAAACTCAAAAGTATTTGTCTCCACGCGGCGCACTGCGCGTTGCTCGCCTTCGTCGGCGGCGTCGACTTTGACAGTCATAATGTGATGACTGAAAACACTGCGGACAAAACCGACGGGTGGGACGACGACGGCTGGGACGACGACGGCTGGGGCACCGAGCCGGTAGTTACCTCCGAAGAGGACGTCGGTTCAAACCCGGTTCAGGTACTGCCTTTGGGTTTTTTTCTCTCCGAAACCGACGCGAAAACGTTGACCGCCTGTTCAAGAAACGCGAACGGCGCCGCCGCGTCCTTGAAAACCGCGCTCATTCTTCCGTACCACAGTTTGTGGGAAGAATCACTGCTGGCGTTGCAAACGGAATTCTTCTCCAGAGGTTTCGACACGGAATCAGCAGAGGTACCGATGGACGATTCCTTGGCATCGCTGCTCGTGGCGCGGTTACAGTGGGTCGTCACCGGTGATACTTCCAGTGATAGTATCAGCAAAACTTTCAAAACAACGCTTTTGGCATCCGTGGTCGCGAAAGTCGCCACGATTGCGGTGGGGGATAAAAGCCGTCAGCAGGGCGGGCTGGTTCGTATGGGCAAACAGTCTCGGGAACCGCCGGCGCCGGGTTTGTGGAAATACGCGGTCGGTGTTTTGTGCGTGAATCGCGAGTACGACCTCGCGTGTTCCCTGATTTTGGCAATCACGAAAACGCACCCCGCGATTTGCCTCAGCGCGTGTTCCGTGCCCGCGGTGGTGGTGAAGTTCCTAGCTGCGGCTGCGAAAGGAAGTAAACGGACTGGCGACGGACCGACCGCCCATACGTCTCAACAGTACGACGAATCGGAACGGTACTGGGTATTGTTGCGCGAGGATGTTGTTCGTACGTGCGACGCGCGCGCGTCACAACACGCGTATCAGGTGTGCGCGGAGGGGTTGAGGCAAATCACAACGGACTTGAGGTAAAGCGATTTGAGGTAGGGTCCGTGATTGAGGATGAGGTAGAGGGTGTTATGAGTTGATTTTAGACCAAAACAGGTAAACAACAACCAAATAATTAAGCGCGGCGCGTGTCCTCCACTCCCCTGGGAGACAAAAAAAAACCTCACGCATTACGCCGTGACTCTCCACTGGTACGCGCCGCAGTTCATCGCGTCCGTAAGGTCCTTCTTCGCGGTGAGCGGCTTGGTGGGGGGCGTTTTCGTGAGAAGCGCCTGGATTTGCGTTTCCATTTGAGCGCGGTACTGCGCGCGCGCACCCTTGAACTGGGTGTACCACACGAAAAAGGGAATGCCCTCCTGTTTCAGGAACGGGCCGAGCTCGGCTTTGCTGCCTTGGTAGTGCACGAACGCGCCTAGGGCGATGGGGTCCATCGCCTGCATGATTTCCTGGACTTTAGCGCCGACGTATTTGGGGTCGAAAAACGCGCGAATCAACGGCACGCACAGTTCTTCCTCTTCCTTGAGATGGGCTTTCATGGTGGCGTGGTACGTCTCGAAAACGGAGGTGACGGCGGTCAACGACCCGCCGCCCTCAAGCGCCCCCACCTCCAAAGTCACCGCCTTGGCCAGCGCAACAAGCGCGTCGTGGTCCGCCTCCAGTTTCGGCGGGTAGTTCACCTTTTCCTTGAGCATCGGGGTGAACATGTCGTCCTCGTGCCCGTGGTGCAGATCCACAAGTTTCGAGTGGCCCGCCCAAAACTTTTGAAGAGCGGAGACTTGCCATTGCTGCAGTTCGCCGCCGCACGCCGCTAAACCGGCGCCGAACTTGCACATCTCGCCCTTGATGGCGTTGTGGATGCGGTACCATCTGTCCCGACGGTGCAAGGGAGGCAGGGGAAGAGTTCAGGTGAGCATTTAGTCATGGTTCGCAGAAAAGACCCTTCCTCGAACTCAACCTTCGAGGCGTGGGAGAGGGTGGAGGAAGATGTGTCGTACTCAGGAAGTGTCGCGACGACACGCACGATCCAGGTAACAACGAATCTTCGGGCAACAACGAAACGACTTGAAGATCGAATCCAAAAACCACGTACCCGTCCGACTTTTCGGGAAAGTGCCACGTGTGTTCCTTGTCCGCGACCGCGCCGTCCTTGGCGTAAGATTCGATGTTCGCGAGAGGCATGGTGGTGGAGGATGGGTGCGTAGCGTGGGGTGGGAAGTGCGAGAGGGGGGGACGCGCGGTGTTGAATTACTTTGGCGGAAAAAGAAACAGAAAGTTCCTAGGTGCGTTTGAACCAATCACGCACCAAGAACTCGCCACGGAGAACCTCGGCGGACTCGCGTTATGCTACGCGTTCGCAGTCTGCGAAAAGGACGCTCTCGGCTCTCCCCCGTCGAGTCGACCCCGCATGTACCCCATCAACCAGCAAACAGGTCGCAAAAAAAACTCTCGGAAATCGAGACGTTCTTTGCACCAAAACTCGGCGCGCGGCCCGCGCGCTGGCCGTGATGTCGCGTTTGGTTAATTGACAACAAACGACGCGTTTTCCATGATGGCACCTTCCCTCCCCTTGCTTGGGTCGAGTCCTTCGCCGAGACCTGAGGGTGTCGCGTCATCGCGGAGTCGTCGTGACAACTCATCAGGTGAACTGTCCCGGGGCGGTGACGAAACATTCCGGGAAACGCCCCTACGCCCCTCGAACCCCGGGGCTTCGTTCGAGTTCGGGGACGTGTTGCACCCCACACGCGACGTGCGCGGTGACCCCACTGTCGCGGGTGCGGCGCTGGGTCCGGAAATACGCGGCGTGCGGGATCGGCACCACGACGACGACGCGACGGAGTTCCGGTCCGAAATCTCGGAACCAAACGACAACCCCCCGAACGACCCGGGGTTTCGCCAGGCGGCCGAGCCCCACCCCACGGTACGCGCGGGGTCCGAAGACGCGTTTCTCAAGGCGGGCGAATTGCATTTCGGGCAGGCGTGGGACCGCCGCGCTGGGGGTGAGGAAAACAACCTCGAAAGCACGGGCAGAGATGGGCGTGGGAACGAGACATCGTCGATCTTTTCGGATGATGAGGAAAACGAAACCGAAACCAAACCGAAAGCACTTCCCTCCGCGCTTCTCGAGACCCGCTTCGACCGAGACCCGCGGCGAGTGACGCGAAACAAGCCGAGACAGCAAAGCGTGTTGTTCCGTCGTGCGTTTCCTACTGACGAGACGACGAATGACGATCACTCGTGGTCACGAGTTACGACTCAGTGGAGTTTGCGGGGCGCGAATGATGATTCGTTTCCGGAGACCGATTTCGTGCCCGGCGCCAAATCTGGAAACGCGCGGCGGAGTGTAGATGCCGTGGAGTTAATGACCCCCTCGCTCGGGGAGGGCTCGGGGATTGGTGGAGAAGAGGGCTCTGGGGGTACTGCTGAAGAAGAGGATGATGCCGGTGGGGAAACTCGAGTTTCGCCTTCGTCCGAAAGTGACCGTGTTTCTCGACGCAGCGGATCGAGCATTTCGGGTCGCAACCGCGATCGCGGCGATTCGCTTCAGCGGTACCTGACCACAAACGAAATCACCACCTACTACGCAAAACTCGCCTTGGACAGTTACAAAAAAGCAGGAAAGCCTTTATTGTGCTGCCACCGATCGTCGACACGAACCTGGAACGGCGACCGACCGGGGCTGTGTCGGCTCGCCGGCGCGCCGAGTGGGAACGGCGCGGCGATTGATTCTTCAAACGAGCAAGTCAACCGCGTATCACAAGGCGAGTGTTTCCTTTCACGCGCGTACACGGAGGGTTTCCGCGCGCCGATCGCGTTCGCGGCGTACCCGTCAAGGGACGTGCTTTGTGAAAAGTGCGGGGACGTGGCGTGGGACCCGGTGCGGTGGCCGGAACGGTTATCGGTGGTGAAGGACGAGTTAGTACTCAGCAACGACCTTTGGTGTCGCGGGTGTTTGCTTGTAAAAGGTGTGGTGCCCGAATCCGTCGTCGACGACTTACCAACCGACGAAACCGTGGTGATGAAAGTTTCGTTGAAACGCGTGCTGTGCAGGCACGCGCTTAGGTGCGAAAAAGTGGCGATTGGGGGGCGATTTGGCGGTGACGGTGACGATGGCAATGACGGTGACTTGCAGAAAAACGCGTCTCGTGTCGAACTCGACGGCGACGATAATGATGAAACAAAAAGGTCCCTCTCCGGCAAGTCGTCCCTCGCGAGCCCACAAAAAATCGTCCACGAACTGCGCTGGGAGATGGACCGCACCGGCCACGGCTGTCCCGATTCCGGCCGTTTGTGCGACCGCCAACAAACCGAACGCGACTGCGCGTCCGCGATTGTGGTGTGCGGCCTTCCCTTTGCGTTTGACCCGGGTGATACGTGTTTAAAGCGCTTGAGGGCGGGGGAGGCGGCGATACACAAAAACGAGGAGTGCGAGTTTCGGTTGGTGCCGTGTTCCCGTCGCGAATTCGGGTGCGAACAACAAATTCGCGCCAAGCACGCCGGCGCGCACTTCCGTTTGTGCGAACTACGGCCGTTTGTGTGTCCCAATCGACCAAAGTGTTCTTGGAGGGGAGTCCGGCGAACCGTGGAAGGGCATTTGGCAAAAGACTGCGCCTGGGAAATCGTGCCTTGCGGTTTCGTGGACGACGACCCCGACGGACAAAAAGGGAAACAACAACGCGCAAGGGATTCGTCGATCGGCAACGACGGGCGCGTTTACACCTTTGGTGGTGACGTGGTGGAGACCGAGGTTCGGACCCGGAAAAACAGTTTACGAAGCCAATCGAAACGACAATGGTTGGGTTTGTTACGGGTTACTCCAGGGGCGGGCTCTCACGACCAAAACGCGCCCGGCTCCGTCTCTGGCTCGGAAAAGGTAAGTTCGTATGGGCAAACAGTCTCAAAAGGTTCGATTTCGCAAAACAGCGACTCCGCATTTTACTCGGCCAGTACCTCGTCCAAGTTCAAGCGCGGGTTCATCGCGAATGAACGAAGCGAACGCGGCGAACGGTGCGGCGTGCGTTTACCCAAGTGCAAGCTCGCGTCGCACCGCGCCGTGTGTCGGTTTCAGCGAGCCCTCTGTCGTCACTGCAAAGGTACGGCCGGACGGGCTTTCCCAAATCCAGGCACCGGGCGTTTGCCGATTGTCCGCCCGTCATTACGTAGTTACTACATACATCACAACCACGACTGTTTGCTCATACATGGCACTTGGTGCCTCTCAAGACTGACACTTTTTTTGTTCACAATCAAAGCCCCGCGGGCGCTGCGCCGGGTGGGGCAGCACGAAGCCGAGTGTGTTTTTCGTTTTTTCGACTGCGCGAGGTGCGGGAAAACAATCCCACACGATCAAAAGAAAGCGCACATGCTCCATGTTTGCCCGGAACAAGACGTGCGTTGCGCGTTCGCGAAGTACGGGTGTTTGTGTCCCGTCGTGCCTCGACGCGCATATGGCGCGCACCAGGGTTTGTTTCTACCGGAACACCTGCGTTTGTTGATGACGTGCGACCGAAACGCGCCGGGGCCGACGAAAACGAGCGAGGGCGATCCGTATCCAGACTTGCTTTCGTCGTTTTCTTTCGAGGTGGGGTCTCAAGGAAAAGAGTCTGACCCTACAGGCAAAGAGTGTGATGAAAAAACGCGAAGAAAGAAAGTAACAAAACAGTCCGACTCCACCGAAAACAAAACCGCAACGAAAGAAACCTTCGACGGCTTCCGTGTCCTGGTGTCAAGACACGAGCTGACTTTTTCTGATTTGAGAACAATCAAAGCAACCGCGGTTGACACCACCGAAGGCGTGGTTTGCGAGACCGAGACGTTGCTTAGCTCCGTTGCGGACGCGAACGCGACGCGACGCGACGCAACTGAGTTTCTGCTTTCTGAAATGCAAAAGGCGAGGGAAGGGTTTTCGGCACAATGCAAAGACGCGGTGGGTACTTGCATCGCGTTCGAGGAAAGTGTTGAGGCGAAAACGAGCGCTGTGTTGATTCAATCCGCCGCGGCGCAATCGGAGGTACGTACTTCTATTTCCCAAATCCAGGCACACTGTTTTATCTCTCAGCTGGTGACTGTTTGTCCATACATCGCCCAACACGGGACTGACACTTTTCGTGTAACAATCGCAGGCGAAACAAACTTTGCTCGACGACGACGCGCTGGACGCGATGGCACAAGAAGCGACGAAAGAAACATCGAAACTGCAAACCTCTATTACAGACTGTTCCGAGCGGGATTTAACCAAAACGCTGGTGAGGTTTTCGGCACTCATCGCGCCTGCTTTGAGCTTGGAAAGCGAAATCGAGGCGCAACTGGCGCGAGAAACAACCGCGATGCGCGCGCGATGCGCGAACCTGGAGTGGGCCGCTGCCGACCGCGCCGTGGCGCGCTGGGAGAAAATCAACGACGCGCGCGAGCGCTTCGGCGATTCGCTGATTCCGTGGGAGGTTAAGCATCGCGAATTGCAAATGAAGATTTCAGCCCTGGAGCGGATGGAGTTTCTCAACGCCAAGGAGGACCACGCAATGAGGACGCGCGCCAAGGACTTGCGGTTACCCGTTTCGTGTTACGAACAATCGGATTCACCGGATTCACAGTCGCACGCGGAGGAAAGGCCTGCCTCAGCGCCCTCAACGCCCGCCGGGGCGGGGCACATCTTACGTAGCATGGCAGAGAAACCCAACGACGACGAGATGGATGAGATGATCCTCGCGGCGGCCCGGGACGGTGATGGGCAGGTGAGCTTCGAGGAGTTTCCCAAGCCCATCAGCCCGTTTCAAGGGATGCCGCCGCCGGCGAACGTTCCCGGGGGCGGGGGCGGGGGCGGGAGCTCTGCGGCGGGGGGTGCGTTTGGTGCGGCTGCACCACCCCTAGGGGGTAACCCCATCGCGGACATGGAGTCGTTTTAAAGACAACACGGCCTTGATAACGACGCGCTGAAAAAGGTGCACGAGCAGTTCCTAAGCATCGACACGGACAAAAGCGGGCGGGTCGACATCAACCAGTTTTGCCGTTTACTGCGGGTGCCGCGGTCGCCGTTCGTGGAGCGTTTATTCGGGACGTTCGACAAGGACAAAAACGGCACAATTGACTTGAAGGAGTTAGTGGTGGGTTTGTGCAACGTGGGAGGGAGCGCGCGCGAGGACAAGGTGACGTTCGCGTTTCAGGTTTTCGACCTGGATTGCAGCGGCGCGATTAACGCGTCGGGGCTTAAGAAGATCGTCAAGGCTACGAACATGGCGTCCGCGAAACAGCTTGATCGGAAAATGCACTGGCTCATGAAACAGTGCGACGCGGACGGAGACGGGAACATTTCGTACGAAGAGTTTGTTAATTTGGCGAAGAAGTTCCCGAACATCGTGTTCCCCGCGTGTTCCTTGCCGGCGGTTTGGGCGGGTTGAATTAAAGTCACTTTCCGAGGGTAAAGGGGTCACGGTCAGAACAGGAAGGTAGGCCGGTATCGAACGATTTAGGTTGTTAGATGTGGTAGTCACAGTAGTCATAGTAGTTTCGAGCGGTAATTTCGGCGGTAGTTTCTTGGGAGACATGCCTGTTAGTTTCTAGGGAGCCTTCCCTGTTACATCTGGACTCCACAGGGACGAACCCTTTTTTGTCCCCGCGAACGCGCGAAAAAAGAAAAAAACAAATCGAAATTGAGCCGTTGATTGAAACGCCTTTTTTTTTTGTGCCTCGTGGTTTTCGAAAGCGCATCAATCGCTCCGTCCCAGAAACAGACCGTTCGGCACCCGGCCTGTGACCGCGTGTGTGTACGCGACCGCCGGCACCTCGTGGGCGACGCCAATGCCTTTTTCGTCCGCGTACTTGCACAACGGGGGCAGCGCGGTACCCGCGGTCCCCCGAAACGTTTCTTCGTCGTCGCCGACCCACCACCCCGGCGTCGCATCCGCCCCGGGAGCCCATCTCCCCTCCGTGCCGTCGTGCGAAGATGCGTCCGCGTCACTCGCGGAGATTCAAGCCGCGCTGCTTCAGCCCGGGGGGGGTGTGATTCAGCAGCAAAGGACGCCTTTAGTCGACTCAGGGTCGAAGTACAAGCTCGGGTGCGAGCGCGTTGTCGTGCACGGCAAGGCGTTCGCCCGCACAAGATTGACCCGGATCTTGGAAGTCCGCACCCAGGAAAAGCTCTGGGCCAGGTTCCAAGCCGCAGAATTCCGAGCCCTCGTACAGGACCACCACGTAGAGTTGACCAGCCAACTTCACGAAGGGTGGTTAACAGCGAGAGTTGCGAAACAAAAAGAGCTCGAACGGGACTACTCAGGCGCGGTGGTGGGGGTGGGCAAGGCGCACGCCGCCGCGGCGGCGATTGGCACATCCAAATCGAGAAAGAGTAGGGAGAAGGAAAACGCGCACAAAAGGTTCGACGCCGAGCTCAGGTGAGTATTTCCCATTTACCACATTCCGAAGACTGATTGCCCATACGAGTCTGACATTTCTTTTTACAATCTCAGCGCCCTGGAGCGACACGAAACCGCGCTGGGGCGGGAGTACAGACGCATTGCCACGCTGGACGAGCCTTTCTTCGTGGCGAAGCACCGACGAAACACCGCGATTGCGCTTGGGGATAAAACCAGGACTGACATGCGCGAAACCGCCGCGGCGTTCGCGGATTCCGACGAGGGGAAACGGAAAAAAGTACGTACCCGTGGGGCTTTCCCAAATCCAAAGACTGTTTACCGCACCTCTTTGACTATTTACTGTTTACGACATACATCACAAGTGCACTGTTTGCTCATACACGTTACGAACATTACGAAGACTGACACTTTACTTTTCTTTTCCAAAAACAGCTCGTGGAGGCGTTGACTCGCGAAACGCGAGACCGCGTCGCTCGGCCGTTACGGGGAAACCTTTCCGGGGAGACGTTCCGGAACACGCACTTCAACGACTTGGTGGTGGACCACGGTACGGGGGTGGCGGTGGGGACGCGGCGGTTGCGGACAAACGCCACCGGCGGCGGCGGTACCGGCAAATTCGCATCCGTACCCGCCGCCGCGGCTGTTCAGATTCTGGCGGGCGACGGCGGGGTCGAGCGCCACGGTGGGCACAAAAAAACACCACAAGCCCTGTCCGCGTTCGACAACGCGTTCCAGGAGGAACAGCGACGCGCGGTGCGCATGGATTCCGAGCTTAAGGCTTTGCGATCCACGAAAGCCAAGGAGGCGAAGCGCGCTACCTTCGCGGCGCAGCAACGTCGGGCGGTTGTTTCGAAACGGGAAATGGCGGTGACGTTCGATTTGGAATCGCGGGCGGAACGTGCGCGCAAGGTTAAGGAAATGGCAACGGGTGGCGGCCTGATCAACGCCCCGTTACTGCGCAAGTGGAACGCGGAGAAGAAGGAGAGCGATACGTTGAGAGCTTTTGAAACGGCGTTTTCTGAGATTTCGCGAGCCGGGGGCGACGGCGGTTCCAGAGGTGGGCGCGGCGGTGCCGGCGCCGCGGTTGCGTCTCGATTAACTCGCCCGCAAACTACCTTCGACGACGAACTGCCGTTCGACGAAGGCACGCCTGGTGATGAAGATGAAGGGTTCGGTGTGGGAACCGCGAATGACGACGACGCATCGGGGTTTGGGGATATGTTCCACGAATCCGCGGAGGAGGCACGGTTGGGTGATTTGGGGCTGGAAAACGTTTTGGCCATGGCGCGGGGCGCGAGTAGTCCCGTGTTGGAACTGTCGGAACGAGTGGGCCAGCAGTCTTCCAAACACTCCCGAGCAACGAAACGAAACGAAGACGCGCCTGAGGTTCTGGCGCGTCGAGGGGTGGTGGGGTCCACCATGGACGAAATCGCGGCGGTGGTCGCGGCGGGCGAATTCGCGGTGCGCTCGCCCCGGAGGCCGTACCACACGGACGCGTTCGATGACGACGAGAACGACGGCGATGGGTACTCGGATGACGACTTCGTCGGGCCGGCGGGGGGCGCGGGGGTGCCGGGCGGGGTTTCCGACTTCGTGGACGAATCGCAGCTCGACCGCGCCATCGCGGCGGCGGCGGAGCACGGACGGCGCGCCGCTTTGGCCGCGGTGTCGCCAGACCCATCGCAACAGGCCCAAGCCTCCGCGAACCGCCTCACGGAGTTGGCAAAGTCCCTTGATCAATCACAATCGCAAGAAATGTCAAACTCGCGAAGTTTGAACCTCAGCGAGGACACCACGGGTTTGTTCAGCAACACGTTTACGTTTGACGAGACGCGCGCGTCTGTTCCGGTGGCGCCGTCCACGGTTCCGGGTGCGCCCGGCTCGACCCTCCCCGGGTCGTCCAGCTCGGGCGACGCCGAGGCTGAGATGAGGGCGTCGCTCGCCGCGACGGCGGCGGCGATGGACCGGGTGACACGCGAGGCAGAGCAGGCGGATGCGAACCTCGCGGAGGCGTCGCGACGCGCCGCGGTCCGACCGCGAAGCGCGTGGAGCGACGACCCTTCCTCTTCTTCAGTACCGAACCCGGCATCAACATCCCCACTCCCCAACCGCGTCGCCCTGCCCACGTTGAAACCTCTGGATGCGATTCTCGGCGCACTTGGGGAACAGGTAAGGGAACTGGACTTGGCCGCGGCGAACGCGGCGGCGGCGGCGCCCGAGTCAAAGTACACCAGCTCCAGCTCAGGGGACACGGCGGCCGGTGATGCGTATTTAGACGACAGCGCGCTTTACGCCGCCGCGGCGGCGGCGGCGAACAACAGCGCGCCGCCGTCGTCTTCCGTGGCCTTCGGAGATGTCTCCACTTATGGCGGCGCGCCGTCCACGCCAACGCCAACCGGTTTCGCGGAAGACGACGCCTCGCCCGCCGGCGCGCCGAACCAAACCCCTCAAAGCACTGAGTACGGGTTGAAACCGCAGCGAGACGCGCGCGGCGGGTACGGAGCAGGGTATGGTGATTCATACGGCGCTTCCCACGAAAACAGCGCTGGTAACGTCGGTGTGTACGACGCGTCGTACGAAAACGTCGGGTACGGCACCCACGGCGTCCTGGACGTCGCCGCAGTCGCCGCGCGCATCGCCGCCGCGGCTGTGGCGGACGCGGCGCCCGGTGAGGCGCCGGACGCCACGGCGCGAAGAGTGGCGTGTGCCATGGAGGCGGCGCTGGGTGGGGCGTTTCAAACCACGAAATCGAAAAGAATCGCACACGCGTCGTCTGGTTCGCCCGCGCTGTGCACCGACGCCACCGAGACGAACCCGGACTCAAGCTGGGCGCAGGCGCTCGGTGCGCTGGAGGGGGAGTGGGCCTCTAGTTTGAACCTGTCCAGGGCGCCTGAGTCGGAGGTCAAAACGAAACCGAAAAGTGGATTTGCAAACTCGCCGTCGCGCTACGCGGGGGTCGCGTCGGAAGAACCCGACGCGGCGTTCGCGCAAGCCGAGGCGCTGGCAAACCAGGAGGCGGAAGCGGAGTCGTTCCCACACGAGTTCGGAAAGTTAGATTTGGGGAAAGGGCGGACTAAATACACGATCGAACGCGACGACGACGACGAGGTTTGGTCAAACGCGGGAACCGCGGGCGCGACGGGTACCGCTTCGTCCGGAAATTCAAACGTGGGTTCCTCAAAGGGAAAACGCGGTTTTCAAAGGGAAGTCGTCACGACGAAAGCGCCTGCAGTAACCAAGCCGTTCCAAACCCTCGTTTCCGTGGACGGGACAAGCTTGGTGGATCTCGCGAACGCGCTTGACCAAAAATCCTTCGACGACGAGGCCGAGGAGTTTGACGACGTGTTTGACGACGACGCGGGGTTCGACGAGGAAACGGACGAATCCGTCGTTTCTTTCGACGACGGTTTTTCGTCACACTTTGCGACCGCGGAGAATAACGCGATTTCGCAAATTTCCACCGAGTCCACCGGTTACTCGTCCGAAACCCTGGTATCACAAGCGACAAACGCTTCTTCGGCGGCCAGAAACGCACAGGCCAAGGCGTTGCGTTTGAAAGCCACGGAGGCGGATCGGAAACACAGGGCGGCGCTGATGGCGGCGGCGGCGAAGAAGAAGAGCTCCGCGAAAAAGAAGACTGAAACGCCCGCTACTGGGAAACAGTCCGCGAAGAAAACCACCAAACCCGCGAACGTGTTCCGGTGACCGGTAACGTGAAGTGAGGAGTGTCTCGCGAACCGAGTGAAGTGGGTGTCTCGCGAATAGAGTGAAGTAGGTGTCATACATACAATCATATCTGTACAAAGACGTTTTCATTCCTTAACTCGCTTTTTCACTCTTCGCGCAGCGACGACTCGTGTTTTTTTTCGAATCGCCCTGAACCGGCGCGCTCGCCATTGTCGCGTTCGCCTCGCTCGGGTATTCCTTTTTCGCCATCTCCGATACGTAGGTGGCGTCGTCGGGGAACTGCTGTCGCCACTCTTGGTTTATGACGTAAGAACTTCTGGTGATGAAGTTCGTGACGGTCTTTTCGGTTTCGGTTTTGAAATCCCTAAATTCGTTTTGCGAAAAGTGGTCAAATTTCTTCAGCGACGCGTCGAACCAGTCAGTGACCGTGCTCGCCACCCGGAGCACGGCTTTGTCGAAATCGTCAACCGGGTCGTTTGAAGTATCCCCAGAAGAAGAAGACCCGTTCGTATCCCCGACTTCGTCCGAGACTCCGTCCCCAAACTCGAACACCCCGAACTCCGAGTCCCAGTACGCCGACCTCGTTCGGTGTCGAAACGATTGCGACGCGACGGGGGGGGTGGAGGGGGGGGGCGGGTGTTCTTCGTCTGTTTCTGTTTCTTTCCCAGGAGGAGTATTCGCGTCCCCGATTTTGGTGGCATCCCCGGAAGCTTTGGTATCCCCGGTTTTGGTGTCGTCCCGAGTCGTTTTCTCATCCCCGGTCGTGTCGGCTTCCCCAGTTTTGTTCAGTTTCTCATCCCCAGTAGTGGTTAAACCGCCGACGCGTTCCCCCGGCGTCGCGACGACACCACAACGCGGGTGCTCCTCAACCCAGGCATCCGCTTCTTCGTCGGTTACGCGTTGCGTATCAGTGATTGAGGTTTGGGAAACTTTGGGAACTTTGGAAACCGCCGTGGAACCGCCGTCGTCACGCGCGGCCGCCAGGTCCTCTGCAACCGCGCTCGCCGCTTCCAAAGCGTTTTCCGGAGCGCCGCTTCCTACGTCTGGCGCCAACGTCGGCCCCGCCAAAACGCGACCGCGCTTGTGCACCATCTCGTGTTGACTCCCCGAAGCGTGGCCAGCGTCCCTCGTGGCTAACGTCACCACGAACCGACCGGCCGTTTCGTTGGTTCGCTGAATACGCCGAAGCGGCTGGCGCGGCGGTTTCGTTTGCGTTTTCGCAGCGAGCGTCGCGTTTTCGTTGCTCGCGAGTTTCCTTTGTTCCTCCTGAGGCACTCCTGGCACCGGTGCTACTTCTACTTCTTCCACTTCTTCCACGTCTTCCACGTCTTCCTTCTTTGGCTGCAGCACTTCCTGTATCCGTTTCAGCCGCGCGCGGTACTGTTCCGCTTTCGAGGACACCGCGAGCGCTAAGTTTTCGTCGCTCTCCAGCTTTAGGTACACCTCGAAATGCGCCAGGGCGTTTTCGTAACCGGCAGCCGCGAGTTCCGCCGACCCGCAATGGTCCGCCGCGACCGCGGCTCGAACCAGTTTCGTACCTAAAGCACGAGACGAGAGACGTAGCCGGTCCAACTGTGTGTTGCGAGACGTATCTGCGCTTGGGTGCGATGACCCGGATGTCGACGCTGGGCTTTTTTGTCTTTCGGTGCTTCTGGTGGTTTTTGTGTCTAACGTTTCCATCGGGGTCGTGGTACGACTGTTGTTGGTGTGGTTGTTCGGTTCCCCGCGGTTCTTAGTGCCGCCACCCCCGCGCGCGTGTGTGTCCATGTCTCCACGTCGTCCCTCCGTATCACCGCGCGGAAACCCAGACCGGGTCTGGGTCTTCTTGTCGGGGTGCGGAGTCGTGCAGTGCGAATCTGCATTCTCGTTCTCGGCACCGGCTCCGAAATACCGCGCCCGCGGTTTGATCCGAGGCAACAGCACCGCGCGCGACGCACCCATACCACCACGAGAGGCGCAGACGCGTGCGCACTACCAGTCACACAAACGCGTCTCACGGGAGTCACGAACACGTCCGCCGACGTAGTCGCGCTCGCGCGCGTAGCGCACACTGAGAGTTGGGACTCGGGGTGGCCTTCCCAGAAAACGCTTGGCGAGAGGGGAACGCTCGGAAAGGAACTTTTCAATTTTTAATGACGGCACAACTCGTCAACTCGTCGGGGTCACACTTTGGGTGCCCATTGCGTCTGGGGCGCACCGCACGATGTCGAACCGTTTCGCGGGCGGTGCCGTGGCGGAGGCGAACCGGAGGGCGCTTGTGAACCAGGAGCGAGCCGCGGGGCAAAGAGACGCGTCGCAGATTAAAACCTTGACGGACAAGGAAGAGGCGTTGCTCGCATCCATACGGAGCCAACTGCTGGGTGGGGGAAAAGGAAAAGGAACGAAAAGCGGCGGCGGCGGGTCTGGGTCACACCAGGGTTCCCGTAAAGGGAAACCGGGCATGGGGGGTTCCACCTTGGGTTCCGGTAAGGACAAGGCTAAACCGGTCAATACCGTGGACGGCGTCAGGAGGTACGACGACCTGGATGACCTGGAGGATGACGAGGACGAGGAGGGGGGCGCAGGAGATGATGTTGATGATGATGTTGATGGAGATGGGGATGCCAAAAAAGCGAACGCGAGTCGCCGCGAAACCGTCAGTGCTCCTCCCCCCACAACGCAGACCAAGGAAAAGCTGTTCATGAGCAAAGCGGAACGCAAGAGGTTGAAGAAAAAGCGGCTGGGTGGTGTGAAAAACGACAGCGGGCGCCCTGGAAACGTTAGCGGCGCCGGGCCTGCCGGGACGTCGGCTGTCCCCGCGAACATGGCTGAAAAAGAACGAAAGAAAGCGGACGACGAGGACGTGAAGAAACAACGCGCGCCGCCGCCGCCGCAGCAACAACAGAAAAAGAAACAGAAAAACAACGCGCGGAAAGGCGAACCGTCGCGACCGTGGCCGCCGCGACGAGAAGCCGAGAGTTGAGTCGAAGGTGGTTTAGGCTTTAGGCTTTAGGGTTAATACGAATACTGTAGTCAAATAATTCAATGTCATCATCGTCTCGTTTTGCGCTTTCAAATTTACGCCGTGAAAACGGCGACCGCGGCGGCCCAAAAAATCGCCGCGTCCGCCCGCGGACGATTCGTAATCCAGCGCCACGAGTCTCGGCGGAGGCGACGGGTGCGACGGCGGCGGATTTGGCGGAGGGGTCGGCGGCGATGGCGGCGGCGGCGGAACCAAAGTCTCCGCTTCCCGCGCCACGAAGTTCGCGTCCGCCGCGACCGCCGCCGCCGTGGCGAAACTCTCGACGCTCGCGGCAGTCACACGCGTCGCTCCGCCGACTCCAAATCGTCAACACCATCTCCCCCCAAAACCGCCCTTATTTCGCCCCCGCCTTGCCCCCCCCCACCGGGCAAACCCCCGTCGCGCTGACCCAGACGTTCCACTCCGTTCGGTTCGCGATTACCGTATGAGCATTTAGTGCTTCGTGGGTTATTTTTTCCGAAACCTCAACCGGCCACCCCGTGACGCAACACGCGTCGCTCGCGTTTGAACACAAATGACAAACCACCGTTCCCGTCCACGTGTTTTTCCCACACCCACCGCAAACACGCGTCGGGAGGGTCTGCGTGATTTGCCTGTCCATGGACAACGCCAACACCCAGTCCCTAATCTCCTCGCGAATCGGTTCGGGTACGAAGTGTCGATTAGGGATCAAAAACTGGTACGATGAAAAAGAAACCGACCGTGTCAGTCGTTTGGACCGCGTGTATGAGGGATTGGAAAGGGTACCGTGTTGTGACTTCTGGTAAATTGACACAGTAAATTGACACAGTTCGGTGTCAATTTACCACAGGGCCCTGGTAAGAGTAAAAAAAACAGTCGTGGTAATCGGGCCGATCAGGGAGGCGGAACGTGGTGCATGGGAAATAAGGGAAAAATAGGAAAAAATACGCACCTTCCCCGGCGGCGGCAAATCCGTCGTTTCGAAATCGTCGTTGTCCAGACTCGACGCGAACTTCTGACTAACCGCTCCGTGATCACCGCCCCGTTGCTCCAAAACCTCGTCAATCGCATCCGCGATATCCAGGTACCGGTTAAGAAACACGAACGCGGCGTTGTGGTTTTCTTTTCGTGTGTGTGAAAAGAAAGTGTCAGTCGTGTATATCGCGATGTATGGACAAACAGTCACCCGCTGAGAGATAAAACAGTGCCTGGATTTGGGAAAGGCCAAATGCGTACCTTTTCGTTTGCGGCACGCGGCGCCGGCGGCGAAAAACGCGGCGTCGGCGGGGATGATTTTTTCCGTGAACCGAGTTAGGGAGGAAAAAGCTTTCGTGACTAATTGCTCCATGCCCTGTTTTTGCGAATGCGCAGCACTGGAGGCGGTGGCGATGACGCACACCAGGTGCGCGCACGTGTTAAGTTCCTCGAAAGTTTTCGAAGTTTCGGAAAGTGCTGCCGAAGTATCATCCGCCGACTTTACGACCGCGTCGCAGAGTTTGGTCAAAAAAGATTTCGCCGATTTTGCCGCCATGACTTTTTCCAAGTCGTCCCCGTCCAGCTCAAGGGCGTGAGAAAGCGCGCTTTGCGCGACTTGCTGGTACAGAGCGAAGTGATTTGCATCCACCGGGGGTCCGCTTTTCAGTTCGGATAAAATCAAAGAAGCGCCCGCGCCGTCGCCAGATTTCATCAAGTGCGACGCGCGCCGCAAGGCGTCTTTTTTCGGAAAAGAAAAGTGTCAGTCTTGAGTGGCACCAAGTGCCATGTATGTCGCGATGTATGGACAAACAGTCACCAGCTTCGGTAAAACAGTGCACTTGTGATGTATGTAGTAACTACGTAACTACCCTGGACAATCGGCAAACGGCCGGTGCCTGGATTTGGGAAAGCCCAGGAGGCCGTACCTGTTTCGGATTCGTCTTTGTCGAGAGTCTTGTCACTTTTTTGTACCCGCACAAACGCGGCGTCTCCTTTGCTCCGCACAGACGGCACGTACCTCTCCGTGGAATTCGCGTCCACGCCGTGCACTTGAAGCAAGTCATCCGCGGCGGATGGTTCGCCGATTGATCTTAAACGAAAAGCAACCTCGGCCACGACGCTGGCGGTTTTCCCGGGAACGCGCTCGTTCGCCAGCTTCACGCCGGCGCGCCACGCGTGGGTGAGTTTCTTTTTATCGGTTGACGACAAAAGCTTCAGGTTGAACGTTTTCAGGTCGATCTGAAGAAGCGTATCCACAGCGCCCGCGTAGTCACCCGCGAGTCGCAGTTTATCCGCCTCGGAGGTCAGGGATAAACAAAGCTCAGACCCGGAGGCGTTGGAGGACTTCTTGTCGGAATTTGCAGAACCGGAGTTCCCGCCGTTCGCGTCCAACTTCTTTTCGCGTTCCAACTCCGCCTTGCGGTTCGGCGCGTAATCGTTCGCGACTTGAATCGCCCGGTCCCACAGCTTGTACCGGACGTAAAACGCAATCGCCTTTTCCGGGGCTTTGGCTTTGATGAACAGACGTTCGATTTCGGTTAAGGTTTTGTTGTCCAAAACCTTAGCCGTGCCGTCGGAAGTACTTTCTTTTGTCGGGTCGTTACTCACAGAATCGTTTCCAGAAGAAGTTTCCAGAAACGCCGCGTGCGCGCAAAGCGTGGCGTTGAGTAACTCGGGCGCTGTTGTTGTGAAAGAAAAGTGTCAGTAACTTGTATGAGCAAACAGTCAGAGAGTTGGATTCTAATCAGTGCACTTGTTACTAGTAGTGCACTCGACCAGTGGCATCAAATAGTCGGCGGAATTTGGAAAGGCAGGTCCAAACACGTACCTGTTTCCGTCGCAACTCTAACCGCGGCTTGCCAGTCCCCGCAGTGCGCCCACATATCGATGGCTTCTTTGGGTTTGTCCGCCATCACGAACGCGCGCTCAGCGCTCGCGAAATCGCCCTCATCCTCCAGAAACAAAGCGCGTTTCAAGTACATCTCGGCGATTTTGGTGGGAGGGAACTTTCCGTGTTTCGCCAGCACCAGGGCGTCTGCGATTGTGAAAGAAAAGTGTCAGTCTTGAGTATGGGTGTACTTCGTGATGTGGTCTGAGTAAACAGTCAGATTAATCGGGCCTCCACAGTGCCTGGATTTGGGAAACGCGCGGTACGTACACGGAAAGTCGCCCGTATCCACGAAGTGCGCCGCGCCGCTTTCCAAAAGGCCAAACTTTTTCAGCAAAGCGGTGCCTGAAGTATCGTCAAGTGACTTGGCCCTGATTGTAAAAAATAAAGTGTCAGTCTTCTATGGGCAATCAGGGAGGCGGTGTGTGCTGATTGGGAAATACTTACCACGCGTACGCGACTTGCTTGGATGCGGACCCGCCGCCGCCCGCCCGCGCCGCCCTTACCGCGTCTTCCCAAAGCCCAGCGTCCCGGAACATCGTGACCGCCAGTTTCCACTCGCCGTTTTCCACAAACATCGCCTCCGCCTCGCCGTGGTTCTTTTCCTCCACGAATTTCAACGCCAGTTTCTTTCGAGCGTTTTTCAAAGCCTCGGCGCCGTGTCGCTTTTCCGTAACTCGGAGCATATCACCGAACAACCGGTGCTTTTCGTACATCCGAATCGAAAGGTCGTCCTCGCCGGCGCTGGTGTGAATAAAAGAAAGTGTCAGTCTTGAGTTGGGCGACGTTTGGGGCATGGGTGTACTGTATGGGGAAACAGTCTAGTTGGGATTTGGGAAAGGCCCAATACGTACCTGGTAAACGCGGCTTCCGCGCCCTTGAAATCCCGCTCCGCTTCCAAACTTTTCCCCCTCGCGACGTACGTCCTGGTAACCGCGGTTTCGTCCCCGGAAACCGCCGCGACTCTTCGCGCGTCGTCCCACCGGTCGTGACGGGCTGGATTGTTACACGAAAAGTGTCAGTCTTTCGTAATATGTATGAGCATTCAGTCAGAGTAATCGGGCCTCTACAGTGCGGTCGGATTTGGGAAACACGCAACACGTACCGTGCATCTCCACCGCCCCGGCGGGGTCGTTCGCGGTGACAAAACACCGCTCCGCGTTTTCAAACTCACCGAGTCTTTCAAAGTGCTTGGCGAGCTTTGCGTAACACGCAGCCTTTGACGATTTTGACCCTGTTTCGTCGTCGTCAAGTAAGGAACACGCTTTCTTGTAATCCCCAACCCCGATCGCCGCCTCCGTGGCTTTTAAAGTCTCACCAGCCTCAACGAAGTGCGATATCGCCTCCCGGGCGTTCTCCGCGCCCCCCTTCGCAAGCAAGTAACTTCCCCAAGCCGACTCCAGGGATTTCAAGGAATACTTCGTGGAGATCTTCGCCGCTGTGATTGTGAACGAAAAGTGTCAGTCGTTCGTAACTTGTATGAGTAATTACTCTGGACAATCGGCAAACAGTGTGTCAGGATTTGGGAAACGCGCAATGCATACTTTTCAAAACGCTCGTCGCTTTTCCAAACGCGTCGCCGGTCACGAACGCGTCCATCGCCGCGTCGGTTCGCCCCAGCGCCAGAAACAACGACCCGCACGTCGTGAAAAGCCTGGCTCGAGTTAACGAGTCCACAATCTCGTCGATGACCCGTGGGTCTATTGACGAGTCGTGACTCCCGGAAACAGCGGAAATAACGCACGCCGCGGCTTTTCCGGGCAACCCGCCTTTCAGGTAAAACTTCACCGCGCCTGAAAAGTCACCCTCCGCCTGCTTCATCTCGCCGCACCGTTCCTCCTGGCCCGTGTTTTTTAGCCACTCCGTGAACTCTCTTGTTAGTAACTCGGCGTGCTCTTTGTTGCCATGAGACGACGCGAACGCGCCCGCCATGTCTAGTCTACCTAGACTCCGGTACATAGCAACCGCTCCCGCGCTGCGTCCCAAGGACAACAAAACCTCAGCGGCGCCACCCCAGTCCCGGTTGACCATCGCGAGCTTGGCGTCCAAAAGAGTCCGGGCGCGGGTTTCTTTCGAGTTCGTGTTTGCGTTCTTCTTGTTGTTTTTATCGGATCCTTCATCACCCTCACCACCTGCGTCTTCATTCCCAACGCCAAAGAAGTCCTCGTCGTTGGTATCGGCGCCGAGAAAGTCGGCGAGGCACACTGCGATTGTGAAAGGAAAGGGTCAGTCGCGAGTCTTAACGTATTGGGCATGTATTGGACGATGTATGGACAACAGTCACCGTAATCGGTCTGAACAGTCACCAGGTGAGAGGTAAAACAGTGCGTTTGTGATGTATGTAGAACACTTCCTTTTCATGACAGCCGTGGACGTCAAAGAGGGGCGGCAGAAACAGGGAGGCCGGGATTTGGGAAAGCCCAGGTAGTTTCCACACGTACCGTTCCCAAGCGCCGCCGCGCACCGCCGCGCGACGTACACGCTTTTCACGCTTTTGTTTCGCAAACAAGACGCCATGAGTTGCCGCCACATGTTTTCCGTTTCCTGAGTCACCAAACCTCCGTTGCGTTTCCTCGACGGCTCCAGCGCATCCGCGGCGGCGTGGAAATCGCCTTTTTCTAGTAACAAGTTAAACGCCACCAAGCTCTCGTTCAGGGTTATTCTGGTTGGTGCCCCGTTTTCGTTCGTCACCAACACAAACGTAACCCCGTCCTCACGTGTGATTTGCGTCGCGTCGCCGCTTACCTCCACCCGTTCCACTTTTTCAGGCGCGTCGCACGCGTACCTTCCGAAAATAAAAGAAAGTGTCAGTCTCTCGTAATTGTATGAGTAAACAGTCAGGGCAGAGGTAATAGTCCCTTCTGGTACGAGTATGCGCACCCAGTCGGCGGGATTTGGGAAAGGCCCAATACGTACCACACACAAAGCGTCTTGCCACTCTGCGCCACCACGACGTCCGCGCCGGGGACCCATTGGGTGTAGCTCACGTGTTCTAGCAAACACGTTTTTTGCGAACTGGAAAGGTCCACCAGAAACAGTCGCCACTTCTTGTCCCGAAACAAAAGGTGCGTCCCGCGCGCGTTCAATTCGAGCCAGTCGATTTTGTGCGCGTGAGGCACAGTCAGCGAACTTTGCGAGTTCGTGGAGTTGGGGTGGGCGTCGCTTCGTTCGGACACACCGCGCAAACTGGCCACACCCGACACTAAACAATCCACGCGCGCGGTGGTCGCGTCCACCAGGTAGGCGACTTTTTTATCCCCCGGGGTTTGCGAGGAGTCTCTTGTTTCGCAGACGACGAGCGACACCAACTGTTTTTGTAACAGAAAAGTGTCAGTCTTCCCGTGCCTCGTGTGAGTAAACAGTCTTGGGATTCAGGCCGCACAGTCGCAGTAATCGGGCCGAACAGTGCACTTGTGATATATTCGTAAGAGTTGCCAGTACTGGTAAACGTTACTAGTACTGGCAATGCTACATACATCACGAGTAGTGCACTCAAAGAGGGCCACGAAACAGTCGTCTTTAATTTGGGAAAGGTTCAACGCGTACCTCGGGGTTCAGCGCGCTCGGTTTCACGACCCCTGATACGATAAAAATAAAAGTGTCAGTCTGGTATGGGCAATCAGGGAGGCGGAATTTGGTGATTGGGAAACACGTACCTAAAAACCCGTCCAAGCCGTACTCCACGATACTCAAGGTTTTGTTCTGCGTGTTCTTCACGACGCACGACCTGTGGTCCGCGTCGAAATCGAGGACGGTTTCGTCGGTGGTTTCTCCACTCTCGAATCTGCCAGCGGCGTCGGTCGCGCCGGGCGCTTCACTCGATAGCCCGGTTTCACAGTCGCCGACAACAAAACTCCGCCCCGTTTTCGCCACCACGTACCGGTCTTTCCTGACCCGCACGTTCCGTAGCTCCAGACCGGTTTTCGTGCGTAACGCGAGTTTTGCGTTGTCAGACAGCCTACAAACAGTCAGCGACGTGGGCGACGTGTGCGTCACTTCGAACCGAGCTCCGGATTTCGTTCTTAAAGAGTTTTTCGTCACAAACGCTTACCATGGGTAAAACAAAGTGTCAGTCTTGAGTGTACAAGTAGAATGTATATCGCGATGTATTGGACGATGTATGGACAACAGTCAGGGTAATCGGTCCGAACAGTCACCAGCTTCGGTAAAACAGTGCGTATGTGATGTATGTAGCAACTAGGTAATTACGGGCGGACAATCGGCATCCGGTAATACCCGTCCCTTCGCAGGACGAGTACGTCGCGATGTGTGGACAACAGTCACCAGCGTTAGAGGTAAAACGGGCGGTGTGTCGGATTTGGGAAAGCCCTACACGCGTACCGTCGTACAAATCCACGTTCCCGCGCAGACCCCCGACCGCCAACCGCCCTGAGTCGAACCGCCATTCAAGCGCGCTTACCGTGTACAGGTTGGGCACCTTTTTAGATGTAACAAGCCGCCAAGTACCTCTTCGGGGGTCCTTGCTGTACAAAAAAAAAGCGTCGAACGAACCCACCGCGCACGTTTCGCCCGCCGCGTCGAATTTGGCGCACGAAAACTCTCTTGCGTCGGTTTCAGTCGCGCCGTGGTCAAAAACCTGCTTGGCTTTCGCGCCGTCGGGTTTGGTTTCGTAGAAAATGATTTTCCTATCCGCCCCAGCACACACGATGGTTTCTGACGCACCCGAAGTGCCACCGGATTGGTGCTTGTTCTCGTGACTAACTGCCCCTACACCGAACCCCAAACCATACGGCGCGCACGTGTGCGTGGTTATTTTCGTGCAAATTTTCGTGGAAAACGAAAAGTGGAAAACGCTGCCGTCTAAATGCCCACTGCAAACCGCGGTACCGCTGGGCGAAGCCGCCAGGGAAACCACCATGCTCTGCTCCGGGTGCGTGTATAGCGTGGACGCTTTGTTCGTATTCAACAAACCCACCCTCGTTTTGCCGTCGGCGGTGGCGAACACGATTTCGTTTGGCCGGTGTGCTGGCCAGACCAACGACGACACCGGGTGGTGCTGCAGAAACTTGTTGCAGCTGCGAGTGTACAAGAAAAGGGTCAGTCGGGACCGTGATTTGTATGAGTAAACAGTCGGGCCGAAATCGGGCCGAACAGTCATGTCCTCTGGTGCACTTATGGTAGTGGTAAGACTTGCTGACTGCACTCCATTACCCAACTCCATTGTAGTGGTAAGACTGTACTCCATACGCCGCATCAAACGTTGCGCCTGGATTTGGGAAAGTCCCAATACGTACATGCTCTTCTTGTCCCCCCACTCACCCCCCAGCTTGTACACGAACACGATGTTGTCCGACTGCGCGATCGCGAGTTTTGTGCTGCACGGCGAGAACGCCATGCCGCGCACGATGAAGTTCTTCCCACCGTCCGCCGTCGCCGGCTTTGCGCTGAATTTGTCCCGCTTCACCCCAGACTCGTCGAACATCTGAACCACCCGGTCCGTGGTCACCGCGGCGAGGCGCTTGGAGTTGGGGCTCCTGTTTGGTTGAGTTGAAGTTAAGTGAGAAGAAGCCAGCAGGGGTTCGCGGTTCGCAAGGAGTGGGTGGATATTGGAGGTTAGTCATCAGTACCCGCTGCGGTACAGGTGGTCAAACGAGATGCCACGCGCGTCGCCGAAAGTCAACGTTCCGATTGGGTGCCGTTCGAATTTAGGGACGCACCACGCCATCGCGGTGACTTTCTTGATGCCCTCATCCGGTGGGAGCACGGTGGTGATGTACCGGAGATGCATCGGACGGCGCGCGAGACGCACGACCGCGGTCTCGTGGCCGTCTCGTGTCCGCGCGTCTCCGGTCTGAGGGACCCTCGGAGACAAATCTGGGAAGAGGAAGAAACGGCACCGAAATCGGTTCTCTGATTCTGGGCAGGGAAACCAGCTGGGTGTAACCGCATTTTTCTCTACTTGTCCATCTCGTCGCCTCCGCGCCACACCACGACGCGCGGCAAACGAGGTGGTCTGGGCGGACACTTCGTGGTGGTCCCGATGCGCGTCGCCTCGTCACCCGCGGGTACCCCTAGCAGCGACGAACGCACGCCTCTGGTGGTGCGACACGAGTCGGACAGCGCACGATTGCGATTGATTGGGTCGTGGTCGCGAAAAGCAAAGCTCGCCGTGGTCGGCGCGTGCTGCTTTTCGCTCGTGGTGTACGCGTCTCAAAACAGTTCGTCGAGGTCCACGTCGTCGCTGGGCGACGCGTTCGCATGGGGAGCCTCCATGCGTGCCAATCGATTCGGGGTCGGCGGCGCGGATGTGCAAATGGGGCAAGAGATTCAAATGGGGCACGAGATTCAGGCGTTGACACCGCGCGCCTCAGGGCTGACAAATCGCTTGGCGTCCGTCGCGCGGGAACACGAGTCGTTACGCGGCACGGTGGTTTCCCTCACCGCGGACCGAGGTGAGAGGTTAGTGGCGTCGGGCGAGCGCGCTGCTGAGTCGCAAACGCACCAACTAGAGGTTAACACTGAAGGGCTTACCGAGGAACTCGACGCGCCGCGACGAAGGCTGGATGAGGCGAATGATGTTTCAAGGACTGAAACTTGGTCGTCTCATGAAAAGCCCACCAAAGAAAAAGAACAGAAAACAGCCTCCTTAGCCACTTGGTCTTCCTTCGCGAAACGCGAATGCGACGAGACCCTGTACGGCACGAATGGCGCGGGGTATTTAGGTTGTACACACACCACGAAAAGCGGCGTCGAGTGTCAGCCCTGGTCGGAACAGCACCCGCACAAGCACGAACACGACTCCCTCGGCGCGACGTACGTATTGGGGCTTTCCCAAATCCGCCACACACTGTGGAGGCCCGATTACGGGTGACTGTTTACGGAAGGCCACATGGCCCGAAAGACGTTAACCACTTTTCTTGATCAACCGCAGGAGTTCGAACTTCTGCCGGAACCCGGACGGGGGCGAGAGCATTTGGTGCTACACCGCGGACGACAGCTCTCGGTGGGAGTACTGCGACGCGAGCGATGCCGACAAAAAAAACGATGAATCCGCGGTTCAGGGAAAAGAGGAAGCGCCCGATTCGGAAGATGTTGATCAAGAGTTGACGCGACCCGCGTCGTCGGCGCCCGGCCCGAACTCGCGTGAGGTCATTAGAGATCTCGAATTCGCAGACGCGCCGAGCGATGCTGAAGACTTCGCGCACTTCGTCGAGGAACTGGCGGAAGCACCTTCCGAAGGGAGTTTGGTTATCCAGAGTTCCGTGTGGAACTTTGTTGAGGAAGCGGCGGCGCCGGGACCCGAGGGTTGGGCGGATTCGCAAAAAAACAGCAAACGAAACGCGTTCGAGGACGTGGAGTTTGAATCGGATGCGGATTACGATTTGGACGTTTCGGTTTCGGTGGAAGTCACGGATCCGTACGCCGTGGCGCCCGCGCCTGGTGTTGAGGTCACAGACCCGCTGGCGTTTACGGACGCCACGGGGTACGAAGCGCTGCCGCCTAGTTATGAGGCGCAGCGACCTATTTATGAAGCGCAGCGGCCTACTTATGAAGCAGCGCGGCCTGTTTATGAGGCGCAGCGACCTAGTTATGAGGAGGCAGAGGGGCCTAGTGCTGAGGTGGAGCGGCCTATTTATGAAGCAGAGCGACCTAGTTATGAGGCAGAGGGGCCGGGCAGTGCTGAGGTGGGTGGACAGGAGTCAGGGGATGATGATTAGTGCTGAGTTGGAGGGACTGGAGTCAGAAGATTCAGAAGAGGAAGAGACAAAAGAAACCGTGGGGTACCCTGGCAAGGTTGGGTGCGAACGCACTTGCGAGGGCGAGGGCGTTTCGAAGGACGAATGCGACGCCGTGTTTTCCTGTCGCTTCGAGACGGCCGGTAAAAAGTGCCGCTCCGCGGTTGGGCCGGAACCGTGTCCTTTAACGGAACAAGACATGTTCGAGTTGTGGGATGCGTCAGAGACAGGGAAGCGGGAAAGCGCGCGCGCGCGCGCCTGAAGAAACACGAGACGCGGTGCGGGGGTAACGACTGTTTATGCGATACGATGGTAGACTACCAGGTTGGACGAAAAAACGTTTACATCAGTCAAGTCTTTCGTCACTTCTTTACATAGGCCACCTTCCTTCCAATGCTTCCAATCCTTCCTTCCTTCCACTTCCACCGTTCCACACTTCTGTGGCGCGCAGCTCCCATGCGCGCGGTGGCCGCGACACGGGTGGCGCGCGCCGTGGCCCGACGTGCTGCCGGGTTTAGGGCGCGACCGGTGCGGTGGCGCGCGACGCACGCGACCGCACCGTGTGCGGGTCAAGTGGTACCGGAACAATCTCCCGTCGTGGTGTCGGACCCTTTTTCCGCCATTGCGAAACCTCGAATGCGTGGCAAGCGTTTGGACCGGCCGTGGCACCTGACGTACCTGCGCAACCAGGGCACATGCACGCCCGCGCAGAAACTCGCGTTGCGTGACTTGTGGGGCGTATACGGCGTGGACGTCACGACGTATCAAGGAAGTTTGCCTCCTCCAAAGCTATCCTTCGACGACCTTTTCCCCGCGCACGCAAAAAACGCGCCGGTGGCTCTGGAAATAGGCTTCGGCCTCGGTGATAACCTCGTGCAAATGGCGAGAAACCAGCCGGGGACCCGGATTATCGGCGCTGAGGTACACAAACCCGGGGTCGGGTCAGCGTTGATGAAAATAAAACAAGGGAAGCTCCGCAACGTTCGCCTTGTCAAGATGGACGCGCTGTGGCTCCTTCGAGATTTCATTCCAGACGATTCATTGCAACACGTGTGCGTGTACTTCCCCGACCCGTGGACGGAAGACACGAAACATAGGCGGATCGTAAACCCGTTTCTGATTGCACTGCTGGAACGTAAAATGAAAAGGTCGCCTGACGAGGAGGGGGGACGCGCTCGGCTTCACGGTACGTGTTGGTATTGCGTTTCCCAAATCCAGGCACGCTGTTTACGGACCCTCTTTGACGTCCAAGAGTCATTAAAAGGAAATACAACATACATCACAAGTGCACTGTTTTACCGAAGCTGGTAACTGTTTGTCCATACATCGCGATATACAGTAAGACTCAAGACTGACACTTTTCGTTCGCAATCAGTCGCCACGGACGACGCGGCGTACGCAGCGCACGTTGATTGTTTGTTCGCGTCGGCGGTTGGGTCCGGTAAGTGGCGGGCCGTTTCGGTGGACGCAAACGATGAGAGGTACGGGCGGGCGGACATCATGCCCGGCCGAGACGTACCTTCAAAGTATCAAAACAAAGGTACCAGCGAAGGCCGCGGCGTGCGCGACGCGTGCATTGAACTCGTAGGATAGTCGTGCGCGATTCAAATACCATAGGCAGTGTCTCGATTCCTCACACCACGTACTCGTCGGCTACGTCTACTCGCTATCTATACTCAAATCAAGTCAACTCATCCTTTCGGGACCGCGGTTTCGTGGTACAAAACGCGCTTGCCAAACACAACGTCGTCCAGAGGAGCCGAGCGTGTTTTTTGACTTTTTTCCGGAGAGTAATTACTCGGGCAAATCCCCAAAAGCGTCGCCTTGGCGTGTTCGACGCGCGAAACCGCCAGTTCGTTCAGAAAACGCATGGCACCCAACCGCGTTTCGCTCGTAGCCCTGTTTGTAAAAAATAAGGTGTCAGTCTTGTATGGTCAAACAGTCGGGCGGATTTGGAGTTGGGAAAGGCCCTTACCACGTCTCCAAAGCGGTCGCGTGCGCGTCGTTGTCTTTTTTGAACGTTTCCGCACCGCGATCAAGCAAAGCCCTTGCGATGAATAAAACAAAGTGTCAGTCACGTGTTGGGCGATGTATGGACAAACAGTCACCAGCGTTAGAGATAAAACAGTGTGTGTCGGATTTGGGAAAGCCCAGGAGGCCGTACCTCAAACCCGCCACCCGCTCACGCGCGTACGCGTCGCGTTTCCCTTTCAGTTTCGACGCGTCGTTTCTGGAAAATAATCCTCGGACGTGTTTTTGAACACAGACCGCGGCGTCGTGCCGTTTTCGTTCCAGCTCCATCGCGTGCCTTTCCGTTATTTCTCTTCGGTTTATTGGCGAGGCGACAGCGACATCGACGAATTGTTTCTTCTCACACAGCAGTTCCAGTCGCCTTTTTCCGCGCCCGGCCAGATCCAATCGCGCGCCTCGCCGCGCCGCCGCCGCCGCGACCGCCGCCGCGCCGATCGAACCGCCCCGATGTTGAAACAACCGAGCATCACCCGCCGATTCCATTTCTTTGTGACTAAATGCGCTTTCCCTCTCCGCAACCTTCAAAAGCAACAACGTTTCTTCGCAAAGGGTTTCCACCTCTGTTCGGGACGCGAAACGTCCTTTTTCCAAACTAGGTGGGACTGTTTGCGGATACACAACTTTTGCGTCCGCGTCTCGGCGATGCATCTCGCGCCGCCGCCAAGTGACCCGGCGCCACAGAGAAAACGCCCGCGCCAATCGCGAGTGCGTTTTCAGAGACATACCCGCTGAGGGTAAATACCCACCGAGTGGGTGATCCACAAATCCGTCCGCGTCGATGTCAAACGACACCCCACTTTGGAGGCGCGAAACAACAACCGCAATACCTCGTTCCGAATTTCTGGTCCGCACGGCAGCGAGGGATTCACTTTCCACCGAAAAAATACCGTCCCTTTCCACTGGAAAGGTATCGCGGTCCGTTTCCCGGTAATACCGTTTCGTGTAAACCCGTCCCGCCCGCGCGATCGATCCGCCGCGCGAATCCTTCGATTGGTACACGAAAAGTGTCAGTCGCGTGTTGGGCGTGTATTGGACGATGTATGCACAACAGTCACCGGCCATCGGTCTGAACCGTGACCAGCGTTACAGGTAAAACAGTGAGGCTCCTGATTTGGGAAACGCGCAACACGTACCACCGGGTCCAGCCCGTAAAGCGCGTCCAGGCGGTCGCGTCGTTTTTGCGAGTCGTACTTTTTTCGGTGCGCGTTGTTACGCTGTTCGTCTTCCCACTGCGACCGGAGCCTGTTTCGGCGAACGATAGTTTCACGAAACGCATCGGCTTTGGCGCGGTTCCGCGCGCCGCGGGTTCGCCACAAAAAGTGCCAGTGCTTAAACGCGGTGACTACGCATTGGTCATGAATGACCAGCCGGCCGTTAACCATGACTCGCCACGCCTTGAACGCCACCACAGCGTTGACGTGGTGCACCAGCCAGCGCGTCGTGCATGCGCCCCGCTTGCGTAGTCCCACGAAATGCACCCAGTGTTTCCAAACCAGGGGGAGGCCGAGACTCGACGTGTTTCCCACGGGAATTCCACGTCTGAATGCGGAAATTGAGATTTCGGTGTGTCTCATCGTCTCACCAACGCGACACGCATGCACGAAACTTACCCACCTCCCGAACCGCGTGGCTAACACGTCGAGAACGTCGCCTGCGTGAAGCGTTTGACCAGGGTGCCGCGGCGACGGGGGGTAAAGGCTCATGGCCGGACCCCCCGGGTCCGGCGATTTGCGCAAAGAAAAGTGGTCAACCGAGAAGAAAAAGAAACTTGTCTGCTTTTTGGGGATGTTGAACGATGTTCCAATCTAGAATGGACAGCATCGCCCCGCGCGCTTCGTGTTGGTCTCCGGGGCCCCATGGCGTCTGGGCCTTCGGGCTTGG
>Ga0209502_10000393_pt1 | contig 47228 bp, 34 predicted proteins | sample ArcticOcean_MG_C_10_FD_187442 | JGI IMG/M metagenome (GOLD analysis project Ga0209502, IMG submission 187442) | Marine microbial communities from western Arctic Ocean - ArcticOcean_MG_CB11_90 (SPAdes) (version 2) | ecosystem: Environmental > Aquatic > Marine > Oceanic | place: Arctic Ocean... | reverse complement strand
GCGAGTATGCGACGACGATGAAAGCAATCCCTCCTTGCACCGTTCATCCTTTTCAAAAGGAGATTCTGGCGACCCAGTACTAGATTGGTTGGAAACATGTAATTCGGTTGAACCAGGGATTGCTGCAACGATAGGAAGAGCCCGCCGTGAAGGAATTGATCTGTTGATAGAAGGAGTTCACATCTTGCCAAATGAGAGATTATTACGAGCATGGAGAGAATCGGGTGGAATCGCAGTTGGAGTTGTAATGTGTGTTGATACCGAACTAGAACACCAGAATATGCTGAAAAGTAGAGATGCACATTCTTACAGGCGAGCAGATAGATATATTGCTTCATTCTCTCGTATTAGGAGAATACAAGATGGATTAATTGAGAAGGCAAAGATTGCGAATTGGCCAATAGTTGACCCGACAAGGGTCAAAGATGATGTCAAAAAAATCCAGCATTTGTTAGACTTAGCGTGGAACGAGTCAAGAAATTGATTAGTTACACCACTCTCAAGGAAGTTCTGTTTCTTCAGCAGAACCTGAAGACCAATCATAGATTCCTTTTCCGGATTTCTTGCCCAACCTACCTTCAGCAACTAACTTCTCAAGAAGTGGGTGAGGGGTGTAAGAGTCATCATTGAATGATTGTTTTAGGTTTAGAAGAATATCTCTTCTTACATCAAGACCGACCAAATCTGACAATGCAAGTGGTCCCATTGGATGTTTGTAGCCCAGTACCATTGCAGTATCGATATCCTTTGCACTTGCAACTCCATCTGCGAGCATTCTAATCGCTTCATTGCCGAGTACGACACCCAATCTAGAAGTGGCGAAGCCAGGAATATCTTTGACCAAAATAGTGGTCTTACCCATAGCCACTCCTGCCGCTTGTGCAAACGCAACTGTTTGTTCTGAACAAGAATCATGTTTGACCAATTCAAGTAGTTTCATAATTGGAACTGGATTAAAAAAGTGCATACCAATCACATTTTCAGCCCGGCCTGATGCTTGAGCGATCGCTTCTATGGAAAGTGAGGAGGTATTTGTTCCGAGAATACAATCTGGCTTAGTCATCTTACCGAGATCTGCAAAAATTTGATGTTTTAGAGAGGGGATTTCCGGAACTGCTTCAATAACCAAATCCACATCCCCAACCGCTTCAGACATATCGGATACCGGGTGAAGATTTGCTGACCATTGTTGTTTTTGTTGAGCAGTGGTCTTGCCTCTAGCAATGCCTTTGTCCCAAAACGCATCAATTGTTTTCATGCCACGTTCTAATCCTTCTGGAAAGGCATCGAATAGATTTGTTTTCCAGCCTGCTTGGGCGCAAACTTGAGCGATGCCCGCACCCATAGTTCCAGCGCCGATAACGGCTACACTACGAATCTCCATAGCAAAGGCGAACAACTACTTCTTCATCAAATGAAGGGTGAATTACGCACCAATATGGATGTGGTTTGAGACCTGAGCACTGGACTGTTTGTATTAATGGAAATCAGAAGGAAGTGCGAAGGTCGGGATAAGCACGAATCTCATCAAAAGACTGCATAGTGGTCGTACGAGAATGTTGTGCTTAAGATTCGCTGGTTTTTGGGCTATACTGGGCTAACATTACTCCGATTAATATCAATGAAAACGATGCTAAGAGGGACCATCCCAATTTCTCATCAAGAATAAACCATCCACTAATAATGCCGAATGGGGGAACTAGGTAGACATATAATGCAGTTTTTCCAGCACCGATGGTTACAATACCATCCGCGAACCAAACATAAGAAAATACCGTTGATAGTATTGCTAGGAATAGAATTGCCAGCCATCCTCCGCCACTCGGTTGTGGCATTCCATACAGATATGATTCATAGGCAGCCCAGGGTGTGAGGAATAGTAATCCGATCAGTGATGACCATACGGTCAAATGAAGCGGTGATAGTGGGGTTTGAGAATCGATAGCGGTAGAGGTCATTGCTTTCTTTTGTAATATTGAAGTGGTTGCCCAAGCTAGAGCAGCACCAGCGATCATTAGGTCTCCTTTCAATCGAGTGTCAAATGGAATGTCGACATTAGGTGAATAAAGGAATAAGATGATGACTCCAATCAATCCGCAAATCAATCCAGTTGCTAATCGCCAATTCATCTTTTCATCTAGGAATGGAACTGCTAGTAATGCTGTGAAAATTGGATTGAAGGTAATCATTAATGAAGCATCTCCAGCAGCAGTAAATTTCATTCCATACATGAATAGTGCTTGATAGACAAATGTTGAAAAGAAGCCAATAATGATAATTCTCTTCCATTCCATTTTTGTCGGAATCCGCCAATTATCAGTCATTTTCAGATAGAGAAAAAAACAGGCTAGGGCGATTACATATCTCATCCACGCACCACTTATCGGTGCAATATCTTGAGCCAAGATACGCCCTGCAGACCAACTAAAGCCCCATACTATCGCAACAAATAGTAATTTTAGATGGATTAAAGCATCTTTCAATCAAATCGCTCCAATCCAAGTTGCAATAATCGACTTCTGGGAAGTCCAATTTCAGGCAATCCCCAATATGGAGAATGAATCTTCAATCCTTCCAATCGGGTCACATATAGGCCGTAACTTGCCATGTCATCGGGTTTAAACGGTGTATCCAATCCCATTTTAGTCAAAGTCTTACAAGCATCTTCGGAATAGATTGGGTAGACGCGATAGTAGAAATGGACCCATTGAGAAACCCTTACAGCATCCATATTATCCAAGGTCAGCAAATGCTCCAACATCGACACTTCCGGGTAATTAGCAGCCCGAATAGACATCTCAATTTCAATTGCAATTTCTTCGGACCATTCAATGATGTCTCGGCCTGACCAATTTTCTGCCACTTCAAGATTTTGCATTAACGAATCTGCTTCAATAGAGAAAAGTGCATTTGAATAATCTGAATGCTCATCAGACACAGAAATCAAACTAGATAATTCTACATAGAATCTTTCACACATCTGTGAATCAATGCCATAAAGGCTTACAGGAATCATTTCACTCACTTATTTCCTGCTTATGCAGAAGCGCCACCGATTTTAGAAGAGATTTGTCTTTCAGACATTTTCTTTTCTGCAACCCATTCAAGTTCAAATAATGATTTGAGATCTTCTTCATCTTGGTCAGAAGGGAGCACAGATGCTAGGTAGGCATCCCATTCTTCATCTGAACCAGAGAATTCTTCTCCATTAGTCAAATAGCGACCACGCTTTGTAGTTCCAATACCGCGATTGAAGTTCTCATGTGGCACTGTTAAAGGGGCAGCACCTTCAGGTAGATACCCTGAAAGTTTTTCCACTTCGGTTGCAATCTCTTCATGGTAATGTCCACGAGCTTCTTCATTCAAGACTTCTTTGTTAACTTCGATTCCGGCCTCAAGTTTTGCACGTTCATCCCAACGACCTTTTATTCCCCACACATAAGCCCAGTGTGCGCTTGAAGAAGCATCAACACCGAATAAATCGTGTGCGGTTGAAACCCATTTGTTGAAGTATCTTTGAAGCATATCCAGAGGGATTATTCCTGCCTTGATGACGCGGCGTAATCCATTTGAACCAGTTCCGAGATGGAATGATTCTTCCTTTAACATTGGGCCCATGGAGGCTGCAACAGGTTTGAAAGCTGAAGTTGATAACATCCCAAGTTGGAATTTACCATCTCTGTCAACGAACATTGTGTAGCAGAAAAAGTCCAACCAATGTGGCATAGGTCTATTGAAAGCACCGAGAAGTCTATCTCCATCTTGTGCATTTCGTTCCAATAGTTTCTGGGCTTCTCTTCGGCCTTGTTGTCCGAAGTAGGTCATCAATAAGTAGGCCATTTGCCATCCATGTCTTTGCTCTTCAGCCATAATGCGGGCAGCAGCGTATCTGTCATATGCAGTAGGCGCTGATGCGAGAAGGTGGCGTTGTTGTTCGACAGAAGCGAATTCTGTATCACCCTGAACAGTGATCATTGAGATCAGAGCATCGCGCATACTTTGCTGAGGAATTTGTAGTGAACGTTCCCACTTTGCTTTACCTTCGTAATCTCCAAATTCAATGACGTCACCAGCACGGTCCCAATCAAATTGAATCGAGAGGTCAAAATCACCGAGCCAACTGCGATCATATCCGACTCGGTCTTGCCAGTCAGAAAAGTTTGCAATCCAATCATCCCAAGTTGTAGGTAGGTTGTCCATGGGCATGCTATGGGAAGCACTCCCTTATGATGTCTGCGAACATGTTCGCACGAACATGTTTTGATACAATCGGCTTTTCTCAAGGAGAGAGTCTTCTAATCTCTTCGGAAAACGTATTTACGATTGTAGATTCAACCCTTTGTAACTGAGCGGATAATGTTGATTTTGCAACTCCTAATAATTGTGCGAGTTCTGTTAAGGATATTCTTCTTGGAATATCATAGAAACCTTCCCTGATGGCAATATCAAAAACTTGACGCTGGCGAGGTGTTAGTAATCTTGTAGTGACACTCCTCGTCGAAACTAGGCGGTGAGGGATAGATTGCATTTTGAACGATTCGATAAGTTCTCTAGATTTATTCTGTGAACATTCAATTGTCCAATCTACCCATCCATCTCGCACTTCAAATGGAGTATGCGGTATAACGCCTACATCAACTAATGGTTTGAGGAAGCCACCACCCCCTGCTTCGATAGTAATGTCATAACAATTGTTTTGCATTATTTTATAATCTTCAATACCTGGATGTCCAGCGATTGATTTAGAGATATCTTCACTGCATGAAATTCTAGCAGTTCCTCTTCCTCTACTCAAGGGCATATGCTTCTCAATGCGTAAAATGGCAGAAGGGTTTGCTCTGGTCACATCTCCGGACCAATGTCCTTCTGGAAGTCTAACTTCCAGACGTACTTGGTGAGGCGACATAATTTTGTTGAAAGGTCACTCTTTCTTCAATGTCTTCATCAAAGTGGACGAATAGTATCCATTCTGCGAACAGTTCCCGATTCTACATCAATGATTTCCGAGAAGGTTTGAGTTGTTTTATCGCTAACAATTACTCCTGGTAAGTATCCATCACAAACACCAGATGCTGCAAAAATCGCATCATCTGATTTGCATAGGTCATTTGCTTCCCAGAGTCGTGTCAAATCGTCACCGACCATGTTTTCAGCACGTGCTTCTTCTTGTGGATTTCTGAATACTAGCCTTCCTTCGAATACTCCACCAAGACCACGAATTGCGGTTGCAGAAATAACTCCTTCAGGAGCGGCACCAATTCCCATTAGCAGGTCATATGGACCATCGGGGCGAGCAGCCCAAATCGCTCCAGAAACATCACCATCACCCATTAGGCTCAAGTCAGCACCAGCGGCACGAATTTCTTTGAACAACTGAGCGTGGCGCTCTCTATCCAAAGCAACTACCTTTACTTCGCTAATTGGTTTGTCAAGTACACTGGCAGCCTGTTCAAGATTGTACAGTACGCTACCATCGAGACTAATATGGCCAGCAAGAGCAGGTCCTGCTGCAATTTTGTCCATATAGCAATCCGGAGCATGAAGAAGTGTTCCTCTTGGAGCGGCTGCAAGAACTGCAATTGAGTTTGGAGTATTATCTGCACAATTATTTGTGCATTCCAGCGGGTCAACAGCAATATCAATCTTTGCAGCACCTGCAACTCCGATCATATTTCCTAATTGTTCACCAATGTAAAGCATAGGTGCTTCATCTCGTTCACCTTCACCAATTGCAACTCTTCCATCAAAAGGAACATTGTCAAAGGTACGGCGCATCGCTTCAACAGCAGCAGCATCAGCAGCCATTTTATCACCCTTGCCGCGCCATTCAGCGCTAGCGATTGCCGCTTGGTCCACCGCTTCAAGAAAGTGCTTTTGGAGGTCGGAGACACTGCCCATGTACACTGGCGGGCGCGCCCAATTGATGAACAAAGCGGTTGAGTTTCCCTCTACAAATGGTGGCTTTTCACTGGCCTTTGAATTTCTCAACAACTTCAATATCGGTGATTCTGGTGTTAGGGTATTGGCCCTGTTCATCCTTTTCTAATGATTTGACCATATCCAATGCGCATAATAAACCAGCACAAACTCCTGTTAGCGCTTCCATTTCAATTCCAGTTTTGTAATGAGCACTGACATGAACTTCACAGACCAAACCCCAACCGTTGGCGTATTCCTGCCAAGACCAATCAACTTTGCATCCTTCAAGTGGAATCGGATGGCAGTGGGGAATTATTCTCGGAGTATCTTTTACTGCCTGAATCGCAGCGATGGTCGAAGCTTCGATAACATCTCCTTTGTTGATATTACCACTTTGAATTTCGATTCCAGTTTGCACACCTAGTTGCAATATCCCCCTTGCAGTAGCTCTTCTCTCTACTACTGGCTTCGTACCGATTTCTACAATTCCTTGAATACTTCTTTCCATTGTTATCTCTCCATTATTAGATTGCTTTATCGGGTTCAGCCTAATCCAGCCTTCCAAGATTCACCTTTATTGGTAACTTCTTTCTTCCATAGGGGTGCTTGCTTTTTGAGTTCGTCTATCAACCATTGACAAGCATGAAACGCTTCTTTTCGATGAGGGCTAGCGACATGAATTGCAACAATCGGCTGTTCTGGGCCAACACTTCCAGTACGATGCGCCATCGCTACTGCAGTTACAGAGAAGTCATCGATCGCTTGCTGTGCTAATCCTTCCAATACAGATGTCAATTTATCTTGCCACGCATCAAATTCGAGGCGTAAAACTTCAGCATCACCATCTTTGCCTCTGGTGATTCCTAAAAAGGACACAACTGCTCCACAACCTTGTTTTGGTAATTTATTTAATAGGGCATTTGCATCAAGAAAAACTGGCGCTTCCTCAATGATAATATTGCCGCCCATGTAGATGCGAGGCAAACGCATAATTCAAACCTCACCCCTCAATAGGGCTAGCATGAGCGGAGAGGCGGCTATCCATATCATGGGGGCAGGTTTGTCTGGATTAGCATCTGCTACATTGTTGGCAAGAGCGGGTAGAGAAGTTCACGTCCATGATATCCGTGATGACTCAGGTGCCCGTTTTGATGGTGATTTCCAAGCGTTAGAAAATTGGTCAATGGATGACGATTTTTTTGACCAGTTAGAGGAATGGGGTTTTGATTCCAAACGATTTAAGTCAACCGAGTTTAAAATTCTTGATTTAATTCATCCTGATGATAAAATAACCAATCCAAGTTCTGATAGAGTGGCGTATAGAATTGTTGAGCGGGGAACTAGTGAACATACCATCGATCAAGGATTCAAGCAAATGGCTCTGGAAGCAGGTGCTAAAATACATTATAACTCACGAGTCAAAGAAGAGGACTGCACAATAATTGCTTGTGGTCCTAAAGGAACTTCAGCAGTTGCATACGGGGAGATTTTTCATACATCGCATCCGAATCATATTTCATTTCAATTAAATGATAAGTTAGCACCAGGTTCGTATTCTTACATGATTGTAGTAGATGGCGTTGGTCTGATATGTACCTGTTTATGGCGGAAACAAAAGAAATCAGAGCGTTTCCTCAATGAAACGATCGCTTGGTATCAGAATAAATATCCAAATATTGATATGAAGCCTGTGAAAAGGGTTGGTGGCAAAGGAGATTTTACAATCAATCGCAATTACAAGCAAGGTGGGCGATACTATGTCGGAGAATCAGGAGGTTTGCAGGACTTTATGTGGGGCTTTGGCATGAGAATGGCTGTTTGGAGTGGGACATTAGCCGCTAAGGATATACTCGGCGAATGTGATTATGAAACTGAAGTTCGCAATAAATTGATGCCATATGTCAAGACCAGTGTTGTCAATAGGTGGCTAATGAATCGAGTCGGTGATAGAACATTCAAATTAATGTGTAATAATTGGATGAGGAGTCAGAAAAAGCATGGAGACGGATTGATTTGGATTTCCAAATTATTCCGCCCGACATTGTTGAAAAGAATACTTTACCCGATTGTATCACCCTTCATGCTAAAGTCTGACCCGAAAGCAATGGGTCGCGGAGTTCGGAGAATGCCATTCCGGCCAGCATTTAAGCGAGATTGGTGGGAACAGAGTTCGGAAGCGAAGGCCGTTGGTGAAAAATGGAGTAATGTACGCCGCAGTGGGGCGAAAACATCTTTTTCAAATGACGCAGAATCGCCAGTAAGTCCAAAATAAACAATGGTATTAGTGGCGGTTTGTTCATAATGCTATCACCTTTGGGCGGTATATGAGCGACTCATATGAACTCAAATTCGAAGCGATGGAAAACCGTCTTGTCAACTATGGTACAACCAATAATGGGATCGCAGTTATTGAATTAACTTCAGACTCTGCTGGCGCACCTTTGACCAGTGAAAACGACCGTTCTCCTAATACTTACACCCACGAAATGATGAGGGATATCGACCAAGCAATTGTGAAAGCACGTTTTGATGATGATGTAACAGTAATTGTCCTAACCGGAAATGGAGCATCTTTCTTCTCCGCTGGTGCTTCAATTCAAATGTTGAACAGTGTCACTCCAGGCTTCAAATACAACTTCTGTCTTCACGCCAATGAAACACTTTCTCGACTTGAACAAACCTCCAAGTTAGTCGTTTGCGCTATTAATGGTCATGCAGTTGGTGGCGGTCTTGAAATCGCTATGGCTGCAGATATCCGTATCGCTCGTAAGAACTCGGGTAAGTTGGGACTTCCTGAAATCAACCTCGGTGTACTTGCAGGAACTGGTGGTACTGCTCGTCTAACCCGCCTCATCGGTAAGGCAAAAGCCCTAGAAATGATGGTTACCGGCAACTTAATCTCTTTTGAGGATGCAGAAAACCTCAATCTCCTAAATGACATCTTTGAAGGTTCACCTGAAGGTTTCCGTGAAGATGTTCTGGACTATTGCAGCCAATTCACTTTGCCTAATAAGGCGGTCAAGGCAGTTGGGAACATCAAGCGTTCATGCCAAACTGGGCCAGAGATTCCATTCGAGTACCACTTGGCACTTGAGCGAGAATTACAAGCATCCCTATTCAATAGCAGCGATGCTAAAGAAGGAATTGCAGCCTATGTTGAAAAGCGTCAGCCGCATTTCACTGGTCAGTGAAGCGAAACCGGCATCATTCATCAAGGACTTATAATGCTCTTTGAGAGCATGTCCTTGAATTATGTCCGACGATGTTACAAATTTTACATCGACGTTGATTTTTATTGTTTCCTTTTCTCAATCTTCTCGCAGCAGCAGCTTGTGGATTGATTGTAGGACAAGTTCTCTTATTGTGCCCCCCTTCTCCGCATTGTCCGCAGATTCTTTTTCTAGCCAGAGAATTTCTTTGAACACGGTTCGGAAATAGAACTGAACAAGTTCTAGTATTGTGTCCGATTTTTCCACATTCACTACAAATCCTCTTTCCGTCAATCCGATTTTTCCTATCTTTTCTTTCTGGATTGATTATCGGACATGTTCGAGTATTATGACCAACCTTTCCACATTGTTTGCAATGGCGTCTACCATCATCACTTTCTCTTCTAGGGTGGCGGTTTGGGTTGCTAACAATACATGTCCGGCTGTTATGGCCGTACTTCCCGCATGCACTACAGACACGACTTCCCCTTGCAGATATTTTTAAAATTCTAATTGCAGCCTTTTTGGGATTAGTTTGTTTACAAGTTAATACATTATGCCCATGCTCTCCGCAAAGAGAACAGATTCTATGTTCAACCTTTAAATTGGCATAATTATCATTGGTCTCAAGGCGCAGTATACATGTTCTACGATTATGACCTGACTTGCCACAACTAGCACATGTTCGGCCCATACAATCTCATTGAGGATTTATAATATAACATTAGAGGAGTAATTAATAATCAATATACTGTTCACATATGTCCGATTTATCAAAATATTTACCATAATTTGCAGTTATGATTCTCCGTAGTCTTGAAGTGAAGAATGGGTGTGGCCGCAGATATAGGGTGATTATGATGGCCAAGTATAATGTTCCAGCAGATGTTCCAAATGAACTACAAGATATCTATGTCCAAAACATGGATGCAGCTACAGCGGGTACAGGTCACATGAATCTATTTGCTTGCGACCAAAAAATAGAGCATTTAAACGATGATTTTTATGATGGTGGCAAAAATATTCCATTATCTTCAAATGACCCAGAACATTTTTTCAAAATCGGACAAGCAACTGCTGATGCAGGGACCATTGGAGTTATGGCAGGACAACTTGGATTAATTTCACAATACGCTAGAGACTACCCGAATATTCCATATCTGGTAAAGTTGAACTCAAAATCTTCTATGGTTAAGACTTCGCAGCGTGATCCTGTTTCTCAAGCAATGTGGGATTTAGACGATGTAATGGCATTAGTTTCTAACGGCGTTAATGTTGTTGGAATTGGCTATACCGTATACATTGGAAGTGAATTTGAGCATGAGATGCTAAGAGAGGCGGCAACTTTCATCCGCCAAGCACACGAACTTGGAATGATTTCAGTCGTATGGATGTATCCACGTGGTAAAGCGGTTGCAGATGAGATGGATGCACAATTAATCTCGGGTGCAGCAGGAGTTGCAGCATGTATTGGAGCCGATTTCGCTAAAGTCAATTATCCAAACAGTTTTGACGGAATGGATCGATTTGAATCATTGCGAGTAGCGGTTGAAGCAGCAGGAAGAACAGGAATAATTTGTTCTGGTGGCGGTTCTCTCCCACCCCGAGAGTTCCTAGAGCGTCTTTGGGGGCAAATCAATATCTCAAAATGTAGAGGTGCTGCAACTGGAAGAAATATTCACCAAAAAGGAACAGAAGAAGCAGTGAGAATGACCGCTGCCTGTGATGCAATCATTTGTCAAGGCGCTACAGCAGAACAAGCACTTGCGATTTTTGAAGGGAATTGATTTACATCAATTGAATTGATTTGCATTGATTGCATAATCAATATTAGAAAAGAAAGCTGTGCCCCGTCACCTAACGGCCTTTTTCATTGCATTGCTCAAAGGCCTGACCCTCGGTGACAGGGCGTACTGTCCGGAAGGGTGGTTGTCTCTTGGTCATCCCATTGGTCGCAAGAGGACCCATAACCTTCCGATGGTTTAAGTGCGTTTGCACCAAATTTCATTTCCCGAAGGATCTATTTGGCCTTCGAATTGCACTCCGCACCATTGGTATCAGATATCATAGCTGATTATTTTCACAGTAGCTCCACCAGATGTTGCAGGTGCGGTAGTAATTCCACCGACGCTTCCCATTTGAAACCATCTATTGTTCAATCCGGTTACGAAATGAACGACCAAACAGTAATGCAGAGACTTCAGGATCTCCTTGTTGGAGGATATGAATTGGAATAGAAGGCCAAGTTTCAACTGGTTTTGTCAAATATCCAACTAGAGGATGAATCCTGCCATTATGGATTGGGTTGCCATTTTCAGCATTGATAATGGCATCATATAAATCCAATAAAGGTGCTTTTCCTTGTCCTTCCTCCAGTAGTAAAATATGCAGTAGTGATTCGCTGTCAATTGCAAAACCCTTGTGCTTTATTGGATGTCCAGGTAGCCCTACATTTTCTCCACTAGGACGGCATATTAATGCTGGCCAAGGTTTGTAATTCTCGGATAACCAGTGGCGTGATGATGAAGCAGATAATTGCATTTGTAACCATTCAGCAGACCATGCCGACCACCATGTATGTGGTAATATCTGTAGTGCTTTACGTACTAAATCGATTGATATAGCAACGCCACTATCCAATCTCAGTAATAACTCTCCCCAAACTGCTAGCACGGAATCTCTCGGGTGAGATCGAGATGCCTTTGCACATTTCACGGCTAACAGCATCCTTTCCTCATCCAGAGTCTTTCCCAAGGGGAACATTGCTTCCAATACCTCGCAACTGTAATGAGGGGCATCCAACCAAATCTTACATGAATCGGAAATGATTTCGTGCAATTCTAGAGGAAATGTTTCACTGGAGAGCAGAATCGCTGCCGCCAAAAAAGATTTTGTTTTTTTGTCTTTGAGAAGATGTTCCACTTCAATAATAGATTGATTGTGGCGTATGAAATTAGATTTCAAATGATTAATTGCATCTTCTCTCCAGGCAATACCTGCCTTTTCACTGGCAGTAATCAATAGTTTATCATCGCATAGTTCAATCGGCAAAAGATCGGCCCAACCATTTTCTAATTCGCTAGAAATACGTTGCCAACAGCGCAATCTATCTTGTTTTGGAGATGAAATCCAAGCAGCAAGAGGATTTTTTCTTTCAATGGAGTTTGCATAATCAGCATCGCCCTCTGGTAGAGAATCAATCGCTTTCCAAATTTGGGAACTAGTTTCTACATCCTTCTCTACTGAAAAGGTGTTTTCTATTTTACTCCCATCTAAAAATAGGTTAAGTTCATCAGCATTTGCAGGTACTAATCTGCTGCTGTGGGGTGATTTCGAAGTTCTTTTATTGCCGGCTAATGAAAGCGGCAAGAATAGCCCTCTTTCTATTTGCAAATTAACCCGCGCCATTCCATCGCCCTTGAATAAAAGTAAATTGGATTTTGTCAATTCAGAAAATTCACCCTTGGTAGTTATTATGATTCTGCAGTTACCACTTGCCATCACTCTTTTCAAAAGGGGAAGATTGCCTTGAATCGACCAATTCCATTCTCCAACAAATTGTGTTGCTTGGGATAGCACCCAGTTGTAGATACAAATTCCACCATTTTCGGAAACACCACTTAATTCAATCCTTTGAACACTATTCTCACTCCATTCAACCTCTCCGAAGTCTGCCAATAGTTCTCTCTTCATTGAAATTGAAGGGCTTGAACCATTGTTAGTTGTGTAGTATTGGTGGAGTAAATTCCATTTTTCATCTAATCGGTTGGTATCTAATCGAGGGTGCTTGTGAATCAACCATTCTCTGAGAAGTTCAATTGGTAGTACTCGCATAGATCCGAATTCTCTTAATTCTCCGATTACAATTGCATCCTTGGATAAAGTGGATAGGGCTAAACCCCGCAAAAGTTGTGAGGAAAAGTGCCCGTGGATACCAAGAGGGGGTGAGATTTCTATGTCGTCGGGAGTTAGTCCTAGTACATACTCGCCATTACCTAATATTGGGGGTAGTTGTGAGTGATCGATGGGTGATTTAAGCCATGTTCCTTCAGTAATATTCCATGATTTTGAATTTTCTAAAAGTTTTGCACTGACCAAGCCAATTTTTCGACTTTGCTGGGACCAGTCAACCAAGGTCCCAGTATCGGTTTTTACGGGTGGGTCTACTTGTTGTAAGGAATCTATATCGAACCAAATAATACTATTTCCTCTTGTGACTGCCCAACGCCCCCCCTGATTTCCATTGGAATCATCGGGGCGTGTAAGTTCTCTCAGATTTACTTCATCTGGTAGATGAATCAGTGGGGGGGGTGCGTGATTCACATAACCAAATAGCAGTGTAGAGTCATCGCGCGATAGTAAAATCATTTCACCATCAGGGGGGATATGTTTGACATATTTACTAATTCTGTGAACTGAATCTTGCTGTAGGCGTTCCAGTCCTATGGTTGTCATACGATGTACTGCGCCTCTAATCCCGGACTGGTCTTCCCTGATTACATCCCCATTATCGCGCAGCTGTCTTAGGGCAAGAGATACGTGCGGCATTCTCAACTCTAATTGTTCACTGATATCCGAGACAGTCCCTCCGCCATCGCTTAACCAGTCTAATATTCGGCGTTGATATCCGCTGCGAATACGTCTTTTAGACACAACATGTCACCTAAACTTGGCACAGTAGCATCTCTTACATATTCTTTGCCCTTTATTCTGCTAACTTATTACATTAAGTTACAGATTTCCACTGGAGGAGTCCATTCTTACTTACTTATTACATATTGTAGTGCGGAAATTGCACTGAATTATGTATTCAACTGTAACCATATCAGTCAATGTCGGGAAAATGGTTATATGAGTGGCCTCGCTCATTGAGGATATTGGCCATCAACCAAAGCGAATCGGTCAATTGACAGGAGGGAAAAACAAATGAAAACAACAAGAATCAGAGAGAAGATCAAGAAGTTCTTAGGTGACCGCCCACGTAACACTGCAGAAATTCTTGAGCACATAAATAGCACAATGCGTCATGGCACTACCAGTCAACAACTCGGTAATGTTCTGTCAAAAGATAAGGACATTGTCAAAGTAGGATATATCAAGCGCTCTGGAATACTTTCCGGCGGATATGATATATGTGAATGGGCAACTCGTAATTGGGTTTCCTCTAATTGCCCAGAATGGATCGAAGGCACTGCTATCATTATTGATAACAATGGTCTTATCACTACAGGCACAGAATCTCTGAACAAGTATTGAATCAATTCCGATTTCTCGAATAGTGCTTTAATTAGCACTGTCGTAACATCCCCTCCTCTATCGGAAACCATCCATTTAAGGTAAATACTTGCGATGCACTCAAAGGCTTTGTTTTTTCACATTAGTATGTGGAAGATAAAGTGACCAACCGCTGTTGCTTAGTCGGTGGAACATTTGACCGCTTCCACGCAGGCCACAAATTGTTATTGGAAGGTGCTTGTCGTAACAGTGTGCGCGTTGAAGTCCATTTGACCAACGACAATATGGCTTCTATCAAATCTCCTTATGTTCAATCATTTGATACCCGATTAGAATCAATTCTAGCATGGGCTGATGAAAATGGTGATTGCCCAGTGACAATCCATGAATTGGATGATGAAATGGGACCTGCGCCGACTCATCCTAGTGCAGATGCTATTGTAGCGACAGTTGAAACCCGCGCAATGTGCGAAATAATCAATGAGATGCGGATAAATGACGAACTCGAACCACTACACATCATAGAGATACCTCATCTGATGGATGGATCTGGAGGAATCGTTTCCTCAACCAGAATCCGTAATGGAATAATTGACCAAGATGGTAATCCATGGATAAGTGGAGAACAATTAGAATCTACTTTAAAAATGGCTAAATCATTGGATAATGAATTAAAAATACCAATGGGGGAATTATTCATGGGTCCAGAAGATGACCCCGAAATTGCCATGCTTGCAACTTTAGATGCATTACCAAATCCTCGCGGAACGATAGTTGCTGTTGGTGATGTGACTGTAAAAACCCTACTCGACATAGGGCTCACTCCAGAGATTGCAATAATCGATGGCCTAACCAAGAGGGAGAAATTGGCAGAAAAGGATTGCGTAAATACAACAGTATTCGCTCACACTCTTACGGCGATTAATCCTCCAGGAGTACTAACTCCTTCGCTTAGGGTTGCAATAGAAACTGCAATCTATGCAGATGAATCAGTAGTTATCGAAGTAGATGGCGAAGAAGATTTAGCGCCAATATTGATTCATTTAGTGGCGCCATTGGGAACAGTTGTATTGTATGGCCAACCAGGTCTAGGAGTTGTAATGAGGGTCACAGATGTTGCTGCAAAAGAGAGATGCAGGGATTTACTATCTATGTTTGAAATAATGTAATGGAGGTGCTAATATGCTTGTTACAATTACTGTTTGTGTCCGAGATGGGGTACAATGGATTGATGGTTGTTTAGAAGCCTTGCTCAATCAATCCTATCGACCCTTAGAAATCATTGCTGTAGACGATGGTTCATCCGACCAATCTTGCAAGGCATTGCACAAGTGGCACGACCCTGAAGGGGAAAATGGGATTCCAGTCCGAGTAATGTCGCAAAACGCACTTGGATTATCTGCTGGTAGAAAATTAGCAGTTGAAAATGCTCAAGGAGAATGGGTAGCTATTACAGATATTGATGTTCGTCCGGAGAGAGACTGGATCTCAAATCTAGTCGCAGAATCAAACCCAGTTAGTGCCAATGAAAAAGTTGTAGCGGTTACAGGGAGAACTATTTTTGAGTCAGCAGAAGATGTAGTGAGTCTAGTTCGTTCAGTTGAGGTCGCACATAAATACCGTTCACGTCCGCGACGCACCTCGCTTGCAAATGGCCCTTGCTCAATGTTTAACCGTGAAGCCTTGCTCAATGTTGGAAGTTTTGATCCACTGTGGTATCATGCTGAAGACATGGAGGTTAGTCTAAAATTAATGGAATCGGGGGGCACTATTGTCTATGCACCAGATGCGATTGTAAGCCATGTTGCTGAAATCGGACAAAAGCGATTTCTGGCCAAGAGGCGAAGAGATGCTCGCGGACATTTGAGAATCGTTCGTAAGTATCCAAGAAGAAAAAGAGTCGGACCTGGTTTTGATTTCATAGGTTCTTCGAAGATGGTACTTGCAATAGCTCCATTATGGGTCGCAGCAATACTCTCGGGACTACCTTTCATTTACAATTTCTATCTCAATCCGGAATATTCTTGGCAAGTTGCTCAACATTGGTGGCAGACGAGATTCCTTCTATTATCACTAGCATTACTGCTTGCCCACGAACTAGTCCTGTGGAGAGGTCCACTCGGAGTGGTCAATCGTGGAGCGATTAGAAGCAGCCCAAGAAGAATTCTTATTGCAATCTTCAAAGTAAGAAGATTAACCTTTAGTTGGTCTATTGCATTATGGCAAGGTATTCTATTGGGACTGTCTGATGCGATTCGCGGTAAAAACGGTCATTGAATCTAAATCCGTTGAATTTTCAACGGCGTCTTCCGCCACCGCCGCGAGAACCGCCACCACGGGAACCGCCACCGCCGCCACCGCCGCGAGAACTGCCACCGCCGCCACCGCGAGAACTGCCGCCAGAAGATCCTCTTGAACTTCCTCCGCCGCGAGAACTTCCACCACGGGAACTTCTACGACTAGATTTCCTACTAGGCGCTGGTGGAGTGTGAGATTGACCATGATCTCCATGGCCACCATGGTGTCCATTATTGTATCCGTATCCACCGTTTCCCCCTCTGTTGTACCAGCGACCACCGCCGCCGCCGCCGCCGCCATAATATCCGCCGCCGCCGCCATAATATCCGCCGCCACCTCTACCAACTAGTATTATTATTATCAATAAAACGAATCCACATACTGCTAAGCCTCCGATGATAGGAATTATCTCTCCATCCCACTCTATATCCTCAAAATCCGTATAACCAGTATCACTTTGATCTTCAGGTGGGTAAACATAGCCATCATTTTCAATCCAGAATTCATCAACTGCTGTGACGAGATCATCTGTAATGATGAGGAGTAAATCTGTCCAGTTACCAGCATCGTTGCTGTCATCAGAAGTTGCTCCAATGCCGTTAAAAACCCAATAATCCTCCCAAAAATTACCCGTTACAAACCACCAGTTTGAATCATCACTAGATTGATTAATTGAGAGAACGAGCAAGATTCCATCTTGCCATTCTTGGTTACCCACTCCCCAATCATCAAATAATGCCTCGGAGAACTCTTTTAATTCCATCATTGGTTCATCAATAGTTGGATTGGTTGATTCATTACCAGTATCGTTAGTTGTTTCATTGTCAGTACCGTTGGTTGTTCCATCGTCAGTACTGTTGGTTGTTCCATCGTCAGTACTGTTGGTTGTTCCATCGTCAGTACCGTTAGTTGTTCCATCGTCAGTACCGTTAGTGTCGTTGGTTGATTCATTGCTAGTATCGTTGGTATTGTTGTCGGTTGTATCTCCTGATGTCTCATCATTTGATTGATAATGAGCGGTTGATTCGATTATTACAACCACAATATCGGTGCCCCATTCATCAGCCAACCATTGCAGGTCTACGGTCAATAGGTCCTCGTCAGCTTCACTCAAAACACCTGCTTCATCAATAACGAATTTGTTGGTGTCCGTAGGTAATATCAGTTCAGAACTAGCCGCACTAGGCAACATTAGAGCTAAAATCAAACAACTGACGATAATACTTTTGATTGAAGAATTCATTTCTTTCATCATCTCACTAAATGTGTGTAGTGGTATGGTCCGCTTAAAGTTGTGCGATACTAATTGCAGAATTAATCATTAATTAGGAGGAATCGTTCATCACCGCAAACACTTACATGATGTTCTAAACATCAAAATAGATTAGAGTCTCAACTCAGTCTAGGTTATCTTCGCCTTCAGGGACACGGGAAGCATGATTCAATGCGAATCCAAAAGCGATCAATGCAATACTTACTGCATATACACCTGGGTCCATCCATCCCATGTGATTAATTCCAAAATAGATGTAGAAAGCGAATCCAAACAATGTAGACCAGGCAGCAAGAGTACGTTGGATACCACCCTCATCAATTGAAGCGAGTGCAGGCCAAGTATCATTTACAAATAATCCAGTGAAAAATCCTGCGACTCCACCTTCAGTGTTTGCATATGCTTTGAGTCCAAAGAACATGAATAGCGAACAAAAAGAGAGGAAAACCACATCAGATGCAACAACTTGCACAGAATCAGATTTCAGTTCATAAGCAAGGTTTGTCATTTCGAAAGAAAACAATCCGGCCCAAGAGTAATGGTAGCTAGGGTGAGCAAGTCCCAATATGTTGAGGATTGCTAAAATTATACCCCACATTGAAAGACCGATGAACCAATTAGCGGTGCCACTTGAAGGGTCGGTAATCATGGAAAGAATTCCACTTTGTTTGTCACCTAGTTCACTGCTCATGTCTGTGGCCACCTACCATGTGGATATAAGAACACCGAATCGGAAATAACAATCCCCTACAACAAATCAACAATAATTGCAGGTGGAAACAGCCGGTGGTAAAATCACAGACGTGATTGATGGCGATAGTTTTTATCAAAGATTCCCACCATTTCTGGTTCGGACTCTCCCATGATTACCATTGGTTCAACATTAGATGGAATACATGAATTAATTTCCTTTGTTCGACCCATTCTACCACGACTTATTACGCGGGCAGTAATTAGCCCGAGCATGTCTAGATTTGAGATGAGCATTCTTACTCTTCTCTGAGTCAGTGCATTTTGTCCGACCGACAAACATACCTGGGCATAGATGTCTTGAACTTGGCCAGTTTCAATATTTTTCAAACCATACTTTTCATTGATTAGGATAGCGGCCAAAACTAATTTTTGTTGTTTTGGAAGTGATGAGATGACCGGTGTAATTTGGTCAGCTTCAATTTGAGATTGAGCGACGCGTACGTGCTTTATCATGACCGAGTTTTTACCTTCTTCATCCGCTTTTTCAGTTGAAACCCTCAACAATTCAAGCGCACAACGAGCATCACCGTGCTCTTGAGCGGCTAGTGCAGAACATAATTGGACAACACCATCGCTCAGAACTCCTTGTTTGATAGAAGTTGCAGCACGTTGCCGCAGAATATCTTGTAATTGAGAAGCATCATATGGATTGAAAATGACATCTAATTGACCTAGACGGGAACGAACACGAGGGTCAAGGAATTCGGTGAACTTCAAATCATTTGAAATTCCGATGACACAAGATCTGGAATTCTTCAAAGATTGATTAAGATTTGTCAAATTGTACAATAGATCATCTCCTGCCTTTTTGACAAGATGGTCGATTTCATCGAGTACGATGATAAACACTCCGCCCTTCGAATCCATTCTTTTAACCAATTCGCTGAACACTCTATCCACTGGCCAACCAGTGAATGGGATCTCATCAATTTCGTACGATTCAGTTAGAGAGTTTCCAATGTGAGCCAATACTCGATATTGGGTGTCGATTTGCCTGCAGTTTACCATAATTGTATTGACATTTCGGCCGATTCTAGACCCCTTGGTTTCCAATTGATTGCAGACGTAAGATGCAACTGCAGTTTTACCTGCCCCAGTCACTCCGTATAGGGTCATGTTAGATGGGATATTTCCATTGAGGGCTTCGACCAAATTCATAGAAAGTGCTTTGATTTCTTTGGTACGATGTGGTAGTTCATCAGGGGTGTGATTGTCTCTCAACAAATCCTTATTTACAAATAGAGTCTTTCTGTTGATAATATCGTCGAAGATATTGTCGGACATAGTTGCATCACCGGTTCGTATTCGTGCCTTTTGCCGAGGGGGCATATGCGCGATATAATTAGTGAGTCCGAGGCCCCCTTATAGGCCTGCCCACCAATGTGAAACTTATCACTGGATTTGAATATTAAACCTAATTTAATGTTAGTTTATTAACTCGCAATTGGAATCACCTGTTTTCGGAAAAAATAACACATTATTATTTCCGTTTTCCGTCAAAAACTGTATGTTGCAAATAATTTTCCCGATATAACAGTTGAAATAAAATCGTTCCATTTTTCAGTATTTTTTCTACACCATCAGTTCCACTCGAGAAAATTGTTTGCAAATTGTTTCACCATGTGTAGGCATACGAAATTAATTCCAAGTATTACCGTTCCAGATTAAACTGATTCCGTCATGGGCGTGAGTGACATTGCTAGAGAACTGAGGGTATTCATTACTCATCAATACTTCATATTGCGAATCCTTCATGTCAAGATATGTATGTGTCAATAGTAATTTAGTGTTAGGAACTTGATGAGATAGTGCCTCAATATGCGATGGTTTGTGATGTTCTTCACTCTGGACCCATTCAGGAATCCCCATTTCAATAATTGCAATACTAGATCGCTCTATCGCACGATAAAGGGCCTCACAAGGCCCAGTATCGCCACTATGAACTAGATTTGCACCCGATGAATGCTCTAGACGATAGCCGTGAGGATCAACGGAGGCATCATGTTTTACTCTAAATCTCTCAAATGTCCAATCATTGACAGTTCCAGTATTTTCTTCAACCCAATTAATTGTTTGAAATATTTCTTCTAAGGAGCCAGGATACGCTAATTGACAAAGTTGCCATAATCTCTCCTTAACTAATTTAGAACCAACAATAGTCAACGGTTTTACCATATCTCTATCTGAAATATATCTTCGTTCTAATAATAGGAAAGGGAAACCAAAAACATGGTCACCATGAACATGGGTCACGAAGATAGTTTCAATTTCTGAAACGGAGATTCCAGCTCTTCTCAAACTGGCTAAAGCAGTCGGTGGTGCATCGATAATGTGCTTCCGGTCAATACAGCAAAATGAGTGATGTCGGCCATGTGGCAAGAATGCATTACCTGTGCCAAGCATCAAAATCTCATGCGCCATAAAACCTCTAGCAGCAACTATCGCTTGAAGTCATTGGAGAAAAGTAATGATCAATATACGTCACGTAGGTAACGCTTCTGCTCTCTCATCATAGTTTTCTCAATGAAGAAGGTAGCATCCTCTTCAGACATGCCGCCATGTTCCATTGCAATCTCGATCAAAGCACGGTGGACATCCTTGGCCATCCTTTGTTTGTCACCACAAATGTAGAAATATGCGCCTTCTTCAAACCATTGCCAAACTTCGGCACCGTTTTCTTTTAGGCGATTTTGCACATATATCTTCTCGACTTGGTCTCTGGACCATGCGGTTGTGAATTTGTAGAGGTCGCCTCCGTTCAACCAAGATTCAATTTGTTCCTTGTAATAATACTCAGTCTTTTCGGATTGGTCTCCAAAGAATAGCCAATTTTTGCCAGTGCCGTTATCATGGACTCTTTGTTCCATGAAAGCACGGAAAGGTGCGATACCAGTTCCTGGCCCCACCATGATGATATTAACTGATTTATCTTCTGGAAGAATGAATGATTTTGTTGGCGACATAAATACTCCAATCTCTTTCCCAGTCATGTCGACCTCATCTGCTAAGTACAGTGTACACATTCCTCCACGAGGCCTATCGTGGTATGTGAAACGAACAATTCCTACAGTCAACTCGACTTTTCCAGGATGGGCATCAAGGGAAGATGCAATCGAGTATAGGCGAGGCTTCAAGCGGTCAGCGAGACTCATGAACTCGGCCGCTGAATAGCGAACATCAAATTCGCGCATAATGTCAACATAATCCCTTGTCCACAGATAATTTGCTATTGCATCTGCATCCGATGTGATAGCGGCTACCTTTGAAACAGGGTCATCTGAAGCAGAACTAGGAGAGAGATTATTATCGATTTCTTGGCCATTTCTCGTTCTTGAAATGATAGAAAGAGAAATTTTCATCCCAGTAGATACAATTTTTTCAGTTAATGAATTAACAAACTTCTTATTAGCCAAATGAACTTCGAAATCCTTCTTTAATGCAGAATACAAGTCACTTTCACCATTGTGGGTGGTGACGAGTTGATCTCGGTCCCATCCTTGGATTTCAATAAGTTCTTCAACGATATGCGGTGGGTTTTCTGCGATAACTCCTAGGGCATCTCCAACTTTGTATTCCAAGCCGGAATCGCCCAATTCAAAAACGACATGTCGGGTCTCTTTCCGAGACCCTTCACCATTGAGAATATAATTCTCTGAAATAGTAGTCATATACGGGTTTTTTAGAGACCAATTGGACATAATACCACCATCAGCCAAGGCTGATATTGAAAGCCACAAGGCGTTTGTTTATCATCATTCGCTCAAATCGTCTTTGAGCGGTATTGTCAAACAAAATATTATTGATTATTCTGCATATACAGGAATAGGGATGCTTGCTACAGGAATGCCCTGAGCCCGAGCAATTCCTTCCATGCGCTTAGTCCAAACCGAATCTGGTCCTGGGAATGCAAGCATATGTGTTGCTCTCTTCAACATCTTCTTGGCAAGGCTCGCTTCCGCTTCAGGGCGTCCACTATCATCTGATTTGTTTGGCCGTGGTGTTGTCCAAGCTTCACTGAATACTGCAATCGGGATATTGTTGTTATCAGCCCATCTTTCGGCGATAAAATCAACTCCACTCGCTCCACCTAGAATTACTAGATCTGGGTACTCATTATACAGGACCCAGTTTTCCAATTGTTCCTCTAGCCATGAATAATCATAAAATTTAGAGTTGCCACATATTACAAGATTTACTACAAGACCACTCTTGTTCAAATCCTTTCCTGCTAATTCGTCGAGGACCTCTGCCCCTGTTTTCTTGACTCGCACCATAATTGCACAGCAATCTACTAGTAGAAAAACATTGCTGTGTTTTTGCATCGGTTTCCTTGATTTATAGGCGTTAATTACAGCACAATTGACATTAATGGCGGATGGAATCTCCGTGACAAACCGCTCGTGGTGTAATTTCACAACCGTTGGCATCATAGGATAGATTCACTTAGAGCGCATTATGGGATTCAAACGTGTTCTCATTGCTAATCGCGGTGAAATAGCGTTGCGTATATTGCGAGCGCTAAGAGATATGGAAATTGAAGTAGCAATTATCCATGGTAAAGAAGACCGATTATCCCTCCCAGTGCGTCTTTCAGATTTCGCTTATCCTAATTACAAAAGTAACCCTTTAGATTCTTATCTCAACATTGAAGATGTAATTACTGCCGCTAAAGAATTACACTGCGATGCGATTCACCCAGGGTATGGTTTCTTGGCAGAGAATGCAACATTCGTAGCACGTTGTGCAGAAGAAGGAATTACATTCATTGGCCCTAGTGCTGAAGTCATCACATTATTGGGTGATAAAATTGAGGCAAGAGCGGCGATGGAGGCTGCAGGACTGCCCACGGCAAAGGGTTCTTCAGAGCCAATATCCTCTGCTGCTGTTGCTAGCACATTGGCTACAGAGATTGGTTATCCAGTTATTATCAAAGCTGCTGCTGGAGGCGGTGGAATTGGGATGCAAATCGTATCCAAATCAGATGAATTCGAGAGTGCATTGAAATTATGCCAATCCCGTGCTAAATCTGCATTTGGTGATGAGAGGGTTTTCGTTGAAAAATATATCCAAGAGGCTCAACACATTGAGTTCCAAGTTCTAGCGGATGGGGAAACAGCAATTCACTTTGGAGAGAGATTTTGTTCTATTCAAAGGCGACACCAAAAGTTGGTTGAAGAAGGTCCTTGGTTAGATGAAAAAACACGAGCAGAGATAGGTGAATTAGTTTGCCGAGGTGCGGAATCGGTTGGCTACAAAGGTCTTGCAACATTTGAATTTTTACGAGATGCAAAAGGTGATTTTTACTTCCTTGAAGTAAACCCTAGAGTGCAAGTAGAACACACGGTTACAGAATTGATTACCGGTTATAATTTGGTTGAACTTGGAATCAGAGTAGCTCAAGGTGAAAAATTGCCGCTAAAGCAAGAGGATGTTGTCATACGAGGTCATGCTATTCAGTGCAGAATTAATGCTGAAGATCCAAAAGAGTTCATACCAAGCCCAGGTCGATTATGGGAGTGCCATTTCCCCTCTGGATTTGGTGTTAGGTGCGATACTCACGCTTACCCAGGTTACGACATGCCGGGGTGTTTTGATTCACTCTTGGCTAAATTATTGGTCTGGGGGCGAGACCGAGAAGATGCGATTCGTAGGATGAAGACGGCTCTCGATGAAACAATTATCACTGGAGTTGAGCATCTAATTCCATTGCACAGAAGAATAATGGATGAAGAGGACTTTGCTAATAGGAAAATCACAATACAGTATATTGAGATGCACAGTGAATTACTCGGATGATCACTTTTAAGATTCACTCGCTAAGCGATTATATCAAGAAGGCGCGTCAAGTCGGCGTTTCATGTCAGTTCTCAATATAGCGATGTTCGGCTCGGATGAGTTGGCTAAAGAAATAGCTAAAGCGACTGACCAGCGTGACGTTCACACCTATGCCCACAAAGAAGCAGATGCAGATGGTCCGAGAATCTTATCGATTATTCGTCCTGCAAAATTCCCCGAAAGATTGAGGCCATTCCTCAATGCATTATCTGCGGCAGTAGTCGGTATGGTTGAGATCACAAAAATAGATGCTACTCTTGGCGAAGTTGTAGTTGCTTTTGCTAGTGCTGGAATTGACAAGGGATTAGTAATAATAAATCCGCCACAAGGCGAATGGGTTGACGAGGAGCAAGTTAAAATGATCTTCAAACAAGCGGGTTTAGGCAACTGGACATTTGAAGGAAATGATGGGATTGATTTACGGGCAAAACTGTATGGTCTGATGGACCAAGTATCTGCCGATTTGAAAGCGATTCAACAAGCCCCACTGGTCCTACCGGTCGACCAACATTTCAATGTCAAAGGAATAGGATTAGTTGCTATTGGTTATGTTCAATCTGGAACGGTAAATGTCCATGATGAATTAATTCTACTTCCTGCAAACGGAACAGGTAATACAAAATCACTACAGGTTATGGATGATGATGTTTCATCAGCAGTTGCTGGTGACAGAGTTGGACTTGCACTTCGTAATGCCAAGGAAGAACACTTGGGCAGTGGTACCATTTTAGTTCGCCCAGCAATAGAGGATAAAAAATCTGGAATTAGCCATCCTCTTGCAGTAATTCAGCATAACTCTTCAAAAATGACTTTGACGCGTTCACCCTTCCAAAAGAGGGATTTGGCGGTTGGAGATATTATTCATGCCAGCGCAGATTTACAATTCGTCGTTGGGCGTATCGAATCTATTGATGGAGCAGATTCAGTGGTAAATTGGGAATCTCCGTTATTCATCCGAAGAGAAAACCCACAACCTACCTTGATAGCCCAATTAGATTCTAAGCCAAGAATAATGGGCAATGCGATATTGGAATTAAATTAATCACCTATGGTGGTAAAAAAAGGGTCCAATTTTTAGCCTCTAAAACCGGCCAATCATCGGTGGATTGATAACCCCAGCCATCCGCTTGTCCTATTGGGATGCAATCGATTGGACATGTAAATAGTCCAACGAGTGGGGAGAACTTAGAGGTTCTCGGTTCACTTACGTTGGATGGGACTGCGGGCAAAGTGCTAGCAGTTCTTGATGAGCGCATGCTGTCATTTGAAACAAAAGCAGGACACATTACTAGTATCCGTTTATCAGAAATTCTCCACACACATCATCATAATTCGCGCCTTGCGCCATTTTGGGTTGCATTCCTAGGAGTTATTTTTGTATGGTTTGGGTATCGTATTATCGATCCACTGGATTTTAGACTCGGTGCAATGGCTCTTGGTGGGCTTTTCATCTGTACATGGATTCTCACAGGAAGACCGACATTGACAATTGAGACAAAAGGCAATGTATGTTTTGCAATTATGGGTAACGACGCAAGGCTAATGAGAATGAATCACTTAGTTCAAAGAATAAATCAAGGAATGACTCTCAAAGAAGCAAGAGATGGCTTGGAATTGCTAGAGAGGGATACCGATTATCCTGGGGTTACCATCCTTGAAGAATCATTGGATATGCTTCCGACTGTAAATATAAAAACTCCAACACCAATCACCAAATTCCTTACCAATGCTGTGGAGGATGATCCAATGGCAATGTTTGACACAGCAATGTTTTCTTCTAGCGAAGAGGATGTTTTAGAAGCAGAACCTGTATATGAGGAAGAAGTAGAAATGGGCTTACCTGATTGGTTTGCGGATGATGAGCCGGAATTAGATATCGGTTTACCACTCTCTTCCGCAGACGGATTAATTCAGAGAGCCTCAGGTAATCTCGGCACAAGAAGAAATCACGAACAAGGCCAGTATCAATATGGGGCCCAACCAAATCCAATCCACCCTCAGCAAATGCCTTCTCAAATGTCCTACCAAGAGCAATTCGGTACGCAACAAAATCACAACCATTCTCCTCAAATGCATCAAACCCCAACTAATTACCAGCAACCAGTATACAACCCGATTGGAACTCCTCATCCGATGCCAGTAGCGCAAAATGTGAATTTACCAATGTCTGGTGATTCTCCAATAAGATATCCACAGAATCATGACGAATCACATTTGAAACGCGAAGCAGGTGAAAGTCAATTACCTGCTCCACTACCTAACTTTTGGAATCAAGATGGAGCGCATATACCTCAAACGAATCAAACACAACAAAAAACGGATTCGATGGCTTCTTTTGATTCCCCTGATTTGTTATCCGGTTCATTGGCAGAATCTGGTGCAAAATCAATCATTGCAAGTGCTCGTTCCAATAATCACGCCACAACCTCACATTCAATTCACTCTCAAGAGAACTCGATGCAAAGTAGGGCAGAGAAGTTTCCACATTTGAAGAAGAGAGACAGTGGGTTAGGGACTCATTCTAGATTGGTGGTTCGAAGTAGAACTCCAATGAAGGAGCGTGGATTGGTCGGTAGCCTCGTTCATTTATCTCTAAGTAGCGGAAAAAAAGCCACAATTGTCGCTAAATCCGCTTCTAGGGCTGCGACAAATGCAACTAGGACAGTTCTTGGTATTGGCTCAGGTCAAGAGGTTAGTGAATCAACTGAATCACTCCGTGCGCGCACACATCAGAATCTAAGAGAAGAAGCACTTTCTAGCATTCAAAATCTTTCAGAAAACAAAGGAGGGAATTTACCTCAAAACGAAGTAGACCGAATGCATCAACACATTAGTCGTGCAAATTCACTAATTGAGCAACGTCAACAAAATGAATTAGAATCAGTCCCATTCGATGATCTAGTTGATAGTGAAGCACATCTCTCAACCAGTGTAGGAAAAAGCGGTCTTCGCCGATTAGATTCTTAATGTTCAAGAAGTACTAGTTATCAAACGATACTCTTTCAATCTAGTTTCATATTCTAGAGTCTCTAAATTGCGAATCTTGTTTGTGCCAAAACTTTGCAAGGTAAATGAGGCAGTAACTGTTGCATGAACTAACCCTTGTGCTAATTCTTGTTTCGTAATGTGGCCATTTCCTTGTGCCAGAAAAGTCGCTAATGCACCAGCGAAAGTATCACCACAACCAGTAGGGTCAACGAGTTCCATAACTGGATACGCTGGCATTGAAAGTAGACCATCGGGGTGTAAAGCCAAAACTCCGTGTTCGCCTCTCTTGACAACTAGTATTGCTCCATTGGCCATTTTCTGCACTTTGTGGGATGCTCGCACCAGATTGTCATCATTGGCGAGCATTCTAACTTCACCATCGTTGAGAACTACCAAGTCAACTTGCTTAATGACTTCCAGTAATCCTTCTCTTGCTATTTCTATCCATAGATTCATTGAATCTAATATTGATATTCGAGTTGGTTTTGATTGTTGGATGACCGCCATTTGTAATGCAGGATGCAAATTGGCACAAAACAGTACCTTTGGTGAGCGATAGTCTTCAGGCACCTTTGGTTGGAAATGTTCAAAGACATTCAAATGAGTTTCATGGGTTTCAGCTTGAGACATATCTCCATGGTAGGAACCCTTCCACCGGAAAGTCCCACCTTTGGCGGTTTCTATGCCCCTTATGTCAAGGCCTGATTTGACTAATTTGTCAATGTCAGAAGAGAGGAAATCCTCTCCAACAACTCCTACCAGAGCAACGGTTCCACCATTCAATCTCTTGGCATGAAATGAAGATGAAAACCCTCCATATATTGCAGAACCTCCTAATTCATCATTGGATTCGCCACTTGGAGTTGATAGCGAATCATATGCGATACTACCAACTATTACTACATCCATGCCTCGGGCTAATTATCGATAGTTTATGGAACTGACGATATAGTGATAGTTACAGTTCTGTAGTGTGAAGTAAGGACCTTTTGCAGATGATTGCAACATTATTCCTTACTATTGAGCATGTGTTGGCGAATCGCCAATGCAGCATCATATTCAATTTGTTCTTCATCACTCTCAACAACAAATTGCGGGATTGGAATCGGGCGCATCATAGAATCTATTGCTACGAAGAAGAAATATCCTTCACAAATCTTCTTCTTTTTCCAATCTGATTTGTTCAAAGTAAAAGCGGTTACTTTGGTACATGCTGTATGAAAACTTGTGAACACTACCTGGCCAGTAACCTCTAGAAGGTCACCTTGATGAGCAGGAGCGATGAATTTCAGAGTGTCTATTGAAATTGTTACAAATTCTCGATGAGCGAATTTAGCGCAAGCGATTCCTCCAGCCTTATCCATCAAGGACAAAAGACGGCCACCGAATAAGGTATTGTATGAGTTTGTATCTTGAGGAAATACTTCTTCAATGAGGGTAACTGGTTCCTTGGTATATGGCTCCATGTTCAATGGGATATCTTCCTCCTTCAAGAAGCCATGTAACAAAGCAAGGGGCAAGGGGTGGTTTGATGACACCCTTGCGCGTCGACAGGTTATGAGCGGTGACAAAGTCTGTATAGGCTTGGTATCTGGTGGTATTGATTCACCAGTTGCAGTTGCTCGAATGTTGATGAAAGGATGGAAAGTGTACCCTCTGCATTGTACTCAAGAGGAGATAACAGGTCCAGCCGCTGAACAGAAAACGATTGCATTATTACGCCATTTTTTACAAATGGAAGGGCCTATTGGTGATGCGGCAAGAAAGAACTTATCTCGGAAATTAATTACAGTTCCAGTCTCTAAACAATTATCTCTATTTACAGAGGACTGGAATCACAAAGAGTATTTTATTCATATGAAGAGGATGTTTAACAGATTAGCGGATAGAGCGGCTCTCGAGGTCTCAGCAACCCACGTCTTAACCGGTGAAAACTTAGGCCAAGTATCAAGCCAAACATTAGGTAATTTGGGATCGATTGAACAGGCTACTAAATTACAACTCCTGCGTCCATTATTGGGTTTTGACAAAACTACAATAATGCATATCGCTGAGGAAATAGGAACCTTTGAGATAAGTAAAGGACCTGAAGTCTGTGATGCTTTAGGGCCAAAACACCCAGCTACAGTGGCCAATCAAGAATGGTTGGAAAAGAGCGAAGAGCGCGTCGGTGGCATGGATAATATTTGTGATGACGCTTGGGAACTAAGAACTTATGTCGATTTGTGAGTTTTATTGCACTATCTAAATAAAAATCCGAATTTCTGTAAAAATCAATGATTTCAACCCTCCGCAGGAGGGTACTAGTGAAAATCTAAAATTGACAATGAAGCGACTAAGTTTTAGGTGGTTTCTCCTTCGCGAAGGATAGCAGGTGATTTTATGACACAACAGAATAGAAAAATTAGCACATCAATGTTCTTGGTAGCATTGATGTTATTTGCACCATTGGCAGCATCATCGACAGTAACTACATTCGCAAATGGCGATTCAGAAGTAGATATTGAATTGAGAGACGGAACGGCATATTTGAACCTAGTTGACGGATTGGTCAACATACCTGCGGGGGAGACTGTAACCGGTGCATCTTTGAAAATTGCAACCAATATGCTTGAACATTCATCTCAGGCCAGAATCGATATTGATACAATACCGCGTGTATGGAATCCTGCATATAATAATCAATTGACAATCTTCTCCAATATTGATGATTTTCAAATCGAAGATGGTTCACAAGCTACTCCTGTTAGTTTGAAATCCGATGGATTTCTGACCGACTTTGAAGGCACAAATGCCGGTTTCATGGACGTGACTAACCCGCCACCACAGAGTGGAGTTGGCTGGGAGCATGGTTCATTATTCGGTGGTATGATCACAAATTCAAATTGTGCATCTGGCTCTGACTGCTGGGGTACAAATCTCTATGATGATAATTACACCGATGACAATGGTGCTCAATCATTTAGTCTAAAGATGAATTCTGTTGAAATGTTCGTCAGCCCTCAGTTGAAAACTCATACGGCACACTTCTCTTCATGGCACAACCTGGAAAGCTTTGGAAACTCTGCAACTCCAGTTCAAAGTAAACTGATGGACTGTGGATATGTAGAAATTCGTTCATCCTTGGTAGCAGGTCAATACGACCCCCTATCCTCTACAGGTTTTGATTATATTCCAATCGATATTCAGAACTCTAGTGGAATCAGTTATTCAAATGGATACTGGCAAAAGAGTAATTCCGGTGCAAATAACAAGATTTCATCGCAATGTGGTGGAATCTCTGACAACGATTATGGTCTTGCTGGTAAATCTACATATGCAGCCAATCCAACTGGGTGGGCCGATGTTGCCCTAGACTTGAAAGATTATGTCGGTAAATATATTGAACTCCGTTTCGTAATGGAGCATCAAGGATACAACCCTCCTGCTGGATGGTCTGTACAAGATTTCAATACATCGGGTTGGTATATTGATAACTTTAGATTAGGCGACTTATTACCACAAACTGGTGAAATGACAATTCGCGGTTTCCTACCATCTACTCTTGGTGGAGAAAATCATCCGAATGGATTCGGAATCCTTAATTTGGAATCCGAGACTACCTCCAGCGCAACCATTGAAGTCGATATTATCGATTCAACCAATGGTCAAATTGTAATTGATAGCGATGGCGCTGCTATGTCTGGACTTTCAGGGAAAATCATTGAATTATGGGATGTCAATTCAACAACTTATCCAAGTATTAACTTGAAATTTAGATTTGATTCTGGTCCAAGTCAACTAAGCACGCCAGTATTACATGGCTTAGGTATGGGGACTCGTGTCGGTACTGGATTTAACCAAACATCAAATGGTATGAATACTATTGTCAATGGAGTATGGGAATCCATTGGTATGGCAGACTTGATGATGTATTCTCCAAGTATTGTAGATACGTCATTTACAGTTGCATTGGATAGACAAAAGTTCAATCGCCCGATTACAAGTATTACTCCAATGATTCAAGATGATTGCTTAGAAGACCCGACCATCGATGTATCCTACACGGGTGTAACGGGTATCGAGACTCTGTCAAATAATGTCACTACAAACATGACAGCTCCAGTATTCGGATTCAATACAATTCTTTCCTACACCTCTCCATGTAACGTTGGCGGTATGTGGTTTGACCTAGGATTTGGTCACCACGCTGAGAGGATTCAGATAGATGTCGCCCACGATGGTGATATTGATTGGGGCTTTGATGAACCTGCGTTTGGTTCCTTTGGCAGACAAACAACTCTTTGGAATAATAAGGCGGACGGTATAAATTACGGAGCGGATAGCAAAGTAATGACTACTGACTTGTCTGGTACTGCAATCGGTGGACATTTCATGCTACCTAAGGGCTCGGTTATCACCGCTGCAGATGTGGCATTTGATGATATCACAATTCATTCTAATTCCGATCCAATAGAAGGATTTGACCTTTATCTTGTTTCAGGTTCACAAGAGTATAGTCTTGGTAGCATTGACAATGCCTCTTTTATCATCCCTGAAGCACTTCCAAATGCACTCGGTCTCACAGACGCATTAAACTCATTGTTGACAAATCCAATGGTCCCACATAGCCATGACGATGCATATGGCAATAAATGGATGACTTTCTTCTTCAAGGCCACCTCTCCAAATGCGAGCACAGGTACTTCCATGACCGTTAAAGGGTTAGATATTATTTACGATTATTCAACTGTAATAAACAACGGTGATGGACTTGATTCTGAATTAAACCAAGGTGTTGCACTTTGGGATGGAGGCGGAGCAACTGCTAGCGTACCAATTGCAGTAATCTCTACAACAGGTGGTGGAGTGACACTATCAGACCTCTCACTTTCAACAAGCACTGGATATGACAACACCATCACAATGAATGGTAATCCAGTTGGACTATACCCTAACGGTGAGATTTATGAAATCGTAACAACGCATACAGTTGACCCATTGACCGGTTCTACGCTTGCGGAAGCAACCCTTTCATTTGAGTCGGATACAGGTAATGTGGTTTTGTCATATTCTGAATTCTTAGGATTTTCCGAATCAAGTGATGAAGATAATTTACTCACTCTTGAATCATCAACATATGCTGATATTACCGATGGTAAAGAAGTAATATGGAGATTTAGAGTTAATCCTACTTGGGAAGATACTGAAACAGTTCGAATCTATTCTGGTTTGATAGCCGGTAATGGTGTAAACGGTCTCCCAGCTGCAATACTGATGGCTCCAGTTGGAGGCAATGCAGTTGAAAATGATGCAGGAATCACGAGTTTCTCATTACAGAACAGTATAGGGACTATTCAAGATTTAGATAATGGAATGTCTAATCAAGAAATCAATTTAGTAGGTTCAATCCGACTACAGGGCCTTGATGCATCACCTGACCCGACAAGTTACTACATGGTCTTACAATTGCGCCATGTCAACAATACAGAAGGTAACGTGACTACTGAATGGGAAGAAGTTGCAAATCAATCTGGTGCGATCGGTGGAGATTTCAATTGGAATGTTGACCTCGGTTCAACTGCCGCAGGAGAAGAAACATATCGATTCAAGATAGATGGCTACCAAGGCGGAGATACTCTCTGCCCGAGCCTTTCACTTCGCCCTGATGCAGATTGTGCAATCCCATTCAACTTGACGATTGATACATATGACCCGAATTTAATGAATTTGCAAGTATTGAACGGTCAAGTGGATGAAAATGTAGATAGCAATTGGAGAACACTGATAGACGATACATGGGTGGTTCCTTCAGCAAACCAGAAGATTAGAATGCAAGCCCAAGATTTACCAAATCCTCCTGCAACTTTAGAATTATACATTTGGGTTCAACACGATAACGATGCAGATGAAGACGGATTTGCAACCGCTGATGAATATATCAGTATCACATTAACCAGTGATGGTGGAGTGCCAAATGCAAACTACTCCGGTGAATACAACGATTATGCCAATGAGGGTCAAGACCCAGTTGGAAAGGTCAGTTTGTGGATTGAAGGATTTGACTTAGCGGGCAACCCAATTGATGGCGGCGCACCTGGGTTTGACAATGACCATGTAACATATGTTTCAATGTCATCAAAGAATCCAGTGATCAGAAACTTCTTCATCGATGATTCAAGTGATAATCGCTTACTCAATTCCAATCTTCAACAATACAAAGGAGATTGGAACCGAACAATGTATGCAGGAAATGAATATCACCTAATCGTAGAGGCTGGCGACGATAATGGATGGCGTGATATCGATTACATTAGAATTGATTTAGACGAATCTCGTGAGGATATGACACTATGGTATTTCCCACGTAATGAGACTGCTTGGACAGACAGCGAATGGATAGATGTCATCGCAGAAAGCGAAGACAGCGAAGGTCCACGTCTGTTGAGAATGGATGGTGGCCATTTAGTTGACACTTTCGAATCTGACTTTTATCTTGACTTACCGATTAGAATTGATTGGGGTGTGCTGGGTGAAGGAAGTGCATTGAATTCTCCAGCTATCTATATGCAAGATTTGGATAATCCGCGTTATAAGATGCTGCCAATTCAAAACCGCTACATACAATCTTGGTTCTACAGCGACGGTATCCAACTAGATTTCAGAACTGATGAAGCGAATGACTTGATGGTCACTCCAACCTTTGCTGATGAGAGTGAACCATTTACCTCTGATATTAGAAAAGGATTCGTTTATCCTGGTGACATGGTCTCATTTGCTGGACAATACGCATACGTTGACGGAATTTATGACAGTGTTTACATCAAGCCTGAGGTTGAAATGACTTTGAAGGTCACACGTGAAGATGGTGTTATGAATGGTGCTAAGGGATATATTGCATATCCGGGTGAAACATTCTATCATAATTTCACAGGTGGAGAGTTCAATATTAACATTACAGCACCTCCTGTAACTAATGACTACAGATATACATTTGAGTTGGTCGATTTACCAAATGGTGCAATCGATACTACTTCTGGACTTTGTACGGGCACCACTTCCTTTGGATGTGCTTCCTTTAACATAAAGGTAGACAGTAATTCTCCACGCGTTGCATCCAACTCTTGGACGGCAAAGAAAGGAGCAACAGGAGAAATACTTGAAGGGTACATCTCTACATCAAACTATCACTGTATCGATGTTGAAGTAATTATTGAAGAGCAAGAAGCGCTGTTCCCAGGCGATGTACAAGTCGCTTGGAAGTTCTTTGATGACCCAAATAATGATATCGCATGGAGTAGTTATAGGTCTACACATGGAAGCGATCCAATGAAAGCAAATCTAGACTTATTGCCGACAGGTGGTTCATATTTCGCTACAGGTGATTGTATTGATTTATGGCCACTTGAAGAAGGCCAATTCGACCCATCTCCAGAGGATATTAGCGGTGTTGAAGTGATTTTCTGGATTGAAGGTGTTGATTCAGCCGGTTCACAAATTATACTTGGTGGTGGACCGCAAGAAGGTAGTTCTGCCATAGCCCATATGGTTTCGGGAGAATTATCTCACAAGTCAATTTACAATTTCATTCATGAAGAAGCAAAGTTCGACATATTAAATGTAAAGATGAATCCTTTGAATCCTACTGTAGGGCAAAAGATGACTCTTGAAGTTGAATTGAGAAATACAGGTACAATGGCAGGTGGAGCAAGTCTTATTGTGAAGTCAGTAATCAATGATGGAATCCCGTCAAAGATTGGAATAATCGAAACTGAAGAGTTGGCTATTGGGCAATCTGCTTGGTTCATGATTGAACTTGAAGCGTTCCCAAGTGCTACTACTGGGATGTATTACATGATTTTTGACAATTCATCTAGCGACCTCAAGTACGATGGTTCGCTAGTAGGTGATCAATTCAATGTCAAGGTTCAAGGAGAATCCGGCGATAATGGCATGGCATTATTACTAGCTATTGTTGGTATAATTGCTGCAGTATTAGCAGTTCTCGTTGTAGTATTGTTCAAGCGCGGCCAAGATAACGACAATTCATCTGACCTCTTTGGTGATGGTGAATATGAAGAAGAAGGCAAGGTCTATGCTGAATTACCAACTCACTCTTCTCATCCATCAGATGTAGATCCGGAAATGGCTAGAGCGATCGCAACATTCCCTCAATGGAATCAAGCAGAAATCCAGGGTTACTTTGACCAAGGGTGGAGCATTGAAGCTTTACAAGACTGGGTTAAAGGGCAGTGAAGGTGAAATCTTGCAGCCTATTCTTTCATGGGATGATCTTGTTTGGTCTGACCCAGATGGCGGAAAAATCATCCTCCATGGTACATTGCCTACGGTGATTTTTCCTCTTAAAATGAGGCCAAGAGAATCATGGCATGGAATCGCTTTGCTCGAATCACCAGATGTAGTAGATCTGTGGGTGCAGGAAGAGATAGATGAAGCAGAGTCGCCGGGGGTTAATCTCAATTACAGCCTTATTTCCGGTGGTGGATTGGCAATTTACCTCGATGATGTAACAGAGTTGGAAGGGGTTATTTCAGGAAGATTCCCCGATCCTGAGCCACGTAGATTACACCGTAATGCTGTACGTCACGAAAGATCAGTATATTTTATTGAACCTACGGCCGATGATGATGAGTGGTATGAATATCTGAGTAAGGAAGCAAAAGCCGCATCCCATTGGAGAAAGTTACTGGGGATGATCAGTCTTGGTGGGAAATGGCGCAAACGAATGAAGAATAATGTCTCTAAAGCGAGAGAACCACCTAAAGGTGTAACAAAAAATATGGCTTCAGCAAGCGTATTGGCATTGACATGGTGGCAACTTTCTGAATGGCTAATAAACGAATCAATCTCCTCGTCAAGAGATAATCGCTTTGCAGCAAGATTACGCGGTGCATTGGCGGATTTAAGAATTCAGCATGGTGATGATGCCACACTCATTTTACCAATGCATATGCCGTGGAGAAATGCAATTTATTCAGCATTGAATGAGCAAAAGGAGGTTGAGGAGATTTCTTCATCCCCCCCTGACTCGGATGATACAGAGGAGGAGTGATTATGACATCAAAAGGTATCGATGTGCGAGTTGAAAATCAACTGGTTCGTTTTATTACGCGAACACCAGTTGACCAAGATGCAGTTGTTGCACAACTGGGTGGAACAGCAACAGGTGGAGTAGTAATCAAAGTCTTAGATGCACCTCGTGCAACTATTGTAATCGATGCGGATGGGAAGTTAGTAGTTCATGGCACTCAGCGCATTGAAACTGCTCGGGCAGCTGCAAAAGAGTTTCTTTTACAAATGGGTCTAGATAGTTCTGGACTTACTACTGAATTAGGCCCTATGGTCGCTTCATTCAATTTTGAAGAAACTATCGCAGTTGAATCTATAGTCGGAGATGTCGGGGCAGGAGAGGCGCAATATGATGCTCGTCTTGGCTGCACTATCGTTGAGGACTCAAGGCACGACATCACCCTCAACATCTGGCCAAACGGTCGCTGTATTGCACTTGGAGCAATTTCTCCTAATATGGTTGCAATGGCAGCAGTATATTGGAAAAACAAATTCGCTGAAAAAGGTTATTTCATCCAAAGGATTTGATTGTAACGTTGGTTTTAGCACAAGACAGAATAGCCATAACTCCGTGGCAATAATTGGTGAACGTGATGAGTGAATTATCCAAATTGTGGGATGGACCGGTTACTGACAACCATTTCCATCTAAACCGTAAAGGTTTATTTCTTGAGGCCGCTCGTGATTTTGAACGATTCGGGGGCACTGATCTTGTTCTAGTTCATTGTCCAGATTTCGCATCACCACCTACTTCTAAAAAAGGCCATAGCGACACATATGCAGATACTATTTCGATGGCCGAAGCAGTGCGTAAGGAAGTCGGATTAGGAGTTAGAGTTGTATTGGGCCCTCATCCTGCTGCATTTGCGCATCAATTAGATAATGCAATTAAAAGTGAAAACGAACAAGGAATCGAAAATGCTGCCAATAATTATCGTGATAGCATTGATGCTGCATTAGAGTTTGTCCATGAAGGAAAAGCGCACGCTATTGGAGAAGTAGGGCGGCCACACTGGCCAGTATCAAAGCAGGTGTGGGATATGTCCAATCAGTTATTATCGGAAACAATGCATCTGGCTAGTCAAGAAGGTATCACCTTGCAGTTACACGTTGAAGGTGAATTGGAATCTACATATTCAGATTTGTCACAAATGGCGATAAAGGCTGGAATGGATTGCAAGAAAATAGTAAGGCACTATGCTCCAGCCAATATCGATGCAGAAATTACCAAAGGAATCACTCCTAGTGTGCTGATAGGCAAAGGAGCTATTGAGGAATTGATGGAAACTATAACAAAATCAAGTCATGGATTCTTACTAGAGACCGATTATATGGATGATCCGAAACGCCCAGGTGCAGTATTGGGTCCGAAAACAGTTCCAAAAAGAACAAAACAACTGTTGGAACTTGGAGTCGATGAGGAAATAATGTGGAAAACTCACCAAGATTTACCAAATCTCCTATATGGAGATACTATGCGTGCATAGGTGTTTTTGGGGCTCTGTTACCCACTACATTGATGAAAGAGTGCTTCAACCCACAACCGGTGAGAGGCATGCGGAAGGGTCAGATTCTAACTTTTGCACTGGCATTTTTTATGCTTCCAGCATTGTCTTTAATGGCTTCGGCTCAAGATGTGCCAACTGGACCTAGCGTTGAGATTGATTGCGGTACTGACCCGGTAATGGAAGTTCACCCATCATACTACGAGCCGGTGGAATTGATTTGTATAGTAAGTAATCCTTCATCATTGGCGGAGACAATTTCAGTTGAAAAAGAGTGGGATGCGAATAATATAGATATGATTTTGTCAGAAGATTCGTTCGAAATAGAAGCGGGTGAGGAAGAGGAATTCACCATCACTTTTTCAGGTCCGACAAAATTATCGGCAGATACCAGTTATTCATTTACACTTAACGCTCAAGTTGATACATGGGGTGGCTTCTTCCCAATGGATCAACTAAATGTAAACGCTTCATATGAAGGAGATTTCACTGTTTCTACTTATGGGATGGTCGAATTAGAGATGAGCGACAAAAGCACTAGAACTTTGGAATTGGATGAACAGAGAGTCATATCATTCCAATTTTCTAACTATGGTAATGATGAAGATAAAATTAGAGTATCCATTGCCAATGAGGCAGAACTAATTGAAAGTGGTTTTAGTTTCCCATTGGGCTCATTTGTTGCTGAAGATGTAGCCGCAGGAGGAGTTTCTTCAATTCGTGACCTGACAATAAGTGCGCCTTCAAAAGTCACCGAAGAGATAAGAGTTCAGATGATAATACGTGCAGAAAGTGCCAATGATGATAATGCGGAGTTCAGTGAAATATTAATTACTCTGGTAGTAGAAAAACCTAATGAAATCTCTGGATTGGGTGGACTTGATGAACTTAGTAGCGAGGATCTGAAGAAATATGGGGCTATTATTGGCGCTGGTATTCTCGGGATATTCATTCTAGTGTTGGGCCTAAAGGTAATCAGTAGGAGATCTTCTGACGATGCAACGGTACATGCTATCGATCTCCCAGAGATAGAAGAAGTGACTAAACCAGTTGTTGAAGATTTAGATGAATTTGATGATATGTTCGACGATTTAAATGATGAAGAAGATGATTTAGATTCATTCCTAAATGACCTGTGAATGTTTAGTTTGCAGTTGCGCGGTAACCTTGATACAATAAATTTTCCGCGCTAACACCTTGTGGAGTTGAAAACCATCAATTGCACTGCTTATTTGGCATATGATTCGGGGTGCGGCGGGCTATTTGTAAAGGTATTAAAATCTCCATCTTGTGGTGCTAATCAATGGTAACAGTCAAAGGGCTGGTGTAGCGGGCAACACCTACCCAATGTACAGGTGTTGTTATGCTCGGGCTACAAGGAAAAACCGCATTTGTTTTTGGTGTAGCAAGTGAGGATTCAATCGCTTGGGCGATATGCCAACATTTAGCAGCGTCAGGCGTCACGCTGTATCTCGGTTATCAGAAGAGATTTATGAGCCGTGTTTTCCAATTAAAGGATAAATTGCCAGAGATAGCAGGTTTCTATCCCCTCGATGTTGCAACCGATGCAGATACCCAAGAATTTTTCGATGCATTTTCCGCCGAGAATCCGGGCCTGAAGGCGGATATTTTGATTCATGCGATCGGTTTCGCTCCTCGTTCATGTTTTGACAGACCGATATTATTCGTTGAAGATCAAGATATTAACACAGCGATGACAATATCTGCGAATTCATTGCAAAGATGTTTGAAATTTGCATTGCCTTATCTGAATGAAAATTCATCAACAATTACTCTAACATATGCAGCAGCAAATCGTTTCGTTCCAAATTATGGAATAATGTCAATGGCCAAAGCCGCATTGGAATGTTGGACTCGTGAACTCGCTTGCCACTTAGGCCCAGATGGTCACAGAATCAATGCAATTTCATCTGGCCCGATTCCGACTCTAGCCGCTGGAGGAATTCCTGGCTTTGATAAAATACTAGACCATGTAGAGGCTAATGCGCCTTTGCGCCGCAATGTGACGCAATCCGATGTTGCTGGTGCAGCAATTTGGTTGGCAAGTCCTCTTTCAAGCGGTGTGACCGGCCAATGTATCTATGTTGATGCTGGCTACTCAATTACGATGGTACCACAAAGTATCATGGGCAACTAAGTGGTGATCATATGGCTATTACTACTGCTGACGGAAAGGAATGTGAAGGCCTTGAGCAAGGGCCCTTTGAACCGATTGCAGTAATAGGTCTAGCCGCTATAATGCCAGATGCAGAAAATGCGGGCCAATTTTGGCAGAATATTATCGATGCTAAAGTCAGCATCAAACAAATTCCAGAAGGGAGATGGCCGGGTCCTTCGAATCATTTCTGGAGACAAGGCGGTCCCGGGGCTGTGGAGGAAGGCTTCACCTATTCAAAAATCGGTGCATTGGTCACTGGATATGAATTTGATTGGAGGAGATGGAGGCAACCACCTGGAACTCTTCCTCAGATTGACATATGCCAGCAATGGGCAGTCGCAGTATCAGCCGATGCAATAGAAGATGCTGGCTTTGATGGGGAATCAAAAGATATTGACCGAGTTAGAACCGGAGTAGTTTTTGCAAATGCCTTAGGCGGAGAAAATCGTAATATGTCAAATATCCGTGTTTGGTCTAACCACACCAAACAATTGGCATCGCAATACGGCTTACCAGATTCAAACATGGATTCATTCATTGAAGATGTGGTAAAAGGTACCCCGAGGATTGACGAAGATACTATGCCAGGAGAATTGGCTAACGTGGTATCTGGAAGGGTCGCAAATCTATTGGATTTACAAGGTCCGAATCACGCAATGGATGCTGCCTGTGCATCGTCTATGGCAGCCGTATTGGATGCTTGCAGATTGCTGCAAACAAGACAGGTTGATACAATGCTAGCAGGAGCGAGTGACCGAACAATGGATCCTGCTACATTTGCTAAGTTCAGTGCCATTGGCGCATTATCCGCTACACATTCTACTCCTTTTGATGCTAAGGCGAATGGATTCGTAATGGGTGAAGGCGCAGGTGTATTACTTCTCAAGCGCCTAGGAGATGCAATCCGTGATGGTGATGAAATTAAGGCGGTTATCAGGGGAATCGGTGGCTCATCAGATGGCCGAGGCAAGGGTATTACCGCTCCAAGTCAAAGAGGGCAAGTACAAGCGATGGCACGTGCTTACAACCAAGCAGGATATGATGCATCCAGCGTTCAGTTGGTTGAAGCCCACGGGACCTCTACCAAAGTTGGAGATGCTACAGAATTATCAACGCTATCACGTCTTTGGACTGGACTTGATGGTGGTGACCATATCGCAGTCGGTTCAATAAAATCACAGATTGGACATCTAAAGGCAGCAGCAGGAATCGCAGGAATTATGAAATCAATTCTTGCACTTCACCACAGAACAATTCCTCCTAGTGCAGGATTCGAAAATCCAAATCCAACAGTTGATTGGGGAAGCATACCATTTTTCGTACCAACCAAAGCAATGGAATGGCCTAGGCCAGAGTCAAATCCGCGCCGAGCCGGAGTTTCCGCATTCGGGTTTGGTGGCACTAATTTTCACGTCGCTCTCGAAGGGTATGAACCGGATTTCCACGCACCACTGGCACAGCAGTGGCAACTGAGATGGGATGCATATTCTCAGCCTCTGGATGGTTCGCAAAATAAACAAACAGGCGAGGTTGTTGCAGCCTCGATATTGGATTCCACGGCAACACCTTCAATGACACATCAACAATTAAAGCAAATTGAAGGTGGAATGTTATTGCTTTCTGGCGGCGATATTGGCCAAATTAAGCAACAAATAGAATCTATTTCTTTCCAAGGTCCTAATTTCGATGAGGACCCAAGAGGACTTCGTCTTTCACAAGCGCTCGAATCAATCAGTGGAGATTATTCATCTTCAGATAAGATTAGGATGGCACTTATTGCAACCTCGTGGGCTGAATTCAACAAACGTTGTGCCCTTGCAGTAAAAGCGATGGATCATAAAGAGAAATGGGGATTCTTACAAGCGCAAGGAATTCTACTAACCGATGATGCTGCGCTACCAGCACAAGCCAAGGTTGCCCACATGTATCCTGGCCAAGGAAGTCAGTATGTTGGGATGACACACGACCTATGGCAGAGATATACTTCTGTGCAAGAGGTTTGGAAGCAATCCGATGTTACCATGACCGAGGTCTTGAACGGTGAAAGTTTGTCATCATTCATTCTTCGTTCGGGATTGAATAAACAACAATTGCTTGAAGCGGAACATAAATTGAAGCAAACAGAATATACTCAACCTGCAATGTTAACTGCAGATCTGGCAATTGAGAAGGCGCTGAATGCCCATGGCCACAAACCAGATATGGTTGCTGGACACTCTTTGGGAGAATATGCGGCACTGATGGCAGCGGGGATTCTCGATATGGATGGTGCACTGCGTGCAGCTGCAGCGAGAGGAACTGAAATGGGCGCAGTTGAAGTAATTGACAAAGGTTTGATGGCTAGTGTTAGCGCACCATACGATGATGTTGCAGCAATTATTGAAGAGGTCGATGGATATGTCATCGCAGCCAATAAGAACTCGCCAAAGATGACGGTCATCGCTGGTGAAACCGAACCGGTAAAGGCGGCTATGGCTGAATTTGAAAATCGTGGGTTCCAATCCGTGACCCTAGCAACAAGTCACGCCTTCCATTCCAAGATTGTAGCACCGGCCAATGAACCGCTACGCCGGTTCTTAGAAGGGCTAGAAATACGATGGCCAGCGATTCCAATAACAGCAAATGTAGATGGCCAATTTTATCCAATGTCTGGAGAAGGAGATGCTAAGCAATCAATACTTACTCAATTAGCACCTCAAATGGCATCTGCGGTCGAGTGGACAACTCAAATTCAAACAATGTATTCAGCAGGTGCACGAGTCTTCATTGAAGTCGGGCCAAAGCGAGCATTGAGTATGTTTGCAACTCAAATTCTTGAGGACCAACCATCGCTACCAATAATGACCAACCATCCAAAACAGGGAGGAATTGCCTCATTTATTTCCGCTCTAGGAATGCTTGCTCTTGCGGGTAGGATGCCGCAGTGGCCAACTGGAGATTCTCCAGTATTGACAGAAGCGTTCCGTGCTGGACCGATTGAAGCACATCAAGCAGCAATAATTTCAACCTCGCAATCAAGTTCTTCTTTGGAATCTTTGCGTACAGCAGCCCGCCCACTTCCTAGTGTTGCGGCTCAACCTGCCGTTACAACAGTAGCACAAACCACAACAGTTTCCACCCAAAAAGACCCTGAGCAAATTGCTACTGAAGCAAAGAATGCTTACCTTGGAGACCGTCTATCAGCACTTTGCGGTTATCCAGCAAGGTTCTGTAATGGCATGGTCAATCTCCGTCTTGGGCTTGGTCTTGCAGATTCTGCCATTGCTAATCTGCTACAAACAATTGCCAGTGAATGCCAAACCATGGCAGATGTGGATGTCAGCAGTGCACAAACTGTAGAGGATATAGCGCATTGGATTGCATCAGTTCCCTCTCAATGGACTGCCAAGACCAATTTAACTAAATTGCCTAGCGCAAATATTTCACAGCAAGGAACTACAGTAGTCGCTACTGGAAATGATACCATGGCCAACCGTAGAGCAGACCCATATGTGATCACAGGTGTTTCTCTTGGTCTTCCTGGTGGAAAGAAAGTATTCGACGAGGATACATTTGAACGCCTTGTTCGTGGTGAAACTTGTATTAGCGAAGTTTCAGATGAATACAAACAAAGACTGCTCGATAAGAACTTAGTTCGTCTAATCAAAGGGAGAGATGGTTCAGTCAATATGGAAAAGGCAACTGAATTCAGTGATATTCCACAATTAGCGGGTCTCAAATCTGCCTTTGACATCTCAGAAGAGTTTGGTATAGACCCGAAGGTAGTTTTGGCATGGGATATTTCCACACAGTTGGCCGTAGCAGCCGGATTACTAGCACTCCGTGATGCTGCCATACCACTAACTCCTGTTGAGCAAGTTGGCAAAGGTGGACTTAGGTTGATCAGAAGTTGGCAAATCCCTCAAGTGCAGAGAGACCGAACTGGAATCGTATTCTCCTCTTGTTTCCCTGGAATGCAGATGGCCAAGAAACATGCCAAGAATAATGGCGATGATGGTGACGGACAATTTGACCGCAGATATCTATTCCAAACCCTCAATATGGGTCATTCACAATTTGCACAGTATACTGGCATTCGTGGGCCAAATACAACAATCAATCTCGCCTGCGCATCAGCTACTGCAGCGTTTGGTGTTGCCGAAGATTGGCTTGCAGCAGACCGCGTAGACCGAGTGGTAATCATCTCTGGTGACGACGTTACCGGCGATGATATGTGGGAATGGGTCGGAGCAGGATTCGCAGCATCAGGTGCAGCAGCAACCGGCAATGTAGTAGAAGAAACAGCATTACCGTTTGACCGTCGACGCAATGGGCTCATCTTAGGGATGGGTGCTGCTGCTTTCGTAGTGGAGAGAAGTTCTGAAGCGGCTAAGCGTGGAGTTCAGCCTATTGCAGAATTATTAGGTTCAACCACTGCAAACTCAGCCTTCCATGGAACTCGCTTAGATGTTGAACACGTCGCAGGAGTTGTCAATAATTTCGTTGGAGATATGGAAAAGCGCTGGGGAATAGACCGGCATGAATTCGCATCTGATACTGCCTTCTTTAGCCATGAAACATTCACTCCGGCCCGAGGTGGAAGTGCTCAATCCGAGGTTAAAGCACTACGCGATACATTCGGTGATAGTACGGATTCACTTGTAATTTCCAATACTAAAGGGTTCACTGGACATCCGATGGCAGTTGGAATTGAAGATGCTAGCATGCTATACGGGATGAAAACAGGAAGAATTCCTCCTATCGCTAATCACAAGGAAAAAGATCCGGAATTAGGAGACTTGAATCTATCCACTGGGGGGGAATATCCAAATCTGCGCTATGGACTTCGCTTTGCAGCAGGATTTGGCTCACAAATAGCCCTTTCACTAGTAAAGAGAACTCCGTTTGTGGGAGAGAGAATCGATGGTGCCAAATTCCTTGCCTGGAATAGAGAATTAGCGGGGACTGATGACGTAGTATTCCGAGTACTACAAAATAAATTGGTCTGTTATGTTGATGCTGATGATAAATTGCACGGCGGAGTACAAGGAGAAAGTTGGCCTATTACCGCTGATTTTGAAGGAAAACCAAACCCTGCTCCGATGGTTGTTGCAAAGGCAGTAGTTCCAGTTCCAGTTTCAACTTCAGCGCCTGCAGTAGCATCAATGCCAGTTTCAAAGCCAGTCGTTCAACAAAACAAACCGGCTCCAGTAGCCGCTGCAACCGTATCAGGCGATATCGTAGCCACTGTCATCGAGGTAGTGGTAAATCATACTGGGTATCCAGCAGACTTTGTTGAATTGGACCAAGACCTAGAAGGTGAATTGGGTATTGATACGGTCAAGCAAGCAGAGATTATGGGCGATATCCGAGAAAAGTTTTCCCTACCAGTTGACGACGACTTCGTTCTTTCGGATTATCCAACATTGAATCATATGATCGGATACATCAACAAAATGACAGGAGGTGCCGCAACAGTAATTGCCGCACCAGCAGCAGAAGCAGCAATAGAGACGCTAGCACAACCACAAGCTCCAGTCGAAATTAGTAAGCCACAATCGGCTGTTAAATTAGCGACTGATTTAGAAACATCAGAAATAACTCCACTTGTTGTAGAAGTTGTAGTCGCTCATACTGGTTATCCTGCTGATTTTATTGAATTAGACCAAGACCTCGAAGGTGAATTGGGAATTGACACTGTTAAGCAAGCAGAGATTATGGGTGATATCCGTGAGAAGTTTTCCCTACCAGTCGACGATGACTTTGTCTTATCTGATTATCCAACTCTGAATCACATGATTGCCTATATCTCTCGGATGATGGGTGGTGAAGTGGTTGCACAAACCCCAATTACAGTTCCAACTCCACAACCTGTAGAGCAGAAAGCCGCAGCGAAATCGAGTCCATCTCCATCTCCAGTACCAGCCTCAGTTCCTTCTTCAGCCGCTTCAGCCGATATTGTGGAAACATTAGTTGAAGTCGTAGTCAAACACACCGGCTATCCTGCAGATTTCATTGAAATGGACCAAGACCTAGAAGGTGAATTGGGGATTGATACGGTCAAACAAGCAGAGATAATGGGGGATATTAGAGAAATTTTCTCACTGCCAGTCGACGATGATTTCGTACTCAGCGACCACCCGACTTTGAATCACTTTAGCGCCTACATCACCAAGATGGTAGGTGGCGATAGTGTTGTTGAATCAGTGGTTAGTGAGGCTCAACCACAACCACAACAGGTAGAGGAGACGGCGGTAATACAACAAACCAGCAGCGATATTGTTTCAACAACGCGAAGATGGCAAATAGAAATTGAAGAATGTCTGGGGACTAGCCAACCGATTTCTCTTGATGGCACAGTTGTCATCACAGTTGATGGCTGGGGGATCTCCGAAGCCTTCGCTCAAAGAATGGAGCAACGTGGATTGAAAACGGTATTGATCGGTTTTGAATCTGCAATCAGAGATATGTCTACTCAAGAAGAATCGGGTCGAACCGTTTACAGATGCGACCCAGAAAATTCACAGCACCTTGAGGAAGTATGTGAGCAGTTAAAGCAACACAATATTACAGCAGTCCTCCATATGGCCTCCTTGAAATTGGCTAGTGAGTCTTGGTCAGATGACGCGTATCCTTCGAGCCAAATTGCTATGTCAGCGCATGGTTTCTTTTCATTGTTGAAAGGATTGGACAGCAAACTTGCAAGTCAATCGACTGGAATAGTTGCTTCAATCACCGCACTGGATGGCCGCCATGGCAATCGTGGAGAGAGATTCAATTCACTACAAAGTGCGGCAACAGGCGTTACCAAGTCATATTCCTTTGAACAACCACACTTGCGTTGTAGAGCCTTTGACCTACATCCTGAATTAATTCTACAAGCAGACCAAGCAGCTCAAATCATTGACGAGGATTTGTTTGAACTTGGTGGCGATATTGAAATTGCAATCGATCGAGATTTGAGAAGATGGACTCTAGTCGCATTT
>Ga0209502_10000388_pt1 | contig 47599 bp, 40 predicted proteins | sample ArcticOcean_MG_C_10_FD_187442 | JGI IMG/M metagenome (GOLD analysis project Ga0209502, IMG submission 187442) | Marine microbial communities from western Arctic Ocean - ArcticOcean_MG_CB11_90 (SPAdes) (version 2) | ecosystem: Environmental > Aquatic > Marine > Oceanic | place: Arctic Ocean... | reverse complement strand
TTGGTCGCTTGATTGTTTGGCGATAAACAACCAGATACGCCGCCTTTTTCCAAAGGCTCAAACACCAGATTCAGTTCTGACTCTAATAATTTAGCCGCAACGTTTAGCGACACTCAAAACCCCGCCAGGAGCTTCATTGGCTTTAAACAAGCCGTTCAGTGTCTCGTTAAGGTACATCTGCCCCTTCTCGTTTAGACGAGGCGCACAAACGCAGGTCTTGGGGTTTTTATCGCTGGCGATGCGATAGGCCGCGCCGGGATCGAGGCTGCCTCTGTGCGCGACTGTGCGTGACTGTGCCCCGCTGCTGTTGTTTAAGGCCCGGGCGGCCAAGGCTAAGGCGTTAACCTGGGCCTCGTGCCTTGAGGCAGGAAACGCCATCAGCTCGCTGATCGATGGGCGTTGGTTTGGTCGTTCCGCAGGATGTGAACTCTGCGTGCCTGAAACAGGCCTCTTAGGGTAGCAGCGCGCTGCTCTTTGTCCTTAACCGCCGTCGGCATAGGCCTGACCAACGGCAAGGGCGTTCGCTTAGTTTCAAACGCCATAGAGCTGGCGTACTGAAAAAAGTGTTTCTCTGGCGTCGTGTTGCCGCTGAAGATTTCATCGATCAACGGATACCGGTCCAGGATGGCGAAAAGCCGCGCCATCGCGCCGTTCTGCGCTAACTGGAACCGATTTATATCGAGAACCCATCAGTGTCGGTTCTCGTCGATACCGCAGACGGCGAACACTGTAGGGTCGCCAGGGTTCTCGAGCCACGCCACGCCACGCCACGCCATGCCATGCCACGCCACGCCACGCCATGCCACGCCATGGCAGGCCATGCCATGCCGATGGCGAGTTTGTATTTGAAGTTTTCCGAGGCGCTGGCTTCGATCAAGATCGCGTCCATATCACCGAGCCAGCTACCTTCATCGTTAAGACCCGTCTGCTGCTCCAGCGTTGCAAATTGGATGGGATTCGCTCTCTTGAGCGCCAGCTCATCTTTTGTCCAGTGGCCTTGCCAGAGCACTTCACCTTGCTTTCTCCCGAGCGGGTCATCATCTGCATCTGCACATAGCGGCAACCGTACCAGGTCCCAGCGTTCTGCTGCTTTGCCCTTTTTCGTGGCTGATATTCTTAGGCCGGGGATATCAAACGACGCCCAGCGGGTCGAGGCCACTATCTGGGGGGCACCTGGCACTCGTCTGGTGCGATAGGCGCTGTGATACCAGTTCCATTGCCCATCTAGTTGTTCAATAGCGCTGGCCTGCTCATGATCGCGAAGGGGGTCATCAAGTACGTTCAGGTTGCTACGCCAGCCCTTGACTGATGAGCCGATGCCGAAACAGGCGATGGTGCCAACGGGTTCGCTTGTCTGTGCTTGAACCGTCTGTGCTTGAACCGTCTGTGCTTGAACCGTTTGTCCTTGAACCGTCTGTTTCGCACATTGAGGCTGCAGCAATCACACCACCTAAACTCTTTAGAGGGCAGGTGTCGGGCAGGTGTCGCTTGGCGAAACGCAGGGCTATTGTGCAATGGTTAACCTGGGGAGGACGTAGCTCGGGTCTGGAAACTGTGTGCGAAACTCGCCACTATCAGAGTAGGCCATAGAGGTAACAATACCGACCAACACTTATCTATTCCCGAACCCTGACCAGGCCCTTATCGACCCTTGAATTAGGTCTCAAAGCACCTGTAGCTTTCGTTATAGGTCAAAATGACCACGCGCAGCCTTTAGGATCTGCTGGAACGAGAAATATGCCTTTTTCAAATCCGCCGTTACTTTCAACCTTGGCAAGCCTGAGCTTAGCCAATAACCACAAACCCTGATAGCGTTTAACCACTGCTCGTCATGCGGCTTCACTATTTCATAAGACAAGCCGGCAACCGAGCTGATTCGGCAATCAGACTTTTGATCGAAAAGCCCTGTTATAGTGCCTATCCTCAAGCGTCTTGCCTCTTCTTATCTTTAGCGACGCGCTAGTCGCTATCTTTCAATATTCTTAGATTACCATCGAGATGCACGTCCCTTTGCGGATAAGCAACGACGATACCGGCCTTTTCGAACGCATCCTCTAATGCAAACCGGATGTCAGATCGTATCTGTCGGCCGTTACGCTCACCCGCGCTGCTGACCCAAAAGTACAAGTCGAATATCAATGCGTTGTCGCCAAAGTCCTCGAAGATGACATCGCAGGCAGGCTCATTCAATACCAACGGATGGGCTTGCGAAACCTTTTGCATGATACTGCGGACGTTTTGGACGTCTGAGCCATACTGCACACCAACACGCACGATGCAGCGCAGCAGTTTGTCAACCAGGGTCCAGTTCACGACGGTTTCTTCAAGCAGCTTCGAGTTAGGCACAAGCATGTGCACACCATCAACCCTGCGAATACGCGTCGAGCGTGTGTTGATCTGCTCTACTGTACCCGTGGTTGTGCCCAGCTCTATGTAGTCATTTATTCGAATGGGCCTTTCCCAAATCAAGATCCAGCCGCTGATAAAATTATTGATAATGTTCTGCGCACCAAAGCCAAAACCGATTGCAACGACGCCGGAGACAAACGCAAAAGCAGTCAGAGGAATGTCGAGCAGGTCCAGGGTGGTAATACCGATGATGATTAAACCAAGGACATACACCGCGCGCCGAACAATTTGAATAAGATCAGGACTGATCTCTCTTTGCTTTAAGTTACTCGTCGTTTTACCGACAGTCCAACCCAGCACCAGCAGGCCTACGACAATAAACAGGGGAATGCCGACCAGTTGACCCACGGTTAAATTGAAATTGCCGAAGGCCATCAAAGTGGTTTCTAAAAAATCACTCACATCATCCATCGTCATAGCCATCGCTTGATCATGAGCAGAACAAAAACAAGGCCTGTCACAGCCAGCATGACAACACCCACAATACCGAAGGCTTGAGGATTTTCAGTACCCGGCAATCCCGCAACATTCATACCGAACAGGCCGCTAACAAAAGTAATCGGTAAAAAGATAACCGCAACAATAGACAACGCATACATGCGAGAATTTTGCTGCTCCATCATGCGATTCATTGTTTCTTCTTGCAGCACCAAGAGCCGCTCGCGCAATAAATCCAAGTCTTCAACATACCGCACTATACGATCAGCTTGTTCCCGCAGAACGTTAGCTTCGGTTGTTTCCATCGACGTTGTGGCGTGGCGGTAGAGACTCTCCAACGCATCACGCTGAGGCGCAAGGAATCGGCGAACACTGGCCACTTTTCTTCTACTGTTCGAAATCTCGCTTCTAATTTTGGCGTTAGGGTCCGTTTCGACAAGCTCTTCAATACCCTCCAATTGCTCTTCTAACTCATCAACAAAGCCAGAAACACGATCACCAATTTTTTCAACAAGGCGGATCATGACCTCGCGCACTGACGTTGCGCCCACGCCTTGCTCCAACTCTAATTTAGTGTCCTGGACAGAAAACAAACGCCGCTGGCGCACTGAAATAATACGATCCGCTTCAAGCCAGATCCGCAGCGACACCATGTCCTCGGGGTCAGAGTGGGGATTAAGGTTTATGGCTCGCAGAACGATTAGCACACCGGTTTTTGTGACAACGGTTCGAGGTCGGGTATCTGACCGCACCAGAGTACTGACAACCCATTCATCAAGTCCACGGCTTTGCAGCCAGTGCTCGGATGAATCTATTGAGTAATCAATATGCAGCCAGTGCGCATCAGCGGGTTCAGCAACAGCACGCGCCCCGCCTTCACCGTCTAAGACGAGCCCGAACACATAACACGGATCATTTTGTATCGAAGTCATACTGCGCATTATGTCTTTGGAAAATGTTTTGACAAAGTACTCTTTCGCTATTTTTATACTGACGAATTTGGCGGTTTGTCATCGAGCACTATCGATTCAGGTTTAGATTTAACCCTCGTTCTGGCCAGGGTTATGGCTAGCATCTTCCGGCTTTTTAAACACCACGGGTTGCCGTGGGTACTCATGCAGGAAAAGCTGAAATGTTTCACTGCCGCACCTTGATAACCCATCAGCCAGTTGTGTCATCTGGGGTCCTAACAACACGCCGGCGTTGCGTGACAGGTTTTTCGAATAGCTGTTACGCTGTCTAACTTCCCGCATAGGCTTAACAAGCTATTAGACTCGTAATACCCTCGTCATACTCCCGACATAGCCCACTAGCTCATCACCCGAGTCAGCATCTTCCTCCGAGGGGGCTGTAGCTGTGGGCCGCGCTGGCGAGCCTATCGATCAGTTCACCCATGAGTTCATCAGTCTCGGTGACTTGATGGGCTATTTGTGACAGGCAGTGGTCCCTGGTTCAGCAAAACCGTCGCGCAACAAATCAAAGAAACAGACAATACAGACCTTCACTGTAACCACTGTCGATCAAGCATGGCCAAGTTCACCATTGAATTGAGCAGAGAGGCTTAAGCGTGTATCTGATATCGACATTTCTGTCTGTCCGCTGTGTGGCGTCAAACGCCACCGCAAGGACCGCAAAACGATCTCTTTGCCGCTATCTGATAGTTGAAACCACGGCAGCGCATTTCTCCCAGCGCCAACAGAAAAACACGTTGGCTAATCGCCCATTACCAGGTCAGCCGATAACCACAAACCCTCGTAGCGTTTAACCACTCCTCGTCATGCGGCTCGACTCTTTCATAAGACAAGCCGGCAACCGAACTCATTCGGCACTCAGACTTTTGATCGAAAAGCCCTGTTATCGTTCCTATCCCCAACCGTACCTATGAGGTAATGCAGCCGCGAAAGGTTTCATTGAGCAATAGCGATATGTCACTCGCGAAGTTTGAAAAATCTTAAATAAATGTGTCCTGTTTAGGTCAACCAGAACAGTAGCAAGCTTGCGGTTACCCCGGCACTTTACTCCGACCCCTATAATTCCGGCACTTTACTCCGACCCTATAATTTCGACCCTATAATTTCTGAAAAATCTAAAATAAACGTACCCTGTTTAGGTCAACCAGAACAGTAGCAAGCTTGCGGTTACCCCGGCACTTTACTCCGACCCTATAATTTCGACCCTATAATTTTGTTGTCCGAGCTTCGCTTTCAAGCTCCTTTAGGTGCCATAAATCTCGACGATTGCTTTGTAGCAGCGGCCCTAACGATAGAATGGCGGTCTTACCAAGCGCGGTTTCTAGGTGACGCAGTTCAACGAATTGGCCCGCGAGCCCAGGTGGTAGCGGCGGTTCAACGCCCTGCTCACGCATAATGATCAGACCTTTGGCGCGCATCGACAGCTCGGTATAGAGTCTGATGTAGCAGAAGATGTCGACAATGGTCATAGGATCACAGCGGGCTCTGAGGTCACTGAGGAATTGTCCAACGTGGGTCTGGCTGAATTCATTGGAGTCGAGTTGTTCCATGAGTACTGCATCGCCTTCAAAATCTTCTTCTAGCCATTCGTTGAGTGCCTGGGTACTTTTATTGAAAATCCACACCATAAAAAATGGCACCATCCAAAACACAATCAGGGCCGAAACCAGCGGCATAAAAAAGAAATGGTTGAAGGCGGAGTGTATGGCGGCGGCGATGAGCAGCCCGGGGGCCACCACCAACGGCGTCAGCTGTTGCCGCTTATCTATGGCCGTGATCACCATAATGCCGACCACACCAGTGACCCCACCGTGCATGACCGCCGTGCCAAAACCTCTCACCAGCCACACCCCAAGGTTCAGCTCGTTGTTGGCAAGGTAATAAACATTTTCAACCAGAGCAAAGCCAGCACCTAAAGCAAAGCCCAAAATGGCCGCGTCAACCAAAAACCCAACGCGATTGCGGCGGATCAGCCAGATCAGTGCCGCGGCCTTGAGGGTTTCTTCGATAAGCGGCGCGAGATAGCGCGAATAGACGGTGAAGTCCATAGGTAGGTTTGTTAGCACAAGTATGCTTGCACCATAGGAAGCGACGGCGCTACAACCACCCCAAAGCAGCATCCAAAAAATCAGGTTCAATCGCACCAGCTTAAAGCTGTCGAGTGCGCGCAATGTGCCCAGCATGGCCAGAACCGGCGCGAAGGCAATGACACCATTGATCAACCAGCCGGTTAGAACCAAAGTGACACCCTCACAGTATTTTTAATGACAGCATCTACTCGATATCTCCGCGGCTTCCCGAGGCAATCCCCATTCTCATTGTTAAGGCCATGCCATGACGGATTTACCGGTAACTCATTTAGTAATGGGGCTGCTTTTTCTTACTGATCACTAGCCAGCGGCGATGTTAGTCATGCCCACTACCAAAATCGTCGCGGCTTATCATAAGCCGCGTGCATGAAACATGCTGAATCGGCCATGACACGCTCAGTCCAACTTACTGCTGCGCTGCGAACTCCTCCCAACTCACACTGTCGTTGCCGTCCGCGTCAATTTTGGAAAACGCACGGTCATAGGCATTACGCTTTTTAATTTTGGCGGCTTTGCCAAAATCAGCATCGGCGTTTGCGTCGATGAACACAATAAATTCGTCTTGGTTCAGCCCGCCGTTGGCATCCGCATCGGCAACTGCAAAATTTGCTTTGGGCACAGCGAGAGCTTCCGTTTCTTTGTCCGACGATGCCATGGCCAGTGCGCTGAAGCCAAGGCAAGCAATCAGTGAGAGTGTCGATGCGGTTTTAAAGGGCATTAAGGACTCCAATGTCGTGAATGATTGTCTCGAGTCTGCCAGATTTAGGGCCAGCATGAAATAGCGGATTGCTGCGCGATCCCTACCCAGCGGTAGCCGTTGACCGCTCTCTACGGCTCCACTTTTTATAAAACGCCAATCGAGCTGATTCAATACTTAGACTTTCGCTCGAAAAGCCCTGCCATCATTCCTATGCTCACATTAGAACCTCTAACGCTTGTGCGGTCACAGGCTAGCCTCTAATCTTAACCATAAATTCTGGCTCTATGCCCATGTCATTAATCGTTAACGTTCCTCACAGAGAGATCTCATGAAAGGATTTATTCGCAAAATGAAAGCCGAACTCGGTAGCCCGGTGAATTATCAACTTCCGGTCGGGAATGAGTTGTTCGACCTCAACAGCTGTTTGGGTAAAACCTTAACGCTGTCTTTCAGCGGTCAAGTCCAGTGCATAAATTGCGAGCGGCCCACCAAGAAAAGCTTTTCCCAGGGTTATTGTTACCCGTGCTTTAAAAAACTGGCCGCGTGTGACTTGTGTATCATGAAACCCGAGACCTGCCATTATGCAGCTGGCACCTGTCGGGAGCCTGCATGGGGGGAGGCCAATTGTATGATTTCACACTATGTCTACTTGGCTAATTCATCCGGCCTGAAGGTCGGCATTACACGTCATACACAAGTACCCACCCGATGGATCGACCAGGGCGCGATTCAAGCCCTACCTATTTACAAAGTGAACACCCGGCTGGACTCAGGGCGTTTAGAAACTACGATAGGCGCCATGGTCGCCGATAAAACCAATTGGCGAACCATGCTCAAAGGCGAAGTCGAAATCTTGGATATGAAAGCGCGACGAGATGAGCTGTTGGACCGTTTAAAAGTCAGCTTGCAGACCCTATCTGACCAGGGGGTTGGCATGGAACGGTTAGAGGCAGACGTTGTGGAAATTAATTATCCAGTGCTGGAATACCCCACAAAAATCAGCTCTTTTAATTTTGATAAAAATCCTGTCGTTGAAGGTACTTTGATGGGCATTAAGGGTCAGTATCTGATTTTTGACACCGGCGTGATCAATCTACGTAAATTCACCGCCTACGACATTGAGGTGCAGTGCTAAACCAAAGCCAAACCGCCGATAAAACACTCAACGCCAGGACCTAACTAACCCCTCGATAGCCGACAGTCGAGAAAACTCACGTTTTTTTCAAACTTTTTGACGGCTATTTTATACTTCTCAGTCTTGAAGTTAAAAAATCCGATTTCAAACAAAAGAAAGGCAGCACATTGATGACGGCAAGACACATAACTGAATTGCTACACGAGTCACTAAACGGACGCTTACGCGACCACGTCAAGATGAACTTGATGCAACACTGGGAGCATCAGATGAGGTGCGCCGCACATATGACGCGCTGATCAATATACGTGATGCCACCGCCGCATCACCTAAGGTCGAACCACCCAATGGGTTTGCCCAGAAAATCGCTTCGAGCGTTCAATTGCCAAAGCCCTTCTTGTCGAACGACATCCCCTTAGGTTTCAAGCTATGTGTCGCCTCTTGGTGTAAGTTCATGTTGCCCGTTTGAGCTCTTCTTTGTTGTGATTATTGGGATTTAGTGGGACGGTTTTAACTGGCTTCAAGTTTCCGGTGTTACCAGACCAGCGCGATGGATTCCTGGCCCTGGCAGCCCCAACTCACAGGGCACTCTCTAACGTCCCAGGTACGAGACTTATGATTGGTATAATCAAGCTGGCAGGTACCTCTGAATACGCTAACTGTCTGGTAGCGTTTAACCAATACTCTTCATGCGACTCCACTTTTTCAAAAGACAAGCCGGCAACCGAGCTAATTCGGGACTCAGACATTTGATCGAAGAGCCCTGTTGTAGTTTCTATCCTTCTTAATTAACGATCCAATTCACCGTTCGATCGTTCAAAGGCTGTGGTCCGCGATAGTTGTCGACCGGCATGCCCGAACGGAGTGCGTCGACATATGCTTTCGTCAACTCTAACGGCTCCTGGAACACAACCCAATTTACTCCCTCGCTGCACGGTGGTGTCGTCAGTGACCCCGAATACTCAAAGCGGGGCGTCAAGTTTCGGGGGAACATAGATCTTAGATCAAGCTTTTTTTGAATGTCGACGGTCTGATTCTTCCGCGAGGGTAAATACTCTTCCAAAAACTTAACCTTCTCGATAGGCTTGCCTTCGTAGCCAAGGATCGCCAACACAGTGTATTGTTGGTCCGTTTCGTTAAGGTGCACAAAATGTAATTCTAACGGATAGCGAACGCCATTCAACATGTGCTCCGAGGGTGAATGAAAATGAACCTGAATTAGCTTGAAACGTTTTCCCTGATACTCAACAGCGTCACCTTCAGCGAAGTCGTACTGAATTGAAGAGCCGTTATTCGTGACTTGCTTGAGCATGGTTTGCGGCGAGTAATCAAACAAGAGCGGTCGCGTTCGATCAGAAAACGGTTCTGTATCAGAGACAATAATATTGACCGGCGATTGCGCCGACCCGCCACAGGCAGAACCAGGCTCCATCCGAGCCCATTCACTTGGTCCAGACTCCCCAGCGTAGGACCAATTATTCCCGTCACTTGCGTAAGACGCAGTAGCCATAAAAAACACCCAACTTAAACACAGCCATCGTCTACGCATATTTACTCTCATCGCCCCATTCTCGAATCCCACCAAAATACCTCCGCATCGACCTTACCCCGCAGGGAATTTGAGAGCCAGACGTTGAAGCTGTTAACCTAAACTGCCCCGCAAAGAACGAGGCCGATATAACGAGAGTCTATCGTATATCTAGCGCAGAAGAAATCTTTTCCCCATCTTAGTACCAACCCTTCGATGAAATTCCATAACTTAAACTGCCTGTTCTGCTAACACAACGGGCGTTAAAGAGTTCAGTGAGCTGTGAGGACGAACAGGGTTATACTGGTAACACGAATCATCGACCAGCGAGTTGAGCTTTCAACCAGCAACCGATGAAAATGAGATCGCTGCCTTCCTGAGTCGTACTGGCAACAACGTCATCTTTTCGACTTATGAAAGTAGTCGTTGTTTTTCCTGTCCCGGGAACGACATTTTTCATGCATATCAAGCGATCACTTGGTACGCTCTCTCGAAGAACCAGTAGGCTGCGAGGGTGCCGATCGCATAGGCTGGAGTATATCGCACCCAGTTAGGCCAAGAAAAAGGCACCGCCCCGAGCACCGACCAACCGGCAATCACCAAAGCCACGAAAAGAAGCTGACCAAGTTCTATGCCTATATTGAAAGATAGCAGCGCAAGAGGAATCTCGCTTTCAGGCAACCCGACTTCCATTAGTGCACCAGCGAAGCCCAATCCATGTAGGAGCCCGAATCCGCCCGCCACAATCCAAGGCATACGCTGCATCAAGGTCCACTGCCCCTTCTGGCTTCTAACTAACTCGATCGCCAAAAGGTAAATTGAAAATGCAATCAAGGCCTCGATCGGGCCTGGTGAGAATCGAACCATTCCCAAAGCTGCTAGACCGAGGGTAATGCTATGTCCAGCCGTGAAAGCAGTGATCGTCCAGAGGAGAGCCCTCCCGCGACCGACCAGCAGGACTAATCCCAAGACGAAAAGCAAGTGATCCCAGCCTGAAAGAATATGCTCAACGCCTAACTGGACGTAGTCAGATGTAATCGAAAGTATGCTCTGCCGCTCGGGAATGAGATATTCGGACTGGCCCGGCTTCAATACCTGGTTAATTGTAGGTCCCTCTTCCATGACCACTCTCAACAGCACATCCGCTCCGCTACCAGCAATGCCGAGCACAGAGACTTTTCTGCCCACTAAGCTCTCGCGACATTCAACAGTCCATGTCGACACCAGTCCCGTTCCCTCAATCACAGATTGAGGTTCATCTTGTACACAGTCTTCAGGAAGCACCGGGGTGAGTTGGCTCCCCGCGACTCGAGCCCGTGGCTGTTTCCACCGGACAGCCATGACGTTCCGCCCAGACCCCCCGCTTATTTCCCTCAGTTCTAGAAGGGAGGGCGCGAAAACATGTGCGACCGCGAAGTCAGCGCAAATAAGGCCCAGCAAGAGTGCACAGAAGCTCATTAGAACCTTACGGGTACCGGAGACAACCTCACTTCTCATAAGCCGATCCCGTCAATCTTTAGGCCATAGTGCTCGCGCAACTCTTCGACTCGTGCGATCAAAACCTGATCGGCTAATTCATTCCGAATGTCGGAGCTGACTTGCTCCCTAGCCTCATCCAACATCGCTCGACGGGCCGGGGTTCGCTCATGAACGAAAACAATATGCTCTCCGAGCGGCGAACGGATGGGACCCTGCCATTCGCCCACCGGCAACATGGCTAATGCCGCAGTAAAGTTCATGCCAAAACGGCGTGTGATCGCTCTATCTGTCATGCTGGGTAGGCTCGGCTCCACCACCGTCTCGTCACCGAGAAGCGAGCCATCCTCGGGAGACAGATCCCCTACGGTCAACCTAGAAAACATCTCATTTGCCGCGCCGACAGTATTCTCTTTTCGCAAGTTTCGATTCAGGGCTACGTGAGTGATCCGAGTCCGCCCGGGAATCTGATAAAGAGACGGGTTCTCTTCCAGATAACGCTGAAGTCCTTCGTCTGTCGGCACCTGCACCAACGCCGTCGCGCGAATCAAGCGCCGCGCACCGTCGACTAATATCCGACGCGTAATGGAGTCACTCTCGATCAAACCGAGTTCCACCGCTTCCCGAACTCTTGTTGTCGCTGTCATTGTTTCTTCTGGATTTTCGGAAACAAAAGCCGCTATCTGGCTCAGTCGCCGCTGAACCACGGGATCTCGATCCAAACCGATCTCCCGGCTATACAAAAAAAGCGCCTCGCGATTGAGTATCACTACAATCGCATCCGACCTCTCGACATCCGTAAGAGACCGACCCTTCTCAATCTCGATCTTGGCATAAACGCGTTCCACCTCACTCATAGAAATGGTCGAACGGAAGCTTTCAGAATCCACAGTCCCGGAATTGATTCCAAACAGCCATACCACCAGCCCACCTAACAGAGCAAAATGGACCGAAGGTGAGCCTATAATCCGCTTGAACTTGGGTAGTACCAAATCGGTGATGTCCACGCCCTCTCCTGTATTACGGGCTGCACAAAGGGTGTCTGGTTAGGTTGGTCGCCAGCCCTAGCGCAGCATGCTGAGTAGTTGTTTTCATTCCATTCGTTCGCCGCCTGAAACGCATCTTCTAAAGCCGGATACCTGGGCCTTGGTGGGAGGTTTCTCGAGAACTCTTCCAATTGAATTTCGCATTGCTCCTTAGTCCCTGTTGGATCAATTCCCTTCGCTTGGCAGATGTCCGTGCTGTAGCGTATTACAGGATTTTCAAGCACCCGCACGTAGTAGAAGGCTTTCTGCGTTGCGTCGAAATCTGGATCTTCCCAAACTGTACAGAGTGATTCTGATCCAGATCCTGGCAGCGGTACTGCATCTTTTGCCTGTGCACCAGCCCCATCCGTTACAGCAACATCATAGACTGACTCCCGCGTGTCACCACTTTCTTCTACCCATCCCTTAATGATCTGGATCCGTTGAAGGTCCGTGCCGTCCGGCCCATCATCCTTCCATGCCGCAGCAATGAAGCGAGGAGCCGCTCCTTGCTCCATCTGCGGAAGGGTCGACCCCATTGGCACGCCGCTCAGATACCCTATGTTAACAAAATCCCTCTCACACGACTGCTCAGGATACTTCCAGCCACCAAAGAATCGAACCTTAGGCCGCGTGCCACTCGTTCCATAGGTCTCCTTATTCTTGAGTCCTGTAAAAATGGAATCTCGCGCATTCTCTTCAGCCCAGACAGCCCAGAGGCCACCAGGGCTGTTTTGAATTGTACTAGCGCTACGGGTGGGAAAAACATCATCAATACCTGCATGACCGTCAAATGTTCTGTTCTCCGCAACAAAACCGGCTCGCCCATTGTGATCGTCTTGGGAAGCCCCTATGCCCATCTCAAAAGGGTTAACGCCGTACTCGTCCTTCAGGGTAAGACCGGTTTTGAACAAATTCCGCACAAAAGCGCGGTCTGTCCAAGCTTCAGGAGGCGTGGCTTCCCCCCCGTTCGACGACAGACCTGCTGCTGCTGCTCCTCCCTTTCCGTCAAGCAATTCGAAGTCGCAATACTCGTCGGGCTCATCCAGCGGGTTGAGCCCCGTCTGGGCCCGCCACGGCTCCGCCGCATACTTTGACGCGAATCGCGGATCGTAACGGCATTCGCTCGCCCCCTTGATTTGAAAAATTTCAATCAAAGGCTGCATCCTGGCCATCAACCTCGCATTGCTTCTACGCTCGGCGTCTGTATCCCCTGGCACATGCATAACGGTCCTTGTGCCCGGAACCGAACTAGAGAGGTTTGTGTTATGCGGAATGACGAGAGCTTCGCAACGGCCCGCTCCATTATTACATTCGTCCTCCAAACCCGACCAGAGGATTGTCGGGTCCGGATTTCCAAATAAATTCGGCGTAGTCACCTGTAGTCCTGGCGTCGGATTAGATCGTTTGGATATATCAATCGCCGTAATGGGCTGATCGATCACATCATCATTCCGAAAAATCACATTCCGATGGTGGGTGACACCAGCAGGCATCGACGTGTTTTCATAGGCAATAAATGTCGTAAATTCACATGCAGATGTCTTATCGTAGGCGTCGTTCGCAGCTGCCTGCATTTCATTCCAAACACGCAATTCGGCGTCCGCACATGCATCAGGGTTCGCGTAACAGACAGGCAACTGCATTCCATAACTTGCACTAAGAAATGTGCTCCTGGCTAAAAGAGAAAAGGCGGCACCCGCACCGGCACGCATAGCCTCAGGAAGAGGAACTTCGCTCGGGCCAGTAAGAAAGGAGGGACCTGGCTTATCTCCGGAGAACAAGGTTTTGGGCCCTGTAAGAAGTGCGCACTCCAGCGATTGACGCCCTGGCGCCGTCGAATACTCATCATCGTCGACGCAGATCCCCATTTCCCCGAAAGTCTCGGCGTGGTCGGTAACCGCGAGAAAATCAAGAGGTCGAGCCCCGAGCGCCGGAGGCATCAGAGAGGTTTTCCGTGTCTGAAAACCAAATTGGTTGGGGGTAGTGATCACGCCCTGACCTTTTGCAAAGGCATAAGAATCTGCCGGGCGACTTCGCACAAACCGCGTCGCGGCATCAAAAGAGAGCCCCGTGTGCTGATGCAAATTGCCAAAAAACGGCTGCTTGGCCGCCGTATAGTCTTCGCATCGCTCGCGAACTTCTGTGTATTCGAACGGCGCGTTACGGCGGTCTTTGCCGTCAGACTCGCTATCAGCCCATTCGGCACGTCGATCGTCATCGCTGGCAGCACTTATCGCCACGGATGATAAAAACAGCAGTGACAGCAAGGTACAGCAATGTACAGTACAGCAAACCAATCTTCTTAAAAACATATCCTACTCCAAGCACTGTATGGAAAAGACTCAAAATAGGAATGCTACAGCACTAATGATCCTAGTGCAGATATTATTATTTGCCTCTTTATACTACCACAGTAATAGACCCCAGTCCCTGGACAGAAACTAGACGATTATCAGTGTTTTCCTCCATGATAAGCATATTGCTACGGAGTAAAAATGAGAGGAAAAAGACGAACCCACAAACCAGAGTTCAAGGCAAAGGTCGCACTCGCTGCCCTTCAAGGCGATCTGATAATGACTGAGATAATGAAAAAATTCGATGTCCATGCCAATCAAGTGACGGACAGGAAAAAGCAGTTCTTGAGCAGTGCGCCGGAAGTCTTTGGTCGGTCGACAAGTAACAAGGAAGAATCTGAAGATGAAGTTCAGGTGCTTCATGCCAAAATTGGCCAACTCACGATGGAGAATGATTTTTTAGAACGCGGACTCGAACGGATTCACGGACGCAGAGCAAAGAAATGGTAGCGAAGGCTGTGCCGCTGTCTGTGACAAAACAGTGCGCCTTGTTAGATTTACCACGATCCACGTTTTACCACACGCATCAGCCTGTATCAGGCGAAGACTTGAATATCATGGCACTGATTGATCGATGTCACCTCCAGTATCCGTTCTACGGCTCACGTCGTGTTCGCGGATGGTTGCTAGATGAGGGTCATCACGTCAACCGTAAGCGCGTACAGCGTATGACGCGAACTATGGATTTGACCGTTCTGTATACAGGGCGAAACCTCAGCCAAGGGAATCAGGCAGATAAGATTTACCCGTACCTCTTACGCAACTTAGCAATTGATCCCCCGAAACAGGTCTGGTGTAAGGACATCACCTATCTCCCAATGGCAAAGGGTCTTGTCTATCTGGTTGCGGTGATGCCTTGGTACTCAAGACGGGTTTTGTGATGGGAATTATCAAATACAATGGATGCGTCATTTTGCATTGATGCGCTTGAAGAGGCGATTGAAGAGGCGATTGAAGAGGCGATTGAAGCATACGGCGCGCCGGAAATTTTTAACACAGACCAAGCCAGTCAGTTTACAAGCAAAGAGTTCACCGACGTTCTGAAATCAAACGGTATCGCGATCAGTATAGCTGGCAAGCGGCGCTGGATTGATAACGTTTTTGTTGAAAGACTCTGGAGTAGCGTGAAATACGAGGAGGTTTACCTTCACGCTTACGACAACATCAGGGTTGCGAGGAAGTCACTGAAACGCTACTTCACATTTTACAACTCAGAAAGAAAACACCAATCGTTAGAAAATCGAACACCCGACCAGGTGCACTATGACAAGGCGGAGCGACTGGCCGCTTAAACCAACTGGACAACACTTATAGCGTTGTCCAAGAATCGGGGTCCATTACTCTGCCTCAGGTCAGTGACATGGCCTGAGTATAGATGATGGATTAAAACGAAGAATGCGCCACGACAGTCTGGGCAAACCACCACCGGTGATTTAACGCCGGAAACTGGAAAACGTTATTTTAAAAGTGTCCCAGTAATGGGACAGTGAACATCAGGTCTCCAACGCCGGGTACCACTAGCAGGGGGCTGTTCGATTAACAGCAGTTATTATCGACCCAAAGCGGACATTTGGATTAGCTGCATTGGCTGGAGAAACGTTACAGGCACACCCATCCCTTCGTCATCTGAGTCGAAGTCTGGCGCAAACGAGCCGCGAATCTGTGCCTCGGATTACTGCCATTGATCATGAAGATCAATATCAAAAGTTCGCAAATTACCATTCGTCACACGTGCCCCTATCGTCATGCCTGAACCCATAACTTTAGACAATGAAAACAGCAGTTCCATTTCGGCCAACTTTACTTTATCGGGCGCCTCTTCTGATAGCGTATAGCTAACCCTGCAAGTAGGCGCGACACAATCTACACGTTGAAGTCCCAACACAGAGAGGCCTTCATCTAAAAATGCAGTTGAAATCTGATTCTCGAAAACAGCACTTTCAGCTACCGCGTCAGAATCGCCTATCGCACCCAGTGGAGGTAATTCTTTTGTCCCTAAGAGTGCAACTGATGAAGCCCTACCATTGATGAAGGTATTTGAAGCCTGCTCGGACTCTGCACTCAAGTATTCGAAGGAGGAGACTGAACTGTCCGACGTTGTTTCAACGCGTTCAGTGAGGGAAGCAACTTCGTGTCGAAGAGCGATTAAGTCACCCTCCATTCTCTCGATAGTCAAACGAAGTTCTTGGTTGTCTGTATTTTCTGTTAGGGCGTCTTGTGTCGGAGTTTTTTCTGGGCTGTCGCTACGCGTTACCCCATGAATAAAAACTCCGGAGAGAATCAAAAGAGATAAAGCGATTAAGCTACGTCTGTAGCTAGGGCGTGGCATAAACACTGTAGTTACCCAGTTGGCCCTCGCCGGGGATTCGGCATGTAAGAGATACAGTGGCGAACGTATCTCGACGATTGAGTTCTAGCGTCAGGATTTCCGTAAAACCAGCGGCGATGTCCTTTATCGCATTCACACCTTGTATGGTATTCATAACGTCATCGATTTCTTTTAAGTAACAGAAAGCTTCGGCAGTACTTGCCCCCTGGTTACCGATCCTTACAGATACCTGTATCTTTTCACTTACGGCAGGATCAAACTCGATCGGACAAACTACCCAGACACTTTTGTCTGACAAGTCATTTCTGAGAGCGTCATCATCCCACTTCAAGTTTCTATTCAAGGCGTTCGCTAAAAAAACAGCTTCACAACCTTGAGGGCCAGTGAAACTAAGGGACGACGCGCTTGCGCCAATTGATGTAACCGACAGAAGCACTAGCAGAAAAAGCCGCATGTTCAAATTCCTTTTTAGAAGTTGAGTTTCTTAACATTATTGTTGAATAAAACCTAAGCCTTAGTAAGTGTCATCTTGTGTAATCGTCCGCGCCTCACCTTGAGCCTAATGCCGTATCCCTTCCTTCTGAAATCGCTTAAGCATACTACACGAAAACATCGCTGGCCGGAGGCCCTGTTCTATCTAGGCGGACCAATCAAGTGATTAACTTTTATCAACACCCAGCAGGCCAAGAGAGTCATCACTATTCTTCCGCTTGAATATCCTTGTCAAACTGACTTCGGGCCGCAAGCTGTTTCAAGCAAGCGCGAGGGTTGCTAGTTGACATCTGCTTTTGATCCGAAAACAGACATCGCTATTTCAAAGTAATAAAATTAACGCTACGCCAAAGTTGGATTGGCAGTTGCAGCCCTAGCTAATGCAGCTTACCAAAACCATCGTTTCTCTACCTTAACAGCAACCTTTAGCGACACTTAAAATCCCGCCACGAGCTTCATGGGCTTCAATCAAGTCGTTAAGTGTCTAGTTGAGGTACATCTGTCCCTTCTCGTTTAGACGAGGTGCTCAAACGCCGATCTTGGGGTCGATATCGCAGGCGATGCGATAGGGCGCGCCGGGATCGAGGCTGCCTCTGTGCGTGACTGTGAGTGACTGTGCCCCGCTGCTGTTGTTTAAGGCCCGGCCGGCCTAGGCTAAGGCGCCAACCTGGTCATCGTGCCTCGACGCAGGAAACGCCATCAGCTCGCTGATCAAAGGGGCATTAGTTTGATCGTTTCGCAGGATGTGAATTTTACGTGCCTGAAACAGGCCTCTTAGGGTAGCAGCGCACTGCTCTTTGTCCCTACCTGCCGTCGGCATAGACCTGACAAACGGTAGCGGCGTTCGCTTAGTTTCAAACGCCATAGAGCTGGCGTACTGAAAAAAGTGCTTCTCTGGAGTCGTCTTGTCGCTGAGAAGTTCACCAATCAACGGATACCGGTCCAAGCTGGCGAAAAGCCGCGCCATCGCGCCGTTCTGCGCTAACTGGAACCGATCTATATCGAGTATTCACGAGTGTCGGTTCTCGTCGATATCGCAGACGGCGAACACGGTAGGTTCGCCATGGTTCTTGCGCCACGCCACGCCATGCCATGGCGATGGCGATGGCGATGGCGATGGCGATGGCGATGGCGATGGCGATGGCGAGTTTGTATTTGAAGTTTTCCGGGGCGCTGGCTTCGATCAAGATCGCGTCCATATCACCGAGCCAGCTCCCTCTATCGTTAAGACCCGTCTGCTGCTATTGCGTTGCAAATTGGATAGGATTCGCTCTCTTGAGCGCCAGATCATCTTTTGTCCGGCGGCCTTGCCAAAGGACTGCACCTAGCTTTCTCCCGAGCGGGTCATCATCTGCGTCTGCATATAGCGGTAGCCGCACCAGATCCCAGCCTTCTGCTGCTTTGCCCTTCTCCGTGGCTGATATCGATCGACCGGGGAGATCTAAGGGCACCCAGCGGGTCGAGACCACTATCTCGGGAGCGCCTGGCACCCGTCTGGTGCGGCACCCGTCTGGTGCGATAGGCGCTGTTGTAAAAGTTTCATTGCTTTTTTAGTTGTTCAATAGCGTTGGATCGTTCCGATGTTTTTTATCTACATACCGCTGGCGTTCGCAGGTAAAGCGTTGTTTGGACTCAGCGGCATCTTTGCCGCAGCAGCAGTTTCGAATGTCCTCATGGGACTTATCGCCTAGACATGGAACCGTAAAACCTACAAAGACAGGTAAAGGACGCCCACACTACCATCAGACCATCCTGATGGTTGATGGTCCCCATTACTGGAACACTTGGCTGATTAGTTTAACCGGGTTCCGATATGCCAGCGTCCTTGTATAGAGAAGAAGCACTCTCGAGCTACCACTCGCCGCCATTGGGAGACATCCAGCAAGATTCGGGGCAGACGTTCCTGGGCATTGCTATCAGCCTGGTGTTGGTTTTGGTGCTTGGTGCCTGGTTTATTGGCACATCGACCTATTCACGAAAGCATTTTGTTACTGGTCAGGTCGATGCGTCCAATGAAAATGCCATTGTTTCCCCAGACTGGGGCTACGTTGAACGGCTGAACGTAACAGAAGGTCAACAGGTTAACGCCGGGACCCACATTGTAACCACGGTAAAAACCACTGATGGCAGGTCGCGCGCAATGGCAACAGAGACCAGGCAACAAATGCTGCGCTGGGCGTCAATGAACCAGACCATCAATGAAGCTTTTACCAGCGAAGGTCGTGAGTTTCTTGTCGCAGACCGCCAAATATCGATGCTTGAAACACTAACAAGGAAAGGCATCGCGCTACAGGTATCAAAGATTAAACAACTGGCACATCACCATTCGAACACCGCCGATAGCTATGCCGCGGGGTACCTCTCAAACCTTGACTGGATCGGCGTCAAGACCAGTCTCATTTCTGAACAGCAACACCTAAACGCGCTGCGAAAAAGCCTTATTGACCACCAGGTTACCCGAAGCAGGCTTCGCGCAGATCAGCGCGCGCTGAAAAGAAAGCAAGCGACACAACGTACTGAATTAGAAGCAAAGCTCTCCATGCTTCGCGAAAAATTGATCAACCTTGAACAGGCGCCGTACCGAAAGCTGGTCGCCACACGATCGGGGATGGTCACCCGGATAGAGGTAAGTCAAGGTGCAAGTATCCGACCCGGTCAGCCACTGGTTTATATAGACTCGCCCAGGCCCGCAGTAACCGGTACCTTAAACATTCCACCGGATGCCGCTGGCCACCTGACTAGCGGCCAGCAACTGGCGCTCGAACTTGATGCCTTCCCTGCACAGACTTACGGGCGAATAGACGCGGTGGTGACCCAACTATCACCACATACTGTTTCTACGGCACATCAGAAGGGATATTTCCGGGCACGCCTAAGCATTCAATCTAGCGACCGCATTGATTCGATCCTCCCAGGAATGACCTTTAGCACCCATATCCCCGTTGAACAAAGAACACTGTTTTCCTGGTTCCTTAAACCCTTAAAAAAACTGGGCGAGTCCCTTGGATGAGTTTTATGAGCCGCAGTGTTCCGTTGATATTTCAGGGCGAGACCAACGAGTGTGGGCTTGCCTGCGTGTGCATGATCCTGAATTATTTTGGTCGCCAGACTGAATTGGCATCGCTTCGCGCTGTACACCGAGACACCCGGCCACTCAGTCTTGAGACAATCTCGAACATAGCAGAATCTCATGATCTGGCTGTGAGAGCGCTTCGCTGTGAACTGGAAGACCTTACGAAGCTGCAACTGCCTGTCATCGCTCATGTCGATTTTGACCACTTCGTCGTGATCGATCACTGCTCGCGCGGCAGCCTTAGTTTGCTAGACCCCGCATCTGGCAGGCTTAAGACAAGCCTAAAAGCGTTCAGCAGGCGGTTTACCGGTATCGTCATCGAGGCACGACCGACCCCTGATTTCAAAAAAGATCGCGGCATAAAAACAAATAGGACGCTCGAATTTCTGGCCAAATCGCCAATTGCGCATCTCAAGAGATCGTTAGCAGGACTCCTATTACTCAGTGTCGTCACGCAGGCATTCGCGCTCATCACCCCATTTTATCTCCAGGTGACGATCGATGAAGTGTTGCTATCTAACAATATTGACTTAGCCCTGGTGGTGACCTTAAGTTTTGCTGCGGTTTACCTGACCTCGGCAATAACTCAATCACTCAGGGGATTACTGACGATAAAAATAGGCGCAAAATTAACCTATTTGTTATCTGCAGGACTACTACGGCACACAACCGACCTGCCCGTTCAATTTTTCGAACGCAGGAACATCGGCGACATCGTGTCGCGCTTTAGTGCCATGCGGCCAGTCCAGGATTTTATTTCAGAAAGTATTGTCGGTATCTGCCTAGACCTGCTCATGGTTATCACTACCTTTATCATGATCAGCGTGTATTCATTACAGGCTGCTCTTTATGTGTTCTCTTTATGTCTCGTCTACTTACTGGTGCAGTACCTGCTGACGCTACCCTATCGTGCGCAGCTGCACGAGCAGCTGATCGCAGAGGCACAGGTACAGTCACACTTCATAGAAACGATCCAGACGATAGACTCCATCAAACGCTTCGAAGGGACTGCTCGCCGCCGCACAGCTTGGTTGAACCACCTGGTCAGATCACTTAACGCACACGTTCGATCACGTTATTGGGAACTGGCGGGCAAGATCGCTTGCTACCTCTTTTTGGGTATGGTTCTGCTGGGGGTCGTTTATATTTCAGTAGAAAGGATCGAACTCGGGTTGCTGACCATCGGTATGCTTTACACCCTGGTGACCTACAGCAACCATTTCACTAGTGCACTGGTATCCCTGACACATGAATGGCAGGCCTACTTAATGTTGTCGTTACACGTCGGGCGGGTATCCGACATTACGGACCACCCCCCTGATGATCGCGCAACCTTTGGCCTTCACGAACCGGTCAACAGGATCCAGATAAAGGGTCTTGACTTCGGGCATACAGACAGTCATTTGTTGATCAACGACCTGAACCTTCTGGTTCAGGGTAGTCAAAAGGTAGCCATCGTCGGCGCCTCTGGTTCGGGTAAGAGCACACTATTTTCACTGCTCAGGGGAGATGTCAGCCCAGTGAAGGGGCAAATTCTGATCAACAACCGGCCCCTTTTAAATAATCTAAACCCTGTAGCACTTTACGCTTCTCTGCAGCCGAACGACATTTTGCTGACCGGTACCGTCACAGACAACATCGCATTCATGGACCCCGCTCCTGATACGAGTAGAATCGTGGCCGCCGCAAGCGCTGCATTGGTCCATGACGATATCCTGCGGCTACCAATGTCTTATAGCGAAAAGCTCTCAGAGCAGGGCTGCTTGTTGTCCGCAGGCCAAAGACAGAGAATACTCATTGCCCGCACGCTTTATCGCAGCGCTGAAATCCTGTTATTGGATGAAGCCACCAGTCATCTTGATGCGGCGAGTGAACTCCAAATCATGAAGAACATCCTATCCTTACCTGTGCCGTGCTTCTTCATCACTCACCGCCCGGATATCGCAGCACTGGCGGACCATATCGTTGAGCTCCACGCCCAAGGCCCCGCCCAAGGCCACGCCCAAGGCCCCGCCCAAGGCCCCGCCCCAGGCCACGCCCACGGTCACACCCAAGGGCACACCGTATTCGCCGCTAGCCAGGATCATTTTGCGTAGTACAATCTCCGACAAAGGTTCTTTATGCCTTTTAACTTTTCCATTAATTCTTATGTGTTGAGGCTATCGTGTCGGTCAGATCAGTATTATTAAGCTTATTCCTGCTTTTTGTCTCTTTTAACGCGCATGCCTGGGGACGCGATGGTCACCGACTTGTCTGCGCTATGGCGCAAGCGAAGCTCACACCTGAGGCAAAGATCATGGTCGATACGCTCCTGGTCGAGGGCAAAGTCCTGAAGGGTGGCAAGATTTCATTCGCCGAGTCCTGCCTTTGGCCGGATGGCGCGAAGTACGGCACCCACAAAGGTACCTATGAGCAGCATTTTATTAACGTGCCCGACGGAGCACTGGCAGTAGACCTGCGCCGGGACTGCGCTGCGCTTAACTGTCTCGCCACGGGCATACAAACAGCACTGACCTACCTTTCTCAACCAGCGGGTTCCGGCAGGGAAAAAACAAGACAAGCAGCAGCACTCAGGTTTTTGGGCCACTTCCTCGGGGATCTACATCAACCTTTGCATATCGGCAATGCCAGTGACTGGGGCGGCAACAAGATCATCGTTCAATGGCGGGGTAAGGCAACAAACCTACACGCACTGTGGGACTACGGCATGCTTGAAGCCATCGGCATAAAATACCCGGACAGCCTGAATTTTCTGTTGTCCGTCGAGCATACCAGTGACAAGAAGCACATGATCGACTGGTTTAACGAGTCACTTTCAATAGCACGCACCAATGCTTATTCCAATGCCCGGGGAAAGGCCATCGCTTCAGGTGACAGCCTTGGTTCAGACTATCTGGAACGTAACAAACCCGTCCTGATTGCAAGGCTGGTGTTGGCCAGCGAACGGCTGGCTAAGCTACTGAACGAGATCGCCGCTGGCCAGCAACCACAGGTATTTTTACTGATCAACACCTGACGAATCACTTGCCGCATCCCGTTTACGGGTCAACGGGAAGACAAGCGCCAACCACAAAACTGCCATAGCGAATCCAATGGCAAGGTAATAGTTGTTCATTAGCACCCCGGCCCGCTGTAACAGCACGATCACCACACTTGAAGCGCCTTTGCCACTACGATAACCAAACACATCGATAACCTCTTTCGCCCGATAACGCTCATCGAACCCAAGCGGTATGTAGAGTAGTTCTTTAGCACCCCTGAAAATAGAGTAGTCGAATGCCTTAAAAAGAAAGAACGCCAGTCCCACTGTATATATACTGGGTTCTATGATGGCCGCACTGATGGCAATCAGGTGTATAAGCGGTAGCATCAGGTGGACCCACCGAACAGCAACAAAAGACAATAGTAATGGCGTGACCACGAACTGGAGTGCCAACACGGATGTGTTGAGCGTTCCCCAGAATCGACCCTGAAAGGCTGTTTCTTTATCGGGGTTGCCTGCGAACTCAATTGAGAGCAACGATTGAAACTTGAAATCCAGCACGGCCGCGATCACCTGAGAGGACAGTACTATCGCAATAAGACTCACTAACACAGGGTTTTCCCGGAACAATGACAACGCCAGGTGCCCGTGAGACTCCGATTTGGGCGGTATTTCCGGTTCCCCGAAAAACCGGTAAGCAAGGTTAGACACCAACGCCGCAGGTATGAGTGCAACCGCCCCCATTAGCACCATAGATTCGGTACCCAGCGACTCCGCTGACATAGCAACCAGCGTCCCACCCACCGCACCGCCTATCCCGGCAATGCCAGTAATCGGGCCATTAATCTTTTTCGCGGTAGAAGAACTTATCGATGAATTAATGTAACTCCAGTATTGCTCGATCAAGAGCACGATGTAGAGTTCCTTAAACAGGAACAACACCGGTGTGATCTCTTTACTGCCCGTTAACAGCACCAGATAGCAGCATAGGATCACGATCGCTGAACCCAAAGACGTGACCAGCAGGGTTCTTCTGGGACCAAGCTGGCTGAGGATCCAGCCATAAAGCGCTACACCGCAAAACACCACAACCGGCATTGCAGCCATCACCAAGGGCAAATTCTCAGCCCCGTAGGCTGATTTAAACAATACGGTGGCGGCTGATCGAATAAATTCATAGCCAGCCAGCGTGAAAAGCGCTGCCATTGCCATCATCGCGGCGACGCGATATTCCGTCCCAAATCTCATGCTGGATTTATTCTCACCTTTCTCTGTGCGCGAAACTTGACATAGTCACCTTAAATCCGCAAATTGCCCTGATTTTAATGGTAGTCAATAAGCCCTCAGGAAGACCAACATGAGCATAAACAGACCTTTCCCTAAACCAGAGGTAAAACCGGCCAATCCAAGGTTTTCATCGGGCCCAACCAATAAAAGACCTGGATGGTCACTGGCCGAACTCGATACAGAATCGCTAGGCCGGTCCCACCGCGCCAAACAGCCAAAGGCCCGCCTGAAAAAAGTTATCGACGAGAGCAAACGCATCTTAGGCATCCCAGAAGACTATCTGGTTGCCATCGTGCCGGCGTCAGACACTGGTGCATTTGAGATGGCCATGTGGACCATGCTCGGCGCAAAGGGTGTTGATGTCCTGAGCTGGGAAAGTTTCGGCGAAGGTTGGGCAACAGATATAAAGTCACAGCTGAAACTAGATGACGTTCGCATGATTAACGCGCCGTATGGCGACCTGCCGGACCTCAGCAGTGCCAACGCAGCCAGTCGAGATGTCATATTTACCTGGAACGGCACGACCTCCGGTGTTTGCGTAGCCAATGCTGACTGGATTTCAGCAGACCGTGAAGGCCTGACTTTTTGTGATGCAACCTCGGCGATTTTCGCCATGGAGGTTGACTGGCCAAAACTCGACGTCGTCACATGGAGTTGGCAAAAAGTACTGGGTGGCGAAGCTGGCCATGGCATGCTGGCATTATCTCCAAGAGCAGTTCAACGACTCGAGACCTACACCCCGGCCTGGCCTCTGCCTAAAATATTTCGGCTGGCCAAAAAAGGAAAGGTGACGCTTGACCTATTTGCAGGTGCGACGATCAACACTCCCTCTATGCTAGCGGTCGAAGACCAAATCGACGCGCTTGGATGGGCGGAATCCATTGGTGGCCTGGCCGGACTCGTTGGTCGGTCCCAGGCAAACCTGGCCGCGATCAAAGCCTGGGTAGACAAAAGCGACTGGATAGCCTTTCTGGCAACTGATCCGGCCACTATTTCCTCGACCTCTATTTGCCTTTGTATCGTTGACGAGTGGTTTTCTTCACAGGCAGAAGATGCTCAAAGAAGTTTAATTAAATCACTGGTGAGTCAACTTGAATCAGAGGGTGTCGCACTGGATATCGGTGGCTATCGTGATGCCCCTCCCGGTCTTCGCATCTGGGGCGGCGGTACGATTGAAACTTCTGATATCGAAGCATTATTACCTTGGCTTGACTGGGCTTACGCCGAAATCAGAGGATAATACTGCACAATAACCTGGAGAAAACCATGACTGCCATCACCGAAATCACCGCAGAACTGCAATTCCCCGAGGGCCCTATTGCGATGCCTGACGGTTCAATTATCGTCGTGGAAATTGCCAGGGGAACTTTAAGCCGAGTCGATCCGACGGGATCCATTGAGGTGATCGCAGACCTTGGCGGGGGACCCAATGGGGCTGCTATTGGACCTGATGGCGCCTGTTACATCTGTAACAACGGCGGCTTTATCTGGCACAAAAGCAGCAACGGCCTCTTGTTTCCCGGCCACCAGCCTGAAGACTACTCCGGCGGGCGAATCGAGCGCGTGGATCTTGCAACCGGCGAGGTCTCAGTGATTTATGCTGAATGTGAAGGTCATGAACTGCGCGGGCCAAACGATATCGTCTTCGATGCTCAAGGTGGTTTCTGGTTTACCGACCATGGCAAAACCCGGGATCGTGATCGCGACCGAACTGGCGTTTACTATGGCACAGTCGATGGGAAGCACATCGCTGAAGCCATTTTCCCCATGGAGGCGCCCAATGGTATTGGCCTTTCACCGGATGAAAAAACACTTTACGTTGCCGAGACCCCAACCGGACGACTGTGGGCCTATCCACTCTCCGGGCCAGGACAAATAGATCAACATGCGCGTCCAACCATGATGGCGCAACTGCCCGACTACCACATGTTCGATTCACTGGCGGTCGATGCTGCGGGTAATATCTGTGTTGCCACCCTGATTACTGGCGGAATCACCATCCATTCTCCCGATGGCGCTGATGCGCGACTCGTGCCCATGCCTGACGTGCTGACGACCAACATCTGTTTCGGCGGCAAGGACCTTAATACCGCATTCATTACCTTGTCCACGACCGGCAAACTGGTTTCCTGTGATTGGGAAACACCCGGCCTGGCACTTAACTTTCTAAACAAGTGAGTGCTTTTTTAAGGTTTTTGAGCTGGGCTTCGCTGGTGGTCTGCGGTCTTTTTACAGCACCCGGGCAGGCTGAAACCTTTCGCTCTGACCAGCTTCTTGATGAGGTACATTTTCTAATTCCAGCCGGTCCGGGTGGGGGCTGGGATGGCACGGCAAGAGGTATTGGGGAGGCCCTTAGAAAGTCTGGGCTGGTCGAAAAGGTCAGTTACGAAAATCTGTCAGGTGGTGGTGGTGGTAGAGCCATTGCGCGACTGATCGAAACGGCGGATCGACAGCAAAACACGTTACTCATCAGCTCAACGCCTATCGTCGTGCGCTCATTGCAGGGAATATTTCCCCAATCATTCAGGGACCTACGCGTTATCGGATCGGTGATCGCTGACTATACTGCGATACTCGTGAGGGCTGACTCTCCTCACGCTGACTTTAATTCAATCGCGGCTTCTTACCAGCAGGATCCTCGTAGCGTAAAAATTGCCGGCGGGTCTGTCCGGGGATCAACTGATCATTTCGTTGTTGCCAAAGCCTTGCAGTTGGCGGGTGGAAAACCCCGCTCGATCGTGTATGTCGCCTACGATGGTGGCGGTAAGGCGATGGCCGGTCTACTCACCGGTGAATGCGATGCATTATCCACGGGCTTATCCGAGGCGATCGAAATGCATCGCGCGGGAGAGGTCCGCATACTAGCGATTACTGCACCCCAGCGACTTAAAGAACTCCCTGATGTTCCCACACTGACAGAGACAGGCTTACCGCTTACCTTCGCCAATTGGCGCGGTTTTTTCGCTGCCCCAGGACTAGAAGAACAACGTTATAAACAGATGATCAATACCGTTGAAGCGGTCGTGGGAACCGCCGAGTTCGAAGAGATTCGGTCGCGGAATGGCTGGTCGCGATTACAATTAAGCGATCAGGCTTTCTACGATTACCTTGAGCAGCAGGAGCAGGAAATCGGGGAACTTATGCGCCAGCTTGGTTATCTCAGGCAGGCAAAATAGGTTCTACGAAAAAGCGACCACAGACTAATTTTTTAAGGATAGTTATTATCCACAACCGACTCATAGGCTCAGCATTCCTTCTCTTGTTCCTGGCATACGGTTTCGCCACACAGGACATCCTGCTGGACTTCTGGGCTGAAGAAGAATTGTTTAACGCTCGAACTTTCCCCATCCTAATCGCCATTGGGGGCAGCATACTGGCGCTGCTCTTCATCATGTTCCCTCCCGTTCCACCCTCTGCCAGCCCTTCTATGCTCAATATGGAGTTGGGTAGCCTTGTCATTCTGATGTTGCTGTACGCTGGGTTACTTGAGCCACTGGGCTTTGTTGTAGCCACAGGTCTCTTCCTGTTCACCGGCTTCTTGGTTTTAGGTGAGCGGCGTCCCGTTAGGCTAATACTCATTACCATCACCTTGACCGGTGGATTCTATTTTCTGATGGCAGCGCTAGAAATCCACCTACCGCAAGGTGATTGGAGCGGCCTATGGGAAGGCACTCTGGAGGGCGTAGCGTGATCGACGGTATTTTGCTAGGCCTGACCACCGTACTGACGTTTTACAACCTGACACTGGTGCTGGCCGGGTGCGCCGTGGGCACCATTATTGGCATGCTGCCAGGTCTAGGCCCAATATCTGCCATCGCACTAATGATACCGATCACCTATGGCTTTGAACCAAGTAGTGGCATGATCCTGCTGGCAGGCGTTTACTACGGCGCTATCTTTGGTGGCTCTACTTCTTCCATATTGATCAATGCACCCGGCGTAGCGGGCACTGTAGCAACGGCATTTGATGGCTACCCCATGGCCGGTAAACTCGGACAACCCGGTCGTGCGCTCGCTACAGCAGCGTATTCCTCCTTCGCGGGTGGAACGTTGGCCGCGCTGCTTCTTTTGATCACGGTACCTTTTCTGGCAGATATATCGCTTAGCTTTCAGTCTGCAGATTATTTTCTGATGATGGTGCTAGGACTTTCGCTCGTCACAGCTTTTGCATCACAAGGAGAGCATCTGAAGGCAATGCTCATGACTTTTCTCGGTCTTGGGTTATCCACCATCGGGACTGACCTTACCGCAGGGGTCCAACGGTTCACCTTCGGGCGAATGGACCTGATCGACGGCATCAGCTTCCTGTTACTGGCGATGGGCACCTTTGCCCTGTCAGAAGCTCTGATGATGGTTCTGCAGAGGCGCAAATCAGAAGACACGCCTGTGATTCCAACCTCCGGACTCCGCATCAGCAAATCGGATGTCACCGCTATTGTCCCTACCATCACAAGAGCCTCTATCCTGGGCTTTTTCGTGGGTGTGTTACCGGGTGCTGGCGCAACGATTGCGTCATTTCTTTCTTACGGTTTTGAAAAAAGCCTCGCGCTGAACCCTACCCCTGAATTTGGACAGGGCAATATCAAAGGTTTAGCCGCCCCGGAGGCTGCAAACAACGCCGCTTGCACAGGCTCTTTTGTCCCTCTTTTGACCCTTGGAATACCTGGCTCCGGGACCACGGCTATACTACTCGGCGCGCTAATTGCTTATGGCATCCAGCCAGGGCCTAGACTCATTGTCGATGAGCCGCAGGTCTTTTGGTCCGTCATCGTGTCCATGTATATTGGTAATCTATTCTTACTCGCGCTTAACTTGCCCCTCATACCCTACCTGGCCAAGCTCCTGTTAATGCCGCGCAGCATCCTTATTCCACTCATCATGTTTTTCTCAATGATGGGCGTATATCTGGTCTCGTTTAATACCTTTGACCTCTATCTGATCGTCTTGGTCGCTGTTTCAGCCCTGATTCTAAGGATCCTGGGCTTCCCCATGGCGCCTTTACTACTCGGGTTTATTCTCGGTGGCATGCTTGAAGACAACCTTAGACGAGCACTGATTATCAGCGATGGTCAGTGGACTTTCCTGATCGATAGACCGATCACTGTCGTACTATTGGGTATCATCACCCTGACGCTACTTAGCCCGATGATTCGAAAGCTTGTATCAGTCGCCGCATCCCGATAAATTAGCGCTTCCGGCCCACCCTACAAGACTAAAGGAGCACGCTTTATGTACATCAACCACTGCAAATCATCCTGCACTCCTTTATCCGTGTAATCTGAAAACATACTTCGCAAACAGACCTCGCAAAAAGACAACGCGTGCAGGCTCTTAATATTATTGAGGAATGCACTTGAACCTGACGGAACTTGGCTGGGGCCCCTTCTTCCAACAACAGCTGACCCCTGATGAACGCCAGCTTCTTCCTGCCCGTGTCTTCAGGCAGGATACAAACCAATACCATTTAGTCTCTGCACAAGGAAAAATGGTTGGCGTGCTTCCGGGTAGATTTCGCCAGGAAGCCCTGTCAAAAGCAGACCTGCCTACCGTAGGAGATTGGGTTGTTGTTTCACCCATCGATAGCGATCAACCCGACCGCGTTCAGATAGAAAAACTGCTGGACCGAAAGAGCAAATTCTCACGTAAAGAAGCCGGAGAAGTTCACGATGAGCAAATCGTTGCCTCTAATATCGATACCGTTTTCATCGTCAGTGCATTGGATAGAGATTTCAACCTCCACCGAATAGAACGGTATCTTCTGCTGAGCTGGACGAGCGGTGCGGAGCCAGTGCTGATTTTGAACAAATCCGATGTGTGCAAAAACATCAATAAAAAAGTCAGAGATCTGGAAATTATTGCGATGGGTTCACCTATCCATGTGATGAGCGCAAAGGACAATAGCGGCCTTGACCCACTTCGACAGTACCTTACACCAGGTTCAACCTGCGCATTTTTAGGCTCTTCTGGCGTTGGGAAATCAACCATCATCAATGAACTTTTGGGTTACCAAAAGTTTGACACCGGCGAAGTCCGAGCAGACGACAGCAGGGGTCGTCATACAACCACCTTCAGGGAAATGGTCGAGGCTACTGGTGGCGGTATGATCATCGACACACCGGGCATGCGCGAGATACAACTTTGGGCCGACAACGTGTCGCTCTCCCATAGTTTTCAGGATATTGAATCGCTGGCTGCAACCTGCAAGTTTTCTGACTGTAAACACAATACTGAACCGGGTTGTTCAATAACCAGGGCAGTGTCAGGCGGTGAACTTGAACCGGAAAGGCTCGCGCGTTACTTTAGACTTGCAAACGAACTTGAGCACTTTGCGCGTCGGCAGAGCGCTTCGGTCAAGTCAGGAAGGGCCGGCAAGAAGCAACAACACAAACGCTTCTCAAAACTATCAGGTAAAAGACCGAACAAAAAAGGCTAATTCAACAACCTGCTGCTGAGTTAGCCTCTCCATTAATCCGCGCTACATTAATCCGCGCTACATTATTACCCTGAACTCCAATCCCCTAGACCTTATTCTCCAAGACGCTATTCTCCCAGACCCTATTCTCCTACACCCTCGAGCATCTTGCGGAGTTCTTCCTGGCGGCGTCTCTCGCCAGCGATGTAGCGAATGTACTGCCTGGATTGTTTCGACTTCTTCTTATCCAATTTGGCTGCGCTACGAAATGACTTGGTCGCACTATCCCAGCGCTCAAGCTGCATCTCGGAGATCCCTCTCCAAAACGCGACATCACCGGGGTTTTTCAAGTCGCCCTTCTTTTGAGCATCCTTGTAAGCTGTTACTGCCTCTTTGTGACGATCTTCCGCTGATAACGCCTGAGCCAAGCGAAAGTGCAGATCTCCATCTTCTGCATACTTGGTAGCATCTCGCCATGCATCGATAGCGGCATTAGTTTCCTGGGCAAGCGTGTAGGCCGTCGCGAGCAGTCGAAGATTCTTTTCGTTTTCTTCTACCGACTTCGCCTTGAAGCCCTTTTCAAGCACCTGGGAGGCCTCATACGGATTGTCGGCCCCTAACAAGCGTTGCGCCATCATGACGATTTCTGATTCCTTCACCAGAAAACCCTGAATATACGTCGCATAGTAGGCAGACAGAGAAGCGTCATCTCGACCTTTCTCACTATACATGCCCGCCAGATGCATCCAATACTGCTTTTTAGGGTAATTAACGATTAACGTCTCAAGTACTCTAATGACGTTATCGACTTCCTCTAACTCATTGTAAAGAACAACCTGCAGATACCACCAGTTCTCTTTAACCGCTGGCGTAACTTGACGCTTCTGCAACTCCAGTTGTGCCTCTTGCCGCACTAGCTCCGTCGAATTCCCGTCGGCAATAATCGCCCTACTTCTCGCTATTCTGTCAGCTTTCCGCACTACCGCGATTTCTTCAACCAGGATCGCTTGCTTCAGTGACTCACGGAAATTATCGAGTTGGTAATAAGCCGTCGCCTTGAAAAAGGTGATTTGCGGATCTCTTGTCGTCTGCAAAGCCTGGAACCGGTCAATGTACTTTATCGCCTTTAGGTATTTTTCATCAGAGTAATACAACTGGAACAACGCTCTTAACGATGCAAGTTCCAGCGCTTCTGTGATCGTGCCCTGCTTCAAGATCTGCTCGTAGGCGTTAACCGTCTTCGGCATGTCATCTACCGTATAGTAAGCAAAGGCTAGCGTGTTCCAGATTTGGGCTTTCTCATAGCTGTTTAACCCTTTGGCGCCCAGCAGGTCCAGCAGGATTACAATAGCGTCCTGTGGCGTGCCTTTGGGCTCAGGAATGGGTTCGCCATCTTCTCTGGGTATTGAGTCAGGGTCCACCATCAGCTGCGCTTCTGCGAGCTTCTTGTAGGTTTTCTCCCGCATCGCAGGCACTTTGCGGGTCTTTTTCCTTTCTTCTGCTGCCTGAACAGCATCACCGAAGGAGACACCAACGGGAAGTTGCCCGATGACCATCGGAAAAGCCCAGATAACGGCTAGTAACATCAGCTTATTCAAGTGTTTCATCGCGCTCATTACAGCAGGCTCCTAATCTTCTACCAGTTCAAAGGAAATCTTGTTCTGGACGCCTGCTGTCGCAACAGGGTCTCCGTCAATGACCTTTGGCTTATATTTAAATTTCACGGCCGCTTTGGTCGCTGCAGAATCAAACACGCTATTTGGATTGTCTTCACACTTGCCTTCATTCCTGGCGTTCTTGATCCAACCGCAGTTTGAAACAACAAACGGATCCGTAACCGTCCCCTGAGCCGTGACGGTAAATTCGACAATGACCCAACCAGACATACCCCGACTTAAAGCCCGTCTTGGATACTGGGGTTGAACCTTAACAATCGGCAGGTACTCACCGTCACTAATACCAAACCCACCTGAACCGATATCTATGCCAATGTTGGCATTAAGACCATCCATCGAAAACCCTGTCTTATCAACGTTGACGTTGAAGTTTTGCGGTGGGGTATCTGGTGGCGGTTCATCGGGTGGTGGCGGTTTTTTCGGCTTCCGCTGTTTCTTCTGGACATCCTGGTCCTGCTTAACGCGGACGAAATCTACCAAATTACCGATTTTGTCATCTGTAAGTGCACTATCGGCCCCAGAAATCAGGGATTGCATCAGATAGAAAAGTGCCAGTGTGACGATGACACCAACGATAGCGGAAAGACTGAATCTAATAGCCATATATCCTCCTAGTTACTGTCTTCACCGGCAATCGCAACCTGGCTAATGCCAATCGTACGTGCCGCATCCATGATAGCTAAAACCTTCTCTACCTTGGATTCCATGTCGGCCTGGATAACCAGACCACCTTTTGGGTTCTCTGCGTGGAGGCGCTCCATCAACGGACGAACGTTCCTGACATCGACCTTCTTCTTGTCGATCCAGATAGCGCTGTCCGGGGAAACTGCAACCAACAATGAGACGGTCTTTTTGAACTGCGCCGTTTTAGTATCAGGCCGGTTAACTTCAATACCGGTTTCCTTAATAAAAGTCGCGGTTACAATGAAGAAGATCAACATGATAAACACCACATCCAGCATTGGTGTTAAATCAGCGACCTTTTCTTCTTCTTGTTGTGTAGGTCTTCGCATGTTCTTACTCGGTTGTTGTTCTCTCGCTTAAGCATTGCTCTGGCAATGCTAGAGCGCTTGCCTAGTGATCCATGGTTAACGTGTCTTCCATATAGCTTTCTTCTGAAGCAACCTTGGAAGCCAAAAACGTATTAGCCAACACACCAGAGAGGGTCGCTACCATTCCAGACATTGTCGGAATAGTCGCCATGGAAACACCCGCCGCCATAGAGCGTGCGTTTCCCCCGGAATAGGTCATAGCCTCGAAGACAGACACCATTCCGGTCACCGTCCCTAGTAGACCTAGCAAAGGTAACAATGAAATTAATGTTTTGATGAAACCCATATTCACCTTCAGACGCAAATTAACCTCTGAGATCAATCGCAATCGGATCATATGGGCATTCCATGACGTTCTTTCCTGGCGACCTTCCCAGTATGACAGTGCTTTTCCAACGTCTTGCTTGTGCTCAGTGTGGATGAACCACACTCGTTCGAAAATCAGTGCCCACAGACAGAAGGTTGCGCCGGCGATGAGAAAAAGCACATCGCCACCCGCTTCCAGAAACGTCCGAATCGCTACAAATATAGCATCCATTCTTACTTGCCCGCGCGTTCGGCGCTTTCAGCGTGTTCGGCTACCAGTCCTGCGCTCTGCTCTGTTAATACATGCAGGATCGACTTGGCCCTGGAATCAACAATTGAATGCAGCAGTACCGTTGGGATCGCTACGGTCAAACCTAATACCGTTGTAATCAGCGCCTGTGATATACCACCAGCCATCGTTTTGGGATCTCCGGTGCCAAATAGCGTTATCGCCTGGAACGTCACGATCATACCGATAACCGTACCCAGAAGACCCAGTAGCGGTGCTACCATCGAGATGATCTTGATAAACGCGATACGGGCTTGAATTGCAGGTTGTTCCTTCAGGATAGCTTCGTCCAGCTTCAACTGAAGCGTTTCTGATTCGATATCCTTATTGTCGTGATAAACCTGTAAAACGCGGCCTAACGGGTTGCGTGTGTTCGCCGTGCCAGGGTTAGCAGCTTGCTTGCTGACGCCTGCACCCACCATGCTCAAGGTAGTGAACCGCTCAAGAGATAGGAGCAGCGCGACAATACCCAGGGCAATAATCACATAGCCTGGCGTACCACCTTGGTTAACACGTTCTTCGATCGTTGGCACCTGTACCTGAAGCGCTAGCAGTTGACCCCGAGTCGGATCGAGCCCGAAGGGCGTGTAGCCACTGGAGGATTCGGCAAGATCTGCAGCAGAATCAACAAACCGAGATGCGGGCTGTCTTGGAAGTTCCTGGATAAGGCCAGTATTTATGTCATAAGCAACATATTGACCATCACTGATCAGGTTGAAGGAACCAACCCGGACAACTTCCTGTTGAACTTCTTCTCCGTCAAGCTTAATCACTGTCGCGTCGAATCGCGTGATCTTGGCGCTTTCAGTCATTTCACGCTGAAGTTCAAACCACAACCGCTCGATTTCTGCGATCGTTGCGAGCTTGGAGCTCTTACCCATAGATTGTGCGAACTCACCAAGCCACTCTCCTCGGCCAGGTAGCTGTGCAGAGACGATAGAGCCTTCAAACACGCCCTGTGTATCGCCTGCAACCTGCTGTAGAACACCAAACAGTTCCCGAAGTGATCCGAGTCGCTTGGCTAGGATTTCCTGCTTCGCAGCAATATCCTGTTCGTTCTTTTCGAAGATACCTTCCAGGCGCTCTGCCTCGGCTTCTTCTTCAGCCTGCATCCGTTCAGCATTTCGTAATTCACTACGCTGTTTAGTCTTGCTCGCAAGGAAATCTCGCTCGCGCTGGTCATTGACCTTGCCATTGACGACTCTGCCGTCTTTCACAAGCTCAAGAAGCTCGGCCAGGGTTTTCGCTGGAATTTCTTCTTCTGCCGCATTCGCATACCCGGAAAATCCCAGGGCGAAAGCCATAATAATAATGATCGCTTTCTTCATGGGTTACTCTCCTGGTGCCGATACGGGTAGGTGGACGAGATCTGCAGTCTGGGTTTTCCGAGCAATCCGAAGCCCGTCACGTACGCCAGTCCTGAACTCATCAGGCAGCATGACCCATGCTCTTGTCTCGTTGTTCCAGACGCCGGTAGACTCTGCATCGGGTGTCTGGAATACCAGTGAAACTCGACCCCACTTAAGCATGTCAACCTGTCGGGACTTACCCTCCAACTGAATGACATCTGTATAAGCTTCGATTGTCGTACCGTAAGTGTTCTCAACCTGATAAGCCTGAAGAACCTGGCTAAACTTTTCTGCAACAGAAACGTCAGCCCGATCAAGCGTATCTTTAAGGAAGTCGATTCGCTCGCGACGCTCAGTGATCAGGAACGGAATGTCCAGCTCTACAAACTTCTCAAGATTCGCAATCATCTTTTCGATAAGTGGGCCGATCTGACGTTCGATAACGGTTACGTTGTCGATCGACTCCTCGAGCTCACCAAGTTCGTCTTCCTGGTTTTTAATCAACCGGCGTTGCTGCTGGTTGTATACCTGTAGACCGTCAACGACCTTCATGACGGTTTTGAATTGCTGCAATAGGTCACGCGTCTGTTCTGTGACCTCGTCAATTTTTGCCTGAGATTTTGCGCCTTCAACAGTTGTTGAGGAGCGCACACCGAGCACGTCATCTAGAGACGCCGCGTACAGCTCACTGGCACTAATGACAGACAACAAACACAGCGCTTTTACCACTGTGACGAGTCTCATCTGGTGCTTTTTCATGCTTTTACCTACTGGAGTTTGTTGCTCTTATAATTTTTTGTCTAACCTGAGGGTCATTACGCCGCGATAGTCCATCTCGCCGCTCGATCACTCATGGCCAACGCGGACAGAATGGGGAAGCAGCCGTTGATTGTCAAGCAATGCAGCCCGTAATTGACAACCTTGAAGCCACATTCACTGAGTCATTGATGGGTTGATTATTTTCTAAAAACCCGTAGGCCCTTCACCCGCATTTAGAACCTTTACAAGCAACCTGCGAACGACCGATCACGACAGATGATGCTCAAAAAACGCCAATGTGCGCTGACGCGCTAAGGTTGACGCCGACTCGTGATAACTTGCCCGATGGTCGCAGTTAAAACCATGATCTGCATCGTAGGTGTAGACCGTAACCTCTGGATAAGCCTCGTCGATAGATTTCACATCCGCCATCGGAATATGTGCATCTAACTCTCCGAAATGGAGGATCGTGGGAACCCTGGGTGCTTTTTCAATTGACTGGGCAATACCGCCGCCGTAGTAGCCACTCGCACAGGCGATGTTATTTGCGCCCGCGGCACTCAACCAAGTAAGTAATCCACCAAAACAGTATCCGACCACGCCCACCTTGCCATCCTTGGCCAGGTAATCAATGGCCGCCTGAACATCGCTCATCGTGTTGGGCATCTCCAAGGTTCCCATGGCAATTTTGACACCTTGAGTCATGTCATCACCTTCGTACCCAAGTTCGATGCCGCGCTCAACCCTGTCAAACAGCGCTGGTGCCAGGGCGACGTAACCTGCCTGTGCATACCCATCACAAACTTCTTTGATGTGATCGTTCACCCCGAAGATTTCCTGGATAACGACAACGCGACCTTTAGGGGTTTCTGCCGGTTTTGCCAAGTAGGCACTAAAAGTAAAGCCATCAGCGCCGGTTAGTTCAATTAAGTCATTCATCAAGCGTTCCTCTATTCATTAACAAAAATTTGTTCAAATTGATTGTCGACTTCGCCAAGTCGGTTTTCACTGGTAACCACCGCTCGCGATGGCGTTCCGAGCAGGTATCTATCTATCACACGCTGAAGATCCGACTGCCGCACATCCAGATAACGCCCCCTGGATGCCTCTCTGTGGGCAGCTGAACGCCCAAACAAGCCATGGTGGAAGGCCTGGCGGATCTCACCTGCGGGGGATCCCGGCGCATCGACCGAACTGATAATCCCAAGCACAGCTTCTTCAAGCATTGCATCTGTAACCTCGTTATTCCGCGCCCAGTCAATCGATTGGCTAAAAGCTTCAAACGTCTCCATCAGGCGGGGATCTCTATAGGAATAGAATCTGAATACGCCACTGGATGAGTCATGCCCTGCACCCCCGCCATAGGCCCCACCTTTTTCACGAACCTCGGAATGCAGGAAATTGTTCCTAAGGACGCCGGCCAGCACCGACAATGCTGCAGCGTCTTCATTAGATTCAGGGATGGTGGGATAAGCTGTCGCGCAATAATTGACCTGGGTGGTCACAACGAACGCTCTGTCACCGGGATTATCAATACTAGCAACATCAAATCGGGATTCTTCAGTTTGGGCCGTTTTACCCCAGAGTGCAGAGACGGCTTCCGTGTAGCTCTCCAGAAACTCCGCTTCCGAAATGACCAGCAACGCTGGTGAGTTAGATCTCAGCTGCGCATGGAGCTGTTGCATCGAAGCCGCAAAATTCTCTAACACCTGCCCATCATCAATGTCACGTGCCAATTTCTTAAGCCGCATAATCGAAGGAATACCCGACAAAAAATCGCTAATGTTCGCCAGCGGTCGCAATGACGCTGCCGCCGCAGACATCGCATACTGATGTCCATTAGAGGCCACGCTGTTTGCCCTGCGAATACTTAATTGTTGAACCAGCTCTTTAAGCCTGTCCACTTCGTCAAACCGCGGTTCATTCGCAGTTTGTTTAACCAGACGAGCCATTTCGATGGCCTTGGGGTTAAGCGTCCTGCTGGAAAGTGTCAGGTAGCCCTGCCCATCCTCACAATTGTCCAGATCGCTTCTAAACGATGAAAAGGCACTTATCCCCCCCGTCATGCTGTGCTGAGCCTGCTGGGTTGCCAGGTAGTCCCGGTCTGCGGAACCTACCTCTGTCACTACTTGGGTGTAAATAGGCAGAAGCCCTAACAGCGGTGTTGTGAGTGCTGGTAACGGCGAGACAACCTGATGATAAGTAATGCCATTGGTGCCCGCCGTCGCAGTAGTCAGCCTGATACCGTTAGCGGCTTTAGCTTCCAGCGCCTTACTCTTTAGCACGCTACCAGCAAGCTCCGGAAAAACCTTTGACGGCGGAATGTCAGCCCGGGTTACCTGAGGTAGCAGACTCAGGTCTTCCTCTTGGCTTTGTCGTTTATCCAGCGCCTTTGCGAGCGCTAGAACGCTTAACCGCTCAGCCTCTGAAAACGAAGCGCGACGTGCTTCAAGTGTCGCTTGCTCTTCTTCTATCAATCGTGACGCCAGATCTCTGTCTGGCTTCATCACGACCCTGACTCTGTGGGAGTTGCCCAAAAGAAGCTCTCTGACCAATTGTTTAATGAACTCGGGGTCTTTTATCTCTTGACGCAGTTCCTGCAGCGCAATGTCCAGGTCCAGAAGACCTATTGGGTCACCGCGATGAACTGCTGCTGACATACAAGAGAACATTAACTGTAATCCATACGGCCAACCGTCGCCGCCAATCTCGCGTTGAGATAGTTCAAGTTGATGCAGGACGGCTTCCAAACGGTCTTCCGGGACACCCTGCTCTGCTACATTTTCCAGAACACCCATGATGAGTCGCTCTATGGCGTCTGCGTGTTCCGGTTCACTACCCTCGACACCGCACATAAAGTTCATTTCCATGTGATCCTCTTCGAATCCACACATGGGTGAGGCTGTGGTCGCAAGATCTGTTTTCTCCAAAGCCTGACGAAGCGGTGAAGCACTGGTATCCAGTAAAACGTCTGACAGTAGATGGCAACGCAATAGCATCTTTAGATCGGTGTTTTTACCCAGCAACCAGGCAAGTACAATGTGTGTCTTGCCACTGGTGTCGTCTTCATCAACCGGGTAGGTGAACTCCTTGATCACTGGCTGCTGGTAACGAACTTCAGGAACAACCGCAATCGGCGGCGCGGCGCTCGATGCCAGGCGGTCTAGGGCAAGAGACGCGATTTTTTGCTGCAGTGTCGCAGCGTCAAGGTCGCCAAAGGTCATAAAAATGGCATTGGAAGGATGGTAGTGCGACTGGTAGAACGCCTGGAGTTCTTCATAGCTCAAGGACGGAATCGATACCGGGTCACCGCCGCTGTTGTAATGATAAGTTGACGTGGGGTACAGCACTTCCTGAATACCGTGATACAACATCGAAACAGGTGAACTGGTGTCACCTTTCATTTCATTGTAGACGACACCTTTATAAACGAGAGGGGAATCCGAATCCTCCGGGTCCTGGAACTCAACCCTGTGTCCTTCCTGGGAAAAATCCAACGGATCCAGCCGCGAGAAAAACACCGCATCCAGATAGACCTCCAGCAAATTAAAGTAGTCTTTTCTGTTCTGACTGGCAAACGGATAGGCCGTATAGTCACTTGTTGTGAACGCATTCATAAAAGTGTTCAAAGAACGTCTTATCATCAGAAAAAACGGATCACGAACCGGGAATTTCTCACTGCCGCACAGCGCGGTATGCTCAAGGATGTGCGCAACACCCGACGAATCATGAGGCACCGTTCGGAACGCTACCATGAAGACGTTCTCTGCGTAGTCATTCGCCAGATGGTAATGCTTCGCGCCGCTTGTGTGAGCATATTCCTCAAAAGTCAGGTTCAATCCAGGAATATGCTTTGATCGCTCTAGTGTAAATCCAGTACCCATTGTTATCTCCCCTCCGGGTGTTCTCGGTCAAATTGATCCCAATACTCTTCAATGGTGTCTCTCATCTCGCTTCGCAACAGTAAAATCGCTATCAGGTTCGGAATGGTCATTAACGCAATCGTCACCGCGGAAACCAGCCAGATCAGAGACGTATCCAAAATCGCCGCCACAAAGAAACCAACCACGTAAAGTACCCGGTAGGGCAGAACTGATGCTGTGCCGAACAGGTATGTCATCGCACGATCGCCATAATATGACCACGCGACTGCCGTAGTAAACGCGAAAAGCACGAGGCCAATGGCGACAATATATTTACCATAATCGCCGAACGCGCCCCGGGTAAATGCTTCGGTTGTCAGGTTTACAGAGTGAATCAGCGACTTACCACGAACCGTCACCGCATCCTGAAGTTCACCGTCGACCACCTGGAGACTACCTGAGTAGGGCAAATCCCCATCGAAGTACCGCACTTCTTCGGCAATAGACCGGTTATGAATGAGCGTAAAGTCACCTTGCAATACCATGCCGTCCCTGACCTCGAGTTCACCGGTTAATGGCACAATGCTCGACTCACCAAAATTGAGGTGCGCGTATAACGCTGCCCTGTCACTATCATTGGCTTCCGTGTACGTCCCTGAAATAAATTCCATGTCAAAGCTTTGAAAATCGTTCTGCAGCTTTTCCGTCCACACACCCGAAGACAAAATGACCAGCCCGGTCAATGTACAAATAAAAATCGTGTCAATGAAGGGTTCCAGTATGGAAACCATCCCTTCAGACACCGGTTGATTGCTTTTTGCGGCAGCATGGGCAATCGGCGCACTACCCTGCCCTGCCTCATTGGAGAACAACCCTCGGTTAACGCCCCGGTTAAAAGCGTAAGCAAAACTGGCGCCAAGAAACCCCCCGGTTGCTGCTGACCCGGTAAAGGCATCCTGGAAGACTGAGACGAATGACGCACCAACTTGGGGAAGGTTCACCAGAATCACGCTCAGGGCACCAGCCACGTATATGACGGACATTAGCGGCACTATGCGTTCGGCCACCTGCACGATTCGCTTGATACCACCAACAATGACAAGACCCAGGGCGATCGCGAGCAGCCCTCCAGTGACCCACTCTGGTATTCCGAAAGTCGTCGCTAGGCCGCTTGCAATGTTATTGCTTTGTGGCAGGCTGCCCGTCCCAAATGAACTTATCACCGTGGCAACCGCAAAGAACACGGCCAGCCATTTCATGTTCAGGCGGCGCTCCATGACATACATTGGACCACCAACGATATGGCCCTCGTCATCTACCGTCCGGTATTTATGGGAAAGCGTGACCTCTACAAACTTGGTGGTCATACCGAAAAATGCGGTCATCCACATCCAGAACAAAGCCGCTGGCCCGCCCAGATAAATCGCAAGCGCGACCCCACCAATATTACCGGTGCCCACCGTCCCTGAAATGGCTGTCGCCAGCGCCTGGAGGTGGGTGGCATCGCCTTTAGCATCATGTTGAGATTCATCTTTATCGTACTTGCCACGAACGATGCGTAGCGCGTGCTTAAAGAATCGTAACTGTGGGAACTTTAGGTAAAGCGTAAAAAAAATACCCGTCCCCAGCAAAAGAAACGGAAAGTACTGCGCAGATCCCAAATAGGAATCGAGCAGGTTTAGCGTAGATGTCAGATAACCGTGCACTGATATTCCTTAAGTGTCATAGAGAGTCATGTCGAACGCGCCACGATAACAAAATTCAATCAGCGGGTCTTGGGCAGCGTCATCCGTATTTTGAGGCCCTGCTCATCTTTGCCGTTTGAATCCACCAGCATGGTTTTATCGGCACCTGCCAATACCATCAGGATCATTGCATCCAGGACATCATCCCTAGCAACCAGCTTCCTGGGGTATTCACGCAGTGCCAGATCATAATATTCGTGAACCGGCGGGTAGTAAGTCGCCAAGGTGTTGAGGCGCTCTGCTATTCCCTCGCGTGTCTTTTTCGAATGGTGGGGGCCATCTGCTGACAACAGGTAAAACGCAAGCTCCGGATGCGATTCATAGACGCGCGCTTGCAACGAAGCATCACTGCAAAGAAGTTCGTCAACCTCGCGGATTTTCGAGCAGATGTTCCAGGTTTGCTTGGAAAGCTTTTTCCCCAGATGCTGTGAATTTGTTTTACAGGCATCTTCGTACGAGGATGCGTATACAGCTTGCCTGCAAGGTACAGGGAAAAGACTCCCAGATCTTCCCGGTAACAGCGCTCTGGCCTGCGGTTCAAGATCCCGGGCGAACTTGTCGGGCAACCCCATGGGAATGTCTACTAATAGTGTCTTGGCCGGATGGGCCTTTAGCAACGCCCCGAACGAACGGAATAATTCCACAGGCTTGCCTGCCGACGCTAGAATCCAGCCGCCAGGGCAACCGTCTACACCACCCACATTTGCCTCTACTGAATCTACATCTGCTGACTCTACATCTACTGACTCTACATCTGCTGAATCTACATCTGCTGAATCTATTGAATTTACAACAATGGGGGCCATATTACTCAGACACCACCTCGCGCATCGTCACGAACTCTTCCGCAGTCGTGGGATGAATCCCAACGGTGGCATCGAATTGCTCTTTGGTGACACCCATCTTCAAGGCTATCGAAATACCCTGAATGATCTCTCCAGCGTCGGAACCCACCATGTGCACGCCCAAGACTTTATCTGTTTGCCTGTCGACAACAATCTTCATCATAAACTTTTCATCACTACCGCTGAGCGTGTGTTTCATCGGTCGAAAAACAGATCGATAAATATCGAGTTCCCCGGCTTCATCCCTGGCTTCAGCTTCTGTGAGCCCAACGGTACCCACGTTGGGTTGGCAAAAAACCGCGGTCGCGACATTATCGTAGGCCATCACTTTACGGTGACCAAGGAATTGTGTACTCGCAAAACACATAGCTTCGCCAATCGCCACGGGCGTCAGCTGCAAACGATCGGTTACGTCACCCAGTGCGAAGATGTTTGATTCACTGGTTCGGAATTCCTCGTCGATAACAATAGCCCCATTGTCCCGTTGCGCCACGTCGACATGCTCCAGACCAATATCCGATACCGCCGGCGCCCTTCCAGTGGCGTAAAGTACCAGGTCGGTTTCCATCGACTCGCCGCTCTCGAAGTTCACCGTAAACGTACCGTCAGCATTTTTATCGATGTTTTTTACCTGGGTCTGGAACGCGAGATGAATATTTTTTTTCTCTAATTCATCCCTAACCGTCTTGCGGATATCGATATCGAAATGACGGAGAAACAACTCTCCCCGATAGGACAATGTTGTATCCACTCCAAGGCCGTTAAATATTCCGGCGAACTCCACAGCGATATAGCCACCGCCCACAACCAGTGCACGCTTGGGAAGTGATTCAAGAAAGAACGCTTCGTTAGAGGTAATCACGTGCTCTTTTCCCGGAAAATCAGGTACTGTCGGCCATCCGCCGGTTGCTATGAGTATTTTGTCAGTAGAAATGACCTGTCCGTTAATATCGATATGGTGTGCATCTTTGATTCTGGCCCTGCCGTCGAAATGGGTTACCCCAGCGTTATCTAGCATTCCTTTATAGATACCATTCAGCCGAGATATCTCGGTATTTTTGTTTTTTAGCAGCACGGGCCAATCAAAAGCAGGCTTGGTATTACCCCAACCAAACCCCTCTGCTTGCTGGTAATCTTCCGAATAATGTGACGCATAGACGAACAGCTTCTTTGGTACGCAGCCCACGTTTACACAGGTACCCCCCATGTACTTTTCTTCAGCGGTAGCCACTCTTGCACCGTAACTGGCGCTCATGCGTGCAGCCCTAACGCCACCGGAGCCAACACCAATAACAAACAAATCAAAATCATACTCAGACATATTTACTTCCCGGGGATCATCTTATAATTCTTTCAAGGGGCGCTGTTCAACCACCGCACTGTTTAGATTAAACAACGTACTGTTTAAATAACGTACTGTTTAAATAACGTACTGTTTAAACGACGTACGCTTTAGACAACGAACGCTTTAAACAACGTACGCTTTAGACAAAGGATTACTTAACAAACGCAACTTTATGCCACAACCGTGTTTTCCAAGGCACTTTTTGACCTTGACGCTTTTAAGCCAAAGGAAAGCAGCTTAACATCGCTGACCGTTCCTAATAAATAACCTAACCCGTCACATGAGATTTCCACTAACAGCGTTCGACAGTGATGCGATTGTTACCACCGACATTCAGGTTAATGCGCACAATCTTAGCCTTAGATACTCAGTCGCGGTTACCCAGGGCCTGGTATGGCCGGAATTTAAAGCGCTAGAAAGAAAAGCTGAACTGTGGAAATCTACCTGTCTTGAACTGTTTCTGTCGTCGCCAGATGACCCGGCTTATCTTGAAATTAACCTCTCGCCCTGTGGCGGCTGGAACATTTATTCGTTCTCCAGCTATCGTAAGGGTATGAAAACAGCGCCTGGCACTGAGTTGGTCGACTTCAGGATTGAGCGCCCCGGTGTCATTACCGCTGCCTTTGACATTGACACCCTACCTGATCCCGTTTTGTTCGGACCGGCCACAATCCTTGCGGACAAAGATGGCAGCCTTCGTTATTTTTCGACAAAGCATGGTCGGACACCTGACTTTCACAACAGGGAACATCATGTGCTTGTTGCCGCTGATGACCTATAATCGTCTGCTATGACATTCATGTTCGGTATCGATGTACTCCTTGACGATGAAGCTAAGCTAAACCGGCTTCGCTCAGCACGGGTTGGGCTGGTTGCCCATCCTGCATCAATTAACAGTGCAAATACGCATAGCATTGATGCCCTGATGGACGCTGGGTGCAGTATCGTGCGTGCTTTTGGCCCCCAACATGGCATGCGGGGTGACAAGCAAGACAACATGATTGAGTCTCAGGATTATCTGGACCAGATTCATCAGCTACCGGTCGTCAGCCTGTATGGCGAATACAGGCACCCAACAGACGAAATGCTGCACGATCTAGACATCATCCTGTTTGACCTACAGGACATTGGATGCCGCATTTACACCTACATCACAACGCTGTTTTACTTCACAGAAGCCTGCAGCCGCCTTGGAAAAGAGCTTTGGGTACTGGACCGCCCCAACCCCGCCGGTCGCCCTATTGACGGCCTATACCTGGAAAATGGGGAACAGAGCTTTGTCGGTTGTGCACCAATGCCGACGCGTCACGGACTGACTGTCGGCGAACTGGGTTTATGGTTTGCCACCCAACAGACGCATGAACTGGACCTGTCGATCATTAATATGGTGGGCCACAACCCCGAACAGGGACCTGGCTATGGCTGGCCAGTTGACGCTCGCCCATGGATTAACCCGAGTCCAAATGCGGCCAGCATTAACATGGCCAGAATTTTTCCAGGGTCCGTTCTACTGGAAGGAACCACCCTAAGCGAAGGGCGCGGCACAACGACACCCCTTGAAGTCATTGGTGCGCCAGGCTTGCCCATTGATCGTTTGCTGGCTGAACTGACATCCCGAGCACCTCATTGGCTGGAGTCTGCATACCTGCGTGAGTGCTTTTTCACCCCCACCTTTCATAAACATGTGGACCAGATGTGTGCCGGGCTGCAGATTCACACTGGCTACCCTGCCTACGAACATAACAAATTCAAACCCTACCGATTGATTGCCGGCCTATTGAAATCCCTAAGGCATATTGAACCTGAGTTCGATATATGGCGTTTCCATTCCTACGAGTACGAGCTTGGCCGCAAGCCTATCGACGTCATCAACGGCGGTCATGGCCTAAGGACCTGGGTTGATGACCCGAATCAGGACTTTGATGTCTTCGATGCACAACTCAACGAGGCCGAAAAACGCTGGCAAGAAGAACGCCAACCGTTCCTGCAATATCCCTGTTGATTCTTCACTTGAATAACATGGTAGAATCCGCGGCTTTTCGCGCTAGACAAAGGCTGTGCAATGACCAATTCTTACAAGATTGCTTTACTATCAGGTGATGGCATCGGACCAGAAATTATGGCCCAGGCGACGCGGGTGTTTGATACGCTTCAAGCAAAACGCGACGTATCATTCGAACTGATTAGCGCGCCTTTCGGCGCCCATGCGTACTTTGAAGAAGGTAAAGCATTCCCTGACGCCACCAAGGCGATTTGTGATCAGGCAGACGCGATCCTCAAGGGGCCAGTTGGCCTGTCTCATGAGGAATCAAAAAAAATACCCGTTGAGGAACAGGCCGAACGAGGCGCGATTCTGCCGCTACGCGCCCGCTACAACACCTTTGCCAATTTCCGGCCTATATTCCTGTCGAAGAATATGGCGCACTTCTCACCGCTAAAGCCCGAGATCATTAAAGACGGGATCGATATCCTGCTGATTCGTGAACTGGTCGGTGGTCTTTACTTCGGCAAGAAAGAGCGCGGCATCAATAAGGATGGTCAGCGCTATGTTCATGAAATCCTTGAATATACCGAGGAACAAATTCGCCAGGTACTGGTCGTCGCCTTCGAGCAAGCCCGTTCACGCAAGAAAAGGCTTCACAATATTCATAAAAGCAACGTCCTGATGTCCAGCGTTTTCTGGAACGAGGTTCTGGATGAAGTTCACAAGGATTACCAGGATATTGAGGTCATCCACCTGCTGGTTGATGCTGCGGCGACGGCCCTGTGCCTAAACCCTGGTCAGTTTGACGTTATGGTCATGGAAAACATGTTCGGCGACATCCTGAGTGATCAGGGCGGCGGCATCCTTGGCTCGCTGGGCTTAATGCCTTCCGCTTGCGTTGGCCCGGAAAAGGCCTACTACGAGCCTTCCCATGGCTCTGCACCGGATATCGCGGGAAAGAATATCGCCAACCCCTATTCCATGATCGGCTCAGTCGCCATGATGCTGGAGATGAGCTTTGACATGAAGGAAGAAGCAGGATTCGTTTGGGAAGCGATGCGAAGCGTCTTTGAGTCAGGTTACTCGACCGCGGATCTGTCTAGCTCGAGCGATAACATTAAGCTTGTGGCCACCGACGTTTTCGGCGACCTGGTGATGGCCAAGCTCGAAGAGTTACTCTAGAGCTGGCCGATCGTGTCATAAACAGAGAACACCATTACCATCGCGGACAGCCATCCCCAACCGATAAACACCCACATAATGAGTGGCTGTTCGAACAGGTCTCCAAGAACGTTAACGATTGAGTCAACGATAAAGAATTTGAGAACGGCTTTAATCCAATCTAATACAAACATTTTTTGTGCCTTTACTTGAGCCAACCTGGGTGGCGAAACGCGCGTATTCTAACGCTGCGCGACTGTTTTTAAAAGACGCGAGCACCTATTATTAAAAGAGGCATAAGTTCTCTATAAAACAAGCCGCGGGTTCTCTATAAGACAAGCCGCGGGCGCTCTACAAAACAAGCCGCGCGTTCTCTATAAGACAAGCCGCGGGCGCTCTATAAGACAAGCCGCGGGCGCTCTATAAGACAAGCCGCGGGCGCTCTATAAGACAAGCCGCGGGCGCTCTACAAAACAAGCCGCGGGCGCTCTACAAAACAAGCCGCGGGCGCTCTACAAAA
>Ga0209502_10000387_pt1 | contig 47673 bp, 42 predicted proteins | sample ArcticOcean_MG_C_10_FD_187442 | JGI IMG/M metagenome (GOLD analysis project Ga0209502, IMG submission 187442) | Marine microbial communities from western Arctic Ocean - ArcticOcean_MG_CB11_90 (SPAdes) (version 2) | ecosystem: Environmental > Aquatic > Marine > Oceanic | place: Arctic Ocean... | reverse complement strand
GTAATATAAAAATATTTTTTTATGTTTTTTAGCTTTTATTATTACTTCTTCAATACTAATTTCTTTCAGAGAATAAATATTAATTTTTGATCCAAATGGAATTTGACTCGTTAAAACTATTAGACTCTGATTAACAAAAACTTTATACATTTGTGTTTATGATTTTAGATTTAGACACGGCTAAAAAAATAGCAGAACTTCTTTTACAAATTAATGCAATAAAATTGAATCCAAAAAATCCATTTACTTGGGCTAGTGGATGGAGATCACCAATCTATTGTGACAATCGAGTAATTCTTTCACATCCTAAAATAAGAATATATATTAGAGAACAAATGGTCAAACAAATAAATCAACTATACGCTAAACCTGATGTTATCGCTGGAGTGGCAACTGGTGCAATTGGCATAGGAATGCTTGTAGCAGACTTAATGAACCTTCCATTTATTTACGTTAGGCCAGATTCAAAAAAACATGGCAGAAAAAATCAAATTGAAGGGCAATATTCTAGTGGTCAAAATGTCATTGTTATTGAAGACTTAATAAGTACAGGCAATAGTAGCTTAGTAGCCGTTGATGCGCTTAGGGAAGCAGACTTAAAAGTAAAGGGTATGTTTAGTATTTTTACTTATGGATTTGAAATATCTTATGAAAATTTTAAAAAAAACAACGTTGAACTGCATACATTAAGTTCATATGACATGTTAATTGAACAAGCATTGTCGTCAAACTACATAACCGATTCTGATTTTCAGACGATTAAAAAATGGAAAAAAGATCCGGAAAATTGGTAATTAAAAAACTCAAATAATGAATTTAATTAGTGAAACAATTCTAGTAAAAACTCAAGATTTATTGCTATTTGAAAAGCTTAGTGTAATTGATAATTATAAAATAGTTATGGCTGAAAATGTTTCGAAATTTGAAATAATCAATTCAGATTCTTTCATATTTTCTATAAAAGGCATGCCAGCAATTAAATTGAAAATTGGTGAGAAACTAAAACCCTCAAAAATAGTTCTGGAATCATTAGAATCTAAAATCAATTTTACACTGACAGCGATTATAAGTTACTTAGATTCTGAAACTTGTTCTTTTCAACTTAAATTTAACGGAGATTTAAATCCAATGATTCAGATGATGGTGAAAACTCCACTACAATCGTTTATAAATGATCTTTCAAATAATATTAAAAAATTAATTTAAGCTTTTTATAAAATATGATAATAAAAGATTCATATACTTTAATTACTGGAGCTTCATCTGGTATTGGCTTAGAAATAGCTGATTATATGGCTAAAAAAGGGTTTAATTTAATTATAACATCAAGAACAGATAGCAAATTAAAAAAGCTTTCAGAAGAACTAATTTCAAAATATGGAGTAAAAGTAGAATTTTTTTCATGTGATTTAGCAGATCCCAGTTCTCCAAACAAAATGTTTGAATTTTGTGAATCTAAAGGTTATTTTGTTGAAATACTTATAAATAATGCTGGTTATGCTATACCATCAACTTTTGAAGAAACGTCAATGGAAGAGGAAGAAAAATTCATTAGGGTTCTAGGAGTTTCTGTAATAGCCATTACAAAACTTTTTATTCCTAAAATGATCAAAAACAAGCATGGTAAAATAATGATAGTTTCGTCTGTAGCTGCTTTTGCTCCTCCTTCTTCAATCCAAGTATTATATGGACCGATTAAAACTTTCATGAATCGTTTTAGTGAAGGAATAAATTTAAGTTATAATTACAGAGGAATAACTTCTACGGCTGTTTGTCCTGGTTACACAGTTACTAATTTTCATTCAGCTAGTGGAGTTCAGGACGAAATGGATAGAGTGCCTGGATTTTTAAAAAAACCTGCTAAAAGAATTGCAATTGAAGGAGTGGATGCGATGTTTAAGGGGACAAAAGTTTGCATACCAACAAAAACATGGAAAGTAATAGGTTTTTTAATAAACACAACTCCTAAAATAGTTTTTGATTTACTTAGTTCAATATTAGCGCCCGGAAGATATGATAAAAAATAATTTTTACGGAGTTTAGATCAATGAGGCCCCCCAATAAGTAACAATAGTCCAAATAACATATTTCACTATTTTTCCAAAAAGCATCCAAAATGCGACTTTAATTAAGTTTACTTTAAAAAACCCTAAGCTTACGGCGATTGGATCTCCAACCAAAGGTAAACAACAAAGAAATGCTAACGAACTTCCCCATTTGTCAATCTTAATTTTAAAACGAGTTATTATTTCTTTTTTTATACGAAAATATTTTTCAATTATATTCCATTTACCTAAACTTCCTAAATAATAACTACTAAGTCCTCCTAACCAATTTCCAGTTGTAGCTAATACCAAACTTAAACCTAAATCAAATCCGTTTAAAATTAAAATACTAAGAACAATTTCTGAACTTAGAGGTATAATTGTTGCACCTAAAAAACTCGAAATGAATAATCCTAAATATCCAAACTCTGCAAATGATTCCATATATAATTATAGGTTTTTCATTCAATAATCATTTGAATTTCTTGAAAATTATAAGTCATAATAGTTTTATCTTCTTTTTGAATTTTGATAATTCCTTTTTTATTTACCTCTAAAATTTTTGCAAAGAAAAATTCTTTATTTTTATTAATAAATTGACTAAATTCTCCCCTTCTATATAAATTTAAATGATATTGATGGTTTAACTTTTGAAACTCATTGTCAGAAAACTCTTTTAAAGCATTAGACAAATAATCATATTTTTTTAAGTTTTGAAAAATTAAAGAAACTATTCCCTCTAAATCATAATCAATGTTATTAATTAACTTTAATGATGAAGCGTTAGGCAAATCAATGAAGTTTTCTTGATTAACATTTATACCAAAACCAATAATAAAGCTTTCAATGAAACTACCTTTAACTTTTGTCTCGTTCAATATTCCACAAATTTTAGTATTTCCTGACATTATGTCGTTAGGCCATTTTATTTTTAAATTTGGAACTCTCAAAGATTTCAAAGTATTTAATATAAATAAAGAAAAATGCATACTTAAAATAAACTGATGATCTACTTTGATTTTTTTGGGAAAAAAAACAATAGATATAGCTATATTTTTCTCTGGTTGACTATTCCATACTTTCCCTCTTTGTCCCTTTCCTTCAGTTTGGTTGAATGTATAAACTACTTGTGTATGTTTTGATTGATTTTTTTGAATAATATTTTTTAAATATTCATTTGTTGAGTTAATGGCATCAAGTTTGATTAAGTTCATGTAAAGAAACTATATTTTCATAAAACTAAAATAGTAGGTTTAAATATCCTAAATTTACATCATAAAATAATTAAATTGAATACAGATAACTTAATAGCTAACGTATTAGAAGGAATTGAAGATGTTAAAGGATTAGACATTAACATTTTAGACCTAAGAAAAATAGATAATGTAGCTTGTAAATACTTTATAGTTTGCACAGGTAACTCAAGTACTCAAGTTAATGCAATCACTAACTCAATTAAAAAGTGCGTGAGTAAATCAATGGCTGAAAAACCTTGGCATGTTGAAGGATTAGAAAACTGTAAATGGGTTTTAATGGACTATGTAGATGTTGTTGTTCACATATTCAACGAAGAAACTAGAGATCATTATAAAATTGAAGAACTATGGGAGGAAGCCACATCTACGCTAGTAAAAACTAAATATTAATAAATGAATAAAAATAATAAAATGACCAATAAGCCAAAGTTTAACTCATATTGGATATATGGAGCAATATCTTTATTTTTTATAAGCACTTATTTTATCGGGGGTGACAGTACTATAAGTACTTCAAAAAACATTACTATTTCTAGTTTTGAAAGTTTTTTAAATAAAAATCAAATCAAAGAAGTAACCGTGCTTAATAAAAACATAGCTCAAGTAACTTTAACGAAAGCGGCATTAAATAGTCCTGATCATAAAAGTGCTAATTCAACAAATTTTTTAGGTCAAAAAAACATTAATGGTCCTCATTATGTTTTTGAAATAGGAAATTTAGAGCTTTTTCAAAATAAACTCGAACTAGCTGAGAGTAAAGGAATACCATTTAATTATAACTTTAAGACAGTTGAAAATAAATGGTTTGATGTTCTTATTGGATTTTTGCCTCTTATAATTCTAGTTGGTCTATGGATCTTTTTTATGAAAAGAATGTCAGGTGGAGCAGGAGGTGGAGGTGGATCTCAAATATTTAGTATTGGTAAATCAAAAGCAAAACTTTTTGATGAAAAGACTGATGTAAAAACAACCTTTAAAGATGTTGCTGGTCTTGAAGGTGCAAAAGAAGAAGTTCAAGAAATAGTTGATTTTTTAAAAAATCCAACAAAGTATACTAAGCTTGGAGGAAAAATCCCAAAAGGAGCTTTACTTGTAGGTCTCCCCGGAACAGGAAAAACTTTACTTGCGAAAGCAGTGGCTGGTGAAGCAAAAGTTCCTTTCTTTTCACTATCTGGATCAGATTTTGTTGAAATGTTTGTTGGTGTTGGAGCTTCAAGAGTTAGAGACCTTTTTAAACAAGCGAAAGAAAAATCTCCTGCCATTATTTTCATTGATGAAATAGATGCAATTGGAAGAGCAAGAGGAAAAAGTAACATGACTGGTGGAAATGACGAAAGAGAAAATACTTTAAATCAGTTATTAACTGAAATGGATGGTTTTGGAACTAACACAAATGTTATAGTTATAGCTGCTACTAATAGAGCTGACGTATTGGATAAAGCTTTAATGAGGGCTGGTAGATTTGATAGACAAATTTACGTAGATCTTCCAGATGTAAGAGAAAGGAAACAAATATTTGCTGTTCATTTAAAACCGATTAAAACTATTAAAAGCTTAGATACTGATTTCTTAGCAAAACAAACCCCTGGGTTTTCTGGAGCTGATATAGCTAACGTGTGTAACGAAGCGGCTTTAATAGCAGCAAGAAAACTAAAAAAAGCTGTAAATAAGCAAGATTTTTTAGATGCTGTTGATAGAATTGTTGGAGGCTTGGAAAAAAAGAATAAAATTATAACTCCGGCAGAGAAAGAAACAATTGCTTACCATGAAGCTGGTCACGCTACTGTAAGCTGGATGTTGGAACATGCTGCTCCACTTGTCAAAGTCACTATAGTGCCTAGAGGACAATCTTTAGGAGCTGCTTGGTATTTACCAGAAGAACGTCAAATCGTTAAGCCAGAACAAATATTAGATGAAATGTGTGCCGCCCTAGGAGGAAGAGCTGCTGAAAAAGTAATTTTTAATAATATATCTACTGGTGCTCTAAGTGATTTAGAAAAAGTTACTAAACAAGCTAGATCCATGGTGACAGTTTATGGGTTAAATGATAAAATAGGAAATTTAACATATTATGATTCTAATGCGGGAAATGAATATGGTTTCACTAAACCATACAGTGATGTTACCGCTCAAATAATTGATCAAGAAATTTCAAATATTATAGAGACTCAATACCAAAGAGCTATAAACCTACTCAAAAAACATAAAAACAAATTAGTAGAACTAGCTGATTTCCTGCTAGATAAAGAGGTTATTTTTAAAGAAGATCTATTGAGGATTTATGGTGAGAGACCTTTTGACATTAAAAAAGTTATTAAAAACCCCAAATAATTGTTTTATCTATAATTATTAACATATCACATGTTAATAACAAGTTTTTTTATCTTTACTCATTAAAACTTAGAATTGAAAAAATTTATTAAATCTTTTTTTAATAAAAGTTCAGAGGATAAGCCTGATAAGGATATTGAAGGTAAGTATATGCCTGAAAAAGTCTCGCCAATAGAAGAAAGATTTACATTTAACTTTACTAAAAACGGCGGTAAGTTTTTATACTGCGAAAACAAATCTGAATGTGACAGCTTTTTTTCTCAAATAATAGATGAGAACCAATGGGGAAATGTTGAAATACTCTGTTATGACGATTCTCTATTAGATTTTTTTAAGGATAAATCAAAATTAAACGTTTCTAAAACTAATTTAAACTCAAGATTTTTTCTAACCACTTGTGAGTTTTTAGTAGCAATTGATGGTAGCTTGTTAATATGTGATAAACAAATTAAATCACACAAAGTAAATGACCTCCCCATTAATTTTATTGTGTTTGCAAAAATCAGCCAGTTTACTGAAACTTTAAGTGGAGGTCTAAACGGTATTAAAAGTAAATACCCAAATAATCTTCCCACCAATATAACAACAATAAAAAATTTCAATAGCCAAGTCAAAGAAAATAATAATTTTTTAACATACGGAAGTGCAGCTAAAAATCTCTACCTTCTATTATTAGAGGACTTATAAATGAAAGAATTCTACACAAGATCTATAACTGCGATATTGTATGCTGGAGTAATACTGTTTTCTTTATTTTATAATGAATATCTATTTTATTTTGTCGGATTCATATGTAGTTTAATTCTTGTTTTTGAATTCATAAAACTAATAGCCAATTATAATCATAAATTTTTTTCAATAGATTCTGGGAAATCAAATCTGATACTTTATTTAACATTCCCTTTGTATATTTCACTATTTATATTATCTAAAAACTCGGAATTTCTGAATAATTGTTTTTTACTAATTATAGTGCTAACCAATATAATATTAGGTTTTTCTCTTCTTAAAAAAAAATTATTTTCTTTTTCAATTCTTAAAAATCGTTTCATTGGTCATTTTTATTTAGTAGGCTCACTTGTCATTTTTTTTTCAATGCCTAATGTATTAAATCAATATGATCCTTTAATTGTATGTAGCTTTTTAGCATTAGTATGGATTTCTGATTCTGCTGCCTATGTGTTTGGTGTGAATTTTGGTAAAAGACCATTACTTAAATCTGTTTCACCAAAAAAAAGTATTGAAGGTTTTGTTGGTGGAATAATATTTTCCATTATACTTTCAATATTGTTTTACAAATACATGAATCTAAGTTTTTCATTAGCTCATTGGATAATTTTAGGACTATTAACAAGCTGCTTAGGTGCTCTTGGAGATTTAGTTCAATCGCAATTCAAAAGAGAAGCAGGCGTAAAAGATAGTGGAAAATGGCTTCCTGGTCATGGTGGGCTATATGACAGGATGGATAGTATTATATTTGCAGCGCCATTTATCTATTTAACTATAAAAATATTTAGCTATGTTTCATAAAGAAGGTCACGCTATCATTTCGATTTCATTAATTATTACCATTATTATCAATTTAATTTCATCATATTTTTTGGGTGATTTAATAATATCTAAAATAGTAGGAGTTATTACTTTAATAATAATGTTTTTAATTCTTCAGTTTTTTAGAAACCCAAAAAGAATTACTGAACTTAACGATTCATTAATCATTTCACCAGTTGATGGTAAAGTTGTTGCTATAGAGAAAGTATTTGAAAAAGAATATTTTAAGGAAGAAAGAATTCAAATATCCGTTTTTATGTCTCCTTTAAACGTACATGTTACAAGGTATGCAAATAGTGGTGTAGTAAAATTTAGCAAATACCACCCAGGCAAATATTTAGTAGCATGGCATCCTAAGTCATCTGAAAAAAATGAAAGGACTACAGTTGTGATTGATAACAAAATTTTTGGAGAGGTGCTTTACAGACAAATAGCTGGAGCAGTAGCTAGGAGGATTGTTAATTACGCTAGAGTTGGCGATAATGTGTTACAGGGAGATGACGCAGGGTTTATAAAGTTTGGATCAAGAGTTGATCTTTTTTTACCCTTAGATTCAAAGATAAAAGTTGAATTAAATCAAATAGTTAAAGGTGGAAAAGACACTATAGCTGAAAAATAATTTATTTTTTTAATTTCAACTCAAGCATTTTAATTTTCTTAATAGCGTCTTCTTCTTTTTTTCTTTCGTTTTTTATAACAATTTCTGGTGCGTTATCAACAAATTTTTGATTACTTAATTTAGATTGAATAGATTTTAAAAAACCTAAATTATAATCTAAATCTTCCTTTACTTTATCTAAATCCTCCTCTTGATTTGATAGGTTATTGATAAAATATTCGTTTCTTCCAACTATTACAGAATGTACATTGTTAGACTTATTTGAAAAATCATCACTTAAATTTGAGTTAGCTAACTTCAATATTACACTTCTCATCTTACTGTTTTGACTAACTACAGAAAATAGTTCTAATTTTTCTTTGTAAGAAACACCTTTTTCATTTCTATATTTTCTAATATTAGTAATAAGTTGTGAAATATGTTCAAAATCATCTAAAATAGAATGGTTTATTGTTTTTGATTTTGGCCATTCTAAAACAATTAAAGGGTCATCATTTTTATCTTTAATTCCGCTCCATATTTCTTCTGAAATGAAAGGCATAAAAGGATGTAAAATTATTAAGCAATTTTTTAATAATCTCAGTGTTTGATTGTAAGTTTCTAAATCAATTGCTTCACCATAACCAGGCTTAATCATTTCTAAATACCAAGAACAGAAATCATCCCATATCAGCTTGTATATAGTCATTAATGCATCTGAAATTCTATATTTACTAAAATGATCGTCAATTTCAATTAATTTAGAATTAAATTTATTTTTAAACCAATCTATTGCAGTTAAAGAAGAATTACTTTGAACAGCACTATCTGAAACTTCCCACGATTTAACTAACCTAAAAGAGTTCCACACTTTATTTGAAAAATTTCTTCCTTGTTGACATAAGGACTCATCAAATAATAGATCATTTCCAGCTGGAGCACTTAACAATAGACCTACCCTTACACTGTCAGCTCCAAAATCTTCAATTAATTTCAATGCATCTGGAGAATTACCAAGTTGTTTTGACATTTTTCTTCCTTGCTTATCTCTAACTAATCCAGTAAAATACACAGAATTAAAAGGTTTTGTTTTCTTAAACTCAAAACCAGAAACTATCATTCTAGCAACCCAAAAAAATAAAATATCCGGACCAGTAACTATATCATTTGTAGGATAATAATATTTAAAATCTTCATTATCTGGATTTCTAATACCATCAAACACACTTATAGGCCATAACCAAGAAGAAAACCAAGTATCTAACACGTCACTCTCTTGTGTTAAGTCTTTAACTATCAATTTAATATTTCCACTCTTTTCTTTAGCTTTTTCAAGAGCTTTACTAATGTTTTCAGCAACAACATAATCCTTGTTATCTTTTCCATAATAATAAACCGGAATTTGATGCCCCCACCAAAGCTGTCTAGAAATATTCCAATCCCTGATATTTTCCATCCAATTTCTATAGGTATTTTTAAATTTTTTAGGAAAAAGCTTAACTTCATCATTCATTACAGCATCAAGCGCAGGTTTTGAAATTTCTTCCATTTTTAAAAACCACTGTTCTGATAATTTAGGTTCGATAACACACTTAGTTCTTTCTGATTTGCCAACATTATTAATATAGGACTCAACTTTTAATAACGAATCTAAAGACTTCAATTCTTCAGAAATTTTTGTTCTAACTACGAATCTGTCTAACCCACTATAATGTAATGCGAAATCATTTAATGTTGCATCATCATTTAAGATATCTACTATTTCTAAATTATGTTTATCTCCTATTATTTTATCATTTTCACTATGAGCTGGGGTCACTTTTAAGCAGCCAGTTCCAAATTCAATATCCACATAGTCGTCGGTTATTATAGGAATTTCTTTATTTAGTATTGGAATTATTGCATTCTTGCCTTTTAAACTGATATATCTTTCATCGTTGGGATTAACAGCAATTGCAGTATCACCAAATATTGTCTCAGGTCTAGTAGTAGCTACGGTTATTGTTTCTTTAGAGTTTGAAATTTTATATTTTATATAATAAATTTTACTATTTACCTCTTCATGAATAACTTCTTCATTTGACAAAGTAGTTTTTGCCTCTGGATCCCAATTAACCATCCTGTAGCCTTTATATATTAAATTCTTTTCGTGTAAATCGACGAAAACTTTAATAACTGATTCAGACATGTCATCATCTAAAGTGAACTTAGTTCTATCCCAATCACAAGAACAGCCTAATTTCTTTAATTGCTCTAATATTAAACCTCCGTGCTCTTCTGTCCATTTCCAGGCGTGATCTAGAAACTCCTCTCTTGTTAAGTCATTCTTACTAATACCTAATTTTTTTAACTTTTCTACAACTTTAGCTTCAGTTGCAATTGAAGCATGATCGGTACCAGGAACCCAGCAAGCATTAAAGCCCATCAATCTTGCTCTTCTTACTAAAATATCTTGAATTGTAACGTTCAACATATGTCCCATATGTAAAATACCTGTTACATTAGGAGGAGGAATTACTATAGTGTATGCAGTTTTATTATTTGGCTTAGATTGAAAATAACTATTTTCAATCCAAAATTTATACCACTTTGATTCCAAAGTTTTAGCATCAAAGTTTTTAGCTATTTCCATCTTATAAATTAGTTATTCTCCAAACAAAAGTAGTCAACTAAAAAGTAATTTAAAAGGTATGTTGTATTTTTGTAATATATTTAAAAGACTTACTTAATAACTTAAAAAAAAAAAATGAAAAAAATCTTATTAATTTTTGCAATATTTTTAATTTCAAATACTGTAATATCTCAAGAAAAATTTGCTGAAATTGAATTTAAAGAAACCGTAATAGATTATGGAATTATTGAAAATGGAGAAGACGGTAGCAGGATTTTTGAATTTACTAACACAGGAAACGCTCCTTTAACTTTTTCTAGAATTTTTTCATCTTGTGGATGTACAATCCCTAAAAAACCTGAAAAGCCTGTTCTTCCTGGTGAAAATGGTAAAATAGAAGTTAAATATGACACTAAAAGAACTGGAGTTTTTCAAAAAGCAATTACTGTTAATTCTAATGCTAAAACTACAAACGTCATATTAAGAATTAAAGGTGAAGTTTTACCAGAAGTTGAAGAATAAAAAAAAGACAAAAAATAATAAAAATTTTTTATCATATCTCTAAGAATTGAAAACAAAATATAAAACATCACTTAAAGATTTGAATAGTTTTGGAGTAGAGTGTTTTTCTTCGAATTTCAATATTATAAACAATGAAAAAGAAATTATTGATTTTATAGCTTCAAATAATGATCCAGAATCAATAATTCTTGGGGGGGGAAGCAATATACTATTCAAGAACGACATTGACAAACCTATACTTAAAATAGAAATTAAGGGAATTGAGATCATAAATGAAACTGCCGAAAGAGTTTTGATTTCAGTTGGAGCTGGTGAAGTCTGGGATGACTTGGTCAATTGGAGCTTGTCAAATAATTATGGTGGATTAGAAAACCTGAGTTTAATACCCGGAAATGTAGGAAGTGCACCTATTCAAAATATTGGAGCTTATGGAGTTGAATTAAAGGATGTATTCGAAAGCTGTAGGGCTATTTCAATTGAGACAGGTTTACTTAGAATTTTTAATACTAATGAATGTAATTTTTCTTACAGAAGCTCTGTTTTCAAAGAAGGATTTAAAAATAAATACATTATTACAAATGTAGTTTTTAGACTTTCAAAGCTCAACCATTTGATAAATTATTCTTACGAACCTTTGAAGTTTGACTTAAAAAAGAATAACATCTTAAGTCCAACTATTAATGATATTTCAAAATCTGTCATTAAAATAAGGTCCAGTAAATTACCTGATCCAAAGGAAATCGGGAATTGTGGTAGTTTTTTTAAAAACCCCATTATTAATGATTTAAATTTTAAAAAACTTTTAAAAAAAGATAAAGACATGCCTTTTTTTAAAGTTTCAAAAAATAAAAATAAAATTCCTGCAGCTTGGCTTATTCAACAATGCGGATTCAAAGGATTAAAAGAAGGGAATACAGGAACTCATGATAAACATGCTTTAATTATCATAAATCATGGCAATGCTTCAGGAGTTGAAATTTTTAATTTTTCTCAAAAAATCAAAAATAAAGTTTTAAAAATATTTAATATATTGCTTGAAGAGGAAGTAAACATTATAGACAATTAATTATATGTTATTTATTATCACATTTATACTACTAGGGTTAGCATTTGCAGGTATTGCAATCAAAATAATTGTTAAAAAAGATGGTAAATTTTCTGGAACATGTGCTAGTGCCAGTCCATTCTTAAATAAGGATGATAAGCCTTGTGGAATTTGCGGAAAGTTAGCTGATGAAGCAGATTGTAAAAATCCTGAATTGAATTTGAACTAATAATTTGACAGACAATAATATAATTAAAAATCAAATAACTCTTGCCAAAGCAAATAACCAAAATGCATTTAGTTTCTTGTTAAATAGATATTGGTCTGATGTATTTAACTTTCAATTAAAAAGAACAAATAACGAGTCTAATGCTGAAGATATTACAATAGAATGTTTTGCAAAAGCTTTTGAAAAAATAAATTCTTATAAAGAAAAGTATAATTTTAAGACTTGGCTAATTACAATCTCTAAAAACCTTCACATAGATCAAATAAGAAAAAATAAAAATAAAGTTAATTTTAATGAGCCAGATGAGTTTGATATAATCATTGAAAGTTCCCCTAGCCCAGAAGATAATTTAATTAATGAACAAAAATTAAAATTACTAAAGTCAAAAATAAATAAATTAAAGCCTAGTTATAAAAAAGTAATTGAACTTAAATATTTTAATGAATTAAGCTATAAAGAGATGTCGATAAAGCTTGATCAACCAATAAATAATATAAAAGTTAGAGTATTAAGGGCTAAAAAAGTATTAGCAGAAATAATTGAAAAATAATGAAAGGTTTAATGAACAGATTAGGTCCTGGATTATTGTTTGCAGGTGCAGCTATCGGAGTTTCACATTTAGTACAATCAACTAGAGCTGGTGCAGACTTTGGTTTTGGTTTAATATGGGCTCTTGCTCTTTCAAACTTATTTAAATATCCTTTTTTTTTATTTGGGCCTAAATATGCTTTAGCAACTGGTGAAACATTACTAGAAGGTTATAAGAAATTAGGAAACTATGTTTTAGTTATATATCTCATTTTATCAATTGTAACTATGTTCACAATTCAAACAGCTGTTACAATAGTGACAGCTGGATTAGCAATAGAGTTATTCGGAATAACAAACGATATTACTATTTGGGCAACTATAATCACCGCTTCTTGCTTAGTTATTCTATTAATTGGTAAATATACATTTCTAGACAACTTAATGAAGTTCGTTATTATAACATTGACAATCAGCACAATAATAGCAGTTTTTTTTGCTGGCTTTAACTCAACAAACACACTTGAATTAACACAAGTTTTTCCGAAAGAAGAAGTTGGAATTGCATTTGTTGTTGCATTTATGGGATGGATGCCAGCTCCTCTAGACATATCTATATGGCAATCCATATGGACTTTAGAAAAAAAGAAGAAAGAAAAAAATATTAAAAACAGTGATATTATTTTTGATTTCAAAATTGGATACTTAACAACAATTGTATTAGGAGTCTGTTTTGTTTCTCTTGGTGCTTTAGTCATGTATGACAGTGGAGAAGTATTCTCTAACAGTGGAGGTGAGTTTGCGAATCAATTGATAAGCTTATATACCGATTCAATTGGTAATGGTGCCTTTTTAATTATCGCTATTGCTGCATTTACAACAATGTTTAGCACTACTATCACTTGTTTAGATGCTTCTCCTAGAGCAATGAAACTTACATCAAAACTGCTTGGCTTTCATAAATTAAATAATTATAATTTTTGGATAATTCTTTTAGCGTCTGGTACTTTATTTATTTTTGTTTTCTATATTTCAGAAATGGGCTCATTGGTAAAAATCGCTACTATACTCTCATTTATAACTGCTCCTTTTTATGCATTTATCAACTTCAGACTTATTAATAGTCACCATACTCCAAAGAGTTTTAGACCTTCATTATTTATAAAAATATTAAGTGTTTTAGGAATACTGTTTCTAACTAGTTTCAGCATATGGTATTTGATAATTTTATAATAAAAATTAATCAATAGTTTGTACATTTGAATCAGAAATGATATTACTAGTTATGCCTACTGATTTATCTACTGTTGAACCAAAAATTGCTAAAAAACCTAAGTGGATTCGCGTAAAGCTTCCAACTGGAAAAAAATATACTGAACTAAGATCATTAGTTGACAAGTACAGTTTAAATACAATTTGTTCGTCTGGAAGCTGTCCTAATATGGGAGAATGTTGGGGTGAAGGAACAGCCACTTTTATGATTCTAGGTAATATCTGCACAAGGTCATGTGGATTTTGTGGAGTAAAAACCGGAAGACCTGAAAGTATTGACTGGGAAGAACCTGAGAAAGTTGCAAACTCTATCAAATTAATGAAAATTAAACATGCAGTATTAACATCTGTAGACAGAGATGACTTAAAAGATATGGGTACTTTAATTTGGACTGAAACTGTAAAAAGTATTAGAAGATTAAATCCTACTACCACTTTAGAAACTCTTATTCCTGATTTTCAAGGAATCGAAAAACACCTAGATAAAATTATTTCAGTAAAACCAGAAGTTGTTTCCCACAATATCGAAACAGTTAGAAGATTAACTCGTGAAGTTAGGATTCAAGCAAAATACGACAGAAGTTTGGAAGTTTTAAAATATTTAAAAGACAATGGAATTAATAGAACAAAATCAGGGATAATGCTTGGTCTTGGCGAAAAAGAAGAAGAGATTTATCAATCACTTACTGATTTAAAAAATAACAATGTAGATATTGTAACCCTAGGACAATACCTACAGCCATCTAAAAAACATCTACCCGTTAAAGAGTTTATTGAACCTTCTAAATTCAAGGAGTTCGAGGTTTTTGCAAAAAACCTGGGCTTTAGACATGTTGAAAGTGGTCCGTTAGTTAGATCTTCATATAAGGCTCAAAAGCATATTACTTAATTATAGTATCTATTATTATTTTTTTAAATAAATCTTCATTATTTAAAAAATAAGTTTCCATTTGTAAGTAATACCATTTATTTTTTTTATCGATTAATTTAATTTTTTGATAATCTTTTTCTGTAGTTATAATTATTCGATCACTAAAATCTAATTCTATTTTTTGAATATCCTTTAAAGAATATTTATAGTGATCTGAAAAAGAAACTTTATCAAATTGAATATTTTTATTCCTTAAGTAATTGACTATTTCTTTATCATTAGCAATCCCTGTAACTAATAAAACTTTTGAACCATTTAGATCATTAATATTAATTTCACTTTCACCCAAAAGAAATTTGTTGTATTTAATTGATGTAAAAAACAAAACTTGATGACTTTTTAAAGACACATCTTTTCTTATCATTTTCATTTCTTCTGCCAAAAGATCTTTAGGACATTTCGTGACTATTATAACATCGGCTCTTTTATAACCAGTCCTAAGTTCTCTTAAATTTCCAACAGGCAAAACAAAATCTCTATAGTAGGGTGATTTATAAGTAGTTAATAAAATATTTAATTTCAATGAAACACTCCGATGCTGAAAACAGTCATCTAAAATTATCGATTGAAGTTTTTGATTCTCATTTAATAAATTTCTAACTCCTCTAACCCTATTTTCATCAACTGCAACATCGATCTTTTTAAACTTACTAAATATTTGAAAAGGTTCATCTCCAATATCACTTGAATTTGAATCTTCATTGGCTTTTACATAACCCTTAGTTGACCTTTTAAAACCTCTACTTAAAAGGGCCATTTTAAATTCGTTTGAGAACAATTTGAATATAAACTCTACCATTGGAGTTTTTCCAGTTCCTCCAGTACTTAAGTTTCCAACTCCAATTAATGGTATTTCAAATTTTTTAGATTTATAAAATTTTAAATTAAAAAGACCATTTCTTAAACTTGTTATTAAAGTATACAAAATAGCAAAAGGGAAAAAAATGAGTCTAATTCTATTCATTAAATTAGATTAAAGACGAAAATTTTATTTAAGATAATTAATAAAAACTTAACTAATTCGTCAATTTATAATAATAAAGATATAAATTAAGAGAGTAATAATTATAATAAATTGATGATTTAATATTTTTTAACTTTATAACAAAAATATGATTCTTAAAGATATAATAGATGTAATAGAAAAATGGGCTCCTCTAGAAAATGCAGAAGACTTTGATAATGTTGGTTTGTTAGTCGGAGACCCTAAGGAAAATGTAAATAAAGCTTTAATCACTATAGATACTTTAGAAAATGTAATAGATGAAGCTATTGAAAATAAATGTGATTTGATTATCTCTTTCCATCCAATTATTTTTACAGGATTAAAAAAATTGACTCAAGAAACTTATGTGGAAAGAGTAGTTAAAAAGGCTATTTTAAATAGCATAAATATATATTCAATTCATACCAATCTAGATAATCATCCAAAAGGAGTTAACTATCAAATATCTCAAAAGTTATTATTATCAAATACTGAAATATTAATAAAAAAAGATGATTCAAAAATTGGAATGGGAATGATAGGTGAGCTAAAAAATAGTATAAATGAATTAGAATTTCTGAATTATTTAAAAGAAAAAATGGATGTTACAGCCATTAAACATTCTTCATTTTTAAATAAAAAAATTAGAAAAGTGGCGTTGTTAGGTGGATCAGGAAGTTTTGCTATTGAACAAGCTATAGAAAATGATGCTGATTGTTTTATAACAGCGGATTTAAAGTATCATGACTATTTTAAAGCTGAAAATAAAATATTATTAGTTGATATTGGTCATTATGAGAGCGAACAGTACACAAAAAACTTAATTTTAAATTTACTTAACAAAAAAATTCCTAAGTTTGCGTGCATTATATCAAAATCAAAAACAAACCCTGTTAATTATTTTTAATTATGGCCAAGAAAACAGAATTTTCTGTAGAAGATAAACTAAGAGCTTTGTACGACTTACAATTAATTGATTCTAGAATTGATAGAATTAGAAGTGTTCAAGGCGAGCTTCCGTTAGAAGTTGAAGATTTAGAAGATGAGGTTGCTGGACTAGAAGTCAGAATGTCTAAAATAAACGAAGAGCTGAAACAATGCTCAGATGACATTAAAGCAAAAGATATTGCGACTGAGCACTCAAAAACTATGATTAAGAAATATAATGAACAACAAAAAAATGTTAGAAATAACAGAGCTTTTGAATCATTAAGTAAAGAAATTGAATTTCAAGAACTTGAAATTGAATTAAATGCAAAACAAATCAGAGAATTACACGCTCATATTGAGTTAAAAAACCAAACTTTAGAAGAAAATACTTCTAAATTTACTGAAAGAAAAGAGCATTTAGGTCATAAAAAAAATGAGTTAGGCGCTATAATGAAAGAAACAGAAAAAGAAGAAAGTACGCTTTTGAAAAAATCTAAAGATTTTCAATCTAAAATTGATGAATCATTACTTATTTCATATAAAAAAATTAGATCTAGCGTTAGAAACGGACTAGCTGTAGTTGCAGTTGAAAGAGGAGCTTCTGCAGGATCATTTTTTACTATCCCCCCTCAAGTTCAACTTGATATAGCTTCAAGAAAAAAACTTATAACAGATGAACATAGTGGTAGAATACTAGTTGACAAAGCTTTAGCTGATGAAGAAAACGAAAAAATGAAAAAACTCTTTACTAGTTTTTAAACTTTTAGTTTAAAGTTATTTATATTCAAAAGCCGCTCCATTGAGTGGCTTTTTTTATTTTAGATATAAAATACTCATATGATTTGCGTTAAAGCAGAAATACCTAAAGAAATTTGTAATATAGATGACGAGTTAAAAGCTATATACCATAGTGAAAGCTCTATTTGTATTTGGGTATTTAATAACAGAACAGAAAGAAATAAATTTATGGAGAATACTATTGGAATATTAAAAATGGAAAGAGAGGAATACTTTTTAAAGTATTTTCAATAAATGAAAAGGTTTTATTTTATTTTTAAATGGGTATCTGGTTTTTTTGCTTTACTTGCATTAGACATATTTATGGAAGGACTTGTTTTTGAATGGTTAGAATGGAATGGAACCACAAAAAACGATTGGTTTTTTAAATTATGGTGGAGTCTAGTTTTATTATGGTTAATATTTGGATTATTTGTATTGTATTTAAAGTTTTACAAGAATAAAAACTTAAACGAATGACTAAGGGCTTACTAATACTTGTTATTGTTTTTACAGTAATCGCAATACTTAATTTCTTCTCAATAAGAATGATGAAAATTGATGAATCGAAAAAATCTAATTACAGAAAGATTTTTTGGTACTTCTATGGTATATTAATGTGTGTGACTGGATTAGTAAACCTAATAGAAAAATCAGAATGGAATATTATTTTTATCATTCAACTTAGTTTAGGGATTTTAATAATTCTATTTAATTTTTTAGGAAAATTAGAAATAAAAAACCCCACATAAAATGTGAGGTTGAAATGGTGGGCGCTAAGGGATTCGAACCCCTGACCCCCTGGGTGTAAACCAGGTGCTCTGAACCAACTGAGCTAAGCGCCCTAAATTGAGCGGCAAATATAATATTTTTTTATACATCAAAGAATAAATAACAAGAAGATTAGTAATTAACTAAAGTTATCTATTTAACATTATATAATTTCAGCAACAACAAAATTACTTCCTCCAATAAAAATCAAATCATCTTTACTCGATTCATTAAGACAGCATGAATATGCCAACTTAACACTAGAGAATTTTTTAGCTTTTAAACCAATTTTTTTTGAATATTCTAAAACCTCATCTATTGGCAATCCTCTTAGGATATTAGGTTTACAAAAATAATACATTGCATCTCTGGGAAGGAGATCTAATATGTTTTTAAAATTTTTTCCTTTTACGAAACCTAATACCAGCTTAAGATCTTGATAAACTAATGTTTCTAAATACTTAATTATTTCTTTAAACGCTTCAATATTATGCCCCACATCGACAACAACCTTTGGATTGTTGTCGATCAACTCTAGCCTACCCTTTAAACCCGTGTTTTTCATTACATTTAAAAGGCCAGTTTTTATATCATTTTTAGAAATTTTAAAGTTATTTAAAAGAGATAACCCCTTAACAACTCCTTTTATGTTTTTTTTTTGATACCCCCCATTTAAATCTGTTTTATATTCTTCGTAGGATTCTTCACTAGCGATGTAAATCTTAGAGTTTAAATTAAAAGCTGTGTCTCTAAAGACAGAAAATACTTCTTTTTGATATTCACTTAAAACAACAGGGGTTTCTTTTTTAATAATACCAGCTTTTTCATTGGCTATATCTTTAATATCATCCCCTAAAAACTCCGAATGATCCTTTCCAATATTTGTCACAATACTTAATTCTGGAATAATAATATTGGTAGCATCTAGTCTTCCTCCTAATCCAGTTTCAATTATAGCTATGTCAACTTTAGATTTTGAAAAATATTCAAACGCCAGGGCTACAGTCATTTCAAAAAAAGATATATTATTTTGATTAAAAAAATTAATTTGATGTTCAACAAATGAAATAACAAATTTTTTTTCAATTTCTTTTCCATTTATTCTGATTCTCTCACGAAAATCTTTTAAATGCGGTGAAGTATACAAGCCTACCTTGTATCCTGACTCTTGCAAAATAGAAGCTAGCATATGGCTTGTAGAGCCTTTACCATTAGTGCCGGCAACGTGAATAGATTTGAAATTGTTTTGAGGATTATTTAATCTTTTACAGACTAGTTTTATAGGAAATAAATCTAGCTTGTACTTGAAAACTCCATCTATTTGGTAAACAGGTAATTGTTTAAAAAGCCAATCAACAGTTTCTTTATAGTTCATTTAATTTTACAAAACAAAGTCTCTCATAAGAATAAAGGTTCCATAGCCTGCCCAGAAACCTACCATAGCTAAAATAGTTATGTTTTTTATATACCAGAAAAAATCAATTTTTTCCATTCCCATAGCTACAACTCCAGCAGCAGAACCAATGATAAGCATACTTCCACCTGTCCCAGCAGAATAGGCTATTCCGTGCCATAAAGGGTCGTTTATAACATTTGGGAACATCCCTATGGATGCTGCCACAAGAGGAACATTATCAATAACTGCAGATAAATGACCCAATAAAACAATTACTACATCTTGATTCGAAATAGTTTCATTAATCAAATCAGCAAAATTATATAGGATTCCCAATGACTCTAAAGCACCTACTGCCATTAAAATTCCTAAAAAAAATAAAATACTTGGTAATTCAATTTTAGTAAGTGATGCGTGTACGGGACTATGATCGGATTCCTCTTCGTGATCATCATCTACTTTGGAAAGGTTGAATTTTTTGTTGCTAAAAATTTCAGCTAAAGTTGCTACAAAAGCTAAGGACAGCATCATTCCAACATAGGGTGGTAATCCAGTAACGGTTTTAAAAATTGGAACAAATAAAATAGAGCCCAATCCAATAAACAACATTTTATTTCCGTATTTATTTTCTTCCATATCTATAACTTCCTTTGGAATTTCCATTTCTCCTTTAAATATTTTTAACCTAGCTGCAATTAGAAAAGGGACAACCATACATACCAAAGATGGAATAAATAAATACTTGAACAAGCTTAAAGGAGTAACCTTATCGGCAATCCATAACATAGTTGTTGTTATGTCTCCAATCGGAGACCATGCTCCTCCTGCATTTGCTGCAATGATTATCAAACCTGAGTACCATAATTTTAAGTTTCTATCCTTAACTATCTTTTGAAGAAGAGTGATAAGTACAATGGTTGCAGTTAAATTATCTATTATTGCTGAAAGAACAAATGCTAAAAATCCAAAAATCCACAGGATTTTAGTTTTGCTTCTTGTTTTAACTAATCTTTTAATTCCTAGAAATCCTCTGAAAAAATCAATTATTTCTACAATGGTCATTGCACCGAGTAAGAAAATTAAAATTTCGGAAGTTAAACCTAAATGATGCAAAAGAATTTCATCAATATGAGTAGGATCCAACTCCCTAGTAACCGTGTTTATATCAAAAACTTCCATGTGGTTCAATGCGATAATAGCCCACATAATACCCATCATTGCAAGAGCCGGAATTAGCTTGTCTATTTTGATTGAATGCTCGATAGTTATTAATAAATAACCAATTACAAATATTGAAATGAGTATAATTTCCATTTTTAAATTTTAAAACGTAAACATATTAAAAAATAAATAAATTATAATTGTGTTATTGTTAATTTTTAGTCAATAAAATAAGAATTAAATAAAATTCACATAATATAATGTCAAGTCCATATTAATTAGTTATTAATCATCAAAATTCTTTTAAAAAGACGCAGTATTATATAATTTTAAAGGCTCCTAAAGTCAAAATATGCTACCTAAAAAACAAGGATTATACTCTCCTGAATTTGAACATGATAATTGTGGAGCTGGATTCATTTGCAGTTTGAAGGGGGAGAAAACTAATGATATAATCTTCAAAGCATTAAATATTTTAACTTGTTTAGAACACCGTGGAGCAGTTAGTTCAGATGGTAAAACAGGGGATGGTGCCGGAATTTTGATAGAAATTCCTCATGATTTTTTTAAAAAACAATGTAATTTTAGTTTGCCTGAGCCTTATGAATATGCTGTTGGAATGGTCTTTCTTCCTAAAAAAAACAACCAACTTAACTACTGTATTGATGTATTTGAAAAAGAAATCAAAAATCAAGGTCTTGCAGTTTTAGGTTGGAGAGAAGTTCCTATTAACTCAACAGTTGTTGGAAGCATTGCCGCAAAAACACAACCAACTATCAAACAAGTTTTTATAGGGAAGAATAATCAAAAATTGTCAGATACTGAATTTAATACGAAATTATTTGTAGCTAGAAAAATAGCAGAAAACACTATATATAATATAGATTTTTCTCAAAAAAACTACTTTTATTTCACCAGTCTTCACAACAGAACATTAATCTATAAAGGATTACTTATACCTGAGGATATTGATAAATTCTTTTTAGATCTATCAAATCCTGAACTAGTTACTAGACTAGCTTTAGTCCATCAAAGATTTTCTACTAACACTTTTCCGACCTGGGATTTAGCACAGCCATTTAGATACATGTGTCATAATGGAGAAATAAACACCCTTAAAGGAAATTATAGCAGAATGAATGCGAGAGAAGAGCTCCTTAAAAATGAATTTATAGGTGATGATATAAAAAAAATATTTCCAATTATTTTAAAGGGGAAATCTGATTCAGCCTGCATGGATATGGTCGTCGAACTGTTACTAACAACTGGAAGAAGCTTGCCTGAAGTAATGATGATGATGGTTCCTGAAGCTTGGGAAAAGCACAAGTCTATGTCTGACCAAAAGAAAGCTTTTTATGAGTTTAATTCTTGTATCATGGAACCTTGGGATGGTCCAGCTTCAATTCCTTTTACAGATGGGAAATATATCGGAGCTCTTTTGGATAGAAATGGATTAAGACCTTCTAGATATAGTGTAACCAAAGATGGTTACGTTATCATGTCGTCAGAAACTGGAGTTGTTGATATTGAACCTAACAACATTGAAAAACACGGAAGATTAGAGCCTGGTAAAATGTTTTTGGTTGACATGAATGAAGGTAGAATCATTGAAGACGAAGAAATTAAGAATGAAATAGTTTCAAAATATCCCTACAGAAAATGGTTAGACAAAAATATTCTTCCATTAAAACTAGTCCCATATACGGGAAACAAAACTCCTAAAGAGAAGTTGAGCTTTGAAACTAGACTTAGAATGTTTGGATATACTGAAGAAGATCTAAAAACTATCATTTTACCAATGTGTGTTTCAGGTAAAGAAGCTATAGGATCTATGGGAACAGATACTCCACTTGCTGTTTTATCTAAAAAACCACAATTACTATTTAATTATTTTAAACAATTATTCGCTCAAGTCACTAACCCTCCTTTAGATGGCATAAGGGAAGAAATAGTTACCGATACAAGTTTAGGACTTGGAAGTGATTATAATCTTTATGATATAATTCCTGATCATTCAAAAAAGTTAAAAATTGCAAATCCTATAATTTCTAATGAAGATTTAGATAAAATAAAATTTATTAAAAGCTCAAATTTCAAAAGCTCATCAGTCAATGCTTTATATGAGTTGAAAAAAGGGCATAACGGCATAGAGGAAGCTCTTCAAAAAATGGTAAACGAAGTCATTAGCCATGTTAATATAGGAAGTAATATTATAATCATAAGTGATAGAGGAGTTAATGAAAAAATGGCTGCAATTCCTATCTTGTTAGCTTGCTCAACTATTCATCACTTTTTAATAAAGTTAAAAAAAAGATCAAAGTTTGGAATTGTAATAGAATCTTCTGAACCTAGAGAACCTCATCATTTTTCAATGTTATTTGGGTACGGAGCAAGTGCTATTAATCCTTACTTAGTTAATGAGATTATTGAGCATCATCATAGTCAAGGGTTTTTCAAAAATCAATCTTTGAAGTTATCAATCGAAAAATATAATAAAGCTATCGCCAAAGGAATTCTCAAAGTGATGAATAAAATTGGTATTTCAACTCTACACTCTTACAGAGGATCGCAAATATTTGAGGCACTTGGATTAAGGGAGAATTTTACTAAAAAATATTTTAGTAACACCCCAAGTAGAATTCAAGGTGTTGGTCTATATGCTATAGAAAAAGAATTGTCAATTCGACATAAAAAAGCTTTTGAAAAACAAAATGTATTCACAAGCCTTGAAATTGGAGGGAATTATAGATGGCGAAGAAATGGTGAAGCTCACATGCTAAACCCTTCAACCATATCCAAACTACAACAATCAGTTAGAGAAAATAAATATGAAACATATCAAGTTTATTCTGATTTAATAAATAAACAAAATGAACAACTAATGACCTTAAGGGGGATGTTCAAATTTGTTGATCTAGATCCAATACCAATTGAAGAAGTAGAATCATGGTCTGAAATTGTGAAAAGATTTAAAACAGGCGCTATGTCTTATGGATCTATTAGTAAAGAGGCTCACGAGAACCTAGCAATTGCAATGAATAGAATTGGAGGTAAAAGCAATTCAGGTGAAGGTGGTGAAGACCCTGCCAGATTTAAAAAAGAAGCTAATGGTGATTGGAAAAATAGTGCAATCAAGCAAGTAGCATCAGGAAGATTTGGAGTTAGTTCTCATTACCTTTCTAATGCAAAAGAAATTCAAATTAAAATGGCACAAGGTGCTAAACCTGGTGAAGGGGGACAATTACCTGGAGCTAAGGTTAATCCTATGATTGCAAAAGTAAGAAATTCCACTCCTTTCGTTGGTCTAATTTCCCCTCCTCCTCATCATGACATTTATTCAATTGAAGACTTGTCTCAGTTAATATATGACTTAAAAAATGCGAATAGAGACGCTAGAATTAATGTTAAACTAGTTTCTGAGGTTGGAGTTGGTACAATTGCAGCTGGAGTAGCTAAAGCTAAAGCAGATGTAATATTAATTTCTGGTTTTGATGGTGGAACCGGAGCATCACCTCTAACATCATTAAAACACGCTGGGCTCCCATGGGAACTTGGTCTTGCAGAAGCTCAACAAACTTTAGTCATGAATGATTTAAGGGGAAGAGTAGTTTTAGAATGTGATGGCCAATTAAAAACTGGAAGAGATGTTGCAATAGCCTGCCTTTTAGGGGCTGAAGAATTTGGATTCTCAACCGCTCCACTAGTTGCATCAGGTTGTATTATGATGAGAGCTTGCCATTTAAACACCTGTCCTGTTGGAATAGCAACTCAAGACCCTGAATTAAGGAAAAATTTTAAAGGAAAACCAGAACATGTAATTAATTTTATGCATTTTGTAGCTGAAGAATTGAGAACAATAATGGCTGAACTTGGCTTTAGAACAATGAATGAAATGATAGGTCAAAGTCAAAAAATTAATATGAATGAAACTCTAGAACACTATAAGACCAAACATATTGATTTATCAAATATTTTATACAAGCCTAGCATAGATAAAAATATTTCAGTAAAAAACAACTCACGGCAAGATCATAAGTTAGAAAATGTCTTAGATTTTAAGATCCTTAATGATTCTAAAGAAGCTATTAAAAATAATACTTCAATAAATTTATCCTATAAAATAAAAAATACAGACAGAACTGTTGGGGCTATCCTAAGTAATGAAATATCAAAAATTTACGGGATAAAGGGACTTGAAGAAAATTCAATTAATATAAGTTTTCAAGGAGTTGCTGGACAAAGTTTTGGAGCCTTTAGCGTCAAGGGATTAACATTAGCAGTGACTGGAAATACTAATGACTATTTCGGAAAAGGTCTTTCTGGAGCTAAAATAATTGTAAAAATCCCGTCGGAATCAACTTTCAAATCGAATAAAAATGTAATCACAGGTAATGTTGCACTTTACGGAGCAACTTCAGGTGAAGCTTACATCAACGGAATGGCTGGAGAAAGATTTTGTGTAAGAAACTCTGGTGCTACTGCAGTGGTTGAGGGAATTGGGGATCATGGCTGCGAATATATGACAGGAGGAATTGCTCTTATTCTAGGTGATATTGGAAGAAATTTCGCTGCAGGAATGAGTGGAGGTATTGCCTATATTTATAAAGAAGGAGGTGATTTTGATGAAAGAAATTTTAATATGGAAATGATCGAATTTGAAGAACCAAATTCTCAAGATTTAGATTTAATTAAAAAATTAATTGAAGATCATTTCACTTATACTTCAAGTGAATTAGCAAAGGATTTAATCTCAAATTGGGATATAGAATCAAAACAATTTATTAAAATAATGCCAACAGAATATAAATTAGCTTTAGAAAAAATGGCAAAAGAATTAGAAATAATTAATTAACTGACATGGGTAAATTAAAAGGATTTATAGAGCACGAAAGAGCTGAAGAAGGTTACATCCCAGTCAAAAAAAGAGTAAAAAATTATAAAGAATTTACTATCAAACCGTCTGAAAAAAAACTTCAAGAGCAAAGTGGAAGATGTATGGACTGTGGTGTTCCTTTTTGTCATAGTGGTTGCCCATTAGGAAACTTAATTCCGGATTTCAATGATGCTGTTTATAATAACCAATGGGAAAAAGCATTAAATATATTACATTCTACTAATAATTTTCCTGAATTTACAGGAAGACTTTGTCCAGCTCCCTGTGAAGCGGCATGCGTATTAGGAATAATTAATCCTCCCGTTTCAATTGAACTGATTGAAAAGTATATTGTTGAAAGAGGGTTTAAAGAAGGTTGGATTAAAGCTAATCCACCATTAAAAAGGACTGGAAAAAAAATCGCAGTTATTGGATCAGGTCCTGCTGGACTAGCAGCAGCCCAGCAATTAAATAAAGCAGGGCACTCTATTGATGTGTTTGAAAGAGATTCAAAAATAGGAGGACTTTTAAGATACGGGATACCTGACTTTAAGTTGGAGAAGAATATAATCGATAGAAGGCTAGAACTTCTTATTAACGAAGGAATAAATTTCTTAACTAACACTGAAGTTGGCAAAAATTATCCGATTGAAAGTTTGAAAAAATACGATGCTATTGTATTGTGCGGCGGCGCAACTATAAGAAGGTCACTTCCTATAAAAGGAACGGAACTAAATGGAGTAAAGCAAGCAATGGATTTTTTAAAACTACAAAATAAAGTAGTTGATGGAATAGGCAAAACTCATAAAGAGTTTAATGCTAAAGGGAAAAATGTGATAGTGATTGGAGGTGGTGACACTGGGTCTGACTGTGTTGGAACATCTAATAGGCAAGAAGCTGAATCTGTTACAAATTTTGAAATTATGCCAAAGCCATCTTCTAATAGATCAGAAGACAATCCATGGCCATATTGGCCTTTTAAATTAAAAACCTCGAGCTCTCATGAAGAAGGAATTCATAGGGAATGGAGTATTTTATCTAAAGAGTTTATTGGAGATGGCAAAGGAAATGTTAAAGCTCTGAAAACAGTAGAAGTAGAATGGGTTAAAAAAGAAGGTGAAAAACCTCAGTTAAAAGAAGTAAATGGGTCAGAAAAATTATGGCCATGTGATCTAGCTTTGTTAGCCTTAGGCTTTACAGGTCACGAACCAGATCTAATTGACCAATTGAGCATCAAAACTGATGACAGAAATCAATTATTATGCAATAACTATCAGACAAATATTCTAAATATTTTTTCTGCAGGCGATATGAGAAGAGGGCAATCTTTAATTGTTTGGGCAATTTCTGAGGGGAGAGAGGCAGCAGCTCAAGTTGATAAATTTTTAATGGGCTACTCTAATCTTGAAACAAAAGAAAAAGGAGATCTTCCTTCTGTTAATTAAAGAAATTCCAAACTAAACCAAATCTTATTGAAAAATCTCTGTAGGGATAAGAAGGGGAAGAATAAAAATTATTCCCTGTTAAGCTTGAATTAAAATGTTCTGCTTTTAAAAACAACCTAGTTTGTTTTATTTTTGCATTTACAAAGAAATCAATTATTGGAAATCCTCCTATTTTATTTTTATTCTGAACATGAAATGAACTAATAAGAGGGTTGTATTCATTAGAATAAAATTTTGAAAAATATTTAAAACTTAATCCAGTTTGAAAAAACATTGCTCCTTTTAAAATAGTATTAGAATAGTAAATAGTATTTCTGGTCAGAAATTCAGGCAAATTCAGGAAATCCGAATTTTGCTTAACCTTTTGAAACACTAGAGAATTATCTAAACTAAACTTCCCCAATTTAAATTCTTTTTGCCACTTAACTTTTAAGTATTCTATTCTAGAGTCAATTTGGCTTACTTTAGGAACTAAAGTTTTTTCATTATCTGAAAATCCATTATCATTTGCTAAAGAAAAATAAGTAAAGTTATTTATCATTCTAAAATCAATTTTTAAATCTCCTACTGATTTTGAATTAACACTTAAAAAAAGATTTTTAATTTCAGTTTTTTTTAAGTCATTATTCCAGTCTAAATCGACATAACTACTTTTATGTAATTCATAATAAAAACCAGGGTGATTATAAGAGATATTGCCTCCAAATCGATAATTAACGTCTTTATTATTAATTGATGTAATACTTAAGTCTATTAAATTTCCTAATCTTTCACCAAAAAGATTCTTGGTCATTTTTCCACTTAGATAATGATTAAAAATATTTTTATATACTTTAAATGAAATTGCATTTTCATTTTCATCAAAACCTTTAAAATCATCTGATAAAGAGTTCGATTTATAATTATAATTATAATTAGTATAAATCACTTCAATTTTTCCCAAAAAATCTGATTTTAAAAAAGTATAGAACTCATTTAAGGTCGTTCTGAGTTCTGACTTGTCATTTACAAGGTTGAGTCCTGGACTCAATTCACCAAAATATTCACTAGAAGCGCTTTGGTAAAAAGAATTATTTAAGGTTTCATATTCAAACCTATGACCAAGTGACAACTCATTTTTTTTTAAGGAATCATTCTTTTTAGAAAAAGAAAATTGATGATCAAAATAATATCTTTTACTAGAAAAATTATTTATTGCATTTTCAAACTTTACAGAAAGTTTAGCCCTTTCTTTAAATAACTGATCTTCAGATTCGAAATTAATTATTGAAGAGTCAGTTAAACCACCATTTTCTTTGTTTTCATAATTTTGATTAACAATGTGTAGCTTAAAATTATATTTATTGTCACTTGAGCTAAAGTTAGTTGTAAATCTAAAAACCTTAGATCCAGTTAAAATATTTTGATAATTACCTAAAGATCGCAAACCCTTAAAAGCAATTGAAAAATTTAACTTCTCAGAAACGTTAGAAGAAAAAAGAGCATCCGTAAACTGACCTTGTTCCATTACTGTTTTAAACAATAATTCAGTTAAAGGAGTTGGGACATGATAATACTTAACTTCATTAGATTTTAAATAAGCATACTGCTTAGCGGAAAAACTGAATGATGGTAAAAAAGATTTTCGATCATATTTATGCGTTAAAGCATTATAAGTTTGACCAATATTTGAAAACTTAAGAAGTTCAAAATCATCTTTTCTTAAATAATTAAACTTATAATGTTTTTTAATTGTTAAGGTAGTATCTAAGTAGATTGAGTCATAAATAGCATTTAGAATTAAATACTTTTTTATGTCAGCTCTCTTATTTTTAGAAACAGAATCTGTTGATGAACTAAAAATATTATTAAAAGAAGTGATTTCTTTAATTTTAGATTTAGGTATTCCCCCATGTTCCTTTTGAGCGTATGAAACACTTAAAAAGAAAAAAAATGTTATAAAATAAAACGAACAGATTCTCATTGAAATTATTTACAGTAAAGTTATTGATTTCATTTTACTTATATTTTAAATATTACCTATTTTTAAAATATATACCATAATGTTAAAACCTTTTTTCTCTAGTTATATCGAGTGTGGAACAGATGAAGCTGGCCGAGGATGTCTTGCCGGGCCTGTTACTGCAGCAGCTGTAATATTGCCTAAGGATTTTAGAAATAAAATTTTAAATGATTCCAAATTACTAAATGTGAAATCAAGAAATAATTTAAGAAAAATAATAATTGACAATGCATTAGACTATGCTATTTCACATGTATGTGTTAATAAAATAGATGAAATAAATATTTTAAATGCTTCGATTTTAGCAATGAATCAAGCAATTAATCAATTAAAACTAAAGCCAGAATTCATAATTATTGATGGTAATAGATTCCATTCTGAAAATAAAATTCCATATAAATGTATAATTAAAGGTGATTCCAAATACATGAATATCGCAGCAGCTTCAATTATAGCCAAAACTAGTAGAGATGCTCACATGATTGAATTATCAGAAGATAACCCATGCTATGGATGGAACCAAAATAAAGGCTATCCAACTAAAATCCATAGAGAGGCAATAAAAAAATATGGTATTTCAGTTCATCATAGAAAAAGTTTTAAGTTGATTTGAAATCAATTAGAAATTAAATTAAGAGTTCATTACATTTACACTTATAATTGAAATGAAAAAAATTCTATTAATTCTATTTACTTTATCAATTATTAGCTGTGAAAACAGTTATGAAAAGAAAACTAATTTAATAGATTTTGTTCCAACTAACCCTTTAATGTTAATCAAGTACGAATCGTTAAAAGATTATGAATCTGAAATTTTTTATAAAAATTTTAAATCTATTCTGGGTTTTAACTACGATTCTATTTCAAATAATTTTCTAGAAAAACCAGTATTAATAAGCTACCACAATATTGGGAAAAACAACTTAAAGCATGTTTTATTTACAGAAAAAGAAAATGTTATAAAACTAAAAAACGAAACATTAGAGGATTCTATAAGTTACAACGGATTCATAATTAAAAAATTAAAAAAAATCAATAAGCTATATTATTATACAGAGAAAAATGGTGTTTACATAGAGTCTACCGAAAAACTTTTAATTGAAAATTCTTTGAGAAATTCAAATCATATTAGTAGTAGTATTGAAAGTGATTTTGAAAAACTATACAAATCATCTAGCTCAAATATTTCTCTTTTACTTTCAGATGAATTAAAAAAACATATTGATATTCCGGAACTTTTAGATTTTTATAATATCTCTCATATTTCAGATTGGATTCAATTTGACGTAGATTTTAATCAAAATCAATTAACGCTTCATGGTCTGTTATTCAAGAATGATTCTATTCCAAGAAAAATTAATAAGATTTCCGATATAGAACCAACAATTACGGGAATTACACAAATTGTTCCAAATAACTTTATAGAATTCGAACGTTATGCATATGACCACTCAAAATATTTAAAAAACCTAGAAAGCACAAATTCAATAGATAAAATTGAATTAATAAAAAATGACTCTTTATTTTATGACATATTAGAAATAGGATCTATTGTGTTAAATAAAGATTCTATTTTAACTTTTAATTTTAATAATAAAAATTTATTAAATTTAAAAATTCAACAAAACACAGAAAGCAGTTATAACTATAGAAGTAATAAAATTTATAAACTCTCACAATCTTTATTTAATCCAAATACATTGGATGATTTCTATAAATCTTTAGATAAAAATTATTTAACAATATTAAATGACATATTAATATTGTCAAAAAACAAGATCGCAATTGAGACAATTATTTTAAATTTCTCTAATAAATCTGTCATTAATAATTCATCAAAATTTAAAGAAATACTTTTAAAAATTCCTAAGAAAAGTAATCATTTAAAAGTTTATAATCTCGAGAAATTCGGTAATGTTTTGTCTGAAAAATTTGAAATTTTAAAAGAAGATTTCCCTTATTGGATCAGTCATTTAATAATTGATAACGAGCTAATTCACAAAACTCATATAGTTTCAAAAACAGAAGAAAAAATAAAATCTTCTGGAGTTAACTTGTTATTTAGTTTTAAATTACAAAGTTCAAGTCATTTAAAACCTAGAATAGTCACTAATTATGTGACAAAAGAAAAAGAATTAATCACTCAAGATGATTTGAATAATTTGTATCTAATTTCTAATAAAGGGGAATTAATTTGGAAAAAACAACTTGAATCTAAAGTAGTCGGAGAGATTTCTCAAATAGATCTTTATAAAAATGGTAGACTACAATATGCCTTTGAGACAGAAAAAAGTCTCATGATTTTAGATAAAAATGGGAAAATAGTTAAAAAATTAAATCATAAAAAAATATCAAAACAAGGCCTCGCAGTTTTTGACTATGATAAAATAAATAAGTATAGGCTTCTAATTGACAGAAATGGAAGGGTCGAAATGTTGGATGTTGAATTTAAAAAAGTTAGAGGCTTTAACAAAAACAACATTAGAAGTCAGCTTACCAATTTACCAAAACATTTTAGAATTGGATCAAAAGATTATTTAATAATTAATACTAAGAAGAGACTATATATTACAGATAGAAGAGGGAATGTTAGAGTGAAAGTTCCTGAAACGTTAAAAGTAAGTTCAAAAGAAATTTTCGTTAATAAAAATTCATTTGTCACTATTGATAAATCCAACAACTTAGTTAGAATGAACTTAAATGGAGAAGTTTCCATAAAACCTCTTCCTCTAGACACGCCTTACTTAATTACAGCAAGCAATAATATTTTAGTTACAATTTCTGAAAATATTCTTACAATAAATGAGAACATAATTGAACTTCCTTTTGGGAATTACACTAACCCTAAAATATTAACAGGTGGAGAGCAGGAATATGTATCAATTACAGATAAAGATCAAGATAAAATCTATCTCTTTGATTCTCAGTCAAAATCAGTCTCTGGTTTCCCAGTATTTGGAACTAGTTCAATTAACTTTTCAATGGATGAAAAAAAAGAAAAAATCATTACTTCATTAGGAGAATCAAATGAAATTCTAGTTTATTCAATTAATTAATTTAGCAGAAAAAATAATTAAAAAATTATTTATTATTTTTTTCTTTACTAAATCTATATTAATTTCTTTTTTTAATTCGTTTGAAATTGAAGTGACTGATTTGTTTAGTATTCCACAGGGAATAATATTTTCAAAAAAACTCAAATCATTATTTACATTTAAAGCTAAACCGTGCATGGTTACCCACCTACTAGCTTTAACACCCATAGCGCAAATTTTTCTAGATTTAAAAGTATTAGGATCTAGCCAAACTCCTGTTTCGTCAGAGCTTCTCTCTCCTTTTATTCCAAATTCACTTAAGGTTAAAATAACTACTTCTTCAAGAAATCTTAAATATTTATGAATATCTGTAAAAAAATTATCCAAATCTATAATAGGATAGCAAACTATCTGACCTGGACCATGGCAGGTTATATCTCCGCCTCTATTAGTATTATAGAACTTTATACCCTTATTTTCTAACTCTTCTTTGCTTAATAGTAGATTTTTCATTTCTCCACTTTTTCCTAAAGTATATACGTGAGGGTGTTCTACAAAAACTAAATGGTTCTTAGTAATTAAATTAGTATTGTTTCTTCTATTATTCAATTTTGACTGAATTATTTCATTGAATAAATTCAGCTGATAATCTAACGCTGCATCATATTCGACTAAACCTAAATCATGAACTATAATTGCGTTATTCATTTCTAAGATTATTTTTTAGGATTATTTAAAATTACCAAAGCTGCTATAACTCCTGGCACCCATCCGCACAAAGTCAATATAAATACAATTATGACTGAACCACAGCCTTTATCTATAACTGATAAGGGTGGAAAAACTATTGATAAAAGAACTCTAAGAAAACTCAAAACAAAATTTTAAATCAAAGATAAATATATAATGGTGAATATAAATACTTAGGTTGTAGCTTGTTCATGATTCCTTATATTTGATGTAAATTAAATATATAAATATGCTGTCTGAACAAGAGAAAATCAGAAGAGATAAATTAAATAAACTCAAAGAATTGGGGATTAATCCATACCCAGCTGCCCTATTTCCAATTGATACTGACACAAAAAAAATAGTTTCAAACTTTATAGAAAACCAAACTGTATCTATAGCAGGAAGGTTAATGTCAAGAAGGATACAAGGAAAAGCTAGTTTTGCAGAAATTCAAGATAAAATCGGTAAAATTCAAGTTTATTTTAACAGAGATGAAATCTGTCCTAATGAGGATAAAGCTATGTATAATGAAGTTTATAAAAAACTTCTTGACATTGGTGATATAATTGGAATTGAAGGGACTTTATTCATAACCCAAGTTGGTCAAAAGACAATTTTAGTGAAAAAATTTACTGTTCTCAGTAAATCTTTAAGGCCTCTTCCACTTCCTAAAAGTGACTCAGATGGTAATGTTTTTGATGAATTTACAGATCCTGAACTTAGATACAGGCAGAGATACGTCGACCTAATTGTCAACCCTAACGTTAAAGAAACTTTTTTAAAAAGAACTAAAATCATGAATATCATGAGATCTTTTTTTAATGAAAAAGAATATCTTGAAGTTGAAACACCAATTTTACAATCAATTCCGGGAGGAGCTACTGCTAGACCCTTTATCACTCATCATAATGCGTTAAACATCCCCCTGTACTTAAGAGTAGCAAATGAATTATATCTTAAAAGATTAATTGTTGGAGGGTTTGATGGAGTTTATGAATTTGCAAAAGCTTTTAGAAATGAAGGCATGGACAGGACTCACAATCCAGAATTCACTATGGTGGAATTGTATGTTGCTTATAAAGATTATTACTGGATGATGGAGACGACGGAAAATCTTTTAGAAAAGATTGCTTATGAATTAAATCAAACTAGCACGGTAAAACTAGGAGATAAAATAATAGATTTTAAAGCACCTTACAATAGAATTAGTATACTAGATTCTATAAAAGAACATACCGGAATTGATATTTCAAACATGCAGGAAAAAGAATTATTTGAAACTGCTAAAAGTTTAGGAATTGAAGTAGATAAAACAATGGGAATCGGGAAATTGATTGATGAGATTTTTGGAGAAAAATGTGAACACCACTACATACAACCGACATTTATAACTGATTATCCTAAGGAAATGAGTCCCTTAACGAAAGAACATAGAGATAATCCAAAACTTACTGAAAGATTTGAGTTTTTTGTTAATGGAAAAGAACTTGCTAATGCCTATTCAGAATTAAATGACCCTATTGATCAGCTATCTAGATTTGAAGATCAATTGAAATTATCTGAAAAAGGAGATGATGAGGCAATGTTTATTGATAATGATTTTATTAGAGCTTTAGAATATGGAATGCCACCAACATCAGGAATTGGTATTGGAATAGATAGATTAGTTATGCTCTTTACAAATAATCAATCTATTCAGGAAGTAATATTTTTTCCTCAAATGAAACCCGAAACATCAAAGGCAAAACCTAAAAGGGAAGATTTCGTTGAAATCGGAATTGATGAAAAGTGGATTGATCATGTTATAGGTGTTTACACAAGTAAAGAAAATTTACTTTCAAATAAACCTACTCAAGTACATCAAAAACTCAACGGATATAGAAAAAAAAATAAATTATCTATTGATGCTATTCAATTAATTGACGTAGAAAAATGGTTTGTTTAAAATTTCGAAATAGATTTACAAACTATTTTTAATAATAAAACAAACCGATAATTATGTTTTATTGCTAATTTTGACTACATATCTTGTCATAAACACTAAAAAATATTCGATTAATTACTATATTCATAATCGCAAAAAATATATATTATGAAAATTTCAACTATATACTCACTATTATTCATTTTTTTTATCTCGTTTCAAATAAATGCACAACGCCCCGCTAAAGCAGATAGTGACGATAATAGTAAGAAAGAGAGTAAAGAAGCAAAGAAGCCTAAATCCTATGAAGACATAATAACTAAAGATGCCGTAACTGATCATGGTCTATTTGATGTTCATAAGGTTAAAGACAAATATTATTATGAAATAAATGATTCATTGTTAGGTAGAGAAATGCTTATGGTTACTAGAATTGCAAAAACTGCATCTGGTATTGGCTTTGGAGGGGGGAAACAAAATACTCAAGTTTTAAGATGGCATAAAAAAGATCAAAATATTTTATTAAGAGTTGTGTCACACACTGTTGTTGCAAATGATTCTTTGCCTGTTAGTGAAGCAGTTTTAAACTCAAATTTTGAACCTGTATTATATAGTTTTAAGATAGCAACAGAAAGTAAAGATTCAACATCAGTTGTCATAGATGTAACTAAATTATTTACAGACGACGTAAAACCTTTAGGGTTTCCACAATCTAGAAGAAAAAGCTATAAAATATCTAGCCTAGATTCTAAAAGATCTTTTATAGAATCGTTAAAAAGTTATCCTCAAAATATTGAATCAAGGAGTGTAAAAACTTATAAATCTTCAGCGCCACCTTCTAACTCTAGTACTGGAGCAATTTCGCTAGAAATAAATAACTCGATGATTTTACTTCCTAAAATCCAAATGAAAAAAAGGTATTTTGACCAAAGGGTGGGTTGGTTTGCAAGAAGTCAAGTTGATTACGGTTTAGATGTTCAAGAAAGTAAATCTATAAAATATTTAGATAGATGGAGACTAGAGGTTAAAGAGGAGGATATTGAGAGATTCAAAAATGGAGAGCTAGTCACTCCAAAAAAACAAATTGTTTATTATATCGATAGAGCAACACCTGTTAAGTGGAGAAAATATATCAAACAAGGAATAGAAGACTGGCAAGTAGCTTTTGAAGAAGCAGGGTTTAAAAATGCTATTATTGCAAAAGATCCACCTTCAATTGAAGAAGATCCTGACTGGAGTCCTGAGGACATCAGATATTCAGTAGTAAGATATTTAGCATCTCCTATTCCAAATGCAAATGGTCCACATGTTAGCGATCCAAGATCTGGTGAAATTTTAGAATCAGATATTAATTGGTACCATAACGTGATGACTCTTTTAAGAAATTGGTTTTTTGTTCAAACTGCAGCAATTAATGAAGAAGCTAGAGGAGTGTCATTCAAAGATGAAGTTATGGGTCGATTAATTCAATTTGTATCAGCTCATGAAGTTGGTCACACATTAGGATTGCCTCATAATATGGGAAGCAGCAGTGCTTATCCGGTAGACTCTTTAAGGTCCGCAACATTTACTAAGAAGTTTGGAACAGCTCCATCAATAATGGACTATGCTAGGTTTAACTATATAGCACAACCTGAGGATAAAGGAGTGGCTTTAATGCCTAATGTCGGGGTTTACGATAAACACGCTATAAAATGGGGATATCGACCTATTCTAAGCGCAGAAAAAGCTGAAGATGAAAAACCTGTTTTAGATAAATGGATTTTAGATAATCAAAATAGTCTTCTTCATAGATTTGGAAGTGCAGGTATAGATCCCAGTTCTCAAACTGAAGATCTTGGAGATGATGCAGTAAAAGCAAGTGAATATGGAATTAAAAATTTAAAAAGAATCATCCCTAATTTAATTGATTGGACTTCAGAAGATGGTAAGGACTATGCTGATTTAAATACAATGTACGGGCAAGTTCTGTCTCAGTTTAACAGATACATGGGACATGTAAGTGCTAATATAGGAGGTGTATATCAGTATTATAAAACTTATGATCAATCTGGTGCAGTTTACACTCATGTAAATAAATCACATCAGAAAAATTCTATGAATTTTTTACAAAAACAATTATTTGAAACACCAACATGGATGATTGATAATAACATTCTTAATAAAATTGAATTTGCTGGAATTACAAATAGAATTAGAAGCACTCAGTCTAGAACACTTAACAGCATATTAGATTTTGGAAAAATGGCAAGATTAATTGAAAATGAAGCAATTAATGGAAACAATGCTTATTCATTACTAGACATGATGTCAGATTTAAAAGAAGGAATTTGGAAAGAACTTTATACTAATAAAACAATTGATGTGTATAGAAGAAATTTACAATTGGCTTACTTAGATAGAATTAGTTACATAATGAACGAAGAACAGGGTTCAATCCCGTCTAGGGCAAGAGGAAGAGTTACTTCTGTAAAAGTTAGTCAGTCTGATATAAGAACTATTGCTGTTGGACAGTTGATAGAATTAAAAAAAGATATTAAAAAGCATAAAAACAGATCTGATAAAATGACTTTAATGCATTTGGATATGGCAACAGCAAAAATTAATAAAATACTTGTTGGCAAGCCTATCTAAATAGTTTTTGAAACTTTTTTTAAAGCATCGAGTGTAAAGTCTATATCCCTGTAAGTAAGAGCATCGTTTAAAAAATAACTTTCAAATGCACTAGGGGGAAGATAAATTCCTTCCCTTAGCATTCCGTGAAAATACTTTTTAAACTTTTCATTATTTCCTTTTTGAGATGATTTAAAATCTGTAACATCTTCAGAACAAAAATGTAGAGAAATCATGGATCCTAAACGGTTTATTTTAAAATCTAATGATGTTTTTCCAAGTACTTCATACATTCCCTTTTCTAAATAAGAGGATTTATCATCTAAACTTTGATAAATATTATCATTAAGTTTTAACTCAGAGAGGGTAGCTAATCCTGCTGACATTGCTAAAGGATTTCCACTAAGTGTACCTGCTTGATATACTGACCCTTCAGGTGAAAGTTTATTCATTATTTCGTTTCTTGATGAAAAAGCTCCAACAGGAAGACCTCCGCCAATAACTTTTCCATAAGTAACTATATCTGCATTTACTCCTAGAACTTCTTGAGCACCGCCCTTAGCAAGTCTAAAACCAGTCATTACTTCATCAAAAATTAAAAGACAATCGTTCTGATCACATAATTCCCTCAACCCTTCAATAAATCCATTTTTTGGAATAACACAACCCATGTTACCAGCAACGGGTTCAATAATAATAGCAGCAACTTCATTTTTATTATTTTCAAAAAGTTCTTTAACATATTTTAAATCGTTGTAAGGAGCTATTAAAGTATCCTTAGCTGTACCTTTAGTTACACCAGGACTATTAGGTGTTCCAAAAGTTACTACTCCACTACCCGCTTCAATTAAAAAGGAGTCAGAGTGTCCATGATAACATCCAGAAAATTTTATTATTTTTTCTTTATTTGTATATCCTCGTGCTAATCTAATTGCACTCATGCACGCCTCAGTTCCTGAATTTACGAATCTAATTTTTTCCATTTCCGGAACCATTGACAAAGATAATTTGGCCAAATCCGTTTCTAAAGTAGTTGGCATTCCAAAGGAAGTGCCATTTTTAGCTGTTTCTGAAATTGCTTTAATCACATTAGGATGCGCATGGCCTAAAATCATTGGTCCCCACGATGAAATGTAATCAATAAACTGATTATCATCTTCATCGTAAACATAAGCTCCCTTAGCTCTAGAAGCAAATATAGGATCCCCTCCAACTGATTTAAACGCTCTAACAGGTGAATTAACTCCTCCAGGAATGTATTTTACAGCTTCTTTAAACAACTCACTACTTCTCTTATATAACATTTTTATTTTTTTGTTTTTAAACCTTGACCTAAACTTATATTATTTCCGATAAGGTTGTTTATTTTAATAAGATCCGAGACACTAATGTTATACTTCTTTGAAATCGAAAACAAGGTGTCTCCTTTTTTTACTAGATGATTTCCAACTTGCCTAACTATGCTATTAGAATCCTTGTTAGACTCCTTTTTAGAAACTCTCTTTTCTTTAGATTTATTTAAAGGTTTTTTAGAACCATCTAGTTTCCAAAGTTCATACCTTTCTATAATTGAAATTAATTTATTTGCATAAGCGGGATCAGTCGCATAACCTGCCTTTCTCAATCCTTTAGCCCACTTTATATAATTACTCATCTTTAATTTAAACAAAAAACCATATCGACTTCTAGATTTTAAGAACAATGAATGATCTCTGTATGATGTTTCAGGGTTTCTATATTTTCTAAAGCATTCTCCCTTTTCATCGTCATCGTGATAAACCTTTTTACCCTTCCAAGTACTATGACATTTTATCCCGAAATGATTATTTGATTTTAAGGCCAACTCACCCTTTCCTGAACTTGACTCTAAAATTCCTTGAGCCATCGTTATACTAGCTGGAATTCCATATTTTTTCATCTCATTTATAGCTGCTTTGGAATAAGTATTTACATACCAATGTGTTCTTTGTTCGCTAGTCATTGTATTAAAAAATCGATTAACAGATTTTACAGACTTATTTTTGATTTTTTTTGGACTATTGTCTCTGTAAGAGACTTTTTTTGAACCACATGAGTACAAAAAAATTAAACAAAAAATTATTAATATTTTATTATTTCGCATCCTTTCTTTTTTAATTTAATATTCATTTCCTTCACTGATTGTTGACCTCCTGTATTAATTAATAAAATTTTCTTTCCAAATTCCCATTTTTTACTTTCTATAAGTTTAATTATTTTAAACAGCATTTTAGAATTATAAATCGGATCTAATTCTAATCCTGTATTTTTATAAAATTTATTTATAAAATCAACCAACCTATTATCGATATTGGCGTAACCTCCAAAAATATCATCATCAAATATTTTCCAATTTGATTTATTAACAAATTTACTAATTACATTATATATTTCACTTCCTTTTAAAGCAGAAAATCCTATAACTTTATGGTTATTCGAACTTGAATTAATAATTCCAGAAATTGTTCCTCCAGATCCAACCGGGCAACATATAACATCAAAAAAAGAATCATCTAAAGTTAATATCTCTTCACAACCTAAGACTCCAAGCTCATTTGTTCCTCCTTCAGGTATAACATAGGCGTCTTTAAATTTGGTTTTAATTGACTTAATATAATCTAATTCATTTCTTTTACGATAATCACCTCTTGAAATAAAAACGAACTCCATCCCAAAGTCATTACATTTTTGTAGAGTAGAATTATATTTAATATTTTTCAATTCCTCCCCTCTAACATATGCTATAGTTTTTAAATTTTCTTTTTTTCCAACATAAGCTGTCGCCAATAAATGATTTGAATGAGCTCCTCCAAAAGTTATAATGATATTTTTATTTAATTCTTTAGCCTTTTGGATATTGTACTTTAATTTTCTGAATTTGTTTCCTGAAACTATTGGATGAATTTTATCTTCTCTTTTGATATAAATTTTAAAATCATTATCATCTAATATTGGGAAAATAATTTGTTGATTTACAGAATTGATTTTTTTAAAAAATAACATGTATAAAAAAGTGATATATTTATTGAATATAAATTATTTTAAAAATAACACAACTTAAAATAAATTAAGGCACAGTTATTGATTTATATATTAAAATGATAATTATGAAAAATTTAAGTTTAAACATTATACTATTATTTTCTCTAATATTTTATAGCTGTGGAACTATAAAAGTAGCTTCAGATTATGATTCAGATGCTGATTTTTCCAAATACAAAACATACGCTTTTTATAAAACTGGGATAGATAAGGTTGAGATTTCTGATATTGATAAAAAAAGAATTTTAAAATCAATAAAAAATTCATTGACAAACAAAGGAATGTCCATAAACGAATCTCCTGATTTATTAATTAACATATCTACAAAATCTTCTGAAAACGTTTATATAGATAATTCTTTTTATAGCCCTTATTATACAGGATGGTATCCACGTTATGGTAGAAGTTACAATAGAGTAGCCTATACTACATCAGAAGGAGCTTTATATATTGACGTTATTGACACTAAGTCTAAGCAATTAATATGGCAAGGTAAAGGGATAGGTGTTTTATCTTCTAACAAGGCTAATCGTGATGAGTTAATTGAAAACTTTGTTAATAAAATCATGGAAGTCTATCCTCCTAAAATATTAGAAAAATAAATTTATATAAAAGAGTTAGCTTCTTTTAATATTTTAGATATTCCATTAATATTGTTTCCGCTAGCAGTAGCAAAAAATGGTTGCCCACCACCAGATCCGTCTATATGCTCGCCTAATTTTTTAACTATTAAATTTGCATTCATTTGTTTTGATTCTACTAAGTTTTTAGAAACATAGCAAACTACATAAGCTCTTCCCTCAAACTTGGTTGTAAGGATTAAAAACAAATTTTCAATTTCTTTTCCAGCTTTGAAAACTAAGTTTTTTAGGATATTAGGATCACATGAAAGTTCTTGAGTACAAAAATTAAGACCTTTAATGAGATTAACTTTTTCTTTAAGCTCTTTTAAATAAAAGATGGAAAGTTCGTTGTTAACTTTTTCTAATTTTTTATTAAGTATTGTACTTTGATTTTTTATTTTGTTAATGGCCTCAACTGGATCTTTATCATTTATTAAAATAGAATTAACTTTTTTCAGTGTCTTTGATTGATTAAGTAAAAGTTCGATAGCTTGAGCTCCGCTAACTGCTTCAATCCTTCTAATTCCAGTTGATATAGCAGATTCAGAAGAGATAATAAAACTTCTTAACTGAATGGTGTTAGAAACATGTGTTCCTCCACATAGCTCATGCGAATTACCAAACTTTACAGATCTAACTGTTTCAGCATATTTTTCACCAAAAAGCGCAATAACTCCTTTATTAATACAATCTTTGTATAATGCAGATCTGTTTTCTTCTAATGGGATTTGATCTATTATTTTTTGATTAACAAAAGTCTGAACTTCTTCAATCTCATTTTCACTCAATTTAGAGAAATGAGAAAAATCAAACCTTAAATACTTGTCTGAAACCATAGAACCTTTTTGTTGAACATGAGTACCTAAAACGCTTCTTAAAGCTTCATGAAGTAAATGAGTAGCGGAATGATTACTTGAACTTGCTAACCTATTTTTTTTATTAACTCTTAAAGTAAGCTCCTTACTCAAATTCTTCGGCAAAGAATCTGCTACATGAATTATAGAGTCATTTTCTTTAATTGTATCGTGAATAATAATTTGTTCTTTATCTGAAGACTCAATCATTCCGACATCTCCAACCTGACCACCACCTTGTGCATAAAAAGGAGTTTTGTCAAATACTAATTGAAAAACGCTAATGCCTTTTTTAGAAACAGATTTCCTATATCTAACAAGTTTAGTAACAACATTAAGTTTGTCATAACCTACAAATTCAGATTGATCAGAATCTAATAATCTAACCCACTCTTCATTTGAACTATTTGATACAGATTTTGATCTATTTTTTTGAATTTTCATTAATGATGTAAACTCATCAGAGTCAAAATTCATGTCATTTTCTCTTAATATTAACCCAGTTAAATCCTTAGGAAATCCAAATGTGTCATACAGTTCAAAAACATCTGACCCTGAAACCAATTTGTTATTACTGTTTAATATTATTTCATTCAATTTTAAAATTCCTTTTTCTAAAGTTCTTAAAAATGAAGCTTCTTCCTCTTTAATTATATTTTCTATTATATCTACCTGTCCTTTAATTTCAGGGAATGCAGTCTCAAACTGAATAGACAAACATTTAACAAGTTTATATATAAATGGTGTTTTAAGGTTTAAAAAAGTATAACCATACCTTACTGCTCTTCTCAAAATCCTTCTAATAACATATCCTGCACCATTATTTGAAGGCAATTGGCCATCTGCAATAGAAAAAGAAACTGCTCTTAAATGATCAACAATAACTCTAATGGCTATGTCATTTTTTTTGTTTTCACCATATTTTAAACCTGTCAATAATTCTAGTTCTTTAATAAGAGGGCTAAAAATATCCGTATCATAGTTTGAAGTGACACCTTGTAAAACCATACACAATCTCTCAAAACCCATACCAGTATCAATATGCTTTAAAGGAAGATTCTCCAATGAACCATCTTTTTTTCTATTAAATTGAATAAATACTAGATTCCAAATTTCAATAACTCCTGGATGATCCATGTTAATTAAATCTTTTCCGGAAACTAAAGCTTTATCTTTTTCTGATCTAATATCTACGTGAATTTCAGAACATGGTCCACAAGGACCAATATCTCCCATTTCCCAAAAATTATCTGTTTTATTTCCTAAAATAATTTTATCCTTATCAACAATTCCACTCCAAATTTCAAATGCTTCTTGATCTAATGAAGTTTTGTCTTCTTTCGAACCCTCAAATACAGTAATATAAAGCGATTCTTTATCAATTTTATAAACTTCGGTCAATAATTCCCACGCCCAGTTGATTGCTTCTTTTTTAAAATAATCTCCAAAACTCCAATTTCCAAGCATTTCAAACATAGTATGATGATAAGTATCAATCCCTACTTCTTCTAAGTCATTATGCTTGCCTGAAACTCTTAAGCACTTCTGAGTATCTACAACTCTTTTTTCTTTGCTAATTGAGTTTCCTAGAAAATTGTCTTTAAACTGATTCATCCCAGCATTAGTAAACATTAATGTAGGATCATTTTTAATAACCATAGGAGCAGACTCAACGATTTTATGATTTTTATTTTTGAAAAAATTTAAAAATTCTAAACGAACAAGATTTGAATTCATTAAGTGTTAATTATTAATTGACATTTACAAAAAAACAATTTTATATCTTTACTAAAGTTTTATTAAAAAACTTAATATAAATCATCAGTAAAAATAGTATATTTTAGTTAATGTTAAAGACCAAGTATTATTACGATCACAAAACTCTTTCTTATAGAAAAATTGAGACTAACAAGAGTGTTCAATTAAGGAATGTTTTAGCTTTTTTATCAGCTTCAATGTTTTTTGGAATAATAGGTCTATTAGTTCTTCTTAATTCTTCCATAATCAACACACCAACTGAACTTTTCCAAGCAAGAGAAATATCAAATTATAAGTTTCAATTTGATTTATTAAATAAGAAAATAGAACAATTAAATATTGTCCTGGAAGATATTGAACAAAGAGATAATAACGTTTACAGAGTTTTGTTTGAAACCAATCCTATTCCTAGTGAAGTTAGAAAAGCAGGTTTTGGTGGAATTAACAGATATGAAAATCTTGAAGGTTTTGACAACTCTAAACTTGTAATAGAGACTACAAAAAAAATTGAAATTTTAACCAAACAGATTGTTATTCAATCTAAGTCTTTAGATGAGATTGAAAGGTTAGCAAGTGAAAAAGAAAAACTCCTCTCAGCTATACCCTCAATTCAACCTATAAAAAATAATGATTTAACTAGAATGGCCTCTGGTTACGGATTCAGAACGGATCCTTTTAACAAATCAAGAAGAATGCACTGGGGCATGGACTTTACTGCTCCTCGAAATACACCAATATATGCAGCAAGTGACGGTAAAGTAATCAGAGCTGATTCCAGGTCATCTGGATATGGAAAACACATAAGGATTGATCATGGTTTTGGATATCTAACCCTTTATGCTCACCTAAATAAATATAATGTCAAAAGAGGGCAAAAAGTAAAAAAAGGAGACATTATAGGTTACGTAGGAAGCACAGGAAGATCTCAAGCTCCACATTTACATTATGAAGTCCAAAAAGATAAAAAAAGAGTTAATCCAATCAATTTTTATTATGGTAATCTTTCACCAAGTGAATTTGATGCCTTGCTGAAATTAGCTAATCAAGAAAACCAATCATTAGACTAATGCATGTCGACTTACCAGAGAAATTATATTATAGTATTGGAGAAATATCTGAAGCATTTAACGTAAATGCATCTTTAATTAGGTTTTGGGAAAAAGAATTTGAAATTCTTAAGCCAAAAAAAAATAGTAAAGGAACTAGAAGATACTCTTCAATTGATATTGAGAAATTACAAACTATTCACCACTTGGTGAAAGAAAAGGGATATACTTTAGATGGGGCAAAAGAGCAATTAAAAATTTTAAATAAAAATTTTGAAGTAATTAAAAAGTTAGAAAAAGTAAAATCTAACCTTATAAATATTAGAAACGAACTTTAATTAAGTTTATTTTTTTCTAAAAAATATATTTATAGGAACTCCATTAAAATCATATATTTCTCTTATTTGGTTCTCTAAATATCGTTTATATGGATCTTTAACATATTGAGGCAAATTGCAAAAAAAAGCAAATTGCGGATATGGTGAAGGTAGCTGGGTACAAAATTTAATTTTAACATATTTACCTTTATAAGCTGGAGGAGGATTTCTCTCAATTACAGGTAACATTGCTTCATTAAATTTTCTTGTAACAATTAACGTCTTTCTGTTTTTATAAACAGCCATCCCAGTTTCAATTGCTTTAAAAATTCTTTGTTTAGTCAAGGTTGACATAAAGACAATAGGAACATCAACAAACGGTTCAAGTTCTTTCCTTATCTGTTCTTCAAACAACTTAATAGTGTTGGTTTTTTTATCAACTAAATCCCACTTATTAACCAGTATAACTATGCCTTTATTGTTTCTTGCAGCAAGCCAGAAAATATTTTTAACCTGCGCGTCAAATGATCTAGAAGCATCAAATATGATTAAACATACATCAGAATTTTCAATAGTTCGTATTGACCTTACAACTGAATAAAACTCAACATCGTCACTAATTTTTGATTTTCTTCTTATACCTGCTGTATCAATTAATTTAAAATCAAATCCAAATCTATTAAAATGAGTATCTATACTATCCCTTGTAGTTCCCGGCTCATCCTTGACAACATACCTGTCAATTCCAAGAAGAGCATTTATAAAAGAGGATTTTCCAGCATTAGGTCTTCCTACTACCGCAAAACCAGGAATATCTTCAACCTTTATACTACTTTCATCAGGGAAAAAACTTACTAATTCATCTAAAAGTTCTCCACTTCCACTTCCATTAATTGCTGAGATATTAAATATTTTTTTAAAGCCTAATGAATGAAATTCATTAGAATCTAGTTGCCTTTCATAGTTATCTACTTTATTAATTGCTACAATTACATCCTTATTAGACTTGTGTAATAATCTAGCTATCTCACTGTCGGTTGAATTAAGACCGCTTTCAACATCAACTGCAAAAATAATTACATCTGATTCTTCGATAGCAATCATAACCTGACCGTTTATTTCTTTTTCGTAATTATCATCTCCTCCAAGTATATATCCACCCGTATCAATTACAGTAAAATCCTTACCATTCCAATAAGAAAAACCATAATGTCTATCTCTTGTAACCCCGCTTTGAGAATCAACGATAGCTTCTCTTTTTTGAATTAATCGGTTAAACAGTGTGGATTTACCAACATTTGGACGACCTACTATTGCTACTATAGAACTCATGTTATATTTTAAAGGGGTACAAATCTAAACTTTTAAATGAAATAAAATCACTTTTGATTGTAACCAAATCTTTTAAGTTGTTTTTCACTTGACCTCCAGTTTTTATTAACCTTCACTTGCAAGTCAAGAAAAATCTTTTTATCAAAAAAAACTTCCATATCTATTCGGGCTTTAGTTCCAACCGCTTTTATGGCTTCTCCTTTATGACCAATAATTATACCCTTTTGGCTTGACCTTTCAACCATTATTATTGATCTGATTTTGATAATATATAATTCTTCTACAAAAGATTCCGTTTCAACTTCCACTGAATAAGGAATTTCTTTTTTATAATTAAGTAGTATTTTTTCTCTGATAATTTCATTTACAAAAAATCGTTCTGGTTTATCTGTTAACTGATCTTTTGGGAAATAAGCCGGACCTTCTGGAACAATTTCTAATATTCTTTTTAAAAGACCATCAATATTAAACATTTCTTTAGCTGAAATTGGCCATATTTCCGCGTTAGGAAGTTCTACCTTCCAATGATCAATTTCAGATTCTAATTTAGGTTGATCTATACTATCTATTTTATTTATAATTAAAATTAAAGGAGTTTTTGTGTTCTTAATTTTATTAAATAAACGAGCGTCTTTAAGTTTATAATCTCTGTACTCAACCATATAAATTAAGACATCTGCATCTTCTAAAGTCATATTCACAAAATCCATCATTGATTCATGAAGTTTATGAGCAGGCTTTATAATCCCTGGTGTATCAGAAATTACTAGTTGATAATCTTCATCGTTGATAAGAGCTAGAATTCTATGCCTAGTTGTCTGGGCTTTCGATGTTATAATAGAAAGCTTTCTGCCAACTAAAGCATTAGTAAGAGTTGATTTCCCAACGTTAGGATTCCCAATAATATTAATAAAACCTGATTTATGCATATAAGTGTAAAGGTAAGACGGTTAAATTATAATTGATATAACTTTTTAATATAAATTAAAAAGTTGTAAATTCGCGCTCACATCGCGGGATAGAGCAGTAGGTAGCTCGTCGGGCTCATAACCCGAAGGTCACAGGTTCGAGTCCTGTTCCCGCTACTAAAACAATAAAACGGTTATACTATTATATTGTA